>Ga0208244_100693_pt1 | contig 27117 bp, 19 predicted proteins | sample SubbioCR12Aug_5A_FD_184828 | JGI IMG/M metagenome (GOLD analysis project Ga0208244, IMG submission 184828) | Serpentinite rock and fluid subsurface biosphere microbial communities from McLaughlin Reserve, California, USA - CR12Aug_5A (SPAdes) | ecosystem: Environmental > Terrestrial > Deep...
CCGCCGCGCCCGCGCCGTGGCGCGCAGAGTTTTTCGGTGCCGAGCTGGAGTCGCTGCGCACGTTCGACCCCGCCACGCAGTGCTCGGTGGAAAAAGGCGAGCAGGTGTGGCTGCCGCCATGCTCCGAAGACGCCCTCGCCAAAGTGACGCTCCTTGATCTGCTGCCTGCGGGGGCAGCGGTTCTCCTGCTGGAGCACGACCGGATCAGAGAAGGCACCGCGTCGGCGTGGGAAGGCGTGGAACGGGCCATCAATGCGCGGCAGCCTTGGCTGCAACTGTACTGCGGCGATCCCCCGCCCGCGTCGTTTCCGGCGTTGCCGCTGTCACTGGCGGCACTGCCGGGACTCGCGGAACTGGGCGCGGACGAGGCGCACCATCCGGAACTGCTCGCCGGGGCGAGAAGGCGGCTGCTGGACGATTTCGAGCGGCGGGCGTCCGACGGCGAGACCGTCGTCGTCTGTGCGGACACGGCGGGCACGTGCGAGCTGCTGGCGCGTGAACTGGGCACGGCGAGCCGTGTGCAGGTGCGGCGGGCCTCGCTTTCCGGCGGGTTCACGATGCCGGGGCTCACGGTGGCGGCGCAGCCCGACCTGTACGCGGTACGCAAGCAGGCGTTGCGACGCCCTTCCGCCGCGCCTGCCGCACGCGGCGGGCGCATCGAGAACGCGGCCGATCTTGAGCCCGGCGATCTGGTGGTGCATGTCGATCACGGCATCGGGCGTTTTCTCGGCTCAACCGAAGTGGAGGTGGACGGCGCGCGTTCCGAAGTCTTCACCATCGAGTACGCCGAAGGCGCCAAGTTGCACGTGCCTGTTTCCCATGCGCATCTGCTCAGCCGCTACGTCGGCGTGGCCGGGCACCGGGCCAAGCTGCACCGCCTCGGCGGCAGGCGCTGGACGCGCGAGAAGGCCGACGCCGAACGGGCCGTCGCCGACCTCGCCGCGTCGCTGCTCGAAACGCAGGCGCGGCGGCAGGTGGTCGAGGGGCTCTCCTGCGATCCTGAACCGCCTTGGATGCATGAGTTCGAGGCCGGATTCCCGTATCAGGAGACGGAAGACCAGATCAAGGTCATTGCCGACGTCAAACGCGACATGGCCGCGCCGCGCCCGATGGACCGGCTCATCTGCGGCGACGCGGGCTACGGCAAGACCGAGATCGCGATGCGCGCGGCCTTCATCGCGGTGATGAACGGTCGGCAGGTGGCGGTGCTCGTGCCGACAACCGTGCTGGCGGAACAGCACTACGAGACGTTCACAGACCGCATGTCGGCCTATCCCGTGCGGGTCGAGGTGATCAGCCGATTCCAGACGCACGCCAAACGCAAGCGCATCCTTTCCGACGCGCGCAACGGCCACGTGGACATCGTCATCGGCACGCATGCGCTGCTGGCCGAAGGCGTTTCGTTCCAGAACCTCGGACTGCTGATCATCGACGAGGAGCAGCGTTTCGGCGTGACGCACAAGGAACGGCTCAAGCAGGTGCGGCAGACCGTGGACGTGCTGACACTCTCGGCCACGCCGATCCCACGCACGCTCTACATGAGCATGACCGGCGCACGCGACATGAGCCTGCTGCAGACGCCGCCGCGCGAGCGTGTGGCCGTGGAGACAAAAGTCGCGCGTGACGCCGACCCGGCGATCGCGAGCGCGATCCGGCAGGAACTCAACCGCGGCGGCCAAGTCTATTTCCTCTACAACCGCGTGATGACCATCGGGCTGATGCAGCGCAGGCTGGAACGGCTGGTGCCGGAGGCGCGGATCGCGGTGGCGCACGGGCAGATGCCGTCGAACACGCTGGCGCGGATCATGCGCGAGTTCGAGTCCGGCGAGATCGACGTGCTGCTCTGCACGACGATCGTGGAGAGCGGGCTGGACATCCCGCGCGCCAACACGATGCTGGTGCACCGCGCCGACCGTTTCGGGATCGCAGACCTCTACCAGCTTCGGGGGCGCGTGGGACGTTCGTCGCAAAAGGGGTTCGCGTGGCTGCTGCTGCCGGAATACGGGCATGTGGACGAAGACGCGCGGCAGCGGATCGCCGCCTTGCAGAAGCACAGCGGGCTCGGGGCAGGCTTCAACCTCGCCCTGCGCGATCTGGAGATCCGCGGGGCAGGCAACCTGCTCGGCGCGGCACAGAGCGGGCACATCGCCGCGATCGGCTTCGGCCTCTATTGCCAATTGCTGCGGCGCACCATCGCGCGGCTCAAGGGCGAAACGCCTCCCCTGCTCGTGGATGTCGATCTGGCGCTGGACTTCCTCGACTTCTCGCCGGGGGCGATCGAGCCCGACCGTTCCGCCTGCCTGCCGTACGCCTACATCGAAGACGAGGCGCACCGCATGATCCTCCACCGGCGCATCGCCGAAGCCGTGAGTCAGAAAGAACTCCGCGCCCTGCGGGGTGAGCTGGCCGACCGTTACGGCAAGCCGCCTGCCGCCGTGCTGCGGCTCCTGCGGCTGGCCGAACTGCGCGTTATGGCGGCACAAAAAGGGCTGGGGCGGATCGAGACGCGGGAAAACAAAATCTATTTCTACAAGCAGCGCGACCGCACGCCCATCCTGATAAAGGGCCACCTGCCGGTGCTGAAAGGCCGGGACGCCGAACAGCGCCTCGCCTCCCTCGCCCAATTGCTGCAGGCGCTGTGACAACCTTAACCGGGGCCCGCCAGCCAGTCATTTGCGGCGGGATCGTCAAAGTCGATGAGACAGACGATCTGTCAGCGCCGCAAACCATTCGAGGGCGGCGTCCTCGACGATGGCTTCGTTGAGGCTCATGGTTTGCTTCCCTCCGGTGGCAATTCCTTGAGCAACCGGTCAAAGTCCGACTCGAACAGCCGGTCTTGCACGATGCGGTATTTCTCAAACTCGCTCTCGGCGTGCGCCTTGGCCAATTCCGCCGTCACCCGGCCCGCGTCCTGAAGAATTTCGCGATCCCAGAGCCGGAGAAAGCCGCTCAATCGCTTTTCCCAATCTTCCATCGTCATCGGAATTTTGCGCATCGCCTGCATTTCCGCCATGTCGAGATAGGCGGAGACAATGCGCTGCATTTGTCCCATCTCGGACTCCGAGAGGTAGTTCTTTGCGATGGACACATCGTAGCGTTGGATTTTGCCTTTGGGCGCAGCCTCCCAACTGGTCAGCCCCATGTTCTGTTTCTTGTGGTCGGCGCGGTCCACGATCACCTCCGCCGCCGTCTGGCCATGCACGGCGTAATGCATCTTGTTCTGCACGGCGGCAAAGAAACGCTTCGTCGCCGTGGCGGACGGGTCGTAATCCAATGCGGTGGCGTAGATGTCCGTGATCTTCTGGTAAAACTTCCGCTCGGAAAGCCGGATTTCCCGGATCTTCTCCAGTTGGCGCTCGAAGAACTCATCCGTCAGCGTGCCGCCGTGCTTGAGGCGCTCCGTGTCCATCGTCCAGCCCTGGATGGTGTAATCCTTCACGATCTGGTTCGCCCACTTGCGGAACTGCACCGCCCGCTCGTTCTCGATCTTGAAGCCCACGGCGATGATCGCTTGCAGGTTGTAGTGCTCCACGGAGCGCTGAACCTGCCTGCTCCCCTCGGTTTGAACGATTAAGTATTTCTTAATAGTTGCCTCCGGCTCCAGTTCGTTGTCGCTGAAAATGCGCTTCAGGTGCTGGTTGATGGCCGGAACGGAGACCCCGTAAAGCTCCGCCATCATGCGCTGCGTCAGCCAGATGTTCTCATCCTCGTATCGCATCTCCACGCCGGCTTCTGAGTCTCCGCCAGCCGCCACAAAGGTGAGGTATTCCGCCGCCGAAGAGCGGACGAGCGAGACTTCGGCCTTTTTTTTGGAGCGACCGCCGGGTGTGGGCTTCTTTTTGTTCATGGGTCCAGCCGCCTTTCGAGATGTTTTTGAACTGACAAGGATTGCTTGTCGGTTATGGCCGGGTCCAGCCGCCGGATGGCCTCGCGACTCTCCCTCTCCTCTCCCCGTGGGAGAAAGCCGAGGTGAGGGCTGCCTTCGGCACTGCGAGAGAGGCGTCTTCGACGATGTATTCGTTGAGGCTCATGAAATTCTACTGCGCTGCCACCGCTGCCGGATAAGGCCATTTCGCTACCGCGTGAGCGAACAACTCTTCACCGCGTGCCGCAATCGAAGCTTCATCCCAGCTTTCCTTGTCTTGGAAATATCGGTTCAGCGCCAAAGCCGAATTCTTCAGAATCTCCGGCTTCTTGATTAAGAAGGCAGAGTTGGAAACCGAACTGTTGAGTGGCTGTGTCAGCAGCGTCAAATTGCCAAACGTATGCTTTGCGCGGTCACGTTTGGCCGTCGCCTCCACATCTTCAGGACTGCGGGATTTGTCGAACTGCTCAAGCCATGTCACCCCACGGTTTCCATTGGCAAACGGCCACTGCTCAATCCACTCGTCCGGCATGACGTGCTCAACAGTGAGTGCCGAAAGGATCTCGATTCGCTCGGCACGAGGCTGATGCAGACGCCTTTCGATTTCGCGTAGTGCATATTGAACGCGGCCTGAACCAACGGAGTTATACGCGGGCTTTGCAAGCCACGCTTGTTTGAATCGGGCGTCATCCGGCCACACGACGCTGTCGCCCTTTTGTTCAACAAGCGCTGCCCTCAGATTTTGGCGATTGAATTGCGCCTTTGCCAGTTTGCCGAGCACGGTCAGAAAGAAGCGATTGTAGTTCTTGGTTCCGAGGTCACAAACGGCACGGCGGAAGATGTATGACTCAAGGTCTTCCAGCATGCCGACAAGCTCGTCGTCGGGGAGCCCAGCGCCCATCATTCCAAGCATAAGAGGATACACGGTGCTCAGGTCGAAAATGCGCAAGAACGCTGAAAAGCGGCCAATTGGAGTTGTGGGGTCAGGTTGAACCAGTTCCCGAAAACACGTCCGGTATTTGCTCAGATTCTCCAATTCCTCTTTGACGGTAGGGAATGGATACGATGTCTTAATCCAGTCCTTGTATTCGTTGTAGAGGTGCGAGATGAGGATCTCCTGTCGCCGGTGAAGGGTCAAGTAGTGTTGCAGGAAAATATCGGAACGCGGACGCAACAGCCTGCCTTGCTTTTCGAGCACCCGCCAAAACTCATCGTCGAACGGTAGCCAGAACTCGGCGTAAAGTTCCTCTTGCGATTCATTCTTTTGTGCGGCCCGCAAGAAGATGAAGTTTCGCAGCAAGTCGGACGGTAATAGCGGTTCTCCCCGTGCATTCAGAGTTTCAAAGATGACCTGAGGATCATCGTCACCCTCCAACTCGACCGTCACGACCTGCAATGCACCGCGCAGCGCTTCGTGCATCGTTGCCACACGTTCCGCAAGTGGCTGTTGGTATTCTTCGCTCTTCATGAACGCGGTGAGCTGACCGTAGAAAAAGATGTAGCACTCGATCATCTTTGGCCGGGGATCATCCTTCCGTTGATATTTCCTGCGGACAATAGGATGGCGTTTGTTCAGTTCATCCTTTGACGAGGAATCGATCACGTCCGTGAACTGCTTCCGGTCCAGATTGGTCGGCCAGAGTTTGTATTTCTCGACCCTCTCGTTCTCCATGATGCCAGTGTTCTGAAGATAGCGGGCGCACTCTTCCGCGTAAGCATGCTGTCCCTCCGCAGCGCACACGTCACGAAACGCCGAGAGGAATATCTGAAAAGTCGTCAACCGTTGCTGCCCATCGATCACGAGCTGAACAGGAACTGAATTCCCGTAGACGCGCCGCTGGTCGAGGACCATCGCGCCAAGGAAGTGCGGGGTTGAGGCAGCTCCATTGAGCCGCTGAACAAACTTCCGCTCAATGTCCTCCCACAATGGCTCCCAGTGATCTTCAATATTCCAAACGTATTGTCGTTGGAAAAGGGGCACCTCGTAACGGCGCTTGCCGTCGAAAAGATCAAATATGGAGCGTGAGTATGGTTTCATGGTGTTTGGATTCCTTCCGTTGAGAGTTCCCCGCTCAGCAGCCTCGGCAGCAGCGTGTCGCGCAGAGTGGCGAGGGTGCCGAGTTTGCGGACATCAATAAACAGCAGAAATTGGTCGGGGCGGAGGGATTTGAACCCCCGACATCCAGCTCCCAAAGCTGGCGCACTACCAGGCTGTGCAACACCCCGAGAAGAATCAGAAAAAGCGGTGTGAGTGTAGGAAAAATCAGACGGGCAGGCAACCGGAAACAACGTGTTTCCGCTTTATTCGCTGTTCCTCTTCGGTTATATTTCTTTTATCTGAATATTCAGAAAGGGTTTGCACACCATGAGCGGGGCAAGAAAAGCGGAGATCGGCGACCGGATGGTGAAGCGTTTCCCCCTCTACCTGCGCGTGTTGCAGGAGATGACGGCACAGGGCGACGTGTTCGCTTCGGGTGCGGTGGTGGCGAAGGCGTTGAACCTTGACCCGATCGTCGTGCGCAAGGACTTGTCGCGAACCGGCGTGCGCGGGAAGCCGAGGGTCGGTTTCCCCATGAAGGAACTCGTCGCCGCGATCGAGCGCTATCTGGGCTGGAACGCCAACACCGACGCGGTCCTCGCGGGCGCGGGCCGGTTGGGCTCGGCGCTGCTGGGTTATCCGGGATTCCAGCATCAGGGTTTTCGGATCGTGGCGGCGTTCGACGCGAACCCGAAGAAGCGCGGCAAGATCGCGGGCGTCCCGGTGTATCCGACGTCGCAGATCGCGGAAGTGGTCCGGAACCTCAAGGTGTCACTGGGCATTCTGACGGTGCCTGCGGATCAGGCGCAGGCGGTGGCAGACGCGATGATGGCGGGCGGCATCCGGGGCATCTGGAATTTCACGCCGGTGCAGCTCTCCGTGCCGGAGGACGTGATCGTGAAGCGTGAGGATCTCGCGGCGAGTCTCGCCGTGCTCTCGCATCGGCTTCGGAACGGGGAGAAGGCCCGATGAGGGTCGGCGTCGACGTGTTGCGGGAGCAGGGCTTCGGCCTGCTCAAGGGCAGGCGCGTGGCGCTGCTGAGCCATCAGGCCGCGCTGACGGCGGATGGCGCGACTTCGGCGCAGCTCCTGCGGCGGGCGCTGGGCAGGCGGCTGGTGGCGCTGTTCGGCCCGGAGCACGGTTTTCTGGGGCAGGCGGGCGCGGGCGAGCACACGTGTACGCAGCGCCACCCAGACTGGGGCATCCCGGTTTACTCTCTGTACGGCGAGCGGCGCAAGCCGTCGCCGGAGATGCTGGCGGGCGTGGATGTGGTGGTGTGCGACCTGCAAGACCTCGGCGTGCGCTGCTACACCTATCTGGCGACGCTGCGCAACATGCTTGAGGCCTGCGCGGAGGCAGGTGTCGATGTCGTCGTGACCGACCGGCCGATCCCTCTGCCGCAGGTGGTCGACGGGCCGGTGACCACGCCGCCATTGACGAGTTTCGTGGCACCCTGCCCGCTGCCGATGGTCTACGGCATGACCCCAGCGGAGACCGCCTGCTGGATGCGCGACACGCTCGGGATAAAGGTTCGCCTGACGCCGGTGGCGATGGAAGGCTGGCGGCGGGCTGACGCGGCGTGGGACGGCACGCGCCCGGCCTTCATGCCACCGTCGCCGGGCATCAAGACGTGGGAATGCGCGATGACCTACGCCGCGACGGTCTTCTGCGAGGCGCTTTCGGGGATCGACTGCGGGCGCGGCACAAACATGGCTTTCCGCGTTCTCGGCGCGCCGTGGCTGCGTGCGGAGGCGTTTTGCGAAGGTCTGCCGCGCAGGGGCCTGGACGGCGTGGCGGCACACCCCTACCGATATGTGGCAGGCGACGGGCCTCATGCCGGCAAGGCGCTCGACGGCGTCCGGCTGACGGTGACGGATCCCGCGCGTTTCCGCCCTGTTGAAACGTCGCTGCGGCTCCTGCGCGCCCTGACGGAGGCGTACGGGGCACACCGCGTCTGGCGGCACAAGGGCGTGCGGCCGGCATGGTTCGACAAGCTCTACGGGGACGCCGACGTGCGGAAGCACGCGACGGGGTGCCGTCCGCTGGAACCGCTCTTCGACGACTGGCGGCGCCAACGCCGCTCTTTCGACATGTCGCGGGCGGGTGCGTTGCTTTACCGTTAGCACCCCTCCGCAGCCGCTTTTCCACATGCGCCCTGCGGTGCCGGATTGACCCTTCAACTGAAAATCGTTACACTCACGACGCTTTCAGGGTAGCCTGTGTCCGGTTTGTGCAGGACACCGGCGACTTGTGCCCCGCATCAGGAGAACGAGATGAAGACATTACCATCCGCCCCCCCGGTCGAAGGCGCGGCCTTGCTCAAAGGGTACGCGGAGAAAATCCGCGCAACGGGCAAGATCGATCCTGCGCTGTACGAAAAGTACAACGTCAAGCGCGGTCTGCGCAATGCTGACGGGACAGGCGTGCTGGTCGGGCTGACCCGCATTGGCAGCGTGCACGGCTACATGATCTCCGAGAGCGAGAAGGTTTCCGTGCCCGGGCAGCTCTATTACCGCGGCATCAACGTCTGCGATCTGGTCAAGGGGTTCCAGAGCGAAAAACGTTTCGGCTTCGAGGAAACCGCCCACCTGCTGCTTTTCGGCGAGCTGCCCTGCGAGAGCGAACTGAAGATCTGGAACGACCTGCTCGACCATTACCGGCGGCTGCCGGACGGCTTCAAAGAGAGCGCGATCATCCGCTCGCCGGGCAAAGACCTGATGAACAGCATCGCCCGCGCGGTGCTGATGGCCTACACGTATGACGCGGAGCCGGACAAGCTCGACCTTGAGACGACCCTGCGGCAGAGCATCGAGCTGATCGCACAGTTCCCCATCATCGCGGCGTATGCGTATCAGGCCAAGGCGCACTACCACATGGGGCAGAGCCTGATGATGCGCTACCCGGAGAAGGGCAAGAGCACGGCGGAGAATTTCCTGATGCTGATCCGCGAGGACGGCATGTACACCCAGCTCGAAGCCGAACTGCTCGACCTCTGCCTCGTGCTGCACGCTGAACACGGCGGCGGCAACAACTCGGCCTTCACGACGCACGTGGTGACCTCCTCCTTCACCGACTCCTATGCGGCCATCGCGGCAGCCACGCTCTCGCTGAAGGGACCGCGCCACGGCGGCGCCAACCTGCGCGTGATGGGGCAGATGCAGGAGATCAAGGAGAAGGTGCAGGACTGGAGCAACGAAGCGGAGGTCGCGGATTATCTGACGAAAATCCTCAACAAGGAGGCCGGCGACGGAACCGGCCTGATCTACGGCCTCGGCCACGCGGTCTATACGCTCTCCGACCCGCGCACCGACATGTTGCGCGAGAAGGCGCACCTCCTCGCCAAAGCCAAAGGGCGCGACGAGGAGCTGGCGCTTTACGAGATGATCGAGCGCATCGGCCCCGGAATCTTCAACAAGAACCGGGCAAAACCGCGTGACCTGTGCGCGAATGTGGACTTTTACTCGGGCTTCGTCTACGACATGCTCAATATCCCGATCGACCTCTACACGCCGCTTTTCGCGATCTCGCGCGTGGTCGGTTGGTGCGCGCACCGGATGGAGGAACTGCTCAACGGCGGCCCCATCATCCGCCCAGCCTACAAAGCCATCTTCGAAGGACGCCCCTACAAGCCGCTGAATGAGCGGAAGTGCATCGGATGATTTTTGTCTTTCGCTGAGGCCCTGCCTCAAGCGAAAGACGAGACAAAGGAGGAGAAAAAAATGACGAACGGCATTGAAGAGACCGCAGGCGCGGTTGCAACCGAGGCGGCAGCCCCCCTCGCAAACGTGACACAGGTGTTGACGGCTGAGGTCAGCCAGAGCAAAGAGGTGCTGAATGCTGTCCTGACGTGGGTCGCTCAGAACGGCGTCTCTTTTCTGGTGAACCTGCTGGTCTCGGTGTTGCTTCTGCTCATCGGCTCCTACACCATCCGACTGCTGACGAATGCCACGCAACGCGCGTTGCAGAAGAACACGCGCGTCCACAGCCTGCTCGGCACGTTCCTCTGCAGCGTCGTGAGCAAGACCGCGTGGATTCTGCTCATCATGATCATCGTCCAGCGGCTGGGCGTGAACATCGCGCCGCTGATCGCGGGCCTCGGCGTCACCGGCTTCATCCTCGGGTTCGCCTTTCAGGAGTCGCTGGGGAACCTCGCCTCCGGCATGATGATCGCGATCAACCACCCGTTTCAGGTCGGCGACTTCGTCGAGATCGGCGGCATCTTGGGCTCGGTCAAGGAACTCAACATGATGGCGGCGACGCTGGCGACCGGCGACAACAAGAAGGTCGTCGTGCCGAACAAGATCATCTGGGGCGCCCCCATCACCAACTACACGGCCAACGACAAGCGCCGCGTGGAAGTCGCGATCAGCATCGCCTACGGCGCGGACATCGGCAAGGCCAAGCGCGTCGCGATGGAGACGGTCAAGGCCCATCCGCTCGTGCTCGCGGACCCTGCTCCGCTCGTGGAGGTCATGTCGATGGGCGACTCGGCCGTGAACCTCGTCGTGCGCCCGTGGGCCAAGCCCGCCGACTACTGGACGGTCTTCTTCGCGCTGAATCAGGCGGTGAAAGAAGCGTTCGACAAGAACGGCGTCGAGATCCCGTTCCCGCAGCTCGACGTCCACATGAAAACAAACGCGTAACAACTGGTCTTAGGGGCGTAGGTGTCCCCACCCGTGCTGCCGGACAGAAAGGCTAACACGCTTTGAGGGAGAAATGAGATACGGAGCGGGCGGACGAATCGTTTTGGCAAAGGAGACTCATGAATAAAATGGAACAAATTGCCTTGCTCTGTTGTTTGTCCTTTCCAGTTCTGGCGCAAGCACAGACAAACCAGACGTGGTTGCAACTTCTCCCGCCACCATTTGAGTCAATCGTGATCAGCGTTTCCACAAATGCGTTCGGCTCGGTTTCCACAAATGCTGTGGATCCCGAACCGAATGGCAATTTCTGGACTAAACCCAAGAGGATTAAAACCTACTTTCATCCAAGAGCCGCGTTTGAAATGCGGTCATATCCGGTAGCAGGTGGACATGGGCATCAGGCCTGTTACGATGCGAATGGCATATTAATACGAAGCGGTGTTTCTGCGGGGACGGCTGACTTTGTTTCAACCGTCAACTCATGGGGATGGACAGTCCCTAGTCCCGGACATCGGGAACACGATGTGTGGCCTTTTATCCGCGCATTACAGTTGGATGGAAACCCATGTTTGCCGAACCATGTGGATGTCCCCACAAATTTGAAACGTCCGATGATATTTCAAGGTCCGCACCTTGAAGCTTATCTACTACTTCGTCCACCACTACCAACCGGGATACGCCCCCAGCCCTAACCACGAAAAGAAGGTGTTATGAAAAAATCATACCCAATCGCATTGTTGTGTATCACATGGATATCCGGTACCGGATATGCCCAAACAGCACAGGTTCACGTTGCAGGGAGTAGCTACCTTGCGGTATTCGCCGACACGACACTTTCTGTCACCAACCAACAACGAATTGCCGCCGACTTGACAACGGCATTTTCACTTACAACCTCATCTGGGAGCTTGAAAAGCATGCTTTTTGCGGATGAGTATAGTAGCGTTGTTATTTCTAACGAAAACTGCCAGAAAAGTATGCAGGTTGCCAAGCCTTTGTCTGATAAATATCTCCAAGCCTTTGTATGGATGGACACACACACGAACGCCGTCCAAAAGGCATACGAGTTTGTGACACTACTGAACAGTCCTGACTTGCTTTCAAAACCTGCCCAAGTATTGCTAGAATTGGGGCATTTTGAGCCGCTGTCTGGCATACATGAAAGCAATCCTCCCGGTGACGCTGAAATTCGCTCAGTCATAGAAAAAGACATATCAAAATACAAATATTATGGAATTAGCGCATTGCGAATCTATTTTAAAAATATTCCTGAAATTGATAACGTTGAGATTCCACTGATTTATCTGTTTGCTGTTGACAACCAAAGTCCTTCAAGAATAGACGCAGTCCCGATTGGTTTTTACAAAGGGAGATGGGGGTTCGGTGATTTTCCAGCCCCTGATTGATTACGCTTTTTGAAGGGCTATACAACAAGGCTGGGTGCGTCACCGGCGAACGTCAGTTCATCATGCTGTGGATCGGCGCGGGGATCTGCCCGCCCCGGTTCACAAACGCCTCGGCGCCTTCAGGGCTGGCCGGCTGCGTCACCACGCCCGCGCCGAAGAGCCCGCCGAAATCCACGAACTCGCCGCGCGCGGCACCCGGCACCGGAATCAGCCGCACGCCCGTGGTCTTGCGGCTCGTGACGCCGATCGCCGCCTCGTCGAGGATGATGCCTGCCACCGTCTCGGCCTTGGTGTCGCCGGGCAGGAGGATCATGTCCAGCCCCACCGAGCAGACCGCCGTCATGGCTTCGAGCTTTTCGAGCGTCAGCGTGCCGTCTGTGACCGCTTTGGAGAGCGCGTGGTCTTCCATCACCGGGATGAACGCGCCGGAGAGCCCGCCGACCGAACTGGAGGCGAACGCGCCGCCTTTCTTGACCGCGTCGTTGAGCAGCATCACGGCGGCGGTCGTGCCCGGCGCGCCGATCAGCCGGATGCCCATGCTCTGATAGATCTCGCCGACCGAATCGCCCACGCGCGGCGTCGGCGCGAGCGAAAGGTCAACCACCCCGAACGGGATGCCCAACCGATCCGCCACCTCGCGCCCGATCAGCTCGCCTGTCCGCGTGACGCGGAACGCGGTGTGCTTGATCTCCTCCGCGATCTCGTTCAGCGTGGCTTCGGGATCAAGCTGCACCAGCCGGTCTACCGCGCGCTTCACGACGCCGGGCCCGCTGACGCCGACGTTGATGACGCATTCCGGCTCGCCGGGGCCGAGCATCGCGCCGGCCATGAAAGGGTTGTCCTCGGGCATGTTGGCGAAGACCACGATCTTGGCGCAGCCGAAGCCCCGCGTGTCGCGGCTGGCCTCGGCGGTCTCGACGATCTTGCGCGCGAGGAGCAAGACCGCATCCACGTTGATCCCCGCCTTGGTCGTGCCGACGTTGAAGGAGGAACAGACCCGCTTGGTGGCGGTCAGCGCCTGCGGCAACGACTCGATGAGCGTGCGCTCGCCCGGCGTGACGCCCTTCTGCACCAGCGCGGAGAAGCCGCCCAGCAGGTCGATCTTGACCTCCGCCGCCGCCGCGTCGAGCGCCTGGCAGAGCCTCACCGCCGTGGCGACCGTGTGCCCTTCCAGCAGAAAACTGGCGGGCGAGACCGCGATGCGCTTGTTGACGATCGGCAATCCGTATTTGTCGCTGACCTCGTTGCAGAAGCGGACGAGGTTCCCCGCTTTCGCGACGATCCGCTCGTAGACCGCCTGCACGAGCTTGCCCGGGTCGGGGTTCGCGCAGACGTTCAGGTTGATGCCGAGCGTCACGGCGCGCACGTCGAGGTTCTCCTCGCGCACCATGCGGATGGTCGAAAGCACGTCTTGTCTTGCTAACATAGCTTTTCCCGGGGTTGGCGGTTACTGCACGAGCGACTTGATCGGGCCGATCTCGTTTGTGGCGCGGAAAATGTTCTCGTGGCAGAGCAGGGCCGTCAGGCCGTGTTCTGCCATCGCCGTGCGGAACGTCTCTTGCAGCACGCGGAAATCCACCGCCTCGGGCACCACGACCTGCGCGATGTAAACGACCTTGCCGGCGTCCTCATCCACCATCCAGTCCTCGATGTTGACCCCGTGGCCCACGAGGAAAGAGGTGATCGCGAAGATCGTCCCCGGCTTGTCGTCCCCGCGCGTCATCACCACAAAACGCGAACCGTCCACCACGGCGGCCTTGCACACCTCGGGGCTGTCCAACACCGTCACGACCGCCTCCGACTCCAAGGTCGAGTCGAGCAGCGAGCGCAACGTCTCCGGCACGACCTGCGCGGGATGCGCCGAGGTGAAGACAAGGTTGAAGAACCCGTCCACCACCGTCTGCCGGATGCTCTCGATATTGCCGTCGAGCGAGAAGACCGCCTGCGTCACGTCGCGCAGGAGCCCCACGCGATCCGGCACGAGGACAGAGGTGATGAACCGGCGGCTGCAGTCTGGGCCGTTTGCGGGCATGGACGTCTCCGTGTTAAAAGCAAAAACCCCGAAAAACAACGTCCGCTGGTTTTCGAGGTTTCCGGATGGAGCCAACGATCCGGATCGAACGGACGACCTGATCATTACGAATGATCTGCTCTACCAGCTGAGCTACGTTGGCTTAAAAACGGGGCTCACTATACTGGTTCACGCCGCCGAAAGTCAAGTATCCGGCTCCACCCTGCGATTTTTTATTCACCGGGCCACCCCGTCCTCCGCCTCGCGCGGCGCCCCGGCGGCACAGGACAATCCACGTGCTAAACCCTTTGCCACACCGGCCCGTTTTTCGCTAAACTGAGGCCGTTTTGAAACAGGAAGGTACGCCATTATGGATCCGCTACTCGATTTGCTGAAAAAGAACGCACGGGAGTCCGACGCGACGCTCGCGAAGGAACTCGCCACCACGGAAGAGGACATCCGAGCGCGTATCGCCGCCTACGAGAAGGACGGCGTGATCCGCGGCTTTCAGGCGGTGCTCAACCCCGACCGCCTTGAGACCCCCGACGTGCGGGCGGTCATCGAGCTGCGTATCCGTCCCGAGCGCGAGGGCGGGTTCGACCGCATCGCGTCGCGCATCAGCCGCTTCCCGCAGGTGGAATCCATGTTCCTGATGTCCGGCGGCTTCGACTTGCTGCTTTTCGTGAAAGGCAGCAGCCTCCAGGAGGTCGCCAACTTCGTCAGCGCCCGTCTGGCCCCGCTCGACGGCGTGCTCTCGACCGCCACCCATTTCATGCTCAAAACCTATAAGGACCAAAGCGTCCTGATGGAAAGTGAACCCCATGACGACCGACTCCAAGTCTGCCCCTGATTTCGTGGCCCCGCACGTGCGAGGCCTCCCCAAGTCCGGTATCCGCGATTTCTTCGACATCGTCGCCGGCCGCAAAGACGTGATCTCCCTCGGCATCGGCGAGCCCGACTTCCAGACCCCCTGGCACATCCGCGAGAAAGCCATCGAGTCCATCGAGAACGGCGCGACCCGCTACACCTCCAACCTCGGCACCCCCGAGCTGCGGCAGGGGCTCTCCGGCTACATGCGGCAGTCGTTCCAGGCCGAGTACGATCCCAAGAGCGAGATCATCATCACCGTCGGCGTCAGCGAGGCGCTCGACATCGCCCTGCGCGCCGTGCTCTCCCCCGGCGACGAGGTGCTCTACCACGAGCCCTGCTTCGTGGCCTACGCCCCGCTCATCCGCATGGCCCACGGCGTGCCCGTGGCCGTCGACACCTTCCGCAAGGACGACTTCCGCCTCACCGTCGCGGAGCTGGAGAAGCGCGTCACCCCGCGCACGCGCGTCCTGCTGCTCAACTTCCCCAACAACCCCACCGGCGCCACCCTCGACAAGTCCGACACCGAGGCGCTGGCCGACTTCGCCATCCGCCACAACCTCCTCGTCATCTCCGACGAGGTCTACTCCGAACTCACCTACGAGGGCGGCAGGCACTCCATGGCCTCCATCCCCCGCCTGCGCGACCGGCTCGTCTTCCTCAACGGCTTCTCCAAGGCGTGGTCCATGACCGGCTTCCGCCTCGGCTACGCCTGCGCCCCCGCGCCGCTGACCGACGCCATGATGAAGATCCACCAGTACTGCATGATGTGCGCCTCCTCCACCGCCCAGATCGCCGGACTCGAGGCCCTCAAGCACGGCGAGACCGACATCGCCGAAATGCGCGACGCCTACAACCTCCGCCGCAACTTCATCGTCTCATCCCTCAACGAGATGGGCCTCGACTGCTTCATGCCGCGCGGCGCCTTCTACGTCTTCCCGTCGATCCAGTCCACAGGGCTCTCCTCCAAGGAGTTCTCCCTGCGCCTGCTCAACGAGTTCAACGTCGCCTGCGTGCCCGGGACCGCCTTCGGCCCCTGCGGCGCGGGCTTCCTGCGCTGCGCCTACGCCACCGGCATGGAACAGCTCAAGGAGGCCATGGACCGCATGGCGACCTTCGTCAAGAGCCTCTAGGCCGCGCCCTCGGGCGCCGGCCGAATCCCGGAAAAGGGGAAAGCATGAAAACCAGCGAGAATCCGACCCGCCGCGCCTTCCTGAAGACCTCGGCCGCCTCGGCCTTCGCCTTCACCATCGTGCCCCGCCACGTGCTCGGCGGCCCCGGCCAAACGCCCCCCAGCGAGAAAATCACCCTCGCCGGCGTCGGCGTCGGCGGCGTCGGCCACTCCCAGATCAAGGCCTGCGACAAGGCCGGCTTCCAGATCGTCGCCCTCTGCGACGTCGACGACCTCCACGCCAAGAAAACCTACGACGCCTTCCCGCAGGCGCGCCGCTACCGCGACTTCCGCGACCTGCTCGCCTCCGAAGGCGACAAGGCCGACGCCGTCTACTGCGGCACCCCCGACCACACCCACGCCGTCGTCACCCTCGCCGCCCTGCGCGCCAAAAAACACGTCTGCTGCGTCAAGCCGCTCACGCGCACCGTCGAGGAATGCCGCGCCGTCGTCGCCGCCGCCCGGCAGGCCGGCACCGCCACCCAGGTCACCACCCGCCCCAACACCAACGAAGAGGGCTGCCGCACCACCGAACTCATCGCCGCTGGCGCGATCGGCCCCGTCCGCGAGATCCACGTCTGGTCCTTCCGCCCCGTCTGGCCGCAGGGCATGCCCAGCCGCCCCGGCGGCGAAGACCCCGTGCCCCCCACCCTCGACTGGAACCTCTGGCTCGGCCCCGCCCCCATGCGCCCCTTCAAAGACGCCTGGCCCGACGGCAACCCCATCCCCGACCTGCCGCCCAAGAACTGGGGCGGACGCAAGGTCTACCACCCCTTCAACCACCGCGGCTGGTGGGACTTCGGCACCGGCGCCCTCGGCGACATGGGCTGCCACTACATGAACACCCCCTACCGCGCCCTCCGGCTCGGCCACCCCACCCACGTCTCCGCCTCCACCTCCCGCCGCTTCGACGAATCCTTCCCCCTCGCCTCCATCGTCACCTACGACTACCCCGCCCGCGACAGCCTGCCGCCCGTGCGCGTCGTGTGGTACGACGGCGGCCTGCGCCCGCCCAAGCCGCGCGAACTCGGCGCCGCCGACCTCCCCGACGAAGGCGTCCTCTACATCGGCGACAAGGGCAAGATGGTCTTCGAGAACATCATCGACCCCGCCCTCGCCGCCACCTGCGCCACCGTCCCCAAAACCCTCCCGCGCCGCGACGGCACCTGGGGCGAATGGCTCACCGCCTGCAAAGGCGGCGAACGCGCCGGCTGCGACTTCGAATGGTCCGGCCCGCTCACGGAATTCGTGCTGCTCGGCAACATCGCCCTCCGCACCGGCAAAACCCTCGCCTACGACGCCGACGCCGCGCGCATCACCAACGCCCCCGAGGCCGACGCCCTCCTGCGCCAGCCCTACCACAACGGCTGGACCCTCGCCTGACGCCACCTTACGAAAGGAGACGAGCATGACCCCCCGACACATCCCCGCCGTCATCATCCTCGCCGCCTGCGCCGCCCTCGCGCAAGAGCCCGCCCCCTACGGCCCCGTGCCCAGCGAACGCCAGCTCCGCTGGCACGAGACCGAATTCTTCGGCCTCATCCACTACGGCCTCAACACCTACACCGACCGCGAATGGGGCTACGGCGAGGAAGACCCCGCCCTCCTCAACCCCGCCCGGCTCGACGCGGGACAGGTCGCCGCCGCCCTCAAGCGCGGCGGCATGAACGGCGTCATCCTCGTCGCCAAACACCACGACGGCTTCTGCCTCTGGCCCACCAAGACCACCCCCCACAACATCACCAAATCCCCCTGGCGCGGCGGCAAGGGCGACCTCGTCCGCGAATACGCCGACGCCACCAAGAAACACGGCCTGCGCTTCGGCATCTACTGCTCCCCCTGGGACCGCAACAGCGCCGCCTACGGCACCCCCGACTACCTCCCCGTCTACCACGCCCAGCTCCGCGAACTCCTCACCCACTACGGCACCCTCTTCGAAGTCTGGTTCGACGGCGCCAACGGCGGCGACGGCTACTACGGCGGCGCCCGCGAAAAACGCAACATCGACCGCTTCTCCTACTACGACTGGCCCGCCACCTGGGCCCTCGTCCGCCAGCTCCAGCCCTCCGCCTGCATCTTCGGCGACGTCGGCCCCGACTGCCGCTGGGTCGGCAACGAGACCGGCTACGCCGCCCCCGACTCCTGGGCCACCTTCACCCCCAAAGGCAAGACCGACCCCGCCCGCCCCGCCAACGGCGACTCCCTCAACCACATCGAAGGCCCCGCAGGCCACCGCGACGGCGCCGCCTGGATCCCCGCCGAATGCGACGTCCCCCTCCGCAAAGGCTGGTTCTGGCACCCCGGCGAAGACCCCACCGTCCGCTCCCCCGCCAAGCTCATGGACATCTACTTCAACAGCGTCGGCAAAGGCGGCTGCCTCAACCTCGGCGTCGCCCCCGACCGCGACGGCCTCGTCTGCGACGCCGACATCCGCTCCCTCGACGCCTTCGGCAACCTCCTCCGCGCCCTCTTCGCCTCCAACCTCGCCAGCGGCGGCATCGCCTCCGCCAGCCACGTCCGCGCGTGGCAGCCCGTCCCCGGCAAGCCCCACCCCTACGCCCCCGCCAACGCCCTCGACGGCGACCGCTACACCCACTGGGCCACCGACGACGGCATCACCGAGGCCGCCCTCACCGTCACCCTCCCCGCCGTCACCGAGTTCAACGTCGTCCGCCTCCGCGAGAACATCAAGCTCGGCCACCGCGTGGACGCCTTCGCCGTCGACGTCTGGCAGAACGGCGCGTGGCAGGAATACGCCAGCGGCCAAAGCATCGGCGCCTGCCGCCTCATCCGCGGCCCCAAGGCCAAGAGCGACCGCGTCCGCCTCCGCGTCACCCGCGCCGCCGCCTGCCCCTGCATCAGCGACTTCAGCCTATTCCTCACGCCCGCCGCCCTGGAGCAATAGCCCCGCGCCCCCACCCCGCGCCGACGCCGCGCGGGTTCAAATTGAAGCGCCGCGCCCGAATGTGATACAGTGACCCCCACGATGAAAAAACCTGACTCTCTCCGTCCCGTCTCCATCGAGCGCCGCTTCACCAAACACGCCGCAGGCTCCGTCCTCATCCGCCAAGGCGACACCTGGGTGCTCTGCACCGCCAGCGTCGAGGAGAAAGTTCCCCCCTTCATGAAAGGCAGCGGCAAGGGCTGGGTCACCGCCGAATACAGCATGCTGCCCGGCAGCACCGCCACCCGCAAGGAACGCGAGATCAAGAAAGGCAGGCCCGACGCCCGCAGCACCGAGATCAGCCGCCTCATCGGCCGCGCCCTCCGCGCCGCCGTGGACATGGAGAAGCTCGGCGAACGCACCCTCACCATCGACTGCGACGTGCTCCAGGCCGACGGCGGCACCCGCTGCGCCTCAATCACCGGCGGCATGATCGCCCTCGCCGACGCCCTCGCCTGCCTCCAGTCCCAAGGCAAGCTCACCGCCAGCCCCATCAAGCACTTCATCGCCGCCGTCAGCGTCGGCGTCTGCGACGGCACCCCCACCCTCGACCTCGACTACGTCCACGATTCCTCCGCCGAAGTCGACCTCAACGTCGTCATGACCGACGACGGCCGCTACGTCGAGATCCAAGGCACCGCCGAACACGAGCCCTTCACCGAGGCCAACCTCGACGCTCTCAAGGCCCTCGCCCGCAAAGGCATCAAAGCCCTCATCAAACACCAGAAGAACGCGCTGAAGGGCTAAGTCCAAGAATTCAGGAGTCAGAATCCAGAACACGCGCATCGAAAACGTTTTTGTTGAATCATAACTGCACACGCGGGCCCGCGCGCCTGCCCTCAGGAGACACCAACTGCCATGACAAAGAAATCCCTCATCACCGGCGGCGCCGGCTTCATCGGCTCACACCTCGCGCGGCGTCTGCTCGACGCCGGCCACGAGGTCACCGTCATGGACAACCTCTTCACCGGCACCAAGGCCAACATCTACGACCTCATGGAGAACCCGCGCTTCACCTTCATGCTGCACGACGTGACACAGCCCTTCTGGGGCCAGTTCGACGAGATCTACAACCTCGCCTGCCCCGCCTCGCCCATCCACTACCAGCGCAACCCCGTCGAGACCATCAAGACCTCCTTCCTCGGCATGATGAACGTCCTCGACCTCGCCCTCAAGACCAAGGCGCGTGTCTTCCACACCTCCACCTCTGAAATCTACGGCGACCCCGAAGTCCACCCCCAGCCCGAAAGCTACTGGGGCAACGTCAACACCATCGGCACCCGGAGCTGCTACGACGAGGGCAAGCGCGCCGCCGAAACCCTCTGCGCCGACTACGTCCGCGAATACAACGTCGATGTCCGCATGATCCGCATCTTCAACACCTACGGGCCCAACATGCACCCGCAGGACGGCCGCGTCATCAGCAACTTCATCATGCAAGCGCTCAGGAACAAGGACATCACCCTCTACGGCGACGGCTCCCAGACCCGCAGCTTCCAGTACGTCGACGACCTCATCGAGGCCATCCTGCTCTTCATGGCGCTCGACCACAAGAAAGTCAAAGCCTTCTTCGCCAAACGCGAGATCGCCGTCCCCGTCGTCAACGTCGGCAATCCCGGCGAGTACACCATCAAGCAACTCGCCCAGGAGACCCTCCGCCAACTCCCCGAGAGCAAGAGCGCCCTCGTCTTCCAGCCGCTACCCAAGGACGACCCCAGACGCCGCAAGCCCGACATCACCCTCGCCAAGGATCTCCTCGGCTGGGCCCCCGAGGTGCCGCTGCGCGAAGGCCTCGCCCGCACCATCGACTACTTCCGCACCCTCGCCAAATAGCCCGCGCTCGCCGCCGTCATTTCAGCCGCAGCCCAGTGCCCTCCGCCAGCCAAAGCGAGAGCCCCGGAACGAACGCCACCGCCAGCAGCAGCACCGCCAGCATTACGTAGAACGGCCACAGGTGGCGCACCAGCGTCCGCACCGGTACCCGGCTGATGCCCGACAGCACGAACAGCAGCATCCCCACCGGCGGCGTCAGCAGCCCGATCATGATCCCGAGCTGAAACACCACGCCAAAATGCACCGCGTCGATCCCGTACGCCTTCAGCACCGGCAACAACAGCGGCGTCAGGATGATCATGATGCTCCCGCCTTCCATCACCGTCCCCAGCAGCAGGATCAGCCCGATCAACAGCAGCATCAGCGCCGTCCGGCTCCGCGTCATCGCCTCCACCGCCCCCACGATCCCCCCCGCGTCCACTTCCCGCGCGATCAGGAAACCGAAGCACGACGCGCATGCGATGATCAGCATCACCGACGCCGTGCGCCGCGCCGTCACCAACAGGATGCGCACCAGCGCCCGCCCGTCCAGCGACCGGTAAAACACGAACCCCGCCAGCAGCCCGTAACCCACCGCCAGCGCACCCGCCTCCGTCGGCGTCACCAGCCCCCCGAAAATCCCGCCCAGAATGATCACCGGCATCAGCAGCGCGGGCACCGCGTCCCGGAAGCTCTCCCACAGCTCGCGCCTGCTGTGGCGTTCGCCCCCCGGATACCGGCGGACATGCGCCATCACCGCGCACACCGCCAGCGTCCCCAGCGCCAGCAGCACCCCCGGCACCGTCCCCGCCAGAAACAGCTTGCCCACCGAAACCCCCGACACCGATGCGTAGATGATGAACCCCACGCTCGGCGGGATGATCGGACCCATCGTCGCCGCCGCCGCGTTCAGCGCCGCCGCGTAGGCCCTCGGATACCCCTTCTTCTCCATCATCGGCACCATCGTCGAGCCCACCGCCGCCGCGCTCGCCACCGCCGCGCCCGACACCATCGACACCAGCAGGTTCACCGCCACCACCACATACGAGAGCCCCCCGCGCGGCGGCCCGATCAGCGCCAACGCCAGCCGCGTCAGCCGCCGCGTGATGCCCGCCGCGTTCATGATCTCCCCCGCCAGCAGGAAGAACGGCAGCGCCAGCAGCACCAGCGAGTCCGCCCCCACGCAGACCCGCTGCGCCACCACCATCGGCGACATGTCGGTGCACGCCGCCACATACACCAGCGAGGCGATCCCCACCGCATACGCGATCGGCATCCCCAGCACCATCAGCAGAAACATCCCCCCGACCAGAACCGTCATGCGCCGACCTCCTCCGCCACGTCGTTCTCCGTGAACGCCCCCCGCAACAGGCGCCGCAGGCTGTACCACACCCCCAGCGCCGCCGTCGCAGGCAACGCCGCATAAAACACCACGTTCAGCGGCCACTGCAACGCCGACGTGTACGACCCGCGCGTCGCCCACACCCACATCCCGCCCAGCACCGCCAGCGCCACGTGAAACGCGCACACCGCCGCCAGCACCGCCGCGTCGATCCAACGCCGGAACCTCGCCGGGATCTTCTCCACGAAATACTCCACCCGGATATGCTCCCGCTCGCGCAACGCCACCACCCCGCCCAGCAGCGTGAACCACACGAACAGATAACGCACCAGCTCGTCACTCCACGAAAGCGACCGGTTCACCACATACCGGAAAAACACCGCCACCAGCACCAGCGCCACCAGCGCCGCGCCCATCCCCGCCAGCAGCCCGTCTGCCGCCAAGTCCAGCTTACGCGCCAAGTCCTTTTTCATCCCGCCTCCATCCTCATGCAGACCAACCCCACAATCTCACACACCCACACACTCACGCACTCACATACCCACACACCCGCCTCTCACAACCTCGTGTTACGCGATGAGCGCCACCCCCCGTTCAGCCTTCCGCGTTCTCCCGCAGATACACCGCCAACGCCTCCCGGTCGTCCTTGCGCCCGTACCGCACATGCTCGCGCATCGCCCGCTCCGCCTCGTCCGGGTCGCCCTTCCTGATCCGCCGCACGAGGATCTGGTGCCACCCGTCCGGGATCGGCTCGAAGCGGATCGCCTTGAGGCTGTTCAGGCTCATGTAGCGCTGGAACCACACCTTCCTGAGCATCTCGCCGAACACCGCGAAACCGCTCAGCCGCCCCAGCTCGATGTGGAACTCCCAGTGCAACTGGCTCCCCAGCGTCTGATCCGGCGTGTCCGCGCGGATGAAGCGGTCCACCTGCGCCGCCTTCTTCATCAGCCGGTCGAACCCCTCCGGCGACGCGTGTTCGGCGCACAGCCGCGCCGCCTGACACTCCAACGCCTCGCGCAACATCAGGTCGTCGTCGATGTCCTGCATCGTCAGCGTGCGCACGCGGCAGCCCGCCAGCGCGCGGTTCTCCACATACCCGTCGATCTCCAGCATGTACAGCGCCTCAATCACCGGGATCGTGCTCACGCCCAGCCGCTGGCCGATCGCCTTGCGCACCAGCCGCTCGCCCGGCTTGAGCCGCCCCGCGAGGATGTCGTCTCGCAACACCGCATACACCCGCCGCGAAAGCGTGTTCCCCGCCTCGCCCGCGTCCAGCTCCGTCTCTGCCGAATAATTCGCCATGGCCGTCCTTTCGTTTTTTAATATATCAAAAGCGCCAATTTTATGTCAAATATCCTTTTTTAGCCGTTGACTGACAAAATACGGTATATCATACTGAGCGCATATCTTGTTAAAAGGAGTTGCTATGAAACGGTCGCTTATACTCGCTCTCTCGCTCGGCACACTGTTCCCCGCCGCACGCTCGATGGCGCAATCGCCCCGCCTCATCGGCTGGTGGCGCATGGATGAGGCCGATGGAGCCACCGCCCTCGCCGACGCCTCGGGCAACGGCCGCAACGCCACGCTCGGCACGGGCGTCACGATCGTGGACGGCCGTTTCGGCAAGGCCGCGCGCTTCGACGGCACCACCGCCGCCTGGGCGCAGTTCACCCAGCCCGCGCTCTCGAACCTGACCATCGCGGCGTGGGTCTACATGGACGGCATCCCCGCCAACCCCTTCCCCCGTATCATGCAGCTCGCGGGCGAGTTCTATTACCATATGCCCTCCAACAACGTCGGCAGCTTCACCTTCGGAAAATCCGGGGCCGGCAGCTTCGACTGGGGCTCCAACAACCAACTCCCCTTCAGGTTCACGACCAACGCCTGGTTCCATGCCGCCGTCGTGGTCCAGCAGCAGTACACCAGCGAGACCGAGCGCGTCTTCTGGCCCACCTTCTACGTCAACGGCGTGCGTTGCAGCGATCCGGGCCTCAAACGCGCCTTCATCTCCATCCCCTCCGGCAACGCCTTTATCGGCAACAACAGCTCCGGCGGCGGCGGCATCCGTCCCCTGAACGGGATGCTCGATGACGTGCGCCTCTACGACGCGCCCCTCTCAGACCGAGACATCCTCCACCTCTACCAGCACCGGCCCCTCGCCGTCGACGCGGGCGCGGACCAGACCGTCCATCACGACGCAACCGTGCTCCAAGGCCGACTCGCCTCCACCAACAGCTTCATGGACGTCCTTTCCGCCGCCGTCACCTGGAGCGTCCTCTCCGTCCCCGAAGGCGCGACGCCTCTCCTCGCCACCCCGCATGTGCCCGTCACCGCCGTCACCCTCCCCGGACCCGGCACCTACACCTTCCGCCTGACCGCCGTGACCGAACTCGGCCCCGTCTCCGACGACCTCACCGTCACCCGCCTCGCCACGCCGCCCGTCGGCAACGCCGCACCGTCCGTCACCCCCGCCTGGACATCCACCAACATCGTCCTCGGTACAGACGTCGCCCTCGCCGCCGCCGTCTCGGACGACGCCCAGCCCGGCGCCCTGCGCCTCCGCTGGAGCAAGGCCAGCGGCCCCGGCGCGGTCTTCTTCGACAACCCGTTCACCAACGTCACCGCAGCAGCTTTCTCGACCAACGGCACCTACACCCTCCAGCTCGAAGCCGACGACGGTGCCTCCTCAGCCACCGCCGCCGTCACCGTCAACGTCGCCCTCCCCGCCTCCGACCTCTCCGACGGCCTCGCCCACTGGTGGCGCATGGACGACGACCCCGCCCTGAAAACCGCCGCCGACAGCGCGGGTGCCAACACCCTCACCTTCGCGCGCCAAGCCTTCCTCCAGCCCGGCAAGACTGGCCACGGCTTCCGCGCCCCCCTCACCAACGCCTACGCGCAGGCCGCCAGCCTCCCCCCCCAAGCCGAGACCATGACCTTCACCGCATGGCTCTATCACGACGACGCCTACGTCAACCGCGCCAACGGCAACCTCTACCAGCGCCTCTACAACTGCGGCCCCAACTTCTACATCATCTACAATCCCGCCACCACCGACCTGTCCCTCGCAACCACCGACACCGAAGGCAACTCGCGCAGTTGGGCTCTACCCCCCGGCATCCTCTCTGCTAAACGCTGGCACCACCTCGCCGTCCTCTTCGACCGCCGCGCCATGGCCAGCGGCTCGCGCCAGACCGTCTACGTCAACGGCACACGCTACCTCACCGGCACCCTCAGCGTCGCCTTCACCGGCGCAGCCACCTTCACCTCGCCCTTCGTCGTCGGCAACGCGGGCTCGCACCAGAGCGTCACGCGCAATTTCGACGGCGTGCTCGACGAGCTGCGCGTCTATTCGCGTTTCCTCACCGAAGAGGAGGTGCTCCGCCTCGCCGCCGACCCCGCCAAGAACCGCGCCCCCGTCATCGAGGGCCTCCCCGCCTCCCTCTCCGTCAAAATCACCCGCACCGCCGCGCTCGGCGCCACCGTCACCGACGACGCCCGCCCCGCTGAAGGCACCCTCGCCACCCTCTGGCGCATCGTCTCCGGCGACCCCGCCCACGTCCACCTCTCCGACCCCGCCGACCCCGCCGCCGTCGCGACCTTCTCGCGCACCGGCGACTACGCCCTCGTGCTCGACGCCGACGACGGCGAACTCGCCGCCGCCGCCCGCGTGGACATCTCCGTCCTCCCCGTCGGCACCCTCATCCGTCTACAATAACCCCAACCCCGAAACGAGGAACCCACCGTGACCCGCAAAACCCTCCTTGCCGCCGCACTCGCCGCAGCCCCCCTCCTCCGCGCCCCTGCCGCCGCGCCCGCGTCGCCTGCCCCCGTGCCGGATCCCCGCCACCTCTCCAACGGCTGGGTCATCCCCTCCAAGCACTACGCCGACCAGCCCTACATCGTCAAGACCGACGACGGCGCGTGGCTCTGCGTCGTCACCACCGGCTCCGGCAACGAGGGCGCACCCGGCCAGCAGGTCGTCGCCCTGCGCAGCACCGACCGCGGCAAGACCTGGACGCCCCCCATCGATGTCGAGCCCGCCGACGGCCCCGAGGCCTCCTACGCCGTGCTGCTCAAAACCCCCTACGGGCGCGTCTACTGCTTCTACAACCACAACACCGACCGCGTCCCCGAGGTCAAGCGCGAGGACGGCGGCGTCTACAAACGCGTCGATTCGCTCGGCCACTACGTCTTCAAATACTCCGACGACCACGGCCTCACCTGGTCTGACCGCCGCTACGAAATCCCCATCCGCCCCTTCGACTGCGACCTCCAGAACGTCTACAAGGGCCAACTCAAGTTCTTCTGGAACGTCGGCAAGCCCCTCATCCACGGCACCGACGCCATCCTCGTCATCCACAAAGTCGGCGCCATGGGCGCGGGCTTCTTTGCCCAGTCCGAGGGCGCCTTCCTCAAAAGCCCCAACCTCCTCACCGAGCGCGACCCCGCCAAGATCACCTTCGAGACCCTCCCCGAAGGCACCGTCGGCCTGCGCACGCCCCCCGGCGGCGGACGCGTCGCCGAGGAGCAGAGCATCGTCGCCCTCAGCGACGGCTCCATCTACTGCGTCTACCGCACCATCGACGGCTGGCCGACCTGCGCCTACAGCCGCGACGGCGCCCGCACATGGACCGTCCCCGCCTACAAGACCTACACCCCCGGCGGACGCCGCGTCAAACACCCCCGCGCCGCCAACTTCGTCTGGAAATGCGCCAACGGCCAATACCTCTACTGGTTCCACAACCACGGCGGACGCTTCGTCGGCGAACTCGGCGCGAACGGCAAAGACGGGCGCAGCCCCTACGACGACCGCAACCCCGCGTGGCTCATGGCGGGCCGCGAAACCGACACCCCGCAAGGCCGCATGATCGAATGGTCCCAGCCCGAAATCCTCCTCTACGACGACGACCCCTACATCCGCATGAGCTACCCCGATCTCGTCGAGGAAGACGGTGCCTTCTACATCACCGAAACCCAGAAAACCATCGGGCGCACCCACCTCATCCCCGCCCCCC
>Ga0208244_100694_pt1 | contig 27102 bp, 23 predicted proteins | sample SubbioCR12Aug_5A_FD_184828 | JGI IMG/M metagenome (GOLD analysis project Ga0208244, IMG submission 184828) | Serpentinite rock and fluid subsurface biosphere microbial communities from McLaughlin Reserve, California, USA - CR12Aug_5A (SPAdes) | ecosystem: Environmental > Terrestrial > Deep...
GGGGGGAGCCGTAAACGGTTCATCGGCGAGCTGTGCGGCGAGCCCGACGCGGCGGCGCGTGTCGGCGGCGGTGTCGGGGTTGCGGTATGGTGCGCGTTGCGGGGTGCCTCGATCCTTCGGGTGCACGATGTGAAGGCGACGCGGCAGGCGTTGACGATGGCGGTTGAGTTGGAAAAAAAGGCGAGAGTCAGACGTAATGCTTGAGGGAGTCCAGATCGGGTTTAACGATGTGATGCAGATCCTGATTCTGTATCTCGGGATCTATGCGCTCATCCGTTTTGTCCGAGGGACCCGCAGTGCGCAGGTGCTGTTGGGGTTCTGCGTGCTGGTGGTCTCGCTGCTGCTGTTCACCTACCTTTTCCGTTTCGACGTGCTGGCGCGTGTCGTGTATTTCCTGCTGGTTTATCTGGCGTTGAGCATGGTGGTCGTGTTTCAGCAGGAGATCCGGCGCGTGCTGGCGTTGGTGGGCGGGCAGCGCCTGTTCGCCCGCCATTACGCCTTGCGCGACGAGTCGGCGCCCCAGAAGCTTTGTCAGAGCATCATCAAGCTTTCGAAGGCGAAGATCGGCGCGCTGGTTGCGGTTGAGCGCGGAATTTCGCTGTGCAGCTACGAGGATTCAGGGGTGAAGCTTAACGCGATTGTCAGCCATGAGTTGATGGTGTCGATTTTCACGCCGCCGTTGCCGTTGCATGACGGCGGCATCATTGTCCGCGACGGGCGGGTGGCGGCGGCGCATTGCCTGTTTCCCGTGTCGAATCAGAGCGAGTTGGCCGCGTCCGGCATGCGGCACCGTGCGGCGGTCGGGCTGAGCGAGGAGACGGACGCCGTGGTGGTGGTGGTCTCCGAGGAGACGGGGCAGATTTCGGTGGCGCATAACGGCCGGTTGCACCGCTATCGCGAAGAGAAGACGCCGAAGCTCCTGCTGCGCTGGCTGCGCCGGGCGATGCCGAACGAGACGCATAATGCGATGACGCTGACGGATTGGCTCGCCGCTCAGGTGACACGGCTTTTGCGGATGCGGACGAACGATCACGAGGAGGACGATCATGCCGACAACTGAAAGACTGTCGCTGTTTTTCAGGATCGTGTTCCTGAAAAATGGTTACTGGAAGTTGTTCTCGCTGATTGTCGCCGTGCTGGTGTATCTGGCGATCCGCTCGGAGATCAGCCATTTGAGGGTTTTGACGGTTCCGGTCGAGGTGGAGTATGACCCCAAGGTCACAGGGGGTGGCGCGATCGAGTCGGTGGAGCCGCGTTCGGTACAGGTGACGGTCCGCGGTTCGTATTCGGAGGTGAACCAGTTGGTGGCGTCGTCGATGCGTTGCGTGGTGCGTCCGAAGCAGAAGAAGGGGGTTCTGACCGACACGGTGTCTGTCAAGGTTGATCCGAGCCATCTTCGCGGTACGGCGCGCGGACTGCGTGTGACGAAGATCGACCCGCACATTGTGGTTGTGAAGTTGGATGTCCCGATGTCGTTGAGGTTGGCGGTGGCGCCACCGGAGATTATCGGCAAGGCGCGCGGAAGGGTACAGTTGGTCTATGATCAGGCGCAAGCGGTTGTGAAAGGGTCGCGTCGGCTGTTGAGCCCTCTGGATAAGGACACGGTGCAGATTCAGACGGACATGATCGATGTGGACGGGCGTTCGCAGAGCTTCACCACGAGCGTCAAGCTGTATCCTCCGGGCGACGCGGTGAATGCGACGGTTGAGCCGTCCGAAATGGTTGTTGACGTGGTGATTGTCAGTGAGAAGAAGACGGTCAGGATCGAACGTGTGCCGGTTGTCGTGTCGCAGCCGTTCGCGGATGTGCAGCGTTGGCGGACGGATCCGGAATGGGTGGATGTCGATGTGACCGGGCGGTCTGAGGTGGTGAACGCGATCACGTTCGGCGCGATCATCGCCGCCGTGAACGGGAACCTGCCTCCGGCGTCGGTTGCGGTGACGAACGAGGCACCCGTGGCGATTCATCTCCATCAGGGACTTGTTGTCGATGAGGCGCGTCCTGTGCCGCAAACCGTGAAGCTTATCCCCTTGATGCCGTTAACACCGAAAGCAACGGAAGCGCAAGCGTTGCAGTGATGGTTGAGTCATGGATGAATCAGTGAATAGCCGTTCCGAGGACAGGTTCGAGGCCGAGCGCCGGGTTTACCGGCGTGTGGCGGGTATCCTTCTGTTTCCGATCGCCCTGTTTCCGCTCCTCAGCCTTTTGACATACAACTGGCGCGACATCTCGTGGCTGAACGCGCCGCCGCTGACGCCGCCGGCGAATCTGATCGGGATTGTCGGGGCGTGGTCTGTGTTTGTCGGGTACAGTCTGATGGGACTGGCGTTGTGGGTGGTGCCGTTTCTGGTTCTTCTGTTCAGCGTGATGCTGATGTACGGGCGGATCATGCGGATCGGGCGGCGCGCGTTCTGGATGGCGTTGTTTCTGGTGGCGCTGTGCTGTCTGGTGCAGTTGGGGGGCGAGACGGCCTTCAGCGGGGCATTGGAGCGGCTGAATTTGAAGCCGAACGCGGGCGGGGCCATCGGGTATTGGGTGATGACGTGCCTGCTGGCGCGTTGGTTCAGTCCGTTCGGGGGCGGGATGCTGATGCTGAGCATCATGTTGTTTGCGCTGCTGATGGCGGTGGGGCTGCGGAACCTTTTCGCGGGATTGGGGAGGCTGACGGGATGGTGGGAGGCGCGGCAGGAGCGCGAGGGCACACAGGATGATGGCGGCGAGATGGCGGCCGACGGGTTGTCGCCCCGCGAACGCGAGCGTCAGGAGCGCCGGGCGATCAAGGACGCGGCCCGGCGGGCCAAAGAAGAGGCGCGGCAGGCGAGGGAGGAAGAGCGTCAACGTGATCGGGAGCGGCGTGACGCCGAGCGGTTGGCGGCAGCACAGCGGGAGGTGCCAAAACGCGAAGCGGAAAGGCCGGCCGCGGTTGCCGATCAGGGGGCACAGCTTCGCCGCCGTCTTGAGGAGGCGCGGCAGGCAGCCGCAGCCGAGCGCGATCGCGAGCGGCAGCGCACCGGAGCGGAAGATGGGGCTGCCGTCGCCGCGCCGCCCGCGCAGGATTTGAAAAAGAAGGAGGCCGCAGTGGCGCGGCCAGCCGGCGGGGGAACTGCCGAAGCTCCGCCGAATCTGGCGGATTATCCGCTGCCGCCGGTGGCGTTGCTCAATCCGATCCCGAAGGGGAGCGCGGATCACGGCAACATCGAGGAGACGTCGCAGATTCTTGTGGATACGTTGCGGCAGTTCAATGTGCCGGTCGAGGTCGTCGGCACGACGCCGGGGCCGGTCGTGACGCAGTATGAGCTGCGCCCTGCGCCGAACATCAAGGTCGAGCGCATCGCGAACCTGACGGCGAACCTGCAGATGGCGCTTGAGGCGACGAGCCTGCGTGTGCAGGCGCCGATTCCGGGGAAAAACGCGGTGGGCATTGAGATCCCCAACCGCCGCGCGCGCCCGGTGACGTTCCGCGAGATTCTGGAGGGGCCGGTCTGGCGGCACTGCAAACTGGAGGTTCCTCTGCTGCTGGGCAAGGATGTGGCAGGCAACGACCTGATTTACGATTTGACGAAAGCGCCGCATCTGTTGGTGGCAGGCGCGACAGGGTCGGGAAAGAGTGTGTGTCTGAACGCGATCCTGAACGGGTTCCTCATGAGCCGCACGCCGGAGCAGCTCCGCCTGATTCTGGTGGATCCGAAACGGGTGGAATTCACCTGTTACAATGACTTGCCGCATCTGCTGGTGCCGGTGATCAACGATCCGAAGAAGGTCGCGTTCGGATTGCGCTGGGCGATCATGGAGATGGAGAAGCGGTACCGCCTGTTCCAGAAGGTCGGATGCCGCAACATTGTCGCGTACAATCAGCGGGTGGTGGTGCAGCAGGAGGAGCTGTTTGATGTGTCGCGTGCGTCGGCGTCGGCGGGGGCGGAAGACGTGCCGGTGCGTCTGCCGTATATCGTGATCGTCGTGGATGAGGTGGCGGACATCATGTCGGCGGTGGGCAAGGAGGTGGAGCCTGCGATCGCGCGTCTGACCTCGCTTTCGCGGGCGGTGGGTATCCACCTGATTCTGGCCACGCAGAGGCCGTCCGTGGATGTGATCACCGGGACGATCAAGTCCAATATCCCTGGGCGTATCGCCTTCAAGGTTTCGCAGTCGAACGACAGCCGCACGATTCTCGACAGCCCCGGCGCGGAGGAGTTGATCGGCAAGGGCGACATGTTGTTCCTGAAAGAGGGGTCGCAGTTGATGCGGGCGCAGGGTGCTTGGGTCGGCGATGACGAAATCGCGCGGGTGGTGGCGTTCGTGAAGGAGAACTGCCGCCCGTGCTACGATCAGGCGTTGATCGGCAAGCTGGATAAGATCAAGGAGAACGACCCCGAGGCCGCGATGGATGACGAGGAGGATGATGGAGACGAGGGTGCGGCACAGGCGGCGGACGACGGCGATGTGGATGATGCGTTGCTGGCGAATGCGCTGGAGGTGATCCGGATGACGCGCCGGGCTTCGACGACGATGTTGCAGCGGCGTTTGCGGATCGGCTATACGCGGGCCGCCCGTCTGATGGACACATTGGAGGAACGCGGTGTTGTCGGGCCTCCGGTCGGTGCGGGGACGCGTGAGATCCTGCTTGATTTGGACAACGAAATCCCCGTAAATACGGGGTTTGAAGAGCAGTCGGCAGACGAGGTTTCGGACGACGCCTCTGAACGGGCGTTGGATCAGTAGAATGGTGGTGGACAATGGCACTTGGTGAGATCCTTAAGAATGCGCGGGTCGCGAAAGGGCTGACGCCCTCCGATGTGGCTGAGAGCACGCACATGATGGTGCAGATCGTGGAGAGTCTGGAGCGCGAGGACTTCCGGCGCATCGCGGCCCCGATTTACGGGCGCGGGTTCGTCAAGCTGTATGCGGAGTTTATGGAGCTTGATCCCGAGCCGTTGATCCGCGATTTCATGGAGTTGTACGATGGCGCGCGCATGCCGGCGGTACGCACAAAGAAGGTTGAGGCTTCTGAACCCCCGGTGGCGGCGCACCCTGTGACGCGGACGGTGAGCGGCCCCGCGCCGTTTGCCGCGCCTGAGCGTCAGCCGGTGCAGCCGCGGCCTTTGGTACGTCCGGTCGTGCCGGTTCCTGAGGCAGCGGAAGAGCCAACGGTGGTGGTTTCGGAAGAGGTGGTGTCCGATCAGGCGGAGCGCGTGGGGGAGGTTGTCTCGCCTGCCGACGAGGTGGCCGCCGCGCCGATCCCGTGGGTCGTGGAACCTGAAGAGGCGTATGATGACACGGCCGAGCCGGATTTGTTCCGTCCGGCGCGTTTGCGTCGCCGTCAGGACGTGGAGGCGTCGGATGAGCCGGATGCGGCCAAGCCGGGACGTCGGCGGCTGCCGAAGTTGCCGATCTTCAAGATCGGCGGGCGGATGGATGAGCGGACTGATCTGTCCGAACAGGACGAGGCGGCGCACGCCAAGCGCCACGCGCGTGTCGAGTCGTTCATCAACGGGTTTTCCAAACTGCGGGATGGGCTTGAGCGGAGCCTGCCGGACACGTTGTCGCCGCAGAAAGTGTGGATTCTGGGCGGCGTGGGACTTGCGGCGGTTGTGCTGCTAGGTACGGGGATACGGGTTCTGTTCAAGATGACGGGCAGTGGCACCGCAGAAGCGCCGCATGCGATCATCGAACGTGTGTCGCCGCCGCCGGACATGTACATCGATTGACGGGCCCTGCCGGACGGGTGCGGGTGCGGCGGATCATTCCGGCTGCTGACGCCTTCCGGCGGTGAGCAGGCTGTAGATGGCGGGGTCTTTGAGCTTAACCTCTTCCGGGGTGAGACCGTCAAGTTCGTGCGGGAAGACGATCCACTCTTCCGTCTCGCGGACGTAGAAATCCGGTTTGTGGGTTGTCTGGTTTTGGGTGGGCTTCCAGTAGACGGTCGCCAGACGAACCTCGGCTTTGGAGGGCAGCAGCCGGTCGAACACGGCACGGGCGGTGTTGCCGGTGTCGAACACATCGTCGATGACCAGCACGCGGGAACCGGGGATGATCGAGTTGAAGATGTCGTCGGCGTTCTCGAAGGCGACATCGTGCTGGCGCGACTGGATGCCGGTGTAGGACTGGCATTTCAGCACGCGGTGGCGAGGCCGCAGCCCGTGGTAATAGAGGAACTCGTGCACGCTGACACCGACCGGCGCACCGCCGCGCCAGAGGGCGATGAGGTCGTCAGGCTGCCAGCCGGAATCGAGGATGAGGCGCGCGAGGCGGAAGCTGTCCCTGAGGTAGTCGTTGGCCGAGATGTAGATTTTGGATGTCATGGCCGCTCCGTTTACCGTGTCTGGCCGCGTCAACGCGCCAGAAGTTTCATGTAGGCTCCGAACAACGTCTGCCCCCAGAAGACCCAGATGGCCGCGGCGGCGGAGATGTAGGGGCCGAATGGGATGCGGCTTTGCATCTTGATGCCGCCGAAGGCGATCAGGAGCAGGCCGCTGACGCTGCCGAGCAGGGACGAGACGAAGACCGTGAACAGCACGGCCTCCCAGCCGAGAAACGCGCCGATGGCGCCCATCAGCTTGACGTCTCCGAAGCCCATGGCCTCTTTCTTGAAGGCTTTCGTGCCGAGCCACGCGATCGCGTTGAGGAGGCAGAAGCCGACCAGAAGCCCTGTGCAGGAGCTGAGCAGGCTCTGCCACCAGACGCTTTTGGCGTGCAACGCTGGGACAAGGGCGCTCAGGATGGGGCCGGCGACCATGCCGCCGATGGTGACGGAGTCCGGCAGGATGAAGTGCTCGAAATCGACGAATGTCCCGAGGATCAGGCCGCCGAGGAAAAGCCAGTAGACGGGGACGACAAGCGGATGGGTGATCGGCTGCATGTGCAGCGCGGCAGGGGCTGCCCATTTCATGAAGACCGCAAGAAAAGTCATGGCGGTGAGCAGTTCGACGAGCGTGTAGCGGAATGTGATCGGGCCTTTGCAGGTGGCGCATTTCCCACGCAGGCAGAGCCAACTGAGCACGGGGATATTCAGATACCACGGGATGAGCGTGTTGCAGTGCGGGCAGTGCGAGCGGGGGGTGACCACCGATTCGTCACGCGGGATGCGGTAGATGCAGACGTTCAGGAAACTGCCGACGCAGGCACCGAAAAAGGTCGAGAAAAGGGCAAAAAGAAGGAGATAGAAGCGGATTTCCTGATCGTTCATAAGGTGTGCCAAACGTGGAAGTTATGCGATTTGCGGTATCTTACTGCGAGCTGCGCCGGTTCCGCAACGTGAAATTCAGCGTTTGTGGAAATGTAGGTCGGGGGGCTGCCGGGAGCAATAATATTAACTAAGTCTATTGACAAACTAGAATAACAAGTGTAACCTGCCGACATTTAACCCCCTTCAAAGGGGGATGCGCGAGGAGATGAATGAAGAAAACCGCAAAAGAGAAACGTGTCCTCCCGGGGTTCGGGTTGTCGCTCGGCTACACGATCCTTTACTTGTCGTTGCTGGTGCTGGTTCCGCTGAGTGCGCTGGTGCTTCGCAGCGGCGAACTGGGGGGCGCTGGGTTCGTGGAGGTGGTTACGCACCCGCGCGTGCTGGCATCGTTCAAGGTGACGTTCCGGTCGGCGGCAGTGGCGGCGGTGGCGAACGTGTTCTTCGGGGTGACGGTGGCGTGGTTTCTCGTGCGCGGGCGTTTTCCGCTGAAGCGGCTTGTGGACGCGTTGGTGGATTTGCCGTTCGCGCTGCCGACGGCGGTGAGCGGCATTGCGCTGACGGCGCTGTTCGCGCACAACGGGGCGCTTGGAGCGGCGTTGGCGCGGGTCGGGGTGAAGGTCGCGTTCACGGAGTTGGGCATCGTGGTGGCGATGGTGTTCATCGGGCTGCCGTTCGTGATCCGGAGCGTGCAGCCCGCGCTGGCGGACTTGAGCCGCGAGTTGGAGGAGGCCGCGGCGAGCCTCGGAGCATCGCGGTGGCAGACGCTGTGGCGGGTGGTGATGCCGATGCTGGCGCCGTCGGTGCTGAGCGGCTTCACGCTGGCGTTCTCGCGGGCGCTGGGCGAGTACGGGTCGGTGGTGTTCATCGCGGGGAACATGCCGATGAGAACGGAGATCGCGTCGCTGCTGATCATCACGAAGCTTGAGCAGTTCGACTACGCTGGGGCGACGGTGATCGCGGTGTCGTTGCTGTCGCTGTCGTTGTTGTCGCTGCTCGCGATCAACGGGTTTCAGGCGTGGACGGCAAAGCGGTTCGGGCAGTGAGGAGCGTGAGCATGAAAAAACAGGACAAAGCGAAAAAGGGGCTCGGATTCTGGGAAAACGCGGTGTTGGGCACGCTCGCGCTGGCAGTGGTGGGCGGGCTGATCGTGCTCCCGCTGGGGGTGGTGCTGAAAGAGGCGTTTGCGGGCGGCGTGAGGCTTTGGCTGGCCAGCGTGCGCGACCCCGATGCGTTGTCGGCGATCCGGCTGACACTGATGGTGACGGCGGTGGCGGTGCCGCTGAATACGGTGTTCGGGGTGGCGGCGGCATGGGCGCTGACGAAGTTCAAGTTCCGCGGGAGAAGCCTGCTGATGTCGCTGGTGGACTTGCCGTTCGCGGTTTCGCCGGTGATCGCGGGGCTGATCTTCATCCTCGTGTTCGGGCGTCACGGCTGGTTGGGCACGTGGCTGTCGGAGCATGATCTCCGGGTGGTCTTCGCCGTGCCGGGGGTGTTGCTCGCGACGTTGTTCGTGACCTTTCCCTTTGTGGCGCGCGAGCTGATCCCGCTGATGTCGGAGCAGGGAAGCGAGGAGGAACAGGCGGCGCTGAGTCTGGGCGCGAGCGGTTGGCAGATGTTCTGGCGGGTGACGATGCCGAACATCAAGTGGGGGCTGCTGTACGGCGTGATTCTCTGCAACGCGCGGGCGATGGGCGAGTTCGGCGCGGTGTCGGTGGTGTCCGGACATGTACGCGGCGAGACCAACACGCTGCCGCTACACGTGGAGGTGCTGTACAACGAATACCAGTTCACGGCGGCGTTCGCATGCGCGTCGATTCTGGCGGGGCTGGCGATCGTGACACTGGTTCTCAAGACGGTTGTGGAATTGAAAAGCGGGCGCGAATCCGCGTAAGGCAGGTCGGCATGAGCATATCGGTAAAGAATATCAGCAAGACATTCGGGGCGTTCCGCGCGCTGGACAACGTGAGTCTGGAGGTGCCGTCGGGCGAGTTGACCGCGCTGCTGGGGCCGTCTGGCTCGGGCAAAACCACGCTCCTGCGGATCGTGGCGGGGCTTGAGGCGGCGGACGACGTAGGGGACGGGCAGATCCTGTTTGACGGGGCGCCGGTGACGGACAGCCCGGTGAACCGGCGGCAGGTGGGGTTCGTCTTCCAGCACTACGCGCTTTTCCGGCACATGACGGTGTTCGAAAACATCGCGTTCGGCTTGCGTGTGAAACCGCGTGCGCAGCGACCGGCGAAGGCTGAGATCAAAGACCGCGTGTTTGAACTGCTGAAACTGGTGCAGCTCGAACAGTTGGCGGAGCGTTTCCCCTCACAGCTTTCGGGCGGGCAGCGTCAGCGCATCGCGTTGGCGCGGGCGCTGGCGATCCAGCCCAAGGTGTTGCTGCTGGATGAGCCGTTCGGGGCGTTGGACGCTCAGGTGCGGGCGGAGCTTCGGCGCTGGCTGCGGCACCTGCACGACACGATCCATGTGACGAGCATTTTCGTGACGCACGATCAGGAGGAGGCGCTGGAGGTGGCCGACAGTATCGTGGTGATGAACAAGGGCAAGATCGAGCAGGTCGGCGCGCCGAACGAGGTGTTCAAGAATCCGGCCACGGAATTCGTGATGAAGTTTCTGGGGGATGTGAACGTTTTTCACGGGCGCATCCACAACGACGCGCCGGTGTTCAGTGAGCGTCCGGAGGGCGAGAACAGCGTGCGGCTGCTGGTCCGTCCGCACGATCTGACGGTGCAGTCGCAACCGGGGGCAGGCGTCAGCATCCCCGCCAGCGTCTACCGTGTGCTGACGGCCGGCCCGCTGGTGAAGATTGAATTGCTTGACCGCCAGAACAATCTGGTGCAGGTATACGTGCCGCATGACGTTTACCGGGCGACGCCGGTGACGCCGCAGCAATCCGTTTATCTGGTGCCGAAGGAGTCGCGCCTTTACGGCAACGAGAACGAGCGCATCGAATACGTCATTTAAGTGGAAGGAGGCAGGACATGACCGTAACGGAATTGAACAACGAGCTTTCGGGAAAAGACGCGGAAACGGTTCTTCGCCGGGCGTGGGAAACGTTCGGCGAGGGGTTGGTTTTCGCCACCTCGCTGGCGGCAGAGGATCAGGTGATCACCGACATCATCGCTCGGAACAAATGGCCGATCCCGTTCGTGACGCTGGACACCGGGCGGCTTTTTCCGGAGACCTACGCGCTGCTGGCGGAGACGGAGCGGCGCTACGGCATCCGCGTTCAGGTGTTTTTCCCTGACCGCGAGAAGGTGGAGGCGATGGTCGCCGAAAAGGGGATCAACCTGTTTTACGAGAGCGTCGAGAACCGCAAACGGTGCTGCCACGTCCGGAAGATCGAGCCGCTGCGGCGGGCGCTTCAGCCTTACCGGGCGTGGATCTGCGGTCTGCGGCGCGAACAGTCCGTGACACGCGCTGCGGTCGAGACGGTGGAAAACGACGCGGCGAACGGGCTGATCAAGATCAACCCGTTGGCGGGCTGGAACGAGCAGGAGGTGTGGGGATATATCGCGGCACGGCAGGTGCCCTACAACCCGCTGCACGATCAAGGGTTCCCCAGCATCGGGTGTGCGTGCTGCACGCGGGCGGTCAAGCGGACGGAAGACGTGCGCGCGGGCCGCTGGTGGTGGGAAGAGCCGGAGCACAAGGAGTGCGGGCTCCATAAGGCGAGCGTTTAATTCTGAAAGGAGCGTGAACATGAGCGATTCGACATTGAGCCAACTGAAACAACTCGAGGCGGAGAGCATCCACATTTTCCGGGATGCGGTGAGTCAGGCGCAGAATCCGATCCTGCTGTACTCCATCGGCAAGGATTCGTCGGTTCTGGTGCGTCTGGCGCAGAAAGCTTTTTATCCGGGGCGGCTGCCCTTCAAGCTGCTGCATATCGATTCGACGTGGAAGTTCCGCGAGATGATCGCCTTCCGCGACCGCTTCTGCGCCGAGCAGGGGCTGGATTTGACGGTCCACTCCAACGAGCAGGGGCGGCGCGACGGGGTGAACCCGTTCGATTACGGCAGCCGCAAATACACCGACATCATGAAGACGCAGGCGTTGCTGGAGGCGTTGCGGCTCGGGAAATACGACCTCGCGTTTGGAGGGGCTCGCCGGGACGAGGAAAAATCGCGGGCCAAGGAGCGCGTGTTTTCGTTCCGCGACAAGCACCAGCAGTGGGACCCGAAGAACCAGCGCCCTGAACTGTGGAACATCTACAACGCGCGTGTCAATCCCGGTGAAAGCGTGCGGGTGTTCCCGCTCTCGAACTGGACGGAGACCGACATTTGGCAATACATCCGCATCGAGCGCATCCCGATCGTGCCGCTGTACTTCGCCGCGCCGCGCCCGGTGGTGGAGCGCGACGGGCAATGGATCATGGTGGACGATGACCGGATGCGCCTGCATCCCGGCGAGTGTCCGGTGATGAAAAAGGTGCGGTTCAGGACGCTCGGCTGCTATCCGCTGACCGGGGCGGTCGAATCGGAGGCCTCCACGATTGAGGACATTGTCGCGGAGACGCTTCAGGTGCGCGTGAGCGAGCGTTCGACGCGTGTCATCGACCACGACGGCGATTCGTCGATGGAGCAAAAGAAGCGCGAAGGTTATTTCTAAGGTGGCGTCAGCACCGATACGAGAGGAGTCAGCCATGAATGATATTGGAAACTATTTGGACGAGCATGAGAACAAGAACCTGTTGCGGTTCATCACGTGCGGTTCGGTGGACGACGGTAAGTCCACGTTGATCGGGCGGCTGCTGTACGACAGCAAGCTGATTTACGAGGATCAGCTCAGCTCGTTGCAGGACGCGAGCGAGAAAAACGGCACGACCGGGGCAGGCGAGATCGACTACGCGCTGTTGCTGGACGGGCTGAAGGCCGAGCGCGAGCAGGGCATCACGATCGACGTGGCGTACCGCTATTTCTCCACGCCGCAGCGCAAATTCATCATCGCGGACACGCCGGGACACGAGCAGTACACGCGCAACATGGCGACGGGTGCCTCGACGGCGAATCTGGCGGTGATCCTGATCGACGCGCGCTACGGTGTGGTGACACAGACGCGGCGCCATGCGTTTATCGCGTCGCTGCTGGGCATCCGGCATCTGCTGGTGGCGGTGAACAAGATGGACATCGGCGGATACAGCGAGGAGACGTATCTGACGATCCGTCAGGCGTTCAGCGACTTCGCGCAGAAGCTGGACATTCCGGACATCCGGTTTGTTCCGATCTCCGCGCTGAAGGGCACGAACGTGGCGGCGCGTTCGCCGGAACTTACGCCGTGGTACACGGGGCCGTCGCTTCTGGAACTGCTGGAGACGGTGGACATCTCGCATGACGTGAATCGGCATGATTTTCGGTTTCCCATACAGGTGGTGATCCGCCCGCATCTCAATTTCCGAGGGTTCGCGGGAACCGTCGCTTCGGGGCATGTTCAGCCGGGAGACCGGGTGCGTGTGCTGCCGTCCAACAAAACATCGACGGTCAAGCGGATCGTGACGGCGGACGGAGACCTTTCTGAGGCGCTGGCGACGCAGGCGGTGACGCTGGAACTGGCCGACGAGGTGGACATCAGCAGCGGCGACATGATCGTGCACGACAACAACCTGCCAGGCGTGAAAGACCGTTTCGAGACCATCGTGATCTGGATGAGCGAAAAGCCTCTGAAGGCGGGAGCGCATTATCTGGTGCGGCACGCCGGACGTTTTGTCAAAGCGAGGGTAGAGGCGTTGCTTTATGCGGTCGATGTGAACACGATGGAGCAGAAGGCGGTCTCGGAACTGCCGCTCAACGGCATCGGCCGGGTGGTGGTGGAGACGACGCAACCGCTCTATGTGGACGCCTATGCGGCAAATCACGCGACGGGCAGTCTGGTGTTTGTCGATCCGGTCAGCAATGTGACGGCCGGCGCGGCGATGGTCACCGACAACGTGTTCGTCGATCCTGACACGCCGCGCGTGGTCAGCGACGCCGCGACGCTGCTGCGCGACCATGTGGCACGCCGCGAGTTCCATTGGGAGACGGGGCTGGTGTCGGCGAAAGACCGGCTGGTACGGAACCGCCATGTGGGCAAGGCTGTGATCGTGACGGGTGCCTCGGCGCAGGCGGTCCAGTCGTTCGGCAAGGAGCTGGAACACCGGCTGTTCAGGCTGAACCTGAACTCGTATTACCTCGGCTTTTCCAGTCTTTCGCGCGGGTTGGCGTCCGACGTGCAGGACAACCGTTCCGAGCACGACGCGCAGATTCAGCGGCTGGGCGAGTTGGCGCGCATTCTGACCGATGCGGGGTTGATCTTCATCACGGCGTTGCCGACTGCGGACGCGTACACCGTGGAGCGGCTGAAGGTGCTGAACGAGCCGAACGAGCTGTTGGTGGTCGCGCTCGGAGCGGCGGAGGAACAGGGCGACGTGTCGATTGTGATCGACGAAACCGCGCCTCTGGAGCAGAATGTGGACACTGTTCTGGGTCTGCTGGCTGACCATCGGGTGATACCCGATTACTGCATTTGACAGGGATAGAAAGGAAGCATGATGGTCACACATTATCTGGGATTGAAAAATGCGTTTGACGGCTATCTGGCGGGGGCGGTTTCGGCGGAGGAGCTGAAACCGACCGCCGCCGCATTCGGGATCTACCAGCAGAGGAATGGCAGCTTTATGGTGCGCATACGGGTGAACGGCGGGGAAATGTCGTGCAAATGGCTGGAAGGTGTCGCGGACGTTCTCGCGTCGGTGGGCGGATACGCGCACTTGACCTCGCGGCAGGACATCCAGTTGCACGACGTGCCGGCGGCAGAGGTGTTGAACGCGGTGACGGCGGTGGAATGTATCGGATTGCCCTTCAGGGGCGGAGGCGGCAACACCTACCGGAATATCGTGGTGGGTGCGGACAGCGGCCTCTCACCGGAGACGGTGTTCGACGTGTATCCGTACGCGCAGGTCGCGAATGCGGCGCTGCTTGCGGAGGACAAGGCGTTGTCGCTGCCGCGAAAGTTCAAGATCGGGTTCTTCGCGGGCGAGGGCGACGTGTTGCGGGCGGCGATCAACGATCTCGGGTTCGTGGCACAGGTGCGCGACGGGGTGCGCGGTTTCCGTGTCTATGCGGGCGGCGGGCTGGGTCGCGAGAGTCGTGTGGGCATCTGTCTGGAGGAGTTCCTTCCGGCGGGGCAGATGTTGCGGGCGTTGTTGGCGATGGTGGCGCTGTTCCATGACCACGGGAACCGCGAGAACCGCCATCAGGCGCGTTTGCGTTTCCTGCTGAAGGATCGGGGTGAGGAGGCGTTCGTGGCGCTTTACCGCCGGTATTTCGAGGCGACGGCGGAGTCGGACGGAAAGGGATTGCCACCGGAGACGGCTTTGCCGGAGGGCTTTGCGGCGGGGCAGGGGGAGGCGGCGGCGGCGAGCGAGGGTTTCGGCTGTTGGCGTGCCCATGCGGTATGGCCGACGCGGTTCGGAGAGAATGTGGTGTCTGTGCGGCTCTATGTGCCGTACGGCAACCTGAGCGCCGTGCAGATGCGCAAGATCGCGCGGCTCGCGTCGGGGGCGGGGTCGCCGTTTGTGCGGTTGCTGACGACGCAGGATGTCTTGGTGCCGTTCGTCGCTGTGTCGGGACTGAAGCGGCTGTATGCGCGGTTGCTTGCGGAGCTGGGGGATGTGGATCTGACGTTCCGCTCTTACAAAGGGCATATCCTGACGTGCGTCGGCGCGTCGGTCTGTAAGATCGGGATGGTGGACGCGCCTGCGGTGGCCGACCGGATCGCGGAAGCGTTGGACGCCTATCTGCCGCCGGACACGCCCGAGAAGTTGGCCTGCCTCAGACGGGTGGCAGACGAGGTGCGTGTGTCGGGCTGCCCCAACTCCTGCTCGGCGCATCCGGCTGTGCGTTTCGGCATCGGTTGCGTGAACCGCAGGGTGGACGGGGTGGTCCGGCCTTATGCTCAGGTGTTGACTGGCGCGGGTGTGGTGGACGGGGTGCCGCGTATTTCCACGCCGGTAGAAGGCACGGGGCCTGTCCCGGTCGAGGCGTTGCCCGAGATCCTTCTTGGGCTGGTGGCAGGCGGAGACGTTACCGCATGAGCAGGAGGCTGACGGCCATCACGACCATTCCGCCGACAAGGCCCAGCATGCTGTCGTGCCCCTTGCCGTAGGCACGGCTGGTCGGGAGAAGCTCGTCGAGGCTGATGTAGACCATGATGCCTGCCACGCTGCCGAAGAGAATGCCCATGACCTCGGGAGGGACGAGCATGCCGTCGCCGCCCGTGAAAAGGCGTATGGCGAGATAGGCGACACCTGCGCCGACGGGTTCGGCAAGGCCGCTGAGCAGGGAGTAAATGAAGGCTTTGCGGCGGTTGCCCGTGGCGTAGAAGATCGGGACCGAGACGCTGATGCCCTCGGGGATGTTGTGCAGTGCGATGGCAAAAGCGATGGCGATGCCCAGATGGGGGTTTTGCAGGGCGGCAAGAAAGGTCGCCAGACCTTCGGGAAAGTTGTGGATGGTGATGGCCAGCGCCGTGAAAAGACCCATGCGGAGCAGTTTCTTGCCGTGGGCGCTGTGGTCGTGCAGGCCCTGCTGGGGGCGGTCAAGCGTGGGAGCATGGACGGCGGGGGCGTCCGGCGCTCGGTTGTGGAGGGGACGGATCTCCCTCTCGGCGTGGGTTTCATGCGGGTTCTCGGCGGAGGGGATCAGGTTGTCGATGAGTCCGATCAGCAGCATTCCGCCGAAAAAGGAAGCGGCGTTGATCCAAGGTCCCCATTGATCGCCGAAACGCTCGCAGAGAGAGGCGGAGCCTTTGAAGAAGATTTCCACGAAGGAGACATAGAGCATGACGCCCGCAGAGAATCCGGTGGCGATGGAAAGAAACCGGTAGTCGGTGCGCTTGGCCATGAAGGCGATCATGCTGCCGATTCCGGTTGCCATGCCCGCCAAAAGGGTCAGGCCGAACGCAAACAGGATTTCTTTCATGGGGTCGGCTCCTTAAACCGAGCGGGGGAGTGTAGGAAACAACATTTTCCGCCGCTCATATTGCGCATACTGTATGCGTGGCTGTGCGGAATGTCAATCGCCAGCGTTTTGGGATTGGAGCGCTGGGCGTATTTTTGTATGTTCATCGCCCGGGAGGTGGAGGATGAGGTCGTATCGGGAGGAGCTTTGGTTTGAAATTCAGCAGCGGCGCGGTTTCGTGAACATCACGCCAGAAGTGCGTCGGTGTCTGAAGCAGAGCGCGATCCGCGAAGGGCTTGTGTTGGTGAACGCCATGCACATCACGGCGTCGGTTTTCATCAATGACGACGAGAGCGGCCTTCATGCCGACTTTGAGACGTGGCTGGAGCGTCTTGCGCCGGAGAAGCCGCACGGACAATACGTGCACAACGGTTTTGAAGACAACGCGGATGCGCATCTCAAGCGCTCGGTGATGGGACGCGAAGTGGTGGTAGCCATCACGGGAGGCCAATTGGATCTCGGCCCGTGGGAGCAGATCTTTTACGGGGAATTTGACGGCAAGCGACGGAAACGGGTGCTTGTCAAGATCATCGGGGAATGAGGCCGATGTGCCGTGCTGGCGCGTATGGCCAGTGAGAATCAGGTGTTATCTGAGTTTTCTTGTTTTTGCGGCGGCTGTGGCATAAACTTGCACACGTTTCAGATTTTCGTGTTTAACGGTTGTACGGGAATTAGAGGAGAAGGCATGAAACTCATGGCGCTGTTTTTTGCGGTAGGGGTTCTTTCTTTGGCGCAGGGGGCTTCCGTGGAACCTGAAGTGGTGCCGATTTGGCCGGACGGCAAAATCCCGTTTAAACTGGGAGACGCTCCTGAGCGGGTCACGCCGTCGAAGGACGACATCATCCGAATCACCGATGTGAATGTGCCGACCCTGACAGTGTGTCTGGCGCCGTCTAACGGCGAGGCCAATCCCGCCGTGCTGATTTGTCCCGGCGGCGGATACAGCATTCTGGCGTGGAACCACGAGGGCACGGAGGTGGCCGCGTGGCTGAATTCGATGGGCATCTCGGCGTTCATTCTTAAGTACCGCGTGCCCGGAAACCGTGAAGGCGCTTTTTGCGACGCGCAGCGGGCGATGGGGTTCATACGGCGGAATTCCAAGCGGTTCAATATCGATGAAAGCCGTCTGGGGATCATCGGGTTTTCCGCGGGGGCGCATCTGGCGGTGCGCACGAGCACGAACTTCCAGCGGCGCGCGTATGAGGCCGTCGATGACGCAGACGAGTTTCCGAGCCGCCCGGATTTCGCGATGATCATCTACCCCGCCTATCTTTTCCGCGAGGGATACACGCTGGCGCCGGAATTGCCTGTCAGTGCGCTGGTGCCCCCGACGTTCCTGTTGCAGGCGCAGGACGACGGACCTTATGTGGACAGCAGTCTGGCCTATTTCATCGCGCTGAAAGCGGCAAAAGTGCCTGCGGAATTGCATGTTTTCCCAGACGGCGGACACGGCTACGGAATGCGGAAAAAAGGCAAATCGACCGACGTGTGGCCTCAGCTTGCGGCGGTCTGGCTGTCGCGGGTTGTGAAGTGATTTAAGCGGACGGCATGTCGTGCCGATGTGCCGGGCACACAAAAAAGGAACGGGTCAGTATGGTTGGCAGCGGAGAGAGCATTGAACGGAATTTGGGCGGTCAGCCGATCGCGAGCATCATGGAGCAAGAGGGGCTGGCACCGAACGATTTGGTAAAGGCGTCTGCGGTTCAAATGACGCACAAGATGGTTTCGCGTGCCTGCAAGGGGCGCCGGTTGACGCCCAACACCCAGAAGATCGTGTTGAACGCCTTGCAGGCGGCAACCGGAAAGAGCTACCAGTTGAGCGATCTTTTTAACTATGTGTGAGCGCTGTCCGTGCGTTCTTGCGGGCTGACCGACGCACACGTGAAATGGAAAAAGGGTTCATGGCGCTTTGGCGCCATGAACCCTTTGTTGTCGGCAGACTCCTTAGAGGTTAGCCGATCGCATCTGCCCCGGTCTCGCCGGTGCGGATGCGGATGCACTCCGGAAGGTCGAGGACGAAGATCTTGCCGTCACCGATCTTTCCGGTGCGCGCGCCTTTGATGATCGCGTCGACCGTCGGCTTGACGAAGCTCTCGTTCACGGCGATACGCAGTTCAACCTTTTTCAGCAGGTTGATCTCGGCGGGGATGCCGCGGTAGGTCTCGGTGTATCCCATCTGCTGACCGCAACCGATCACGTTCGACGCGGTCATTTTCGTCACGTTGGCCGCGTGCAGTGCGTCTTTGACATCGGACAGTTTATCGGGCTGGATCACAGCGATAATCATTTTCATGGTTCAGAACCCTTTCATTGCTTATTTGGTCAGGAAGCCTTGGAAATCGGGATAGGCCTCGTTGCCGTGCTCGCCAATATCCAGACCGCCGAGTTCCTCTTCACGTGTGACACGGATGCCGATCACCGCCTTGAGCACAAACCAGATGATCGCGGAAAGCACAACGGTGAACGCGCCGACCAGCAGGACGCCCTTGAGCTGCTGCGCGAATTGCGCGGCGCGGGTCAGCCCTGTGGCGAGGCCAGCCACATCGGTGGCGACGGACTCATTGTAGAACAGCCCGAGCGCCAGCGTGCCCCAGACGCCGTTCAGCAAGTGAACGGAGAGTGCGCCGACGGGGTCGTCAATGCGCATCCGGTCGAAGAACAGCACGCCGAACACAACCAGCACACCCGCGATCGCGCCGATGATGGCGGCGGAGGAGATGGTGACGAAGGCGCACGGCGCGGTGACGGCGACCAGCCCCGCGAGACAGCCGTTCAGGATCATGCTGAGATCCGGCTTCTTCAGGAGGAACCATGCCGTGACGGCCGCCGCGAGCGTGGCGGTGACCGCCGCCATGTTGGTCGCGATCAGGACGTGGGAGATCGCGGCGCCATTTCCTGCGGACATGGTGGAACCGGGGTTGAAACCGAACCAGCCGAGCCAGAGGATCAGCACGCCCAACGCGACGCTGGTCATGTTGTGGCCCATGACGGGCTTGATGAGTCCGTTCGGGCGGAACTTCTCGATACGCGGACCGAGAATGAGCGCACCGGTCAGCGCGGCCCAGCCGCCGACAGAGTGCACAACGGTCGAACCGGCGAAATCACGGAAGCTGTGGAAGAATGCGTTGATTCCCTCGGCGGCCTTCGAAGCGGCCAAGACGCCCCCGCCCCAGATCCAGTGTCCGCTGATGGGGTACATGAGCCCGACCAGCAAGAGGCTGAACACGAGAAAGGCGGTGAACTTGATGCGTTCCGCAACCGCGCCGGAAACGATGGTCGCTGCGGTTCCCGCAAACACGAGCTGGAAGAAGAACTTCGCCCAGAGCGGGATCGGTGTCCAGTTGATGGCCGAATAGACGCCTTCGTAGGTCGCGGCGGAGAAGGGGTTCATCGCCGCGTAGTCAGCGCCCAGCGCCGGTGAATTGTCCGCGCCGGAAACAAAGAACAGGCCCTTCATGCCGACCCAAAGGCTGCCGTCGCCGAACATCAGTCCCCAGCCGAGAATCCAGAACGAGAGCGTCGCCAACGCGAAGACGATGAAGTTTTTCGCGAGGATGTTCACGCAGTTCTTCGCACGGCAGAGACCGCTTTCCACCATCGCGAAGCCCGCGTTCATCCAGAAGACCAGCATGCCCGCGAGAATCACCCACACGGTGTCAATCGCGATCCGCATGTTGCTCATGCCTTCTTTGACGGCATCCGTCATGGCAGGTGCTGCCGCCTCTTGCGCCCAGCCGCTTGCCGCAAGTCCGCATCCGGCCAGAACCAGCCAGATGATTCTCGTGTTTTTCTTCGTCGCGCTCATGCTATCCTTTCATCAAACAAGATGCACCTGTCCAGTACAGGTTGCTGCAGGTGTCATAGCATCCCGGATGCCAAGACGGATATTGTTGGCAGGCTAGGCGTCTTCAATCCGTTTCATTGCAAAGACTTATAATATATTTTGCTTCAGTGATCCGTATGCGGGATGGGTTTTCGGTGATGCAACAAAAATGGCTTTACGGTTTTTCTGAAAGATAATTATGCGGCATAAAAGGCGTTATGTGCCAATTATGTAACACTTGTTTTGGTGCAGTGTTTCATGTACAAACAGGTTTTCGGCATCATATAATTCAACCCACAATCACACGTGGTTCAGTTTGTTCTCCCATGAAGTTTGTGACGACATTTTTTTCATCGCCGGCCACGGCGCTCAGTTGCCTGCTGGGTGCGCTGCTTGGGGCGGGCGTTTTCACGTTCAGCGAGGCGGAGGGGCTCTCCTATCTGGGCAACGCATCGGAAACGTGCGCGAACTGCCACATCATGCGCGAGCATTACGACGGGTGGCAGAAGGCGAGTCATCATGCGGTTGCCACGTGTAACGACTGCCATGTGCCGCACGCATTCATTCCCAAGTATCTGGTCAAGGGCGAGAACGGGTTCTCGCACTCCAAGGCGTTCACGCTTCAGAATTTCCACGAGCCGATCCGCATCCGGCCTAAAAGCCGCCGGATCGTGCTGCGGAACTGTCTGCGGTGCCACGGGGAGGTGGCGGGGGAGATGTTGGAGCGGAGTCGGCAGGTGAGCGACGGGGAAGCCTGCATCCGGTGTCACGGTCATGTGGGGCATGGTGCCGCGCGCTAGAGGTCGTCGAAAGAAAGGATGTGTGTCATGTTGAAGTCGTCTGAGGAGCGTCGTACAGCGGTTTTTTCTCTGAGTCATGTGGCGCTGGTTCTTGTGGCGGCGGTGGCCACTGCGGGAGTGATGGGCCTGTGGCGCAACATCATGGAGCGCAAGGCGGAGTCGCGGCAGCGGGTGTTCGAGGTTGTTCAGATAGACGAGCAGACGGTTGACCCGGCCGAGTGGGGCAAGAATTTTCCGCGTCAGTACGACAGTTACCGCAGGACGGTGGACACCGAGCGGACTCGCCACGGGGGCAGCGAGGCGTTTCAGAAGCTCGACGACGATCCGCTGTGGCGGGTGCTGTTCAAGGGGTATGCGTTCGGCGTGGACTATCGCGAGGAGCGGGGGCACGCCTACATGCTGCAGGATCAAGACGAAACGTTGCGGGTGACTCAGTTCAAGCAGCCGGGGGCGTGTTTGCATTGCCACGCCTCGGTGTTGCCGCTTTATCGGCATGTCGGTGCGCTTGCCGGCGTGGACACGGGGGATGCGGCGGGGCAGGTGATGAAGGGGTTCGAGGTGGTGTGCGGGATGCCATATGCGGAGGCCCGCAACCTGACGGACGCGAAGGGGACGAAACTGGTGCAGCATCCGGTCACGTGTCTGGACTGCCACGAGCCCAAAACGATGCGCCTGCGCGTGACCCGTCCGGCGTTGCTTGAGGGACTGGACGTGCTGGTCAGGGCGGACGCGCCGCTGCCGCACCTGCCGAGTGTGGCGCGTTGGCGGCAGGGCTCGCGTGCGCGTGCGTACGATGTGAACGTCGAGGCCTCGCATCAGGAGATGCGCGCTTTGGTTTGTGCGCAGTGTCATGTGGAGTATTACTTCAAGGGAGACGGCAAGCGGGTGACGTATCCGTGGCACAACGGGCTGAAAGTCGAGGAGGCGGAGGCGTATTACGATGCGGTCGGACATGCGGACTGGGTTCACGCCGATAGCGGCGCGGACGTGCTGAAGGCGCAGCATCCCGAGTTTGAATTGTGGAGTCAGGGCATCCACGCACGGAGCGGGGTCTCGTGCGCGGACTGCCACATGCCGTATGTGCGCGAGGGCGCGGTGAAGGTCAGCAGCCATCATGTGCGCAGTCCGCTGCTCGATCCCGCGAGGTCGTGCCAGACCTGCCACCGCCTGCCGGAGAAGGAGCTGGTGGCGCGTGTCGAGGCGATTCAGGACCGCACCCGTGCGCTGATGCTGCGTGCGGAGGAGGCGACGGTCGGACTGATCGCGGCGTTGGCGGAGGCCGGAAAACGCGCGGATGCCCCGCAGGAGGCGATCACGCGGGCGCGTGCGCTTCACCGGCAGGCGCAGTGGCGGCTGGATTTTGTCGCGGCTGAGAACTCGATGGGCTTCCATGCGCCGCAGGAGTCGGCCCGCATTTTGGGCGAGGCGATCGACCTCGCTCACCGCGGGCGCATCGCGCTGATGAAGTGAGGGAGGACGGACGCGAACGGGGCGGCGGGAGGCTGGCCACCGGGGATGAAAACTGGTAAAGTTCCGCCTGCTAAACAAAGGGGCTGAGGCATGAGTGACGGGGCTTTTCCGCAGGTGAGCGTGGTGATCCCGACGCTGAATTCGGCGCGGACGTTGGAAGCCTGCCTGCGGGCCGTGGCAGGGCAGGACTATCCGAGGGAACGGATCGAGATCGTGGTGGCGGACGCGGGCTCCACGGACGGCACGCAGGAGATCGCGCGGGCGTGCGGCGCCGACAAGGTGGTGCCCAACCCGCTCAAGACCGGCGAGGCAGGCAAGGCGGCGGGTATCCGCGCGGCGGCAGGCGGATTGATCGCGCTGGTCGACAGCGACAACATTCTGCCCGACGCAGGGTGGCTGGCGCGGATGACGGCACCGTTCGCGGACGATGCGGTGGTGGCGAGCGAGCCGCTGGAGTACACCGCCCGGCCGGAGGACCCGGCGCTGACGCGCTATTTCGCGCTGCTGGGGATGAACGACCCGCTGTGCCTGTTCACGCGGAACTACGACCGGATGTGCGCGGTGACAGGGCGCTGGACGGGGCTGGAGGTGGCGCAGCGGGACTGCGGGGGGTATCTGGAACTTTCGTTGACCGAGGAGGCGTTGCCGACGATCGGGGCGAACGGTTTCGTGTTCCGGCGCACGTTGCTGGAGCATGTGGCGTGGGAACCGTATTTCTTCGATATCGACGTGATGCATCAGGCGGTGCGCGCGGGGTTCTGCCGGGTCGCGAAGGTCAAGACTGGGATCGTGCACCTGTACTGTGCGCGGCTGGGGGATTTCGCGAGGAAGCAGCGGCGGCGCATCCGGGACTTCCTGTATTTCGCGGCGGAGAAACAGCGGACGTATCCGTGGGACCGGCAGCGGCGCTCGGGCGTGGTGTGGTTCTGCGTGGCGACGGTGCTGACGTTGCCGCTGGTGTGGCAGATGGCGCGTGGGTTCGCACGGCGGCGCGACGCGGCGTGGCTGTATCATGTGCCGGTGTGCTGGGTGACGCTGTGGCTTTACGGGACGGCGACGCTGCGGAAGGTGCTGGGGTTCAGGCAGGCGCCCGCGGCGCGCGAGACGTGGCAGGCGAAGTGAGCGAGGGTTTGGGGTTATGGATTTTCCGAGGCAGAGTCTGGGCTGGGTGGACCGGGGAACGGTGCGGGTGGCGGCGTATGTGGCGGCGGGGCTGATGTTCGGCATGTTGCTGGCGGTGTGGCTGCGGGTGCTTGACGCGGTGGCGGGGCGCACGGTCTACACGCTGGCGGTGTTCACGGGGATCGTGACGGTAGGGGTGGCGGCAGGCTATTCGCTGGCGGGGCTGGCGTTCCTGACGGGACGGCGTGTGCCGGGGCTGCTGCGGGCGCTGTTCCTGTTGATCGGCTGCTGGCTGGCGGTGCAGCTTGCGGGGTCGGATGGGGTCGTGGCGGGGTGGCAGCGGATTCTCAACGACCTGTCGCGGACGTTCGGCCAGTATGTGGTGGCGGTGGGTAAGACGACGGCGTTTTTCTGTCTGGTGCCGTCGCTGCTGGCGGGAATGGCGGTGCACGCGGTGTTGCGGTCGTTCCTGCGGGTGCCGGAGGGCGAGCGGGCGCAGGGGACGACGCTGGTGATGCTGCTGGCGGTGTTGCCCGCGTGGGCGGGATACGGGTTCGCGTCAGGGGTGGTGATCCCTGCGGCGGGGGCGGAGAACGTGCTGCGTTTCGGGGCGCTGTGGTTCGGGGCGCTGGCGGCGGTGGTGGCGTGGCGCGGCGTGCGGTCGGTGTGGCCGTTCGCGGCGGTGGCGGCGCTGCTGTACATGCTGAATCCGTCGGGCGGGAGGACGGTGCTGGAGCACGGCGTCTTCGGGCGGCAGGTGCACCGGGACAGCGGGTTCGCGCAGGGGACGGCGGTGTTTTCGCACCCGTCGCGTCACCACACGGTGGCGGCGTATGAGGATCCGGACTACCGTTTCGTGTTCGCGCTGGACGGGAGGCCTGTGCTGTTCGGGAACCGCTTTCACACGGCGCGGACGTTGTGCGGGTATGTACCGCTGCTGCTGAGGCCGGAGAGCCGGAAGGCGGCGGTCTTCGGGCCGGAGGCGGGGCTGTACCTGCCGTTCCTCGTGCGGGGCGGGGTGACGAATGTGGCGTTTGCGGGGGCGGACGAGGCGGTGGTGAAGTTGGCGCTGGCGGCGGACGGCTATCTGACAGGTGCGGGGGGCGAGGCGGCGGGGCGGGTGCGCAGGCGGGCGAGGCTTTCGTCGCGTGCGGAATACGATATCGTGTTTCTCGCGCCGGAGCCTTCGTGGATGCGCGGGACGGGGCGCGCGTACGGCGCGGGGTTGTTCAGGCGGTGCCGGGCGGCGCTTTCCGAGAAGGGCGTGGTGGCGCTGCATCTGGACGCGCGGGCATTGTCGCAGCGGCGTTTCGCGGCGGTGGCGCGGGCGTTCGTGGAGGTGTTCCCGCATGTGCAGGTGTGGTGCGCGGGGACGTATGACTGGCTTCTGGTGGGAGGTGTCGCGCCGCTGACGGTGGCGGCAGACCGGATGCTGGAGGTTTTCGAGCGCGGTCCGGTCGTGCGGGATTTCGCGCGGGCGGGTATCCTGTCGCTGCCGGAGGTGCTGCCGAGTCTTGTGTGCGACGGCGAGGGGATCGCGGCGTGGCTGGCGTGTACCGAGGGCGAGGCGGCGTGGCAGGCGGCGTGGGGCGGGCCTCGGACGGTTTTCGGCGAGGGGCAGGCGGCGCTGCAGCCTGCGGCGCTGGAGGGGTGCCGCCAGCGTAAGCTGGGATGGGTTTCGGCGGAGGGGATGGACGAGGAGGTTTATCTGGCGGTGCGGGCGCGTGCCGACCGGTACATCGGGGCGCGTGTGCAGGCGGTGGCGGCGTTGTCAGAGATGGCGGCAGGACGTGGCGAGGCGGCGCTGGCGGCGGCACGGGAGGCGTCGGCGGTGAACCCGCGCGACGCGTTGCTGGTGCAACTCGCGGAGAAGCTGGAGTTGGAGGGGCGGCGGCGGACGGCGTTCGGGGATTTCAAGGGCGCGCTGAAGTGCTACGAGAACCTGTTGGCGTTCCGGCCCGGCGGGGCGCACGCGCATTACGGGATGGGGTATTGTCTGCGGGCGACGGGGGAGGGCGAGGGGGCGTATCTGCATTTCGCGCGGGCGGTGGCGGCGGCGCCGGAGCAGACGGGGTATCGGATGGAATTGGCTCAGGCGGCGGTGGCGGTGGGCGAATATGCGGAGGCGGACCGGCAGTACGAGGAGGTGCTGAAGCGCGAGCCGGGGAACGCGGAGGCGTTGTTCCGTTACGCGCGTGCGGCGGCGCAGGCAGGGCGTCCGGACCGGGACATGGCGAAAGCGGTGCGGCTGGCGGAGCAGGCTTGCGTGGCGACGCGGTGGGGGAACCGGGAGCATGCGTTCGGGTTGGCGGATCTCTACATCGAGGCGGGGAGGGTGCTGGAGGGAATGGGGCTGAAGCGGCGGCTGAAGGAAACGGGACTGAACAGGGGAGAGTGAGGGGGCTCAGGGGCGCCTGAGGTCACGCGCTCTCACTTGGCGGGACGGCGGACGCAGGCGACGGCTTGGCGGGGATCCTCGGGCCAGTAGTGTTTGGGGTAGCGGCCGCGGAGGTCTTTGCGGACGAGGGCGTAGCCGTTGGCCCAGAAGCTGGCGAGGTCGCGCGTGACCTGGACGGGACGTTGCGCGGGGGAGAGGAGGTGCATGACGACGGGGACGCGTCCGCCCGCGACGAAGGGGGTTTGGGTCATGCCGAAGACTTCTTGGATGCGGACGGCGAGGTAGGGGGCGTCCTGATCGTAATGCACTTGAATGCGGGAGCCGCTGGGGACGGGAAGGTGGGTAGGGGCGAGGTCGTCGAGCAGGCGGCGCGAGCAGCCGGAGGCGTCGAGACGGCTGAGGAGGGGAGGGGTGAGGTCGATCTCCTGAAGGCGGCTCCAGCGGGTGATGCCGTCGCAGTAGGGGCCGAGCCACGCGTCGAGGTCGGCGAGGAGCGCCTCGTCGGAGAGGTCGGGCCAGTTCTGGTCGGGGAGGGCCTTGCGCAGGAAGAGGACGCGGGCCTGAAGGGCGCGGGCGTTTCTGCTCCACGGGAGCTGGGCGATGCCTTTCTGGCGGATGCCTTCGTAGAGGGCGGCGCGCAGGGCGGCGGGGTCGGGGGTGGCTTGGCCGCCTTCGCGGAGCGTGATGGCGCCGAGGCAGGTGCGGCTGACGGCCCTGACGGCGTCGGTGCGTCGATCCCATTCGGTGAGGGTTTCGGTGTGGCAGTCGTCGCGGAAGTGCGCGTCGATTTCTTCGAAGGTGACGGGGGCGCAGAGGCGGATTTTGGCGTCGGTGGGGCCGTCCTGAAGTTCGGCGGCGACGAGCCATTCGCTGGAGGCGAGGGGGGCGGCGCTGTCGAGGAGGGCGCCGCGTCCGCAACGGAGGAGGTAGCGGCCCAGGGCGTCGCGACGGCGGGCGATGCGGTCTGGGAAGGCCCAGGCGAGCATGAGGCCTTCGCTGAGGAGCTGTGTGTCGCGCGCGGGATAGGCGTGGCCCCAGCGGCGGGCGAGTTCCTTGACGCGGTGCGCGAAACCTTGGGAGGCGGGCGATGCGAGGCGGTCAATCAGGCGGCGGGCGTCGGTCTCGCAGCGCAGGGAAGGCTCGGCGGCTGCCTCAGAGAGGGCGGCAGCGAGGAGGCAGGCGCGTTGGGGGCAGCCTTGGGAGGCAGCTTCGGCGATCATGTGGGCGAGGCGGGGGTGGATGGGGAGCTTGGCCATGGCACGGCCGCGCGGGGTGATGGCGGGCGGAGTGCCGGGGATGGGGGC
>Ga0208244_100695_pt1 | contig 27026 bp, 21 predicted proteins | sample SubbioCR12Aug_5A_FD_184828 | JGI IMG/M metagenome (GOLD analysis project Ga0208244, IMG submission 184828) | Serpentinite rock and fluid subsurface biosphere microbial communities from McLaughlin Reserve, California, USA - CR12Aug_5A (SPAdes) | ecosystem: Environmental > Terrestrial > Deep...
AATGTGAATGCCCTGAAACAGCTTACAGTTGCCGGAACCCTCAGCAGCAGCGGCACTTTCGTGGTCGGCAGCGATGCCGCTGGAACAGGTTCGTTGCTGCACAACACGAACGATGTGACGGGCACTGTCCAGCGTTATGTCACCGGAAATGCCGATCTGGACGAGATGGCTTATCACTTTGTTTCGGTGCCCATCACCACCGGAGCTGTTTCGGGCTTGTTTGCGGGCTCATACCTATACCGTTTTGATGCGCCCACTCAGGATTGGGCATATGTCGGCCCAGGTGCTGCCATTCCATTGAACACCCACGAAGGCTTCATGACCTATTATCCCGGCCCTTCCACCACCTATGCGTACAGTGGACCGATGTATAACGGCAACGTAAGTCTCGATGTCGGCTACCACACTGTGGGCGCCTACAGCGGCATGAACCTGGTGCCCAACCCATACCCATCGGCAATAGACTGGAACAGCGCAACGGGCTGGACAAAGACCAATATATTGGATGCCATCTGGATATGGAATCCCACACTGAGCAATTATGCCACTTACGGCACCTTTATCGGTACCAACGGAGCGACACAATACATTCCGGTAGGTCAGAGCTTCTTCGTGAAAGCCGGTGCAGCAGCCCCCGTACTCGAGGTCAACAACAATGCCAGGGTGCATAACGGGCAGGCATTTTTTAATGAAACAGACGAAGGCATCATCAGAATAGCATCCTTAACAGAACAGTCTCAGGATGAGATTGTGCTTCGTTTCAGGGAAGAAGCAAGTGAGGCATACGACGCAGTTGAAGATGTAGAGAAGCTTTTCGGGAGTCCGTTGTCTCCGCAATTGTACAGCTTATCAACTGATGAAATGAACCTGACCATCAACACATGGCAATATCCTGAGACCATCACTGCCATTCCGGTTCATTTTACGCAGCGTTTGAGCGGATTGGTAACATTGAACATTTCGGAGGTTTCTTCCATTCCCGAGCAATATGCCGTGCTGCTCGAAGACCTGCTGACAGGAACATGGACAGACCTGAGGGAACAGTCCCTGTATCAATTTGGGCACGACACGCTTTATGATGCTGACCGTTTCAGGATTCATCTTCAAAACCTTATGGGCAATGAAGAGTATGCTTCAGGTCAGTTCAGGTTGTGGAGTCAGGGTGAGCGGGTGTATTTCACCATACCCGGCAGTATTGGAAACAAAGTACTGCTAAAAGTAGGCGATATGTCGGGCAGACAAATCCTCGAACAGGAAATAATCCTGCAGCATCTGAACTCCTTTGTGATTCCGCGCTTCACCGGCAACATCAGTGTGGTGGTGATTGAAAGGGACAAGATTCATCAGGCAAAAACCTTAATACTCTGGTAAGATGAAAACAAAAGCGAAATATTTTCTCATGCTCATCAGTTTTGCGCTCTGCACGCTAACTCTTAATGCCCAGCCACCAGATACGCCTTCCGATCCCAGTGCCGGGGGCGGTCCCATTGGCGGCGGAGCACCGCTGAGAAGTGGCACAGGGGTGGTACTTCTGATGCTGTCGGTCTATGGAGCTGCGAAATGGCGCGCCTGCCTGAAGAATATTAATGACACCAAACAGGAAATTGAGGAATAAGTCCTGAATCTGGTACGCCATTAGGTAAGATTGAGCAAAATGCGTTTGCGCCGGATTAATGGTATTTGTGTTGCTTCGTGCCTTTATGGCATAAAGAAATCCTGAATCTCGATTGGCTGCTTAAGAAATAATGAAGCAGTGGTCCGACGAGCATGTTTTTATTCATGGTGCAACTTCGTGCCTTTGTGCCTTCGTGGCAGAAAAATTGCGACCTATTTTGACTCATTGTTTCTAAATAACTGTACTAAGACACTGAAAAACAGTCCTTATTATTTAGACTATAATAGTATATAATATATTAGGTACAACAATACCTAAATATACTATCTTTGCAGCAAAATGAATGTATGAAATACTTTGCTGCTACGGATTCCTTATACGAGATCACCGAGAAGTACCCCGAGACACTCAGGGTATTTCTTGCGCACGGGTTTTCGCAACTGGCTGATGCCGGTAAAAGAGCAACATTTGGCAAGGCCATACAGCTTGACATTGCGCTTCAGATGAAACAGATTGATGTGGAACTCTTTGTGCATGCACTTGAAGAGGCAATATCGGGAAACGCAACATCAGCACATCGGGAGCGTAATGAAAACAAGGTGTATATGAAGGGATTGCTGCCTTGTCCGGTACGACTGCCGCTTCAGGAAGCACTCGATGGCTTTGTGGCCGCGAAACAGGAAGAAGGCGTTGAAATCCATGCAGAACTGAAAGCGGCGAGCATGGGCCTCGACTGGATCAAGGAGGATGTTGCCGAAGCCACTTCAGCCGACATGCTCGACGATCTGTACCTTTCGGCAGGCTTTGATATGTTCTTCGAAGATATGTACTTTGGTCGTTTCATCAAAGAAGGCAGCTTCGCAGATCCCATCCGCAGAAACAAAATTAATGCGGCATTCGATGGTATCGGCCTCACCGACCCGCACGGCCGCTATGGTATTATTGCGGTAGTACCGGCTGTTTTTCTGATCAACACTGATTTGCTGAACGGCCGTCAAATCCCAAAGTCCTGGGCCGACCTGCTGAATCCCGAGTGGGAGCGGAGTGTGAGCCTTCCGGTGTCGGATTTTGACCTGTTCAACGCCATTTTGCTCACTATTGACAAAACTTACGGAAGGGAAGCGGTGGCAGCACTCGGACGCAATATGCTGCAAAGTCTGCACCCCGCACAAATGGTTAAATCCGACAGGCTGAAGGTGAACAAGCCCACGGTGACCATCATGCCAAACTTTTTCACCAAGATGGCAAAGGAAGGAGGCGTGATGAAAGCTGTCTGGCCGGCTGACGGAGCCATCATCAGTCCGGTTTTTATGATTGCCCGCAATCACGCCGGCCCTCATCTGCAGCAACTTGCCGAACTATTGGCAGGCCCCGAAGCAGCCACCATACTGGCGCATCAGGGACTTTTTCCCACCGTGCATCCGGATGTGGACAACCGCCTTGGACCAGACAAGAAATTCCTCTGGCTCGGCTGGGATTATATTGACAGCCACAACCTGAACCGCAGGTTTGTCGAGTGTCACGAAGCTTTTGAACAAGGTAGTGTTTCTTTAACCTAATACCTCTATGAACCTGATCACTGTTTCCGGCCCGCCATCCTCAGGCAAGACAGCCGTTATCCTGAAAACCGCCGAAACCCTGATGCAGAGAGGGGTAAAGATTGGCGCTGTAAAATTCGACTGTCTCCATACCGAAGACGACCTGGCCTACGAAAAAGCCGGTATTCCGGTCAAAAAAGGGCTGTCAGGACAATTGTGCCCCGACCACTATTTTGTTTCAAACATAGAAGCAGTGCTCGAGTGGGGACTTAAAGAAAACTTCGACCTGCTTGTTTCTGAAAGCGCAGGTTTGTGCAACCGCTGCTCGCCCTACATCAAGGAGATCAAAGCAATTTGCGTGATAGACAACCTGAGTGGCATCAACACCCCGAAGAAAATCGGGCCGATGCTTCGTATGGCCGATATCGTTGTGATTACCAAAGGCGACATCGTTTCCCAGGCCGAGCGTGAAGTGTTTGCTGCACGCGTGCATTCAGTGAATCCTGCTGCCATTGTGATGAACATTAACGGATTGACCGGACAGGGAGCCTATGAACTCAGTACATTGTTGTTTAGCCCCGACAAACATATCGACAGCCTGAAAGGCCGTAAGCTGCGCTTTTCGATGCCATCGGCCCTGTGTTCCTATTGTCTGGGCGAAACCCGTATTGGTGAATCCTACCAGATGGGCAATGTGCGTAAAATAAACCTAAACGAAAACTAATATGGCCAGCAGGGAGTTTCTACTCAAATCCACCCCCCTGGAACTGCTCAGACAGTTTCCTTTCCTGAATTCATTTTTTCAGGGACAAACCATCGACCTTGAGCGCAGCAAACAGTCAACCTTGCAGGAAATCCTCCTCGAAATGGACGAAAGCAGCCAGGAAGACAAGGCGTTCGACGCGGATCATTTTCTGGAACAATTGCTGGATTTCATCACCCAGATGCAAACATTTCTGGGCAACGACCAGCTGACTGTGGATTCGCTGACCATCCTGCCCGGACACGATAAAAGCGGTGTTCCGGAGCATTTCACCGAACTTCTGTTCCGAAAGAGCACAATTACCAGTATCGTTGGCCCTACAGGCTCAGGAAAGAGCCGCCTTCTTGCCGACATCGAGTGGGTGGCACAGGGCGACACGCCAACAGGAAGAAGCATCCTGATCAACAACGAAAAACCTTCGTCAGACTGGCGCTTTGCTTCAGGTAAAAAGTTAGTGGCTCAGTTGTCGCAGAACATGAACTTTGTGATGGACCTCAGTGTAGCCGAGTTTCTGGAACTTCATGCCAAAAGCCGCATGGTGCACAACGAAACCGAGGTGATCGCCCGAATCATTGCGGCTGCGAACGAACTCGCCGGAGAAAAGTTTCTGCCATCAAGCCCTATCACTTCATTGAGCGGCGGACAATCGCGTGCGTTGATGATCGCCGACACAGCCATGCTGAGTTCCAGTCCTGTGGTGCTGATTGATGAGATTGAAAACGCCGGTATTGACCGCAAAAAAGCCCTGCAACTGCTCGTGGGTGAAGAAAAGATTGTACTGATGGCCACCCACGACCCCATTCTGGCACTCATGGCCGACCAGAGAATCATCATCAGGAACGGCGGTATTCATGCCGTGATCCACACCACTGAAGGCGAAAAGGCCATGCTCCACGAACTTGAAGAAGCCGACCGTAAACTGCAGCAGTTGCGGAATATGCTCAGAGCAGGTCAGGTGCTCAGCACAACATGAGTATGCTATACAGGGCAGATGAGAAAATAAAATGTAAATAATTGACAGAAAACATATTGTATAACTAAATTATCAGATAATTATGTCACACGATGGATGTTCAGGCACTTTTTCCAATGGAATGATGGTAGCAGACAAGGTAAGGCAAATGGGATTCGATCAGCAGTTTATGCCCATGCCTTTTGATTTGAATTGCCACAACTGCCGTCAGGTGTTTGTGATGGAAAAGTTTGAAACACATTGCCCCAACTGCGGGATGGTGTATGCCGTAACCCCGTGTCATGCCTTCGACCCGGAAAATGTAATGGCAGCAGGTATTGGTTATTGATTCAGTATTTATGGCAAGACAATGAAAAAGTGGAAATGGCTGCATAAGTGGTTTTCTGTCGTACTTGGTTTCTTTTTGCTGTTGTGGGCTGTTTCGGGAATCATTCTCAACCACAGGGACTGGTTCTCAGGCTTCAGTGTAAACCGTAATTATCTTCCGGCAGAATACAGCTACAGCAACTGGAACAACGCTTCGGTGCGCTCGGCTATAACACTCGCTGACGGAAGGGTACTCATGTATGGTAATGTCGGTATCTGGCTTACGGATACAGCATTCAGCTCCTTTGAGATTTTCACGGAGGGCATCAAAAACGGTATTGACAACAGCCGTTGCATGCGCATCGTGCAAAGCCACAATGGCCATGTCTTTGCCGGAACGCAATCAGGACTGTATGCGCTGGATAAGGCTGATAACAAATGGATTTCGATTGATCTCGGGATTGACGACAACAGAATAAGCGATCTGCATATCAAGGATGGGTTACCGGTGGTACTTACCCGTTCCGATTTGTTTTTCGCTACGAATGATGTGGCCTTACCCGAATTCCGCCTGCAGAAAATTCCACCGGCAGTCAACGAAGATGGCAAAACAGGCTTATTCAAAACGCTTTGGGTGATCCACAGCGGTGAGATTTATGGTTTTGCCGGAAAACTGATTGTGGACTTTTTTGCGTTGCTGCTTATTTTTCTTGTATTGAGCGGATATGTTTATTTTTTCTTTCCGGGCTGGATCAAAAGCCGGAAGAAGGTTCAGAAACCGGCCGGAAATCTGGTCAGTATAAACCGTTTTTCCATCAAATGGCACAACAAGCTTGGGATCTGGTTAGGCTGGTTTCTACTGATTACTACGCTCACCGGGATGTTTCTGCGTCCACCGCTGTTGATACCGATTGCGCATCTGCGTGTGGGAAAAATTCCCTTTTCTTCGCTTGACAATACGAATCCCTGGCACGACAGGTTAAGGGCGCTGCACTGGAACGAAGATCAGAATTCATGGCTGATCGCTACAAACGACGGTATGTTTATGTCGGCAGAGGAGTTCAATCTTCCGTTGATGCCCTTCAGGTCACAGCCACCCTTATCAGTGATGGGCATCAATGTGCTCGAATACAAAGGCGATGGTAATTATCTTATAGGCAGCTTCAATGGCCTTTTTCTGTGGAATGCCGGGAACGGCTATCAGGTGGATTACCTTACCGGCGAAATACCTGAACGAAGAGGGGGAGCCGGTTCGCCAATCGGAAAACATCTCATAGCCGGATATATAACATTGAATGAAAAGGAGTTGATATTTGACTACAACCAGGGATTGCTGAACGGACACCTTCCCATGCCCGAAAAACTGAGTTCGGTACCCATGCCCTTGTGGAACCTTGCCCTCGAAGTCCACACCACCCGTATTTTTCAATTTCTGACCGGTCCTTTCTACATCCTGATCATACCATTGTTTGGCATGGGAAGTCTTTTGATACTGATTTCAGGTATTATAGTTTGGCTGAGGAGGGGAAAGAAACGAGCTTAATTAGAATCATTCTAAATATAAATTACTGCTTCTTTTTTCTTGAATATTAAAAAGTAATTAAATAGTTTTGTACAATAATTCAGGAGTATAAATACTGAAATACTTAAATAAGCAGATATATGAAAAAACTCCTTCAATTGCTGATGCCTCCGCCACAATGGCGCGTTGCGGTAGTGATCATGCTGGGTGCCATAGCCGGGCTGGGTATTTACGCCGCTTATTCAAGCAGGGCAATCTCGTACCTTTCCGATTCACCCGAAACCTGCGTCAACTGCCACATCATGGCTCCGCAGTACGCCACCTGGCAGCACAGCTCCCACCGCGAAGTGGCCACCTGCAACGACTGCCATGTGCCGCACGACAATGTGTTCAGGACCTATTACTTCAAAGCAATGGATGGTGCGCGCCATGCTACCATGTTTACTCTCAGGCTCGAACCCCAGAATATTTTCATTAAGGAAGCGGGAATTGGGGTCGTACAGGAAAATTGTATCCGTTGCCACAGCAACCTCATCACCGATGCAAAACTACTGACCCAGACACAGGCATTTCATGACAAATTCAGCGACCGCCTGTGTTGGGACTGCCACCGCGAAGTGCCCCACGGAAGGGTAAAAAGCCTTTCGAGCACTCCTTATGCACGGGTTCCGATGCTTCCTTCGCCGGTGCCGCAATGGCTTAAAAAAATGACAGAAAATTAACCTCAATAACACTGAAAACCATGAGTACAACAAAAACCACCAAACGCAGCCCCTGGGTCAACTGGACACTCTTTGTCGTAACCCTTGCTGTGGTATTTTTTCTCGGATTGCTCGTGTCAACCATCACCGAGCGCCGCGCAGAAGCCATCTTTGCGTATAAGCCAAAAGTGCAACTCAACGAATTTGAGCCACGTAATGAAGTCTGGGGCAAGAACTACCCCTGGCAGTACGAATCATACCGTAAAACACAGGAAACAGACTTCAGAACTCCACACGGCGGCAACAGCATGAAGGATGTGCTTGCCGAAAGTCCTGAACTTGTGGTCATGTGGGCCGGTTATGCATTTTCGCGCGATTATAACCAGGGCAGGGGACATTCCTATGCTGTGGAAGACACCTGGAACTCCATCCGTACCGGAGGCCCGAAAGCCCCTGATCAGGGAATGCCCAGCACCTGCTGGACCTGCAAAAGCCCCGATGTGCCCCGCATGATGAACCAGATGGGCGTGAAAGAGTATTATTCTTCAACCTGGGCAGCACTGGGCCACGAACACACAAACTCCATCGGCTGCGCCGACTGCCACAACCCCGAAACCATGGACCTGACCATCACACGCCCGGCACTGGTGGAAGCACTCGAACTGATGGGAAAGGATGTGTCACAAGCTACCCATCAGGAAATGCGCTCACTCGTCTGTGCCCAATGCCATGTTGAGTATTATTTTGATAAAAAGAGACCAGGCGCCGAGGGGGCAAACTACCTCACTTTCCCCTGGACCAATGGATTTGGCCCGGAAGACATGTTGAAGTATTTCGATGACAAAGGCTTTTCGGACTGGACACATGCTGTGAGCAAAGCTCCCATGCTGAAAGCCCAGCATCCCGATTATGAAGTATATATGACCGGAATCCATGCCGAAAGAGGTGTTTCCTGTGCTGATTGCCATATGCCCTATGTGAGCGAAGGCGGCCTGAAATACAGCAACCACCATGTGACTTCACCATTGAAATATATCTCGCAGGCATGCCAGACCTGCCACCGCGAAAGCGAAGCCACACTGCTCAAAAACGTTTATGACCGTCAGAACAAGGTTGCCGAAGTAAGACATAAAGCCGAAAAACTCCTTACCCGCGCACATGTAGAAGCCAGACTGGCCTGGGACAATGGCGCAACAGAAGACGAAATGAAAAGCATACTGTACGACATCCGCGCCGGACAATGGTACTGGGATTATGTAGCTGCCTCTCATGGAGGTTCGTTCCATTCTCCTGTCGAAAGTGCAAGGGTGATGGGCAAAGCCATTGACCACGCACAGGAAGCCCGCGTGAAACTCGCCCGTCTGCTGGCCACAAAAGGCATTACCGCCGAATTGGCTTATCCGGACATCAGCACCAAGGAAAAAGCTCAGGAATACATAGGTTTGCCAATGGAAAAGCTCCGTCAGGAAAAGCGTGAGTTTCTGGATGAAATTATCCCGGTATGGAAAAAGAAGGCAGCCGAACGTGAAGCTGCCTACGACGTGGTGCTGAATGACTGATAACCGAATTATACTTAAAAAAGGGGCCGCACAGCCCCTTTTTTTATTTCATTGATGTACGCAATTGATTTAAACTATTCATCCTGTAACAAGCCACCAGAGGTAATATGCGGTGAAAGTTACCAGAAAAACAATCCCGACCCAGGTTATGAGAGCCACAATTAGACAGACTTTCTGATTATGAAAATTATGTTACAACACAAGCACCTTTAAGGACTCTTCGGATTGGTTGAACCTGAGACGTATTATGTAGTTGCCATGTGGAACTTGATTGCCCGTATCATCCAAAAGATTCCAGAAGAAACTACCTTTGCCTGCTGTTTCATTTATTTCAACCAGTTTTTTTACCATACGGCCTGATTGATTATAGACTTCAATGCTCAGATATCCGGCATCTTCTATCTGATAGGTTATCAGCAATTTGTCCTTCACAGGATTTGGACTTAGGATGAGCATCTTCTTTTCCTGAGGTTCAGGACTAATATGCCCGATGCCAACCGGGTTAAACTCATAAGCACCCATATCCACTTTCCCACCATAAATGCGTGGTTGACCGGCAAGGTCCTTGTCAGGCAGCACAATGCCCTCAGGCAGGTCCAGTGTTCCTGCATCGATGCAGGGCGACAAACTGCTGAGGGCGTAAGGGTAATCGCCATAACCCACCCATTGCGGATCGGTTGTTATGTTGGTTTCATCAAAAAAGATGCTGTGGCCGGGGCCATCAGTTAGGATTGCCTCTACGCCTCCCTGAAATACCGAGTGGCTGAAGTGCAGGGTGTTTGGCAGGTTGTTCTCGCCCCTGATGGTAAACATCTGGTTTGGGGTGTTCCCATAAATAATAGAATTGATAAAACTTACCTCCGCCCCATCAACCAATCCAATGGCAGCACCAAGAGGAGAAGTGCTGATGTTGCCCCCAATGGTGCTGTTAACCACCCATGCCTTAGCCCTGTCGGAAATAGACATTCCTCCGGAAACATACAGGGTAGTATTGGAACTGTCAATATTGTCCAAGATTTCACTATTAATGAAATGCAATGACATTCCAAGTCCACCGGCTTGAATTGCGCGTAAAAACCTCAGTTCCGGCTCATAGGGACAGCAAATGGAGTAGTTGTTGTTGAAAACCACTGATTCAAATAAATGAAAGCTTTGTTGATTTGTAAACAGCCAGTTATTCACTATTGTTCCCCTCGCCAGCCTTATATCATAAAACCTTGTGTTTCGAACAAATACTGAATCCACAGCGTTAAAGATAATACCAGGCGACGAACTGATGTTTGTTACAGCATGAAACGAAAGGTTTGTGAACTTGAGCTTATCAGCAGATGTGACATATACAAAAGTTTCTCCTCCCAAACCAGATTGCTCATGATAAATGTTCTTGATATCCAGATTGGAAAGGGAGATCAAGCGAGTGGTAGTATCATACGAACCAAGAATCCTATTTTCAAATTCGCAGTCAATTACTGATTGCCCGGTAATACTTCCTTCGATGGAGGTGTTGTTCTTGATAAACAGCGGATAAATCTCTCCTGTCGAAGAGATCGAATATAGCCCTTCGTCAAGTATTATACGACCCGTATGCTCTGTATCGCACCTCAGATTATACAATGCCCAGCGAATAGACTTCATGGGGCTTTCGGGGCTAAGTCCGTCATTTTCGTCACTGCCTGTAGGGGAAACGTATATGGGGCCATCCTTCAAATCAAGTATATGCGCATTATATAACACATGAAAAGAAGTGTCTATTTCACCTAAAGTTCTGCTCCTGAGGATATAGTGGTGGTTATCTCCTGCCACTGTAATGGTATCAAGCCTGATCGTATCATCCACAACGGCAAAGGTTTTACTTAGGTTCATGTCTGCTCCCAATGAAGCATAATTCATATAAATGCTGTTGCGGTTGATGGAATCAAAAACTACTGTGCTGTTGCCACCTGCCAATATTCCGCCTCCCGAAGCAGTGGCCTTATTGTTGTAGATGCTGCAGCCCGATAGGGTAAGGTGGCAAAGGGCTACAACGCAAATACCACCGCCGCCGCTGCGGTAAGCATAATTCTCGGTAATCACACAATCTCTTATGACTACTGTTGATTGACCCATTGTGATGCCAGCACCAAAATCATATTCAATTCCGCCCAGATAGGCGGAATGTCCGTTTTTGAAGGTGAGGCGGCTGATTTCGGTTCCGGCTGCCATACGTAACAATCTCAGGCAAGTGCTGTTTCCTCCTCCGTTGATAATGGTTTGGCGGGTCATCACAGGACCCCCGTCAACAAGCGAAGCCCCTGCAATCACCAATTGCTTGTCAGAAACAAACAGGTTCTCAAAGTATTCTCCGGGATAAATCAGTACTGTATCCCCGGTGTTGGCAGCAGCCAGCGCGTCGGCTATCAACACATAGTCGCCTGTTCCGTCCTGCTTCACCCTCAGGATGTCTGCTTTGGCTGCATAAGGCAGCCAAAGCAGCATCGTAAAGGCAATGAGTTGCCAACAAATCAGTTGTTTCTCATTATTCATCGTAAAACTATTTTAAAACAACAAACTTGTGGTTAATAGTTATGTTTCCGATGAAGCCGGCAACGAAGTAAACGCCAGGTAACAGTGCTTCAGCAGGGTCAATCTGTTTTTCATAGTTCCCCTTTGAATAAGTACCGTGATATACGACTTTTACCATGCGTCCGCCTGCATCAAACACCCTGAGGTCAAGCGTGTAGTCTTCGGGCAATTGTAATTGTATTAAAGATGAAGAGTTAACCGGATTAGGATGTAGAACCAATGTTGGTTTAAGGGATTGTTCAACAGCTAAGGCATCACTTTTCAGGTTTACAAGATAATAGGAACGATTTTCGCTTCTTCTGATTCTTCTATTTTCATTACGTTCTTTGTCAGGATTATACACCTGATAATTTCTGATCCTTCCGCGATTGGTTCGTCCCGATTTCATATCGTCGTAATACAATTCAAACTCCAGTTCTCCCTCAGGCGCGCCCTCGAGGAATCCCCTGATGAGCGCCAATGAATCGGAAGGCTCTACTACAACTGCCCCGTAGCAGCTGCCATCGATAAACAACCCTATCTCTGTAGGATTGTCCTCAGCATCGAGTTGAACAAAAACCGGAGTATAGTCAGGTTTCTCAGTATAGCTGAAGTATTCAGGCTCGCGGTATTGTCTGCTTTGTTCAGGTGGGCTTATATTGTTCCATGTAAAATTCAGTGCCTGATCACAAGCCTTTAACTGTATCATATCGCCGTATTTTATCGGATATCGCTTTGACGCCTTCCATGTTGTACTGCTACAATCTCCCATTTTAACTGCTGACCAATACTTAGCTTTAATTTCTCTAAGTCCGGGCATGATGCTCTGCAGAGCCATTAAAGGGTCTTGCTGCTCGGGTAGAAAATAGCCCACAAAATTGAACCTGTCACCGTTATAATATACATCAACAGGAGTCGCTGGATCAATCCGTGTACCTGTCATGGGTAACTGGTACCAGTCGTCCTGTCCAAGATAGTTATTGTCGAATGGCACCTCAATTATGTAGCCGCGGGTGCTGCGAACATTGTATAAATCATCAATGTCCCAATAATTACTTATAAATTCGTAATCTGCAGAAATTACATTAAGATTATAATCAGACCTACCTTCAATATTAAACCCATCCGGTAGAACAGGCTGCATGGTTTCCATCAAATCGGTCATGCTGACATAGTTATCGCCGGTTCTGTCTAAGCGGGGGAAAGAGACCCAATCATAATACGGAGAGGTTGGCCAGGAAGGATAAATTGGCATTACTTCTTCATCGCATTGAATACCATCGATTTTACCATGTCCAGTAGCAAAATAAATACGGTTATTTACAAGGTCAAAAGCCATTGTATTTATGATTAAAGCTCTATCATTGTTAACATTTGCAATATTTCTAATACGTTCAATATTACCAACATTAATTTTATTTTTTCGGAAATACTCATCAATAATCGAAATCGACCACAATTCCATTTGATTGGAATTCTCCTCATTATATGGTACCAATGCATAGAGTCTATGGTTGTATGTGTTGTAAACCAATGAGATTACTGTTAGCGGCATTGTTATTTGCCTTAAATTTAGAATATCATCATCAACACATCTTAAATAGTCAATTCTGGCACTTGATGAGCTAAAATATACAGAGTTTGTAACACTTGCATATACCATATCATTTACCTGATAGCCAATATTTAATTGATCGACAGAATTAGTAGTGGCATTAATAACTGTAACATAATTATAACCTTCGTGCCGGACATACACTTTTTGATGTGTTGGACTAAAAACCATTTTATCAGGATTGCTAGTAATTCCATAGCTATATAAACCTGGATTAGTAAAATCGATCTTTATCACATCAGACTTTAGATTAACTGGCCCTGATTGACTTAACTCATAACAAGAAATAAATACTGCATCATTGATATGGTCGTAAATGAAATTTGCAATTAAATTAACCTTAATGTTGTTCCCTATGGTATGATATGCAACAGAAGCATCACTGAAGTCATACACTACTATCCCAGCATCAACTGATGGATCATTTTCAACTGCACATAGCAGAAAGCCTTCTTTCCCAACAAAAAGTCTACGGATATTAGAGTAATTCAGGGTAATGCTCGTTGATTCGATGGATTTTGTGCCGCAATCGAATATTTGAATTTCATTTCCTTGATCTGCAGTCACAAAATATATTTTATTATCGAAATTGCTGTAAACAAGATCCAAGAGATAATCGCCCAGCGCATATTTTGTTATCTCATGGTTTGTATTGTCCAAAACAAATAATTGTGCATCATTCATAAAAAAACCTCTATTATAAAAGTAGGTCTCTTGCATTAGTTCATTATAAATTGCATGATAGGGAGAATATCCCACCAGATCGGTGACCTGCAAAACCCCGGACGAATTTACTCTTAAGAAGTCCCCTTTAACATAAGAAGATATTACATATGAATTTCCAGTTACAGATGAGTGAGCTTGTCTATAAAAGAATTGATTCGGTCCCTCTTTGATTTGAGTAACGTTAGAAGTCGAAGGATCCAATAAAACCACTTCTGAAATCTTGCCTATCAAGATTCTATTTTGATCCAGTATTGTTATACTGAGAGGACTATTCCACAATGTTGATTCATACAGATCAGTACCCTCTACAATCCAAGTGTTGTAGAATCCCAAAATATTGTTGTTCGCAGCATTTAAAATATACACATCAGGGGTAGTTCTTTCATGCAATCCACCGCCAATGATTACAGTGGAATTACCAGCATTGTAGGCACATGCAGATACAATATCTAACGGACTGTTTACATGGGTGTAAGCACCAAAATTATTACCGTTAATGATCAATATTTTGGGACTTTGACTTGTGAAATCAGCAGAAAACGCATAAAGTTTATGAATACTGTTAGCAGGATCATACACATAAAGCAATTTACTTCCGGTGGTTCCAGTTGGGTTTGTATTATTAAGGATACTTGATAGTATGTTAAATGTATTTGAGTTAAACACTTTTACCTTACTATCTGAATACAAATAGAATACATCATAAATCGCGTTAATAGCAATGTCACTTATAATTGAAGCTGCTTCAAAGTGATCTTTCACAACACTTTGCAATGTAACATCATAAACCAAGAGAGTCCCATTAGAATTATCAAATCCACCTACTCTTCCACCCCCATTTATTACCCAATACAATAGCCCTTTTCGATTGTCGAATTTCAATATCTGATATATATATGTAACCCCATCATCGAACCAAGAAGGTTTGGTAATTACAGGCTGAGATAATAGGGTGTTGGTTAACAAATCCACAGCCAATACCTGAATGCTCTCATCCGCAATATAGAGCAAATTATTTGTTTCATCTATCGCTAACCTGCTTTCACCTTCAAATGACTTATTCGAGGAAATATGCGAGGTGTGTTGGCTGAATTCCCCTAAATCAATCGTTGTAGTTAAACTGTTCGTAGATTCTAAATAAATTAGTAGCTTCCTGTGACCATAAACATATACATAACCATCATGAGCCAATACATCATAAGGAAGAATGCCTTTGTCCTGGTCGTCAAGCCAAACCGGGCTTAGGGCTGTTTCGTTTGTTGCATATAAAGTTATATTACTGGACGATGTTGTGTCTACAGTAGGTATTGCAGCGAAATTCTGTTCTAAATATGGTTTGTAAATAATCAATGTGTCGCTGCCCTGGCCATGTATATTAAGGCCTAATGTAACAACGAATCCTAAAAGAAATACAATTTTGTTTTTCATTCTATTCAAAATTAAGTACTAAATAATAAAAACATTACTGGCTTAATTCCCGGATAAGCCACCTTCCACCTACCAGCTTGATGGAGGGTGGCCTGCTCGGTCGAACTTATTTTTACCCAATCTGAAAATATGTTGTGTTGTAACATAGGGTACGGATTGTGAATGTAAACAACCTTTGTAAGTGCAGGTATGGCCAGATATGGCATGCTTCAATCGATATAATGAAACAAGCTCCCGAGTAATTCCGGACATGCCTGAAAATTGAATGGGGGGGGGCATTGTGTTTTGGATTACTTGCTTGTCAAATTTCAAAAATACTGGTACTAAAATAGTATTTTTTTTTGTTAAGATAAGCTTTGTGCCGTAAAAAATCTTAAAAGAAATTATCAAACAGCCCTAATATAATGTTAATCAGTACTGTTAAAATAATATTAGTGCTCTAATGATGAATTATCTCATAACGATCAATTGCAGGTAATAAAGGGTAAACAATACGAGAAAAACTATCCCGACCCATGCCCATATTTTCAGAAACAAGCCCGGGCGGGCTTCTGCCGGCATATGGGTTGAGTTGGCGATGCGGTAGTTGAGTATGGCGAGTACGGGCGCTGTTACAAATGAGAGTGAAGTAGCCAGATCAACCATAAAACGCATGGAGTTTCCGGCGCGATAAATCAGAAACATGGCTCCGGCCGAAACCACAAGCATGATCAGGATGTATTGCACCCTGCCATTGCCATTGGCAGGTTTGTTAAACAGATGTACGGCCGCAGGGCTCAGCACCCTGGGATAAGCGTCTGTCACCGTAATGGTGGTGCTGAACATAGTGGTGAACGCTGCAATGGATATCACCGGATAAGCCCACTGGCCAATGCTACCGGTGTAAAGACTGATCAGCTGTCCGGCAAAAACAGCTCCGTTAGCCGACAGGCTCTCACCGGTTCCATGCAGCACCAATGCGCCCAGCGCCAGAAAAAAGGCAGCAATGATCATGGTGCCGAAATAGCCGATCCTGAATTCAACCAGAACTTCTTTAAGGGTGGGTTTAAAACTCAGTTGCTTCATCTTGGCCTGATTCCAGAGCGAACTCCAGACCGCCACATCAATGGGAGCAGGCATCCACCCGATAAATGCGATGAGAAAATAAATATGGGTACGGTTGCCGTAATCAAACACTGTTGTTTCTGCAATCCCGCCACTGTGGTTCAGCGAAGCAGCAATGAGTGCCGTCACTGTGGTAAGCGTCAGCACTAGTATAATGACCTTCACCAGTCCGTCAAGCGTCCTGTATTTGCCTGATATCAGAATGAGAATTGTGGCTGCCATAAGGATCATGCTCATCTGAAGCGGATTGAGCGGCAAGCCTGTAAGGTTGATGGCAAGCCCGGCTGTAACCATAGTTACGGCAGCCTGAATCGGAAACATAGTAAGCAGGGTGAGCAACACAAAAAGTGCAAGCACCCATTTTCCGGCAAAACGATAAGCATCAATGAGGTTAAAGCCTGTTGCATGCACATACCTGCCTGCAACTTCAAAAAACGGGTATTTCAGAATGTTGGCAAGCAGCAATATCCACATCAGTTCAAAACCGAAATCGGCACCTGCGCGGGTTGACTGCACCAGATGCGACACACCAATGGCTGCACCGGCATAAAGCATTCCGGGTCCAAGCAGGCTCAGAAACCTTCTGGTTGACATAGGCTTATTTATTCCAGATCTTCCATGACTCTTCCGCTTGTTTTTCAAACATCATCTGACCGTTGACAGTTGTTGCACCGGCCATTCTTCCAAGCTTCAGAAACTGTGTTTCAATTGGATTGTATATCAGATCGATCAGGATATGATCTCGTGTCAGATAGTGATAAAGCAACTGTGGCTTGTCGTCCGTGTTTGGATACATACCCACAGGGGTGCAGTTGATGATAAGCTGATGAGTCTTGATCACTGAAGAAGTAACCAGCGGATAAGTGAGTTGATCCGATTTCAGCCCTTTCCTGCTTACAAGCAGAAACCCGATGCCAAGTTTCCTTAATACAAACTGCACTGCTTTGGAAGCCCCGCCAGTGCCGAGTATCAGGGCATGTGAATTGACCCGTCGCTTGATAAAGGGTTTTAATGTTGCTTCAAACCCGTCAATATCGGTATTATAGCCCTTAAGGTGCCTTCTGCCGTTTGTCTTTGTTATTTTTATGGTATTCACTGCACCTGTAAAATAAGCTTCGCGGCTGAGTTCGTCCAGATACGGAATAACCGCTGATTTATAAGGGATGGTAACATTAAGCCCCGCCAAATCAATGTTCTGTTGCAGCAATACGGGAAGTTCATCAATTGAAGGAAGCGGAAAAAGTGTGTAGCATGCCAAAATCTGGTTTTTACGGAATTTTTCTGAAAAGTAATTTTCAGACGCTGAGTGCTCTAATTCCTTGCCGATGAGGCCGTAGTGTACCATCAGATGCTTAATCCTTGTTGGGTTTTGCATTGGCCATGCCTTCGATTATCCAAATCGTTGCGATTCCGGCAATCATGATGACAAAGGCAAGAATAACTTCGGTGTTGAAAGCTTCGGGTAACGTAACAACATATCTTTCAACTACCGGTGCTCCGTCTTTAATGAGTGTTTCGCCGGAGTTATTAGTCATGTGAACAGCCTCTTTCCACGGCCACAGTATACTCAGTGAACCAAGAATAAAACCTGTAAGAACAGCAATGGTTTCGGACTTGAATCTTTTCAACAGCCACGAAAGGAAATGTGAAAAAGCCAGCAAACCAAAAACCGCTCCGATAGCCATCGGAAAAAGTATTTTCAGGTCGAAATTGTTGATCGCATCAATGGCTACAAGCTGGTAATTGCCCATCAGAATAAGCACAAATGAGCCGGAAAGCCCCGGCAGAATCATACTGCACACTGCAACAACGCCACAAAGTATGAGATATAGAAAACTACTGTTCTCCGTAGCCGGATTGAGAAATGTTATCCCGGCTGCTACAGCCACTCCGGCTGCAAATGAAACATAGACAGGGATGTTCCAGCGCGGAATAGTTTTTCCGACAAAATAAACCGATGCCATTACCAGTCCAAAGAAATAAGACCAGATAAAGACAGGATATTCAGTGAACAGAAAATCGAATATTTTGGCCAGGCTGATGAGTGCAGCACCAACACCGGCAAATATAGCAATCAGAAAATATAGATCAATATGCTGCGCAAACTGTCTCCACTGACCAGCAAACAACAACTTCACTGCCTTTGTGTTGAAGTTTTTGAGGGCATTGATGAGCCGTTCAAAAATTCCGGTGATCAACGCTATGGTTCCTCCCGAGACTCCCGGAATGATATTTGCCGTTCCCATGGCAACTCCCTTGACGAAATAAACTAAATAGTCTTTAAGTTGATGCATTTGATTTTGTTAGTTGGCAGTTGTTTTCTTTCTGAGATCCTTATGATGCTCCTGTTTTGCTTTTGTCATGCTTTTGTCAATATTACTTACTCGACAGGCATTCTTTTACTTCAGTTTGCCAAACATATACTGGCTGATCAGATCTGAAACCAGACTGCTGTTCAAGATGTCGGGAAAATAGTCGAGCATGTCATAATGCGCATTAAAATCCATTTCAAGTGCAGAGGTCAGAAAGAATGAAGACTGAATGGGGTTGTTATTCAGATAATAGGCAACAACAAGGCGATAATAGATGGCAACGTTTTCAGGCTGGTAGGTGAGGCCGGTACGGAGCACTTGAACGGCACGCTCATAATCGCCTGTGACAATAAAAAGGTTGCTGTATTCAGGCCACAGGTCCTGATCGTTCGGGTCGAACTCTTCAACGCTTCTGTAACAGGCTTCGGCTTTTTCAAAATGTTTCATCTTGATGTACATATCGGCCTGAATGAGAAAATACTCAGCATTAAGCGGATCAAGCTCAATGGCCTTTGAAAGGTACTTTACTGCTGTTTTAGTATTTCCTTCTTCATCAAAAACAACCCCGATTCCGGCCCAGGGTTCAGCCAGTTTATCATCAAGTTCGAGGGCTTTGTTGTAGTGAACGAGGGCATTGCGGTAGTCCTTCATCTTTTCGTAACATTCGCCAATATAGTAATGCGTCATGGCTTCAGGCTTCTCATGGACAAAGGTCTCCTCATACACATTAATGGCTTTTGTGTATTCGCCAAGGTTCGACCATGAATGTGCGATGCTGAGGTGAGCCGGTACATGGGTATCGTCAATGGCGAGCACATACTCAAGTGCATCGATAGATTTTTCAAACAAATCCATCTGCTGCAGTATTAATCCGAGATTAAACCATGCCGGTATGCTGTAAGGGTCTTTGTTGTTGATGAAATCCTGAAAATACTGAACACCTTCTTCAGGTTTTTTTACCAGTTCATAGCAAAGTCCAAGCTCGTAAAGCAGCGGCTCAGCCCCCGGATTCAGTTCAAGAGCTTTTTTGAAATAACGGATGCTTTGTTCATAGTTTCCGAGGTTTTCATACTCGTAACCAATTGTGGCATAAACTTCTTCCAACTCTTCTTCATCCACAAGCGGAAGTGCTGACTTGTAGGTGTCAACAGCTTTTTTGTACTCCATCATCATGCTATACACCGTGCCTTTGGTCATGATCACATCTACATCATTGGGCTCGGTGACCTCCAGCTTGTTGAGAATTTCAAGGGATTCGATAAAGCGGCTGTCAATGGCAAGCTGACGGGCATAGCGGATTCTTAACTGAACATTGTCGGGATGTTGCCTTATGGCGTGTTCGATAGCAAGCCTGATATGCTGTGCATCAAAATGATCCTGATAATGCTCAATGATGGCTTCGAACTCTTCAGCATCGAAGTAGGCGTGATCGCCTTCATTCAGCATTCTTTCGAAACGCTCTGCCAAAAAGGCATCGTGACGCTCACTGTTCCATTGAAAATCTTCGCTCATGCGTTCAAAAGTACTTTTTTACCGCTGCAAAATTAATAAAATCAGCAATGCAGGACATCCATTGCCTGCCGGTCGCCCATGATTGCACATTGTAAAAGTATAACACGATTGTAAAAAGTGTATTTGATGGGCCAGATTTTTATAAACAGGGGATGGTGATAACTTTTATTCCTGATTGTCCGGGATTACACATGAATACCCGGCGGTTATAAAGTGTTCATAAGCCCGTTAAACAAAAAATAAGGAAATTTACCAAACGGCATTTGTGCAACCGTTATACGTAATCTTGCCTTTTCCGGCATGGAAAATTTGGTACATTTGCCGCCAAATTACAGGTTCATTTATGACATTGATTACATCTATCTCGGGTATTCGGGGAACCATTGGCGGAATGCCCGGAGAGGGACTCAGTCCGGTTGATATTGTGCGTTTTACTACTGCCTTTGCAGAGTTGATTAAGCAGAAATCGGGCAAGCAGAAAATCAGGATTGCCATTGGCCGTGATGCCCGCAGGTCGGGCGAGATGGTAAGTAACCTGGTTGCCGGAACACTGGTCGCGATGGGAGCAGATGTAGTTGACCTGGGGCTTTCCACAACACCTACAGTAGAAGTCGCGGTTCCCGGACTGAAGGCCGATGCGGGGATCATCCTCACGGCAAGTCATAATCCCGGCGAATGGAATGCATTGAAACTCCTGAATGAGAAAGGCGAGTTTATCTCAGCCGACGACGGAAACTGGCTGTTGCAACGGGCGAAAGAGCAAAACGCAACATATGCATCCATTGAACAGATTGGCTCTTACCACAAGGACTACAGCTGGATCGACAGGCATATTCAGATGGTGCTCGACCTACCCCTGGTGCGCAAAGACCTGATCGAAAAAGCAGGTTTCAGCATCGTCATTGATGCCGTTAATTCAACCGGAGGTATTGCCGTGCCTCATCTGCTCAGGGCATTGGGCGTTTCGGAAGTCCACGAACTGTATTGCACACCCGACGGCTTTTTCCCGCACAATCCCGAACCATTGCCCGAGCACCTGAAGGACCTGTCTGAAGCCGTTGTCAGTCAGAAAGCCGACCTTGGTTTTGTCGTCGATCCTGATGTGGACAGGCTGGCAATCGTAGACGAAAACGGCGAAATGTTCGGTGAGGAATATACCCTGGTGGCTGTTGCTGATTATGTGCTCGGGCACACCAAAGGAAGCACCGTATCGAACCTGTCATCGAGCCGTGCCTTGCGCGACATCACCCAGAAACATGGTTGCAGCAGCTTTGCAGCAGCGGTAGGTGAGGTGAATGTGGTGGAAATGATGAAAGAAGTAATGGCCATCATAGGCGGCGAAGGTAACGGCGGTATAATCTATCCCGAATTGCACTACGGACGTGATGCGCTGGTTGGCATTGCCCTGTTTCTGAGCGCACTTGCTGCAAAGAAAATCAAATGCTCCGAATTGAGAAGTCAACTGCCCGACTACTTCATGGTGAAAAAGAAAGTCGTGCTACAGGCCGGCACCGATGTGGACGGCTTGCTCACTAAGGTGGCGTCAGGTATAAAAGACGGGATTATCAACACCACCGATGGCGTGAAAATTGATTTTGAGGAAGGTTGGGTCCACCTGCGCAAATCAAACACCGAACCTATCATCAGGGTGTATGCCGAAGGCAAAAGCGTTGCCGAAGCGGAAGCCTTGGCCGGTATGGTGATGAACATGCTTTAGGCTTGTCAATATTTTTTTGATAAAACACGTTCATTCATAAATGTCAATAAACAATGAATGACTAACTTTCGCTGACTAAAACATGCCTTATGGAGCAGATTCGTTTGAAAAGGAGTGTGAAAAAAGGAAAGAAAAAGTCGAAGAAGCGACGATTTAAAAAGATTGAACTCAAACTTACCGCCCGTCAGGCCAGATCGCTCGAAAATTATTGTGCAGCCCGCAAAACCAGCCCCATCAAACTGATCAAGAAGAACATCTCCAAATACCTTAACGGCTACGAAAAAGAAGTTCCGCGGGAATTTTATGTGTCTGAACGTCAGTTAGACCTATTTGAAGGGCCTTAAAGAACTTTTTCGAACAAAACCCTGTTGGTGATTGACCGTCCGAGAGTTACCTCGTCGGCAAATTCAAGCGTATCACCTATCGCCACTCCTTTTGCTATGGTCGTCAGACGCAGGGATGGTCGGCTTAGTTGCCGGTGCAGATAAAACGATGTCGTGTCGCCTTCAACGGTGGGCGGAAGGGCAAGGATAACCTCATTAATCTGTTCGTGCTGCATTCTTTCAATAAGATGGGCTATGGTCAGGTCGCCAGGGCCAATGCCTTCAATGGGATTTATTACGCCGCCAAGTACGTGATAAAGACCATTGTATGCAGCTGTGCGTTCAATGGCTATCACATCGCGCATGTCTTCAACAATACACAGCGTGTTTTCGTCGCGCCTCGGATTGCTGCAGATGGCGCAACGTTGCTGGTCGGAGATGTTGTGGCAGCGTTCGCAATAATGGATGCCTTCGCGCAACCCGGTTAACGCCTTGCTCAATGCATCAGTGCGCACAGGATCCTGCCTCAGCAGAAAAAGTGCCAGCCTCATGGCGGTCTTACGGCCTATTCCGGGCAGGCGCGACAGTTCGTTAACCGCGTTTTCAAGGAGCAAAGAAGGGTATTCAGGCATTATTTACGTTTGTGCAAAAGTAAACGTTTTCAGTGAAAAAATGTCGACTGCTGCAGGCTTTCAGGCAGTGCATACAAGGGAGGTATTTTACTGTTGCAGGATGATACCAACAACAGCACAACAGAAATATCTAATTATCAAATATTGTTGCAGTGCATGGTTATTCATTGCTATTTTTGCCCCATAATATACATCACTATGCATACCAGGTTAATCATTTTTTCATTGTTTTTGCTGTTTTCGTTTGTTTATTCAGGATTGGCTCAGGAAATGTCCAACCAGACTGACGACAGAGGCAGAAAACAGGGTTCCTGGGAAGCCCGTTATCCGCAGGGCGGCATCAGATACCAGGGGCAATTCAGGAACGACAAGCCTTACGGCGAATTCAGGTATTTCCATCCATCCGGGGAGTTAAGGGCAGTTCAGGTTTTTTCTGAAAACGGCAGGATTGCACGCAACAAAACCTATGCGGAAAACGGCATGATGATCGCTGAAGGAAAATATATTGACCAAAAGAAAGATAGTGTGTGGCGTTTTTACAGCGATATAGACGGGAACCTGTTATCCGAAGAATCTTACATTGATGATAAAAGACATGGGGTTATAAAGAATTACTACCCCGATAACGGCAAAGTTTCTGAGATCATCCATTACGAATCAGGGATCAGAAATGGCGACTGGCTCAGGTTCTTTGATGACGGGCTGCTCATGGCCAGAGGCTTTTATTTTAATGATTATCTGCACGGAACAATTCAGTTTTTCTATCCCGACGGCAAACCCCATATCAAAGGTCAGTATATTGAAGGAATGAAGGATGGCCTATGGGAATACTTCACCCCCGAAGGTAAACCCGATTACGAAGAGCATTACATAAAAGGGATGCTGCGTTAATAAATGATTTCCGGCAATTCGGATAGATGAGCAATGATTCGGATCCCCGCTCTTCTCTCCACTTCCTTTTCCAGTCGTTGCAAACTCTGGTGCCCACTGGGAATAATGATGCATTTGCAACCAAGGGTCTCTGCCACCTCCATATCGTGTATGGTGTCGCCGATAAGAATCGTGTTTTTGGAAGCAATCTGCCGTTCAGCCATTAACCTCATTGCTGCCTCGGTTTTTCCCTGACCGAAATGATCAGTAATTCCATAGACGCCATCTATGAGGGAGGGCAAGCCATGATCGTTTACCAGTTGTTCAAGCAGTTTCTGCTCCATTGCCGAAAGAATCAACTGGCTGATTCCCGCATGTCTGAAATATTGAATGACATCTTTTGAGCCTTCGCGCAGTCCTGCTTCACCGATTGAAGCGATATACTGCTGCATGAACTCCATGGCCGGTACGGCAAAATCTTCATTAATCAGGTCGAAACCAAGCAGTTTATAATACTCCCGAACCGGGAAGGTGAACAGCTCAGCATAGCGATCTTCATTGATCAACTGCAGGTTCCTGCTCTGAAGCAAGGGATTCATTGTGCCAACGCACACATGGGCATCATCGAGCAAGGTTCCGTTCCAGTCCCAGATAATCAGTTTATACATATTTGATCGAAAGGGTAACTAGATATTGAGCAGGAAAACATCAGAAACAAAAGCGCGTTTTGTCCGAAACATTGGGTTTGCCAAGCTCTTCGGCCTTTTTGTAATCGATGCAGGCACCTTCTTTGTCGCCAAACATCTCCTTTAGCAGCCCTCGGTTATAGTAAGCATCTGCAAAGGACGGATTTAGACTGACTGTCTGATCGTATGCCTGCATGGCTTCCTGGTGTTTTCCGGTAGTATACAGGCAGTTTCCGTACTGAAAGTAAGCCTCATAAGATTCCGGATCGAGTTCAATGGCTTGCTTAAAATGGTTTATTGCTGCATCAAAACGCGACTCATACATTTCAATGATACCCTTGTTGAGGTGTTCTTTGGAACGTGAAGTTTTGCTCGTGCAACCAGCGACTACCAAAACCGGAATCAGCAAAAACAGAAGAACTTTCATGTCTTATTTTTTGCGCGAAGATAAGCATAAGCTTCATGATGGGCGATGACCGGTACGGATGTGCTACTCTGCGAAGCCATCTCATGAAACGAAGCCGGGTAACTCAGCGAAGCGATCTCATGAGGCGAAGCCGAATAACTTAGCGAAGCGATCTCATGAGGCGAAGCCGAATAACTTAGCGAAGCGATCTCATGAGGCGAAGCCGAATAACTTAGCGAAGCGATCTCATGAGGCGAAGCCGAATAATCCGTGCCTAACGAAACCTACCCATTTTTCCCCTTATGCTACCGTGCTGATTCCTTCGAGTGGCAGCAGGAGCTTAGCTGATATGTGTTTGGTTGAACGCAGGAGTGGGTCTGGTAAGCATTGCGCATCGCTCCGGCCCGGAACCAATACTGAGCCAACAGAATGACTAAAAATAAAGTGGATGAAGGATTAAGCCTTTTTTGTTGTTGTATTCAAGCGCCGGAAACGGAATTTTGATGAAGTTAACCACATTCAGAAACATATTCACCCCCCTGTATCTGGTCTTAATTTTAGAAAGGTCAACATCAGCCGAAAAATAAAACTGACGGTTGCGTTCAAACCAGGGAATGGGCTGTCCGTTATCGCTCAGGGGGTTTTCAACAGCTCCGGTCATGCCCGTAGCACTGTATCCGATACTGAGGCAAAACCAGTCGGGAAAGATGTCTTTGTTGCGCAGCAATGAATTGATGTTAAACGACAACCAATAGGTTTGTCCGTTGTAATCCTTCAACCATTGTTCGGCATGATTCTTCCCCAGCAGTCCTGGGCGGTATGCGGCAAACGGGGTTGGGTGGTAGGAGTATTTCAGCATGATTTTTTGTTCCTTCCATAGCAGTTGCTGCCCGATGAACAGCATGCTTCCTGTGGTATTTGCAATGAGGTCGCCTCCCGAGGCACCCCATTCGGCCGAAAAACCATCAAGTATCTCGATAACTGTCAGATATACAAAACCAGCCGAACCTCCGATCAAGGCTGATGGCTTTTCGCTGTAACCGGCCCAGCGCATGGCTTCGTAGCCAATTCGTCCAATCTGGTAAGCACTTGCACCATGACCAATTTTGTCCATCTGCAGCCATTCATTGTTGTCGTTGATGAAATGAAAACTGCTTTGCGGATAATTGCTGTACCACGCATAGTAAAGCCCTGTCATGCTTGCAGCGTAGCCTGTTGCGGCCGTTGTAATCAATGCGGTTTTCCGGAACCGGTAATTTGGCTCCTGCAGGGTGTCATCCTGTGCGACAGCGAAGCCACAGATAAATAGCAGCAGGATGGTTACAAATCGGGTTTTCACGAATTGCGGGGAGTTGCTTCAAGCTTTTCGATGATGGCGCGTGTTTCGGCAACAACCCATTCAAGCTTGTCCGGATTTCTGGCTTCGGCAATAAAACGCAGATAAGGCTCTGTGTTCGACGGCCTGATGTTAAACCACCAATCTTCGAAATCGAGTCTGATCCCATCGAAATCATAAGAGGACAAAGGAGTTTCACTTTGTTTAAAATAATCTGTTACCAGCTTGATGGCCAGTTCCTTCTGTGCTACTTTGAAATTGATTTCACCTGAGTTGGAATAAGAAGAAATGGAGCCAATGACTTGAGAAAATGTCATGCCTTTTCTTTTGAATTCATCGGCAAGTCCGAGGACAATCAGGGCAGCAATAAGTCCCGAATCGGAATAATAGAAATCGCGGAAATAATAATGGCCGGCGAGTTCGCCGCCGAAAACGCCTTTTATCTCACGGAGTTTACCAGCGCCATAAGCACGCCCGACGCGCCATGTGTGCACTTCGGCTCCAAAATGTTTATTTAAATACTCCGAAACAGCCCTTGAAGACCTGATGTCCTGCAAAACGGGTCCTTTCATCTTTTTCTGCCCCAGAAAATAATGACCAAGCAAGGCGATGATCAGGTCGGGCGAAACAAAATCTCCCTTTTCGTCAAGAAACATAACCCTGTCGGCATCACCATCGAAGATAATTCCCAAATCGCTGCCGTTTTCCAACACATGCTGCATCAGCTGGTGCCTGTTTTCGGCTTCAAGGGGATTTGGTTCATGTGCGGGAAAGTTGCCGTCTGGTTTATTGTTAAGATACATTGCATGCCCAGGGAACAAGAATCCGGCGAAAAGTGCCG
>Ga0208244_100696_pt1 | contig 26867 bp, 22 predicted proteins | sample SubbioCR12Aug_5A_FD_184828 | JGI IMG/M metagenome (GOLD analysis project Ga0208244, IMG submission 184828) | Serpentinite rock and fluid subsurface biosphere microbial communities from McLaughlin Reserve, California, USA - CR12Aug_5A (SPAdes) | ecosystem: Environmental > Terrestrial > Deep...
CCAATGCCCGGATTACCTTCGACAAGTTCCACGTCATCGCCCATGCCAACGCCGCCGTCGACAAGACCCGGCGCATCGAGCAGAAGACCGATCCGAGCCTGAAGGGCTTGCGCTGGAAACTCCTGCGGGATCGCGCCAGTCTCACGCCGGACGCCCGTGCCGATCTGGATGCGCTGATCGCCCAAGTGACCACCAAGCGCACGGCCCGCGCCTGGCTCTACAAGGAGCAGTTGCGCGAGATTCTGGAGCGCAAGCAGATCAATGTCGTGCGCGACATGCTGACGCAATGGGCCACCAATGTGATGCGCTCGAAGGTCGAGCCGATGAAGGAGGTGGCGAAGATGATCCGCTCTCATCTCGACGGCATCGTCGCCTGGACCCAGACGCGGCAAACCAATGGCTTCCTTGAAGCCATCAACGGCTTGTTTCAGGCGGCCAAGCGCAAGGCGCGCGGCTATGGCAACTTCTCCACCATCCGCACCGTCGTCTTCCTCCTCGCCGGCAAGCTCGATTTCAGCAAGATCAACCCCCATGCCGCTTAACCCACTCGTTTTTCAAAAGAGCCCGAATTATTAGGGTCACGAATTATTAGCAATTATTAGGGTCAGGTCTAGAAGCGATGCACAATGCTATGACTCTAGACCTGACCCTATTCCCCTTTATGACCCTATTCCCCTTTAGACCTGACCCTATTCCCCTTGACCCTATTCCCCTTGACCCTATTCCCCTGACCCTATTCCCCGCGGCGCGGTCGAGGAAGACGATGCGCGCCTTGCTGCTCATTCGGCGCGGCGGCTCACTTGCCGTTGCCGAGGTTCTCGCCGACCAGCCGCTCCAGCGCGCGCATGAGGGCCGACGAATCGAGTTCGCTGTCGCCTGCACCCATCAGCGCGTTCATCTGCTGTGCGATCAGCGCGGCGCCGGGCAGGGGCGTCGCGGTTTCCTGCGCGTTGTCCATGACGATGGCCATGTCCTTGTGGTGCAGTTTGACCTTGAAGCCGGCCTTGTAGTTGGCGTCGAGCATGCGCTGGCCGTGGACGTCGAGGATGCGGCTGCCGGCGAATCCGCCCATCAGCGCCTCGCGCATCTTGACCGGGTCGACGCCGTTGCGGCGCGCCAGCAGGATGGCTTCGGCGACGCCTTCGAAGGTGAGGCCGACGACGATCTGGTTGCAGCATTTGACGACCTGGCCGGCGCCGTGGCCGCCGACATGGACGATATTCTTGCCGAGCTCTTCGAACAGCGGACGGATCTTTTCGAAAATGGGCGCTTCGCCGCCGACCATGATCGACAGCGCGCCCTCGCGTGCGGCGACTTCGCCGCCCGACACCGGGGCGTCGAGCATGTGGACGCCGCGTTCGGCCAGCGCGGCGGCGATGCGGCGGGTGGCGGCGGGCGACACGGTGCTCATGTCGACGATGGTGTGGCCGGGACGGGCGCCGTGCACCAGGCCGCGGTCGCCAAGGATGATCTGTTCGACGTCGGTGGTGTCGGAGACGACAGTAAAGCTGATGTCGCATTCCGCCGCGACTTCGCTCGGCGTACCCTTGCCGAGGGCGCCGGCGACCAGCATCGGTTCGAGGCGGTCGAAGCGGCGGCCGTAGACGAACAGTTGATGGCCGGCGCGCAGCAGGTTTTCCGCCATGGGGCGGCCCATGATGCCGCTGCCGATGAATCCGATTTTCATGATGCGATCCCTTTTACGACGACTAGCCAGAATGGCAGCGTAACCAATCCCACCAGCGTTGACCAGCCCATGATGAGGCCGGCCAGGCGGGTGTCTAGTCCGAAGCGGTCGGCCAGCGCAATGACCATCACCATGGTCGGCATGGCGGCCTCCAGTATGGCCGCTTCGCCCGGTTCGCTGAGCTTGCCGGGCCACGCCAGCGCAACGCCCAGCGCCAACAGCGGCATCAGCGCCAGTTTGATGCCCAGCGCGACGAAGACGGCCTTGTGCGGACGCAGGTCGTGCCAGGGAATGGTCAGTCCGAGCACGAACAGCATCAGCGGAATGGTCGGGTTGCCGGCCCAGCGCGCGGCCTCGATCAACGGGGTGAGTTCAACCCCTGAGAGATTGACCGCGATGCCTGCGGCGAAGCCCCACACCGGCGGCAGTTTCAGCCACATCGACAGGAACGAGGCGTGTTCAGAGTGGCGGCCGCAGCGGAAGGCAATCCACACGCCGAGCGACCACACCAGCGGGGTGGTGGCGAGCATATCGGCGAAGAAGGGATAGCGTGCGCCGGACTCGCCGTACACCGTGGTGAGGAAGGGGTAGCCGAAGAACAGCACGTTGCCGAAGCCGGACGCCAGCATGATGGCGCCGCGCTGGGGGTTCGATAAGCCGCGCCCGAGCGGGGTGGCGAACAGCGCCAGCGCGGCGAGGCCGAGGCCGAACAGGGTGGCGGCGCCCAGAATCAGCGGCACCTGCAAAATGGCGAGGTCAACCGTGGCGGATGCGCCTGCCGCGAAGAACAGCATCGGCGCGAAGAAATTCAGCACCAGGCGGTTGATTTCGCCGCGCAGGCCGACAACGGAAATGCCGCTCTGCCAACGCGGCCAGATGGCGCCTGCGGCGATCAGCAGGGACAGCGGCAACAGCGTTTTAAGCAGCAGTTGCTGGGCAAGTTCGGCAGACATGTGGCGGGATGCAGGCGGACGGGGCGATCATCATAACGCCGCCGCAGGGCGGCTGGCGCGCGATAAGCGCGCCAGTCGGAGACGAAGGATCAGGTGCGCGAGGCGGGAGTGTAGCGGTTGTCGGTGCGAAGCGGCGGGCTGGATTCCAGCCATTCCTTGATGCGGGTGGCGTCACTGGCGCGGTTGCCGGTGCCCCGCGCATCGAGCAGCACGATGATGACATCGCGGTTGGCGACCTGCGCCTGCATGATGAGGCAATGGCCGGCCTCGTTGATGAAGCCGGTCTTGGACAGGCCAACATGCCAGTCCTCCGCGCGGGTGAAACGGTTGGTGTTGTTGAATGCCACGGCGCGGTAGTGCACCTGGGGTTTTTGCTGCTTCGTCTGGGTCACCACGCGCTGCGCATCGAGGGTGTAATTGCCGGCGGTGCTGATCTGGCGGATTTCGGGGTAATTCTGATACGCGTAATTGACGAGTTTGGCGAGGTCGAGTGCGGTCGAACGGTTGCCGCTCGACAGCCCGGTCGGTTCGACATAGACCGTGTCGTTCATGCCCAGCACGCGTGCCGTGCGGTTCATGGTGGCGACGAAGCGTTGCAGGCCGCCCGGGTAGTTGCGCCCGAGCGCGTTCGCCGCGCGGTTGTCGGATGCAATCAACGACAGATGCAGCAGCTGGCCGCGCGTGTAACGGGAGCCGAAAGCCAGGCGCGAACCGGTGCCCTTGAGGGTGTCGCGGTCTTCTTCGGTGATGGCGATGAGTTCGTCCAGCGGCTGCCCGGCGTTGAGCACCAGCATCGCCGTCATCAGCTTGGTGAGCGAGGCGATCGGCGTCTGCAGGCTGGCGTTTTTCGCCAGCAGCGGCTGCCCGCTGGCCTGGTCGAACACCAGCACCGAATGCGCGCTGAATTCCGGTATCGGCGCAACCTGGGGCGCCGACTGCGGGGCGGACAGTGTCGTGTCGAGCTGATCGCCCCACTGCAGGGACGTGCGGCCATCGAGCGCGGCGGCACCGGTGTGAACGCACAACAATAACAATCCGGACAGTACGGTTTTCATATGAACTCGCTTCAATGAAGGGCGGCGGGAATGCAACAGCATAGTCAATTTACGGACACTCCGACCAAAACTTGAAAAACAACAGTTCATGGCGATGGCCTGAATTTTTTATAAGCTTAGATTGACGGTGTAGCAAATTTGGTTATATATAGCAATGAGATGCAAGAACTTTCGCACAAATCACTAAAGAAGTCTTCGCTAACGGCGTGTCTCTCTGCGCCCGGTGTGGTGGCCGAGGCACTGGAGCTGCTGATGCGAGGCGCTGTCGCGCAGACGGAGTTCGCCGCCTGCGTGCGCTGCGACCCCGTGCTGGCCCTGCGTCTGCGGCTGCACGCCGCCGATTTCGCTGCGCAGCAGGATCTGCTGCGCGCGCTGCTGCTGGCCGCGCCGGTTGCATCCGGTGCGGCGCAGGTGAGCTATGCGGCGCGCTGGCGCCAGTCGCTCGGCGTCGCGCATCTGGCGCAGGCGCTGGCGCTCCGCACCGGCGTGGCCGATGCCGAGGCGGCCTGGATCGCCGGCCTTGCCCACAATCTGGCGGATTATCTCGATATCGCCCCCACGCCGCCGGCGCACGCCGCCGACTGGCTGATCGACCTCGACCCCGACGGCTGGCTGGCCGACGCCGTGCGCTACCACGCCGAACCGCTGGTGCGCGGGCGCGCAGCGCATCCGCTGGTGCGCATCGTCCAGCTTGCCTATCAACTCGTGACCCGTGCCGACGCGCTGGACAGCGTGGACGTGCGCGCAGCGCTCGCCGCCCTGCAGTTGGGTGCGGGCGAAGCCGCCCAGTTGCTGGGCGACAGCCAGGCGCAGACGCGCCAGCTGGCGCAGCGCTTCGGGCTGCCCGATACGCTGGCGCATACGATTCCACCCGGGCTTCAGCCCGCAGTGGATCGGAGTCCTTTAGGGCATACGATTCCACCCGGGCTTCAGCCCGCAGTGGATCGGAGTCCTTTAGGGCCGACGTCTGGCGGCGGGTTCGAGCGTCTCGCCCGCCTGTATGCGGTGCAGGCGGCGCAATCGGCGCTGCACAGCCACTTCCGCCAGGCAAGCGGGTCCGGCCAGGTGTTTACCCTGCTGCAGGACGCTTTGCGTGCCCTGTTCGGGATTGAACGCGCCTGCCTGTTCGCCCCCGCCGGCGACGGCACCCTGCAGATGACGCAGCTGATTCCCGCGGCCGCCGGCCTCTCCGCGCTGGCGATTCCGCCCGACGACGCCCATTCGGCGCTGCCGCGCGCGCTGGCGCGCAACGCGCCCCAGCAGTTCGAGTGCGGCGCGGCGGACGCAGCGCTGGTCGATGAACAGATCGCCCGCCTGCTCGACGTGTCGCGCTTCATTTGTCAGTCGCTGGCGTTGAGCGATGGCCGGACGGGCGTGCTGGTGGCGGGCGATGCCTTGCCCGGCCTCGGCGCGTTGCCGTTGTGGCGGTTCACCCTGGCTGAATGTGCCGAGGCCTTGATGCCGCTTCCGTTGGCCATGCCCGCCCCGGCTGCGCCGATACACGCGGCGCCAGCCGTGCCGGGTGACGACATTCCGCGCGACCGGGTACGCCGCGCCATTCATGAAGTGGCCAGCCCGCTCACCATCATGCGCAATTACCTCAACCTGCTGTCCGATCGCCTGGGTACGGATTCGGCGGTGCAGCGCGACCTTGGCATCATCAGCGATGAAATCGAGCGGGTGGCGCGCATCGTGCGCGGCATCACCGCGGTCGAGGAAAACGCGCCGCCTGCCGCGGCACTCGAACTGGTGTCGGTCAACAGCGTGGTATCCGAGCTGGTGCGGATGTCGCTCGGCACCCTGTTCGTGCCGAACAAGGTCAACGTGCAGATCGACCTCAACCCCGACGTGCCGCCCCTGCCGCTGCAGAAAGACCTGCTGAAGCAGGTGCTGTTCAACCTCGCCAAGAATGCGGTCGAGGCCATGCACGGCGGCGGCCGTCTCAAATTCACCACGCGGCTGGTCGACGTGGACGGCCTGCGCCAGGTCGAAATCGAAGTGGCCGACACCGGCCCCGGTCTGCCGCCGGCGGTGGCGTCGCACCTGTTCGAACCGGTGGTCAGCGAGAAGGGCGGCGATCACGCCGGGCTTGGTCTGGCCATCAGCCGCAGCCTGGTCGAGCGCATGAGCGGCCACCTCAGCTGCACCAGCACGCCGCAAGGCACCCATTTTTTGATTCGCCTGCCAACCTTGCAAAACAGCGAGGCCCCGCTCACGACAACACGCTACGGGTCAATGTAGCCCGTGCATAAGGAGAACCTCGTGCCAGACAATCCCATTCATCCCGCTCCACAGTGCAGTGCGATCAGCAGCTTTCCGGTTCGCCAGCGTCTGCTGGTGGTGGATGACGAGGTGCTGATTCTGGAAGGCATCACGCGCCTGCTTGCCGCCCGCGATTACGACGTGGTGACCGCCAACGGCGGCTGCGAGGCCCTGATCGCCATCGGCAAGCAGCAGTTCGATGCCATCCTGCTGGATTTGGGCATGCCCGACCTCAACGGCAGCGAGGTGCTGCGCTTCGTGTCCGAACGTGGCGTCGACACCCCGGTAATCGTGGTGTCCGGCGACAGCACCATCGATGCGGCGATCCGCGCGCTGCGCGGCGGCGCCGCCGACTTCGTGCGCAAACCGTATGAACCCGAAGAACTGCTGCGCCGCATCGAGAACACCTTGACGCGGCGGCGGCTTGAAAAGGAAAATAACCATATCCTGCAGCGCCTGCAGCAGTCGGAAAAGTGGCATCGTTTCCTGGTCAACAGTTCGCCCGATTTCATCTACACCCTGGACTGCGAAGGCCGCTTCACTTTCGTCAACGACCGCGTCGAAAGCCTGCTCGGTTACAGCAGCGAAGCGCTGCTGGGCCAGCATTACAGCCTGGTGATCCACGAAGACGATATCGCGCGCGCCGAGCATATCTTCAACGAACGCCGCGCCGGCGACCGCAGTGCGCGCAACATCGAGATCCATCTCAAGTGCAACCCCGGGATGCGCCGCCCGCGCCTGATGAACGGCCGCTGCAAGTCGGTCGAGCTCACCGCCACCGGCATGTACGACGAGGACGCCAGCCCGTTCGAGCAGCGCTTCATCGGCAGCTACGGCGTCGCCAAGGACATCACCGAGCGCAAGCAGGCCGAGGAAACCGTGCACTACCAAGCCTACCACGACCTGCTCACCGGGCTGCCCAACCGCGCGCTGTTCCGCGACCATCTCGGCCTCATGCTGGCGCAGGCCCGCCGCACCCAGCAGTCGCTGGCGGTGCTGAGCCTCGACCTCGATCACTTCAAGGTCATCAACGACTCGCTCGGCCACGCCATCGGCGACGAAATGCTGTTGGCGGTCGGCGCGCGGCTGCGCCAGTGCCTGCGCGAAGGCGACACCCTGGCGCGCCTGGGCGGCGACGAATTCGCCGTGCTGCTGCCCACCCTGGTGTCGCGCTGCGACGTCGACCACATCTGCCGCAAGATCATTCAGGTGCTGTCGAAGCCGGTCTACGTCAAGGGCCACGAAATCTACGTTTCGGTCAGCATCGGCGCCTGCGTCGCGCCGGAAGACGGCGACATGATCGACAGCCTCATCCGCCAGGCCGAAATCGCCATGTACCGGGCCAAGTCGCAGGGCCGCAGCCGTTTGCAGTTCTGGGAAGCCGGCATGCAGGCGCCCTATTCCGAACGCATGCAGATCGAGGTCGACCTGCGCCGGGCACTGGCGCGCAACGAATTCGTGCTGTTCTATCAGCCGCAGGTCGACACCGCCACCGGCGAAGTGCGCGGGTTCGAAGCCCTGCTGCGCTGGTGGCATCCGCAGCGCGGATTGCTGGCGCCCGCCGACTTCATCCCGGTGGCTGAAGAGTGCGGCGTCATCGTCCCCCTCGGCGACTGGGTGCTGCGCCAGGCCGGCGCGCAGATGGCGGAATGGCGCCATGCCGGGCTGCCGCCGGTGCGGCTGTCGGTCAACATTTCAGCCCGCCAGCTTGAAAGCGCCGACTTCGTCGACAGTGTCATGCGCGCCGTTCAGGTGTATTCGCTGGACGGCAGCCTGCTGGAGCTGGAAATCACCGAAACCCTCCTGATGCGGGATTTCGAGACCAATGCGATCAAGCTCGGACGCCTCTCCGTTGCCGGCATCCGGATCGCCATCGACGATTTCGGCACCGGCTACAGCTCGTTCAAGTACCTGTCGCGCTTCCCCATCCACACCCTCAAGATCGACCAGTCCTTCGTCCAGGAGCTCGACCGCGAAGAGAACCTGTCCATCGTCAACGCCATGATCGCCATGGGGCGCGGCATGAATCTCAACGTCGTCGCCGAAGGCGTCGAAACCGAAGCCCAGCGCGCGCTGCTGCAGCAGATGCAGTGCCATGAAGTGCAGGGCTATTACTACAGCCCCCCGGTTTCGAGCCACGAAGCCACCGCGCTGCTGGGTCGGCATGCGCGGGGGTTTGACCGGGCGGGGAATTTGGCGGCGGGTTGAGCTTGCCGTGGGCCCGCAGGCGCTATGCGCCACGCGGACCCGGTTGACGATCGGGCGAAAAAAGAAAAACCCCCGCTCAAGCTTGGCTTCCGGGGTTTTCTTTAGGCTATGTCACTGTTGGTCGTTGGAGTCATGTCTGCCGCCTTTGATGAAGACCCCTCCCGCAGGGGTGTGCTGTTGTGGGAGCACCCGCAAGGGGTAGGCCATGTCTGTAAGCTGCTAAAGCAGCAACAGCCATGCTCGCCCGCCCCCGGCCCGAAGCCGTGGGGATTGCATCGGTGCGAAATTCGGGGCGAGGGCGCCCCTCCCACAATGCCAGCCCATGTTGCCGGGGATTTTGCGAGGAACAACACTTAACGGTGAAAGAGCCTATCTTTACGTAGAAAAACCGTGAAGAGCCCCTATTTACCTCCAGTCGGTGTGGCTCGCCGACAAGAGATCTGCCCAATCATCCGGTGGGTGTCCACGTTCCAACATCCGTTGGAAGACGACGTAGGGGTCGCTTTTGCTGCCGGATGCACGCAAGGTATTTTCATCATTGACCCACGTAAAAATGATGATCCGGGTTTTCGAGTCGAACCGAAAAAACAATCGGAATCGCCGGCCAATTTTTGCGCGCCGCCAGTACCGAAATGCGGCACCCATCGTATTGCCTTGCCGATACGCCTCGCGGTTCGGATCACTGGGCACGGCGTCGAAAATCAACTTAGACAGCGCAGCAAACAGGCGAACGTTGGCGTTGGACTCAGAGCCCCGTGGGTCTTGCTTTTGTGCACGTTCAGCGGCGGTATTTAGTTTTTGTAGCTGCTCAACCAAGCATTCGTGAAAGAGCAGGTTCCACCCGTTACGCTGGATCACAGCGCAACATCGCCTTCAATGTCTGCGGTAATGTCGATCGACTTAGGTAGCGTTGCCAACATGGCTTGCACGAGATCGTCAGGCAAGCTTGACAAGTGACGACCGTTTCGAATGTCTGTCTCCAGCAATTCCAAAAAGCTACCGATGGCCGGATCTTCATGACCAGGATCCTCGGCTCGGGTCACGATGACCTGTGAGCCGCGCAGGTCAAACGCCACCTTGCCACCGTAGTCAACGCCAAGGGCCTGACGGATAGGCTTGGGAAGCGTGATCTGGCCTTTTGCAGTGATGGTGGCTACTTCATGAATGGTTGGCATCGCTTTTCTCCAGTAGGCACCGCAATAGTAAGGAACATTCCTTACCTTGTCAAGCAACCTGATGGCCATCAAAAGTCGCGACAGCGATCGCTTACCAATGCCAACAAACAACCGCTTGATGAATCAACGCGCAACCCATTGATTTCACCTTACGACGCTGGCACCAGACATCGTGGCCGCCATCCTGGATGAAACGCTGCCCTCGGAGGTGACGCTGTTTGATCTGGCATCCGGCACGCCGCTGTTATGGGATGAACAGCGGGCGCTGATCCAGTCCGTGTGCCGCGCTGTCAGTCTCACCGAGCCAGACGATTAACTCTGTCTTGAATTTCTGTGCAGCTCTCCAATACGGCTTCAAAGGAGGGTTGTTCAAAAGCCAGCAGACCATCTTCCAGCATGGCTGCATAGTCTTTCTCCAGGGCGTCCAAGGACGGCCCCTCCGGGATCAACCGGAGTTCCCCCGAGGTCGCCTGGAAATAATCGACCTTGCCGCCGTTGGCATCTTTCTCGGCAAAGAACATGGACTTGTGTTCGGCCACCTGCCGCGCCAGCTCCAGATCGCTGGCCGCTGAATCGAAGTGAGCAGTTTTCGCCAAGGCGTGAGGTCATGCCAATGGCGTGAATAACGCTCTCCACGCAGCCGTCCTTGCAGGCAGTAAACGTGAGCCGCCGTCGCCTTTTCCCAAAAGGTACGCTCCGCCGCCATCACCAAGGGCTGTGCTGTCGGAAATGTCATTCCGTCGATGAGCGGGGCGATGTCACAGGCCACGTGATGCCGCTGATGCGGTTCGCCCGTCGCTCGCGCACCAAATTCCAACTGGATCGTGGCTGCCGCGTAGCCTGTTCCCGCCTTGGTCGCCGGATAGGCAATGATGAGTTTGTCGCTGTCTTTGCCGGCCAGGTTCAACTCGGCTTGCCGCCCGCTGGCGACCAATGCCTGCGCGATGACGGGTTGAACAGTTTCCACGATCCATTGCGGTAAGCGGCTGCGCACCGCACTGGTGATCTTTTTCTCCTGGCTTGCTGACGCCGGAATGGGATTGCCATCGCGCAACAGGTCCGGCACCAACTCGCGGATGTCGTAAGTCAGATCGATGTCTTCAGAGAAACGGTCAATGACCTTGTACACCTTGGACAGCGACGTGCCGCCCTTGAAGGTCAGGGTATCGCCCAGCGGCGAGTTGTAGATTGCAGCCAAGGCCCACACGACCCAGATGTCTTTTTCCAGCAGATGGGCTGGCCGTCCGCTTCGGCCAGCGGCCACCTCAAGGGCTTCGGACTTATCAGCGGAACTGAGCTCAAACCAGGATTCAGGCATGTTCGCTGGCCTCGCTCACCGCACGCGCCATCCAGCTGGGCAAGACGGCTCGGGCAGAGCGCATGGCGGCCCATTCCGCTGGTGGCAGTTTGGCGTGAAGGAACTTGAGTGCCGAGGATGCTTGCTCAGGCCCCAGCCAGGAAAGGGCACGGATCGCCATGCCGGCCGGACGCGCACCCAGAACGAGTTGCCATCGATTGCCATGCTTGAGTTCAACGGTTCGGTTGCCGAGCTGCAATTTGCGTGAGCGCCCCGAAGTCAGGAATACCTCGCGTGTGGGCACCTGGGTGGTCAAACCCAGCGCGTTGGCTTCGGAGGCTCCGTTGGCAACGATCACCTCTCCACTGGCCGACTCAATGGCCTTGACCACGGCTTCGGTCGAGGGGGGGCGTGCACCAAAGCGGCTGACCACCGGTGCGGCGTAAGCGCCGCGCCCGACACGCATCAGCTTGCCTTCGCGGGTCAAACGGGTGAGGGTCTGATCCACCGCAGCTCTGGAGGCCAGATGCAGGAACTCTTTGGCCGACAGCAAGCCGCCCTCGGGCAGGGCTTGTGCAGCAGACAAGATGGTTTCAGCAAGATGGCTCATGGTCAGACTCCGTTTGTCAGAAGTCTATATCGTCTTCTGACAAACTGCAAACAACAGGGGAGTGCAAGTCGGTGCCGGCCAAGGACGAAATCATCGATTGCTTACCAATGCCAAAAAACAACCGCTTGATCGATCAACGCGCAACCCGTTGATTTACACAGGTCGCAGGCGTCACGCCTGCGGACTGCGGGCGGTTTTGTGGCAAGTAGGAAGGGGAGAGAAATGGCCCCGAGAGAGCGCCAGGTAGCCAAAGGCAGGCAGCAGGACGGACTGTCGAAGTCCGCAAACCTACTCAGCGTTCCGCGCGTGTTCGCGGGGTCTGGCGGGAGCACATAAGAAAAAACCCCAACTGATAACAGTTGGGGTTTGAATATTGGTGGCCAGGAGTGGAATCGAACCACCGACACGCGGATTTTCAATCCGCTGCTCTACCGACTGAGCTACCTGGCCAAAAGAGGGCGCAATTTAACCGGTTTGCCCCCTTGCCGTCAAGGAAAAGCCGTGCTGCCCCGGCTCAGCATGCCAATCCATGCAGGCCGCACAGATGGCGTTTGACGATCGCCAGCGAGACCCACAACCAGAACAGCAGGAAGAAGGCGAGAAACGGCACGTGGGCGTCGAGGATGAAGCGCGGGGTGACGAAGCGCACGGCGCGCACCGCCGGGCTGGCGACGAGGCGCAGGGTGCGGTAGAAAATGTTGTCCTCGCGATACTTGCCGGCCAGCAGCGCCAGCACGCCTTGCCCAAGCAGGGCGAAACCGGCGACCTCGACCAGGGTGCGCAGAATCAAAACCAGCAGAACGTCGAGCGGCATGGCGAGTGTCCCTGAAGCGAATGGATGATTTTAACGCGGCTTGCAAGCTTGGCGCCTGCCCATGACAATGCGGCCTGACTTGAGTAGGTGTGCAGAAGATGGATTATGACCGGGTGCGGCATGGCCTGCGGGGCTTGTTCTTCAATATGCTGGGCCGGACGGAGCGCGCGCTGGCGGCCTATCACGACAGCCATCGGGCGGATCCCGCCCATGTCGCGACGCTGCGCACGATGGCCTGGCTGGAGGCGAAGCAGGAGCGCTGGGCTGCGGCGGAAGCCTGGTTCGAGCGCGCGATCGAGGTCGAGCCGGACGATGCCCATACCTGGTTCAATCTCGGCTATGTGCGCGACTGGGGCGGCATGGACGAGGCGGCGGTTCTGGCCATGCAGCGGGCGACCGAACTGAATCCGAACAACGACCGCGCCTGGTACGGGCTGGGGATGCTGCACGCGCGGCATGGCCGCCATGCCGAAGCCGCGGCGGCACTGACCGAGGCCGGCCGCTTGCAGCCGATGAACGGGCTGGCCTGGTATGCGCTGGGGATGGCCTGGCAGCATTGCAACGAGCCGGACAAGGTGGCGGCGGTGATCGAGCACACGCTGACGCACGACCCGCAGACTGCGCAGCGACTGATTCGCGACGCCGGGCGCAGCGACTATACGCATCGGCTGGGATCAATGCAGCTGTAGGGCGCGGCCATGACCGCGCCCGGATGAATGGCCCAGCCGAACCGTCCGAGCGTAAAAAAGCCAGCCCCTTGAGGCTGGCTTTTTTGTTGCGCGCCCAGGGGGCGCGCGGGTTGCGGCGATCAGGCCGCGCGGGTGTCGATGTCGTTCACCAGGCTCGGATAGCGCACGTGGTCGACCAGTTGCTGGATTTCCAGGCTGGGCGCACGCGAGAGCAGCGAGCCGATGATGACGCCGAGGACGCCGATCGGCATGCCGAACACGCCGGCGGCGATGGGCTTGATCGCAAACCATTCGTTGGCGGGGACGCCGCCGAAGAACGGGTAGGTGATGACCATGTAGTACATGCACACGCCCAAACCGGCGAGCATGCCGACCACCGCGCCGAGGTAGTTGGCGCGCTTCCAGAACACGCCGAGCACCAGCGCCGGGAAGAACGCCGAGGCCGCCAGCGAGAATGCTGCGCCGACCAGGAACAGGATGTCACCCGGTTTCAGCGAGGCGGTGTACGCGGCGAAGATGGCGACCAGCAGCAGCAGGCTCCTGGAGATGGCCAGGCGACGGATGGTCGAGGCCTTCGGGTCGATCATCTTGTAGTAGACGTCGTGCGACAGCGCGTTGGCGATGGTCAGCAAGAGGCCGTCGGCGGTCGACAGCGCGGCCGCCAGACCGCCGGCCGCCACCATGCCCGAGATCACGTAGGGCAGGCCGGCGATCTCCGGCGTGGCCAGCACGATGAGGTCGCCGCCGATGGTGATTTCGGCAAGCTGCACGATGCCGTCCAGGTTGATGTCGACGATCTTCATCAGGGTCGCGTCCACCGCCTGCCAGTTCGCCACCCAGGCGGGCAGCGACGCGAATGGCAGGCCGACCAGATTGTTGTAGACCTCGAACTTGACCAGCACCGCCAGCGCAGGTGCGGTGAAGTACAAGAGGAAGATGAACAGCAGCGACCAGAACACCGACTTGCGCGCCTCACGCACCGACGGCGTGGTGTAGTAGCGCATCAGGATGTGCGGCAGCGAGGCGGTGCCGACCATCAGGCACAGCACCAGCGCGATGAAGTTGCGGCGCTTGATGTTGGATGCCTGCTGATCCTCGGCCTGCGCGGCGGCGATTTCCGCTGCGCTCGCGTCGGGATTGTCGTTGAGCAGCTTCTTCTCCGCGCCCTTGCCGGAGAAGGCCTGGGCGTGGGCCGAGACCGGACCGGTCTTGGCCTTGGCGCCGTCGGCCGATTTCTTCCATGATGCCTTGAGCGCATCGACGGTGGCCGGGAAGTCGGCGGGGCTGTCGGCTTCGACACGCTGGGCGTCGACGAAGGCGTCGCCATTGCCTGCGGCCACGGCCTCGTCCAGCGCCGCGATGCGGGTGTCGAACGAAGCCTGCTGCGCCTGGAACGCGGCACGCGCCGAAGCTTCGGCGGCACCCTTGGCTGTGTTGGGATCGTTGAACTCGTTTTCCAGTTGCGTGACCTGCTGCAGCACCTGGCCGTAGGCGACCTGCGGAACCGGGTTGCCGGTGTGAACCACCGACAGCCACACCACCGGGATCATGTAGGCGATGATCAGGATGATGTACTGCGCCACCTGGGTCCAGGTCACCGCACGCATGCCGCCGAGGAAGGAGCACACCAGGATGCCGGCGAGGCCGACGAACACGCCGATCTGGAATTCCAGGCCGGTGAGACGCGCGGTGATGATGCCGACGCCGTATATCTGCGCCACCACGTAAGTGAAGGAGCAGATGATGGCGGCGATCACGCCGATGGTGCGCGGCAGGTTGCCGCCGTAGCGGGTGCCGAGGAAGTCGGGAATGGTGAACTGGCCGAACTTGCGCAGGTAGGGCGCGAGGAACAGCGCCACCAGCACGTAGCCGCCGGTCCAGCCCATCACGAAGGCGAGGCCGTCAAAGCCGGCCAGATAGAGGGTGCCTGCCATGCCGATGAAGGACGCGGCCGACATCCAGTCGGCGCCGGTCGCCATGCCGTTGAACAGGGCAGGCACGCGGCGGCCGGCAACGTAATACTCCGACACGTCGGCGGTTCTCGACATGATGCCGATGCCGGCATACAGCGAGATGGTGGCAGCGAGGAAAATGTAGCCGACCCATCTGGGGGGAAGGCCCATCTGCTCCAGGATCGCGAGCACGATGACGAAGGCAATGAAGCCGCCGGTGTAGAAGGTGTAGTACTTCTTGAGCTGCTGGAAGAACTGGCTCTGGGTGGTTGCGGTCATGTTATTCCGCGCCCTCTTGTACGCCGTATTCATTGTCCAGCTGGTTCATGCGACGGGCGTAGAACCAGATGATCAGGACGTAGATGATCAGCGAACCCTGGGCGCCCATGTAGAAGGCGAAGGGGAAACCCATGATGACGATGTCATTGAGCTGGGGGGCGAAAAAAATGACGACAAACGTCGCCACAAACCAGATGGCTAACAGGACTGCGGTGATCCGCAGATTCTTGCGCCAGTACTCCTGATGTCTCTCCGACAACTGCATGGCAATTCCTCCGTGAGCGTGAGTGGGGATCGCGCATTATTGATTGATGTTGCGCGTGCGCGGAGTGTAAGGATTTGTTATTCCGCCTACAAACAGATTAGTAGGCGCTAATGTACTGATAGCCAGCGCCGGGCGCGCAGCAGGCCGCGCAGTTGCTGCGCGGTGGCGATGTTGTTGCGCTGCGCCGCCTGCAGCAGCACCAGCCACAACTCGGCGGTGGCGTAGGCGTCGGCCAGCGCGCCGTGGCGCGCGTACACCGCAATGCCGAAATGCGCCAGCCAGTCGTCGAGGTGGCGGCAGTGCGGCGCGGCGTCGGGGAACAGCAGCGGCGCCACCACCGCCGCGTCGAACCACGGCGCGGCGATCGACAGGCCCAGCTGTTCGCGCAAGGCGCGCTGCAAAACCATCTGGTCGAATGCCGCGTGGAAAGCGACCCGCGGCGCACCGCGGGTGAATTCCAGCCAGTCGAGCAGGGCCTCGTGCGGCGCCTGGCCGGCGCGCTGTTCGCTGCCGCCGATGCCGTGGATCAGGATGTTGGCGGCAGCGGTCGAGTGCGCCTGCGTGAGCCCGACTTCCAGGCTGGCATCGAGCACGATGCGGCCGCGTTCGATCGCCACCGCACCGATCGCCAGCAGCGGATCGCGCGCCGCATCCAGCCCGCCGGTTTCCACGTCGACCACGCACCAGCGCATGTCGGCGAGCGGCCGTTTGAGGTCGACCTCCTGGCGGGCCAGCGCCGCGCGCCGCGCGCTGCCGGCGGCGTCCAGGACGGGCAGCGCCGGTCGGGCAAATGGCCAGATCACAGCTGGTAATCCAGCGCCAGCCGTGCCTGCACCTTGCGCGCCTGGCGCAGCGCTTCCTTCAGGATGCGGCGGTCGAGCGGATTCAGCGTATCGGGGTCGAGATGGTTGTCGGGCGCAATGCCGGTGCGCTGCTGCTCATGCTGATGGCGCAGCCGCAGCAGTTGCAGGAAATGAAACGCGCGGTTCCAGTCGGCCAGCTCGGCATCGGGAATGTGCAGCGCGGGCGCGGCGGCGCGCAGGCGCTTGGCGGTGTTGGTCTGCGCGCTGCCGGCCGCCAGCGCGAAAATGCGCGCCGCATCGACAAACGGCGTGGCGCCGTTGAGCTTGAGGTCGATGGTGTGCGGGTGGGCATGGTTGTCCGACAGCACGAAGTCGCGCACCAACCCCAGCGGCGGGCGGTTGCGCAGGGCGTTGCCCGCCATCTGGCGCAAAAAGCGCGGATTCTTCTGCGCTGCGCGGTTGAGCCAGGCGCGCAGATCGAGTGCCAGCGACGCATCGCCAGTCAGCGGCCGAAAGTCGAAAAAGATGCTGGCGTTGAGCAGCGCATCGGGGCTGCCATGGTCGATCCATTGCGTGAACTGCTGCTGCCAGCCGGTCGCCGACAGGCACCACTTCGGATTGCTCGCCATGATGTCGCCGCGGCACAACGGAAACCCGCAGGCGTCGAGCCGGTGGTTCACGCGCAGCGCAAACGCCAGCAGCGCATCGCGCTGGGTATCGTCCGCCTCGGCGAAGATCAGCGCGTTGTCCTGGTCGGTGGCGAGCGTCTGTTCCATGCGCCCTTCCGACCCCAGCGCCAGCCAGCACCAGCGCAGCCCGGCGAGCGCGGCATCGGCCTCGCTTTCAAGCGTGATGACGCGCTCGGTGAGGCGGTCGTTGAGGCTGGAAATGATCGCGGTGAGGTTTTCCGCGTCCATTCCCTGCGCCAGCAGGCTGTGCGCCAGGTCGCCGATGTCGTGTGCCAGCGCGGGCAGGTGGGCAAGATCCGCGATGCGCATGATGGCCGAGGTGATGCCTTCCACCGACAGGCGGCGCAGCGCGAAGATGTCCTTTTCCGACACCACGCCGGCCAGCCGCCCATCCTCGACCAGCGGGATGTGGTGGATGGCCTGGCGCACCATCAGCACCAGGGCGTCCGCCACCGGCGCATCGGTGGGCAGTGTCGCAGGATCCGGCGTCATCACGCTTGAAATGGGCGTGGCAAGCGGCACCCCGGCCAGGGTCACGCGTGCCAGCACATCCTTCAGGGTGAGAATGCCGAGCGGGTGCCCGGCGGCGTCGGTGACCACCACCGAGCCCACGCGCGCGGCCTCCATCGCCGCCAGCGCATCGGCCAGCGGAGCATCGGGCCGCACGCACAGAGGGAGGCGCCGGATCAGGCTGGCCAGCGGGCGCGCAAAGCGGCTTTCGTCGTCGAGCGCCAGCGCGTATTCAGATTGCACCGCGCGCTGCGATTCCTCCAGCAGGCTGGCGATGCGGCGCGTGCAGAAATCGTGGAATTCGGGGCTTTTCGCCAGCAGCGCATGGAAGTCGGCGGCGGGCAGCTGGTAGCAGAAGACATCGGTTGCCGCGACATAGCGGTTGGCGGCGCCGCGCCTGGCCAGCAGCGCGCCCAGCGGAAACATCTCGCCCGCCGCCAGCTGCAGCACCGTCTGCCCCTCGGCGGTGTCGCCGGCCACGGCGCCCTGCTTGACGATGAACAGGGCATCGGGCGGCCTGTCGGCGGGCGCCAGCAACACCGCGTCGCGCGCAAAATAGGCGACCGACAGCCGCCGCACCAGCCATAACAGCGCGTCTTCCGCCATCGCCGAAAAGGGCGCCTGCCGCCGCAATGCGTCGAGAGTTGCATGGTGCAGGCTGTTGGCGAGCGGAATGATATGGGTCATGGGCGGATGTCGGGACAGCGCGGATTTTTACAATTTACCGCGCATCCGCAATCGTGTGCAAAAATTGCCGGACCCTACCGGGCTCGACCACCGCGGCCAGACCCCGAAACTAAAGCCCCGTTACCGGGTCAGTGACAAACAGAACCTGACCGCACATCTACTCATGACCCAGACCAAAAAATCCAACCCGCTGCTCGAACTCCTGATCAACATCGTCATTCCGTCCATCATCCTGATGAAGTTCAGCGGCGAGCAGGACCTCGGCGCCGTCGGCGGGCTGCTGGTGGCGCTGGCGTTTCCGCTCGGCTGGGGCGCGTTCGAGTTGATCGGGCGCAGCAAGGTCAACCTCTTTTCCGTGCTGGGGCTGATCAGCATCCTGCTCACCGGCGGCATCGGCCTGCTGCAGCTCGACACCCAATGGCTGGCGGTGAAGGAGGCCGCGATCCCCGGCCTGATCGGCCTGGCCGTGCTGGTGTCCACCCGCACCCGCTACCCGCTGGTGAAAACCCTGCTCTACAACCCGACGCTGATCGATGTGGCGCGGGTGCAGCAGCATCTCGAGGCGCGCGGCACGGCGCGGGACTTCGAGGCGCGCCTGCAGCATGCCACCTACATGCTGGGCGGCACCTTCTTCTTCTCCGCGGCGATGAACTATTTTCTGGCCACCTGGATCGTCACCAGCCCGGCCGGCAGCGAGGCGTTCAACGCCGAGCTCGGGCGCCTGACCCTGGTGAGCTATCCGATGATCGCCCTGCCGTCCATGCTGATGATGATGGGCGCGCTTTACTACCTTGCGCGGGCGACGCGCGAACTGGCTGGACTGAAGCTGAGCGAGGCGCTGAATACCGGTGACGCTCGCCCGCAATAATTCCGGGCGGCGGCACGTTATTTTTGATCGTGCCGCGTGTTTTCCGGGCAATAAAAAGCCCCGCATGACGCGGGGCTTTTTTGTGGCTTGAATGCCGGGTCCAGGGCGCTGCCCGCAAGCGGGAGCGCCCTGGTTGAACCGCATCCTTACATCATGCCACCCATGCCGCCCATCCCACCCATGTCGCCACCGCCCATCGCGGCAGACTGCTTGTCATCCGGCAGGTCGGCGATCATGCAGTCGGTGGTCAGCATCAGGCTGGCGATCGACGCAGCGTTCTGCAGCGCGATGCGGGTGACCTTGGTCGGGTCGAGCACACCCATCGCCATCATGTCGCCGAATTCGCCGCTGCCGGCGTTGTAGCCAAAGTTGCCCTTGCCTTCCAGCACCTTGTTGACGATGACCGAGGGCTCTTCGCCGCAGTTCTTGACGATCTGGCGCAGCGGCTCTTCGATCGCGCGCAGCACGATCTTCACGCCGGCTTCCTGGTCGTGGTTGTCGCCTTTGACCGCAGCCGCAGCGGCCTTGGCGCGCAGCAGCGCGACGCCGCCGCCGGGAACGACGCCTTCTTCAACGGCGGCACGGGTGGCGTGCAGCGCGTCTTCGACACGGGCCTTCTTCTCTTTCATCTCGACTTCGGTTGCCGCGCCCACCTTGATGATGGCGACGCCACCGGCCAGCTTGGCCTTGCGCTCCTGCAGCTTCTCTTTATCGTAGTCGGAGGTGACTTCGTCGATCTGTTTGTTGATCTGGCTGATGCGGCCCTTGATCGCGTCGTGATTGCCGGCGCCGTCGATGACAGTGGTGTTTTCCTTGCCGATCTCGACGCGCTTGGCGCGGCCCAGGTCTTCGAGTGTGGCCTTTTCCAGCGACAGGCCGACTTCTTCGGCGATCACGGTGCCGCCGGTGAGGATGGCCATGTCTTCCAGCATCGCCTTGCGACGGTCGCCGAAGCCCGGGGCCTTGACGGCGCAGGTCTTCAGGATGCCGCGGATGTTGTTGACTACGAGCGTGGCGAGCGCTTCGCCGTCGACGTCTTCAGCAACGATCATCAGCGGCTTGCCGGCCTTGGCCACTTGCTCGAGGATGGGCAGCAGGTCGCGGATGTTGGAGATCTTCTTGTCGAACAGCAGGATGAAGGGATCTTCCATGATCGCCATCTGCTTGTCGGGGTTGTTGATGAAGTAGGGCGACAGGTAGCCGCGGTCGAACTGCATGCCTTCGACGACGTCGAGCTCGTTATCCAGACCCGAGCTGTCTTCAACCGTGATGACGCCTTCCTTGCCGACCTTGTCCATGGCGGCGGCGATGATGTCGCCGATCGAGGCATCGGAGTTGGCGGAAATGGAGCCGACCTGGGCGATTTCCTTGCTGCTGGTGCAGGGCACCGAAATTTTCTTCAGTTCAGCGGTGATGGCGATGACGGCCTTGTCGATGCCGCGCTTGAGGTCCATCGGGTTCATCCCGGCGGCCACGTACTTCATGCCTTCGTTGACGATGGCCTGCGCCAGCACGGTCGCCGTGGTGGTGCCGTCGCCGGCGACGTCGGAGGTCTTGGAAGCGACTTCCTTGACCATCTGCGCGCCCATGTTCTCCAGCTTGTCCTTCAGCTCGATTTCCTTGGCGACCGACACGCCGTCCTTGGTCACGGTGGGGGCGCCGTAGGAACGGTCGAGCACCACGTTGCGGCCTTTCGGGCCCAGGGTCACTTTAACGGCATCAGCCAGGATATTGACGCCAGCCACCATGCGGTGACGGGCGGAATCGCCAAAACGTACGTCTTTTGCAGCCATGTTTTTACTCCTTAAGATCATTCACCACAGAGGCACGGAGGCACAGAGAAACCCGTATCCGGATCTCGTTTGTGTTTTCTCCGTGCCTCTGTGTCTCTGTGGTTAATGGTTTGTTGGTTTGGAACTTAAGCCTCGACCACGCCCATGATGTCTTCTTCGCGCATCACCAGCAGCTCGTCGCCTTCAACCTTGACGGTCTGGCCGGCATACTTGCCGAACAGCACACGGTCGCCGACTTTCACGTCGAGCGGAATCAGCTTGCCCTGGTCGTCTTTCTTGCCAGCGCCGACGGCGATGATTTCGCCCTGGTCGGGCTTTTCGGCGGCGGTGTCGGGGATCACGATGCCGGAAGCGGTCTTGCGCTCTTCCTCCATGCGTTTGACAATCACACGGTCGTGCAGAGGACGGATTTTCATTGCAAAGTCTCCATTGCGGTACGTTGATAACCGGCAGCTTGGCTGCCCGAAAATAAGGAGGCGACGAAGATGCTGTTAGCACTCGCCGCCATAGAATGCTAATAGTAGGGGCGCATTGTGACAATTTCAAGTCCATGGATGATCTTTTAAGTCGTACCCGCGCCGCCGTGTGGCATCCCTGCACCCAGATGAAACAGCTGGAGGCCGCGCCGCCGTTGGCGATTGCCCGTGGCGAAGGGGCGTGGCTGATCGATACCGACGGGCGCCGCTATCTGGACGCGATTTCCAGCTGGTGGGTCAATCTGTTCGGCCATTGCAACCCGCGCATCAACGCGGCGATCATCGACCAGCTCGGCAAAATCGAGCACGTGATGCTGGCCGGCGCCACTCATGAACCGGTGGTGGCACTGTCGGAACGATTGGCAAAGCTGACTGGACTGGGCCACGCGTTTTACGGCTCGGACGGCGCCTCGGCCACCGAAATCGCGCTGAAAATGAGCGCGCATTACTGGCGCAACGCGGGCCGGCCGGAGAAAAACGGTTTCATCAGCCTCAAGAACGGCTACCACGGCGAAACCCTCGGCGCGCTGTCGGTGACCGACATTCCGCTGTTCAAGGACACCTACGCGCCCCTGCTGCGGCACACGGTGCAGGGGCCGACGCCGGACGCGCGGCTGGCCGAGCCGGGCGAAACGGCGGAAGCCTATGCGCTACGCTGCGCCGCCGCGCTGGAAGCCCATCTGGCCGAGCATGCCGCCACCACCGCCGCCTTCATCGTCGAACCGCTGGTGCAGGGCGCGGCCGGCATGGCGATGTATCACCCGGCCTATCTCACCCGCGCGCGCGCGCTGTGCGACCAATATGAAGTGCATCTGATAGCCGACGAGATCGCGGTGGGTTTCGGCCGCTCCGGGACCATGTTCGCTTTCGAGCAGGCGCCCCCGCTCCCGCTTGCGGGATCGGGCACTAAAGCCGTCAGGCCCGACTTCATCTGCCTGTCCAAGGGCATCACCGGCGGCTACCTGCCCTTGTCTGCGGTGCTGACGACCGACGACGTCTATGCCGCGTTCTACGGCGACGCCACCGCGCGCGGCTTCCTGCATTCGCATTCCTACACCGGCAATCCGCTCGCCTGCCGCGCTGCGCTGGCGGTGCTGGACATCTTCGAACACGACCAGGTGATTGCTGTCAACCAAATCAAATCCATTGAATTTACTGGGATACTGGCGGAGGTGGCCACTCACCGACGGGTGCGCCATTTTCGCCATATGGGGATGATCTGGGCGTTCGAGGTGGCCGATGCCGGCGCGGGCTTTTCCGACCGCTTCCACCGGGCGGCGCTGGCGCTGGGAATGTTCATCCGTCCGGTCGGCCACACGGTGTATGCCATGCCGCCTTACGTGACCTGCGCCGACGACATGCGCGGCCTGGCAGGCGCGATGCTGCGTTGCCTCGATAACCCGGCAATCTGAATTGACCCAGCCGGCTTGACAGCCAATCCCGGCACCATTAAGGTAGTGACTGATTACTATGCTGAATGGAGACAAACCATGTCCGGCGAAGCCGTGCCCAATCAACCCCAGCGCAAACGGCTGGGCGCTGACGAGCGGCGCGAGGAAATCATCCGCGTGACGCTGGAGCTCGCCGCCAAACAGGGCGTCGACGACGTCACCACGCAGGATATGGCGCAGGCGATGGGGGTGACGCAGGGCGCGGTTTTCCGCCATTTCCCCAGCAAGGACGCGATCTGGCTGGCGGTGATGCAGTGGGTGCGCGACCGCCTGATGAGCGTGCTTGGGCGAGCCGCCGAACAGGGGCGCGATCCGCTGGACGCACTGCAACGCATGTTTTTTGCGCAAGTCAACTTCATAGCCAGACATCCCGCGATTCCGCGCCTGCTGATGTCCGACCACCTGCATGGCCGCAACGCCGCATTACGGCGGCTGGTGACGGAAATCATGCTGGGATACGAGACGAAAATCGCTGGTCTGCTGGCCGACGCCCAAGCGCAAGGGCTGGCGCGCGCCGACCTCGACATCCACGCTGCCGCCACGCTATATATAGGCATGATCCAGGGGCTGGTGCTGCAAACCTCTATCCTGCGCGGCCAGGGTACCCTCACGGCGCGTACCCTTACGGTGGAAGCCGCGCGCACCTTCCCGGTTTTTATGCTGGCTGTCCGCTCACTCTCAACACCAGGAACCTCCCCATGAAAATGCGTCACCTTTTACTCGCCTCCGTACTCAGCCTGAACATGACTGCCGCGCTAGCGCAGCACGCACACGATCACGCACCGGGCGCTGACAACCGCGTCGTGCTGGCGCTGACCCCGAGCGAACGCGTCATGATCCTGGAAGAAATGCGCCTGTTTCTTGACGGCGTGCAGAAGATGACCGGTGCGCTCGGCAAGCAGGACATGGCGGCAGTCGCGGAAGCGGCACGCGGCATGGGCCGGAAAATGGTGCACGAGGTGCCGCCTGCACTGCGCGCCAAGCTGCCGATGGAATTCCGCCAGCTGGGTGCTTCGGTGCATGACGATTTCGACCAGATCGCGATGGACGCCGAGAGCCTGAAGGACGTGAGCTACAGTCTCAGCCAGCTGTCAGCCACCCTGCAAAAATGCGTAAGCTGCCATACGATGTATCAGATCCAGGGGCCTGCGTTCAACGCCAGGCACTGATCCGCCATGAAACCCAGCAAACGGAGTTTGATCCTGGCCAGCGGCGCGCTGGCATTCGTTGCCGCTTTTGTCTGGCTGCTCGCCACGAGCGGGCCGCTGGCGCCGGTAGGGGTGGAAACCGCCGCCGCCACGCGCGCCGATCTCAGCCCCAGCGTGTACGGCATCGGCACGGTGGAAGCGCAGCACGCCTACTCGGTGGGGCCGATCCAGGCCGGCCGGGTGTTGCGGGTGCTGGTCGACCAGGGCGAGCCGGTCAAAGCCGGCCAGTTGCTGGCCGAAATCGATCCGGTGGACCTGCGCCAGCGGGCCGAAGCGGCGAGCAGCGCCGCCGCGCGGGCACGCCAGGCTGCCCAGGCGGCACAGGCGCAGGTGGCCGAGGCCGATAGCCGCGCGCGGCTGGCGCAGACAAACAGCGAACGCTATCAGGCGCTGTACCGGCAGAATTTCGTCGCGAAGGAAATGGCCGACAGCCGCCGTCACGAAGCGTCGGCCGCAACGGCAGCACTGGCTGCTGCGCGCGCCAATGCCAGCGGAGCGCTGCGCGAGATCGGCCGCGCCGAGGCCGAACTGCAGGGCATTGAGCAACTGCGCCAAAGTCTCAAATTGCTGAGCCCGATCGACGGCGTGGTGACGGCGCGCGAGGCCGAACCGGGCGCCACCGTGGTCGCCGGTCAGGCCGTGCTGCGGCTGGTCGACCCCGCCCGGTTGTGGGTGCGCACCCGCGTCGATCAGGCGCGCGCGCAGGGCGTGCAGGTGGGGCAGGCCGCCGACATCGTGCTGCGTTCGGTGCCGGGCGCGAGCCTGCCCGGAAAAGTGATTCGGATCGACCTGCAAAGCGACGCCGTGACCGAGGAGCGCATCGTCAACGTGGCGTTCGACCCCGCGCCGGCGCAGCTGTATCTGGGCGAACTGGCGGAAGTGACCGTCCGGCTTCCCGGCCTGCGCGACGTGCTGACGGTGCCGCGCGCCGCGCTGGCGCAATACGGCGGCCAGACCGGCGTGTGGCGGGTCGAGGCAGGCCGCGCGCGCTTCCAGCCGGTAGCGCCCGGCATGCAGACCGCGGAGCAGGTGCAGATCGTGTCCGGTCTGCAGGCCGGCGACCAGCTCATCGTCTACAGCGCGAAACTGCTCGACGACGGCGTGCGGGTGCGCGAACAGCGGTTGGTGCGGCAATGATTTCAAGATTCTCACCACAGAGGCACAGAGGCGCAGAGACACCCTTTGCATGCTCGTATCGAATTGGAACCATCTGTCATGCGACCGGCCATCGCGCAGCATGCCGAACTGATTTGTTTCACCTCTGTGCCTCTGTGCCTCTGCGGTTCAACGCATTTCCAGCATGATCAACCTCGCGCGGCGCGACATTGCCCACCATCTGAAAAGCTACCTGCTGACCGGGCTGGGGCTGGGCCTTTTGATCGGGGTGACGCTGACCATGGCCGGCGTGTACCGCGGCATGGTCGACGACGCCAAGGTGTTGCTGCATGCCGTCGACGCCGACGTCTGGGTGGTGCAGCAGAACACCCTGGGCCCGTTTGCCGAACCGTCCTCCGTGCCGGACGACCTCTATCGCGCGCTGCTCGGGCTGGAAGGCGTGGCGCAGACCGGCAACGTCGCCTACCTCACCATGCAGGTGTCGCATCAGGGCAAATCGCAGCGCGTGATGGTGGCGGGCTTCGAGCCGGGCAAGCCGGGCGGGCCGGCCTTCCTGGTGGCGGGCCGTCCCATCGCCCGCGCGCACTACGAGGCGGTGGCCGACGCCAAGACCGGGTTTGCGGTCGGCGACGTGGTGCGCATCCGCCGCAACGACTACACCGTGGTCGGGCTGACCCGGCGCATGGTGTCGTCCGGCGGCGACCCGATGCTGTTCATCCCGCTGAAGGACGCGCAGGAAGCGCAGTTCCTCAAGGACAACGACGCCATCGTCGAGGACCGCAAGCGGCTCGAAGCCAACCCGGCGGTCAACCGCCCCGGCCAGCCCGGCGTGCTGGAAGCTGTGCAGGCGATCCAGACCTCCAGCCACAAGGTCAACGCCGTGCTGCTGCGGCTTGAGCCGGGCGCCGACGGGCGCGCGCTGGCCGACACCATTGCGCGCTGGCAGCGCTATACGGCCTACACCAGCGACGACATGGAAGAGATCCTGGTGGCCAAGCTGATCGCCACCGCGGCCAAGCAGATCGGCCTGTTCCTGCTGATCCTCGCGGTGGTGAGCGCGGCCATCGTCGCCTTCATCATCTACACCATGACGCTCGGCAAGATCAAGGAAATCGCCGTGCTGAAGCTGATCGGATCGCGCGACCGCACCATCGCCGCGATGATCATGCAGGAAGCGCTGGGGCTCGGCGTGATCGGCTTCTTCGTCGGCAAGTTCGCTGCCACGCTGTGGGCGCCGGCCTTCCCCAAATATGTATTGCTCGAAACCGGCGACGCCGTGCGCGCCCTCGTGCTGACCCTGGTGGTGTGCGCGCTGGCCTCGGTGCTGGCGATCCGCGCCGCGCTGAAAATCGACCCGGCGGAGGCAATCGGTGGCTGAATCTCCGGCAATCCTCATCGAAGGCATCACCAAGCGCTACGGCAGCGGTGCGACTGCGGTCGATGCGCTGAAGGGCGTCGACATGACGGTCTATCCCGGCGAGGTGGTCGGGCTGATCGGCCCCTCCGGCTCCGGCAAATCGACGCTGCTGAAATGCCTGGGCGCGGTGATCGAGCCGACTGCCGGCAAATTCACCCTCGGCGGCGAGGTGATTTTCGACAACGGCTGGAAAACCGGCGACCTGCGCGCGCTGCGCCGCGACCGCATCGGTTTCGTGTTCCAGGCGCCGTATCTGATCCCGTTTCTCGACGCCACCGACAACGTCGCCTTGCTGCCGATGCTGGCTGGCGTGCCCAACGCCGAGGCGCGCGCCATCGCGCTGGAAATGCTCACCGCGCTCGACGTGCAGCACCGCGCGCAGGCGCGCATTCCTGAACTCTCGGGCGGCGAGCAGCAGCGGGTGTCGATTGCGCGCGCGCTCGCCAACAAGCCGCCGATCATCCTCGCCGACGAGCCGACCGCGCCGCTCGACAGCGAACGCGCGCTCACCGTGGTGAAGATCCTCAACCGCCTGGCGCAGGAATTCCAGACCGCGATCATCGTCGTCACCCACGACGAAAAGATCATTCCCACCTTCAAGCG
>Ga0208244_100697_pt1 | contig 26840 bp, 31 predicted proteins | sample SubbioCR12Aug_5A_FD_184828 | JGI IMG/M metagenome (GOLD analysis project Ga0208244, IMG submission 184828) | Serpentinite rock and fluid subsurface biosphere microbial communities from McLaughlin Reserve, California, USA - CR12Aug_5A (SPAdes) | ecosystem: Environmental > Terrestrial > Deep...
CGCGTCCAGGATTCGGAAAAAACGATGACACCAACTCACGTTTCGGGAAAAACCGCCGCCGATACGCTGGCCGAACGAAAACTAGCGGGATATTTTGGATTTTAGGGGCCGCGATTTTTAGAAAAAGAGGGTTTTCGGTCAGGCACCAGATAGCATGTCTGCAAGCAGTGTTTGGAGCGGGCGAAGGGAATCGAACCCTCCTCATGAGCTTGGGAAGCTCAGGTAATGCCACTATACGACGCCCGCGCGGTAGAATTCGGCATGATACTGAAACTCATGCCCATCGGATAGAAAAGAAGTGATTTGTGATTGAATTGGTCATCAACGGCGAACCCCGCAGCTTCCCCGCGCAGCTTACCCTGGCTCAACTGGTCGAGTCGCAGGATCTGGCGGGAAAGCGCATCGCCATCGAAAAAAACGGCGAGATCGTCCCGCGCAGCCAGCATGCCAGCACTTCGCTGGTCAGCGGCGACCGCCTGGAAATCGTCGTCGCGGTCGGCGGCGGCTGAAGTGGGTGAGGCGTGAAGCCCTCGCCTGAATCCTTCGCTTCCCCCTCCCGTGCCTTACTCCTCACCCCTTACGCCTTGCCTGAATTTATGAACCCTCTCGTCATCGCCGGTAAATCCTATTCCTCCCGCCTGCTGGTGGGCACCGGCAAGTACCAGGATTTCGAACAGACCCGCCTCGCGGTCGAAGCCTCGGGCGCGGAAATCGTCACCGTTGCCATCCGCCGCACCAACATCGGCCAGGATGCCGGTCAGCCCAGCCTGCTCGACGCGCTGCCGCCGTCGAAATACACCTACCTGCCCAACACCGCCGGCTGCTATACGGCCGACGACGCCATCCGCACCCTGCGCCTGGCGCGCGAACTGCTCGATGGCCATGCTCTGGTCAAGCTGGAGGTGCTGGGCGACGCCGAATCGCTCTATCCCAACGTGGCCGAAACCATCAAGGCCGCCGAGGTGCTGGTGAAAGAGGGCTTCCAGGTGATGGTCTACACGTCTGACGATCCCATCGCCGCCAAACAGCTGGAAGACATCGGTTGCGTCGCGGTGATGCCGCTGGCGAGCCTGATCGGCTCCGGCATGGGCATCCTCAATCCGTGGAACCTGCAGATCATCATCGACCGTCTCTCGGTGCCGGTGATCGTCGACGCCGGCGTCGGCACCGCGAGCGACGCCACCATCGCGATGGAACTCGGCTGCGACGCCGTGCTGATGAATACGGCGATTGCCGGCGCCGGCAATCCGGTGCTGATGGCCTCGGCGATGAAGAAGGCGGTGGAGGCCGGGCGCGAGGCCTTTCTGGCCGGTCGCATGCCGAAGAAGATCTATAAAGCCAGCCCGAGTTCGCCCACCAGCGGCCTCATTGCTGAAAATAAAAGCGCGGGCAGCAAATAAGCATGACGACAGACACCGGCGCGCACCCGCGCATCCGATCCTATGTGCTGCGCGCCGGCCGCGTCGGCTCCGGCCAGGCGCGTGCGCTGGCCGAAATCGGGCCGCAGTTCATGCTGCCGTACCAGGCTGCCGTGCTTGATCTCGATGCGGTGTTCGGCCGTGCCGCCGCTCATTCAAAACCGGTGCCGCGCATTCTGGAAATCGGCTTCGGAATGGGCGAGGGGCTGGCCGAGATTGCCGCCGCCCATCCGGAAAACGACTACCTCGGCGTCGAGGTTCACACGCCCGGCGTCGGCGCACTGCTGAAGCAGCTCGGCGAGCGCGGCCTCACCCATGTGCGGGTCATCCAGCATGACGCCGTCGAGGTGCTGACGAACATGCTGGCGCCGGCCAGCCTCGCCGGCATCCACATCTTCTTTCCCGATCCCTGGCACAAGAAGCGCCATCACAAGCGCCGCCTGATCCAGCCGTCGTTGGTGAGCTTGCTTGCCAGCCGCTTGGCGCCCGGCGGCTACATCCACCTGGCGACCGACTGGCAGGACTACGCCGAGCAGATGCTGGCGGTGCTCTCCGCCGAGCCAATGCTGGCAAACACTGTGGCCGATTACGCGCCGCGTCCCGACACCCGCCCGCTCACCAAGTTCGAGCAGCGCGGCATCCGTCTGGGCCACGGCGTGTGGGACCTGGTGTTCCGCCGGATTTAAAAACCGCGCCGCCATGCAGCTATGATGCAGGCATGGACATCCTCGCCCTCGTCAAATCCGCATTCGCGCTGTTTGCCATCGTCGACCCGGTCGGCGTCATCCCGATTTTCCTTCTCGCCACCCAGGGCTTCACGCTGGCACAGAGCCACGCGGCGGCGCGCATTGCGGCGCTGACGGTGCTCGGGGTGCTGACGCTGTTCACCTTTGCCGGCGAGCCCCTGCTGATGTTTTTCGGCATCCGTCTCGCGGCCTTCTCGGTGGCGGGCGGCTTGCTGCTGCTGTTGCTGGCGCTGTCGATGGTGGGGGCGCAAATCAGCCCGCAGCGGCAGACCAAGGACGAAGCCGCTGAAGTAGAGGAAAAGGATTCGGTCGGGGTGGTGCCGCTGGGGGTGCCGCTGCTGGCCGGGCCGGGTGCGATCACCCATGTGATCGTGGCGTCGAGCGCAGCGCAGGGCGATGTGCTGCATCAGGGCCTGCTGCTGATTCCGGTGGTGCTGGTGGCCCTGTCGGTGTGGCTGGCGTTTCGGGCCGCGCCGATGATCGCGCGGCGGCTTGGTAAAACCGGGATTCACGTCGTCACGCGCCTGATGGGGCTGATCATCGCGGCGATCTCGGTCGAGATGATCGCGGGCGGTCTGGGCAAGCTGTTCCCGGGTTTGCTGGCCTGACCGGGTGCATCGCGCACCGATAGGGTGGCGGCCCTGCGCAGCGTGCCCGTCATCTCCGCGATTTATCATGTGTTCATTGCAGGCACGATTGCTGCGCCATTCAAATATTCATCCAAAAGGAGTCAAGCATGGAATTTGGTATCGTCGGACTGGGCCGCATGGGCGGCAACATGGCACGCCGGCTGGCGCGCAAGGGCGCGCAGATCGCGTTATACAACCGCAGTTTTGAGGTGACGCAAGATCTGGCTGAAGAAACGGGCCATCTCGCCTGTGACAGCTTGCAGGCCATGGTCGATGCGCTCGCCGCGCCGCGCATTGTTTGGCTGATGCTGCCGGCGGGCGATGCGACCGCGGCCGCGCTCGATGCGCTGTTGCCCCTGTTGTCGCCGGGCGATCTTGTCGTTGACGGCGCGAATGCGCACTTCAAGGACGATGCGCCTCGCGCTGTGCGTTGCGCGGAATACGGCGTCGAGTTTGCCGACGCCGGCGTCTCCGGCGGCGTATGGGGGCTCGACAACGGCTACTGCATCATGTTCGGCGGCAGCGATGCAGCAGCTGCGCGACTCAAGCCCTACATGGAAGCGTTGGCACCCACGCCGACCACCGGCTGGCTGCACACCGGCCCGGTGGGGTCGGGGCATTACGTCAAGATGGTTCACAACGGCATCGAGTACGGCATGATGCAGGCTTTCGCCGAAGGCTTCGCCCTGATGCAGTCCAAATCCGATTTTGAGCTCGACCTGGCCGCGATTTCCGAGTTGTGGCGGCACGGCAGCGTGGTGCGCTCGTGGCTGCTGGACCTGACGACGGATTTCCTGGCGACCGATCAGACCCTCGAAGCCATCGAGCCCTTCGTGTCGGATTCCGGCGAGGGCCGCTGGACCGCGCTTGCGTCGGTCGAGCAGGGCGTGCCGACACCGGTGATGACGCTCGCGCTGATGATGCGCTTCGCCAGCCAGGGCAAGGGCGACTACGCCAACAAAATGCTGGCAAAAATGCGCCAGGGCTTTGGCGGCCACGCCGTCAAGGAGGGCTGAGATGACGCTGGGTAAAAACGATCCAGCCGACAATCTGCCGTGTACGTTCGTGATTTTCGGCGCGACCGGCAATCTCGCGTCGAACAAGCTCCTGCCGGCGCTGTATCGCCTTGAGGCCGCAGCGCGGCTGGCGGAGTCGCTCTCGATCATCGCGTTTGCGCGGCGCGACTGGACCACGGAAAACTGGCGCGAGCACATGCGCGAAACGCTCAGGGGCAAGATCAAGGGATCGCTCGACACGCCGGTGTTCGAACGCTTCATTGCCCGCTTCAGCTATTTCAAGGGCGATCTCAACGACATTGCCTCCTACCGCGCGCTGGCCGAACGGCTGCCGCCCGAATCGGCGTGTTCGAGCGCGGTGTTCTATCTCGCCATCAAGCCGGCCGAATTCGGCGCGGTGATCCAGAATCTGGAAGCCGCGGGGCTCAACAAGCCGCGCGGCCTGCACCGGGTGGTGATTGAAAAGCCTTTTGGCGAAGACCTCGAATCGGCGCAGATGCTCAATCGCCTGTTGCACCAGCATTTCGACGAGGAGCAGGTTTACCGCATCGATCACTTTCTCGGCAAGGAGACGGTGCAGAACCTGCTGGTGTTCCGCTTCGCCAACACGCTGATCGAGCCCCTGTGGAACCGCAACTTCATCGACCACGTGCAGATCACCGTGGCCGAGTCGATCGGCATCGAGAATCGTGCCGACTACTACGATCGCGCCGGCGCGCTGCGCGACATGCTGCAGAACCATTTGATGCAGTTGCTGACCGTCGTCGCGATGGAGCCGCCCGCTGCGCTCGAAGCCGACGCGCTGCAGGACGAGAAGGTGAAGGTGCTGCGCTCGATCCGGCCGATCGCCAAGCGCGCGGTGCATGCGCATGCGCTGCGTGCGCAATACAGCCGCGGCAAGATCGACGGCAAGCCCGTGGTGGGCTACCAGCAGGAAGAAAACGTCGAGCCGAATTCGATCACCGAAACCTTCGTCGCCGCCAAGTTCTACATCGACAACTGGCGCTGGCGCGGGGTGCCGTTCTATCTGCGCACCGGCAAGCGCATGCCGCATCAGACCTCGATGATCGCAATCCGCTTTCGCCATCCGCCGCAGCAGCTGTTCCGCGAAACTCCGCTCGAGTCGATCGATCCAAACTGGATCCTGCTGTCGATCCAGCCCGACGAATCGATGCGCATGGAAATCCATGTCAAGCAGCCCGGACTCGACATGGACACGCGGTTGATGCAGATGAACGCGAGTTTCCTCAAGACCGACGAGCAGACGCTCGACGCCTACGAAACCCTGCTGCTCGACGTCATCGAAGGCGACCGCTCGCTGTTCCTGCGCTTCGACGAAATCGAGTGGGCGTGGCGGGTGGTCGATCCCATCCTCAATCACTGGGCGATCGAGCGCGAATACATCCCGACCTATCCCGCCGGCAATTGGGGGCCGGCCGACGCCAACCGGCTGTTCGACAGCGACGACCAGATCTGGCGCAACGAATTGTGATGCAGCCCGAATGGCGGGTGTTTGCCGATGCCGACTCGCTCGTGGTGGCGCTGGCCGATGCGTTGTGCGCCGAAGCCGGGGCGGCGATTGCCGCGCGTGGCGCGTTTCATCTGGTGCTGGCGGGCGGCAGCACGCCGCGTGAACTCTATCGCGCGCTGGCTGACAGGTACGCGGGCGATGCGCGCTGGCAGGTCTGGTATGGCGACGAGCGCTGTTTGCCTTTGGACCATCCCGAGCGCAACAGCGTCATGAGTGAGGCGGCCTGGCTTGCAGCGTCAGGCATCCCGCCGGAAAACCGTCGCCCGATCCCCGCCGAACGCGGTGCGCGCGAGGCCGCAGCGGTATATGACGAGTGGCTGGAAGGCGTGGGAGATTTCGACGTGGTGCTGCTCGGCATGGGCGAGGACGGCCACACCGCGAGTCTGTTTCCCGACCACAACCGGGGCGGAGCGCCGGGCAGTCCGGACGTGCTCGCAGTCCTTGACGCACCGAAGCCGCCGCCCGAGCGGGTGAGCCTGTCGGCGGCGCGGCTGAGCCGCAGCCGGCGCGTGTGGTTCGTGATCACCGGTTCGGGCAAGCGTGATGCACTGACGCGCTGGAAAAACGGCGAGACGCTGCCGGTATCTGCGGTGCGGGGCAAGCTGGACACCGTGGCCTGGCTGGACGCAGCGGCCTGGCCGGCAGCGGAATAATCAGTCGGCGGCGTCGGGTTTCGGGGCGGCCGTTTTTTTGGGCTTGCGCGCCGCTGCCGCCAGCATCCCCTGGCGCGTCGCCGGGGTTTCCAGGCTGATGCGGCCGAGGGTGCCGCTGCGGTAATCGGTGAGCAGGATCATCGCGGCCTTTTCCAGATCGAGCTCGGCGCCGCGCCCCTTCTTCAGGCAGCCGCGTTTTCTCGCCACCGCTTCCAGTACGCCGGGCGCATCCAGTCCATCCAGAGAAAACCCGTAACGCGCCTTCAGCAGGGCCGGATAGCGTTCGAGCAGAATGCCCGCGAGGAAAATCGCCACCTCCTCGTCGATCACCGCGTTGCGGCCGATCGCGTGGCTCGCGGCCAGCATGAAGCCGTCGGCGTCGTGCTCGATCTTCGGCCAGGTCATTCCCGGCGTGTCGACCAGGATCAGGCGCGGCGACAGATTGATGCGCTGCTGCGACTTCGTCACCGCCGGCTCGTCGCCGACCGCCGCGACGCGGCGCTTGACCCAGGTGTTCATCAGCGTGGATTTGCCGACGTTGGGGATGCCCATGATCATCAGCCGCAACGGCTTGAAGGTGTCGTCGCGGTGCGGCGCGAGCTTCTGCGCCAGCGCCGGTAGCTTCGCCACGTCGGATGCTTTTTTGGCGGAAATCGCTACCGCCAGCACGCCGGGCTGCTTGTTGAAATAGTCCAGCCAGGCGCGGGTGGCGACCGGGTCGGCGAGGTCGGCCTTGTTCAGCAGCTTGAGACACGAGCGCTGGCGATGCAGGCGCAGTTCGTGAATCATCGGGTTGCTGCCGGCTTCCGGCAGCCGCGCGTCGAGCACCTCGACCACCACGTCGATCTGCGCCATCGTCTCCGCGGCCTTCTTGCGCGCGGTGGTCATGTGACCGGGGAACCACTGGATCGCCATCGGGGAGGGGTTTCGGGGGAAAGGGCGGGATTATCCCACTAGTCCGGGCTTAGCCGGCACCGCCGCCGCTGCCCACGCCGTGCGCCGCGGCGAGCACCAGCGCATCGAAGTCGGCTGCGCTCATCAGCCCGCGTTCGGCGACGATGTCGCGCACCGGGCGGCCGGACTTCTCCGATTCCTTGGCGACTTCGGCGGCCTGGTTGTAGCCAATCTGCGTGTTGAGCAGGGTGGCGAGCGCGACGCTCTGGTGGATGAAGAAGGCGCAGCGTTCGCGGTTGACGACGATGCCCTTGAGGTTCTTTTCGGTGGCGGCGTTCATCGCGTTGGTCAGCCAGTCCATGGCGTCGAACAGCGCGCTGCCGAGCGCCGGCATCATCACGTTGAGTTCCATCTGCCCGGCCTGCACCATGTAGGAGACGGCGGCGTCCTGCCCCAGCACCTGGAAACACACCTGGTTCAGCATCTCGAACATCACCGGGTTGACCTTGCCCGGCATGATGGAAGACCCCGGCTGCACCGGCGGCAGCTGGATTTCGCCGAGACCCGTGCGCGGGCCGGACGCCAAGAGGCGCAGGTCGTTGGAAATGCGGGTGAGTTCCAGCGCCAGGTTGCGGATCTCGCCCGACAGTCGCGCGAGGTCGTTCATCGACTGCATCTGCGCGACCAGATGGCCGACGCGGATCGGTTCGCCGGTGAGCGTCGCCAGATCGGCGGCGGCGCGCGCCGCGTAGTCGGGCGAGGTGTTGAGCCCGGTGCCGGCGGCGGAACCGCCGAGGCCAATTTCGCACAGCGCCGGGCGCACGGCGTCGAGGCTTGCCGCACAGCGGGAAAGCGTCCACGCGTAGCCGGCGAATTCCTGCCCCAGCGTGGTCGGCACAGCATCCTGCAGATGGGTGCGGCCGGATTTCACCGTGTCCTTCTCGCGCTCGGCGAGCCGCGAAAACTCCGCCGCCATCGCGTGCACCGCAGCGGTCAGACGCGGCAGCTTGGCCAGTACCGCGAGCCGGATCGCAGTGGGGATGGTGTCGTTGGTCGACTGCCCCATGTTGACGTCGTCGTTGGGGTTGACCGGCTGGTAGGCGCCCTTTTCCCCGCCCAGCGCCACGTTGGCGAGGTTGGCGATGACCTCGTTGCTGTTCATGTTGTGGCTGGTGCCGGCGCCTGCCTGGAAACGGTCGACCACGAATTCGTCGCCATGCTCGCCGGCAAGGATTTTCTCGCAGGCGGCGGCGATGGCGTCGCGTTTATCTTCGGGCAGCCAGCCCGGCTGGCAGTTGGCACGCGCGGCGGCCAGCTTGATTCGCACGTGCGCTAGTACAAAATCCTTATCCGGGCGGCGCCCGGAAATGGGAAAATTGGCCACCGCGCGCGCAGTTTGCGCGCCATACCAGGCGTCCCTGGGAACCTTGACCTCGCCGAGCGAGTCTTTTTCGATACGAAATTCGTTCATGATGGTAAAACCAATGCAGACCTTACAAAACGTTCGATTTTATCCGATGTGGCTGGCCGGGCTGCTGCTGGCCTTGATGGTTTCGGCGACGCAGGCCGCGGATTTCAAGGTGACCGATACCAACGGCAAGCCCCATTCGCTGTCAGGCTACAAGGGGAAATGGGTGCTGGTGAATTACTGGGCGACCTGGTGCCCCCCCTGCCTGGAAGAGATTCCCGACCTGATCGCGCTGCACGAGAACAAGAAAAACAACCTCGTCGTCATCGGCGTCGCCGTGGATTATCGAAATGCAAAACAGGTGACCGATTTCGCCGAGGGCCTGCTGGTCGAATACCCCATCGTGCTGGGCACCCCCGGGGTCCTGAGACAGATCGGGCCGGTGCAGGGCTTGCCGACCACTTATCTGTATAGCCCGGAGGGTAAAATGGTCGCGCAGCAAGTGGGCTTGATCACACGCGCGGCGGTGGAAAGCTACATCGCCGACAAGCCGGCCCGCCCGAAAAAATAATGCTGCCTGCAATACGAGGAGACACCATGCGCCAACTGCTTGTCGTGTTATTCTTGATACTGGCCGCGCCCGCCTGGGCGGAGACGCGCGACCCGGTCAATCATTTCTTCCAGCCCAAGTTCGGTGACCTGCAGACCGATTTGCAGGAAGCCAGAAAGCAGGGCAAGCAGGGCATTTTCCTTTTCTTCGAGATGGATGCCTGCCCGTTTTGCGAGCGCATGAAAACCACCATCCTCAACCAGTCCGAAGTGCAGGATGACTATCGCGCAAAATTCCTGCTGTATCCGATCGACGTCAACGGCGACACGGAAATGACCGATTTCCAGGGCAATCACACCACCGAAAAGGCGTTTGCCTTCGGTCTGCGCGTGCGTGCCACGCCGGTGCTGATGTTCTTCGATCTCGACGGCAAGATGGTGGCGCGCCATACCGGCCCGGTCAAGGACAAGGACGAATTCCTGCTGCTGGGGCGCTATGTCAGCGAAGGCGCCTACGCGACCCAGCCCTTCGCCAAGTACAAGCAAGGCAAATGAAGCGCGCCGCTTGTTGTGCGGTGCTGGCATGGGCTTTGTCCGGCGCAGCCGTGGCGGAGCGCCTGACGCTGGATGAAGCCCTGGCTACCGTGGCCGCCGCCCATCCCGACCGGCGCATGGTCGAGAGCGATCTTGCGCTGTCGCGCGCCGACCGCGATCAGACGGCCAGCCGGCAGGATTTCAGCCTGTTTCTGGACGGCAGTCTGCGCAGGGGACGGCAACCCGATGGAGACTGGAAACCCGACAATATCGGCCGCATCGTCGCGCGCAAGCCCTTGCTGGATTTCGGGCGGACCGGCCAGGCAGTCGCTGCCGCCGACCAGGAAATCGAAGCGCGCCAGGCAGAGCTGCTCAATATCGAGAGCCTGCGCCGCATCGACATCATGGCGCGTTATTTCGACGTGCTGCTGGCCGACCAGCAGTACGTCGCGGACAACGAGTTCATGACGGTGGCCTATCTCGACTGGGACAAGGCCCGTGAGCGTTTTGAACTGGGAATCGGCAACCGGCCCGATCTGTTGCGGCTGGAAGCGTTCTACCAGGACTGGCGCGAACGCCGCAACGCCAGCCTGCAGCGCACGCGCAGCACCCGGCAGAAACTTGCGCATGCCATGTATCGCCCGGGCAAGTTGCCGGCCAGCCTCGCCGAACCGGTGCTGCCGGGCAATGCCCGACCGCTGCCTGAATTCGATTCGCTGCTGGCCTGGATGATGCAGAAGAATCCGCGTCTGCTGGCCTTGCAGGCGCAACTCGCGGCATCTGATTCACGGCTGGGCGCGATTCGCGCCGAACGCAATCCGACGCTGGACGCCGAAGTGTTCGGTGCCGGCTTTAGCCGCGAATCGACCACCCGCGATGAACTCAGCGCCGGGCTGGTCTTCAATATCCCGCTTTACCAGGGCGGCCGGCTGGATGCGCGCGTGGCGCGCGAGCTGGCGCAGAAGACGCGTCGCACAGCCGAGCTGGAAAAACTCAAGCTCGACCTGTCGGACTCGCTTCTCGCCACCCTGCAGGAAATCGAGTGGTTGCGCGGCAGTGGCATCGCTGCCGCCGACAAGCAGGTGGAATATCGCGACTGGGCGCTGGAGCGCGCACGCGCCGAATACGAGCTCGAACTGAAAACCAATCTCGGGAGCAGCATGGCGGAAACCCAGGCGGCGCAACTGCGGCGCAAACAAATGGAATACCGCCTGGCGCTGGCGCTCGCGTGGCTGGAAGCATTGTCCGGCGGCAGCCTGCCGCCTGTTGAGGGAGCACAGTAATGGAGCAGCGCATTGTGGCGGTCGCACTGGCCGGGTTTTGTCTGGGGGCGGCCGGCTCGTCATGGGCGGCCGAGCGGGTCGAGCTCACCACCCGCGTATCCGGCGTGGTCGAGGAAGTCCTGGTGAAGTCCGGTCAGCGGGTGAAGAAGGGCGCAGTGCTGCTGCGTCTCGACCGGACCGTGCTGCAGGCCCGACTTGACGAGGCGGCGGCGGAGCAGGCGCGGGCGGATGCCGATGAGGAGGACGCCAGGCGCGAACTGGAGCGGGCGGAGGAGTTGTTCAACCGCACCGTGTCGTCGGCCAGCGAACTCGAAGCGGCCACGTTGCGCCATGCACGGACGAAAGCCGCCCTGTCGGGCGCCAATGCGCGCCTCGTCATTGCGAAAAAGAACTTCAGCGACGCTGAACTGAAAGCGCCGTTTAACGGGGTGGTCAGTTCGGTGCCGGGTGGCGCGGGCACCGTGGTGGCAGCAGACTGCCAGCCGAAGACGCTGGTTGTCCTGAGTCCGGGGCAACCCTGAACGGGCTGGTTTGGTCTGACGCGCCGGCGACTTGAACCGCGCGGCAGGGCAAACCCGTGGCGTTTCTTTCAGCGCAGCTGTCAGGCGGCCATGCGCTTGGCGGCTCCCGCTTCCATTTCCGCAGCCTGATGCGGTGAAGCCACAGCGGCGATCACCCTGCGGCACATCGGCAGGACCGTGTTGAAGCCCGCCAGGTCCTGCACTTCGCTCATCTTCCGATAAGCAGGTGATTTGGTTCCCACCAGTGTGGCCATGAATTCCAGCACGTAGCTGCGCCCCGCTTCCAGATTGTCTGCAGGTTGCGGGATCTCGGCAGCAACTTGCGCAGGCACCACAGGGGCCGTCGGCAGGCTGGATGTGGCGGCGGCCTGTGCCGCCGCCGGGTTGTGCGGAACCTCGATGAACCCGCTTTGCAGCAAATCGTTCACCATCGTTTCCAGCCGTTCACCATCGTTTCCAGCTCGGCGCAGCTGGGCAGCTTGCTGCGCAGTTCGCCAAACGAAATACCGTTTCCGATAGCGAACATGATTTGCCGCAGCTTGGGCCGCAGGGTGTGGCCGTTGTTGAAGATTTCTTCCTGTCCCCTCGCCGTGCGGAACAATTGCAGTGTCATGTCCATGGTCGCCTCCAATGCCTCGTTATCGTGGTGCTGGTGGAACATCTATGTCAACCCAGCATGGCCTGTGCCAGGGCGTGGATTGCGTGCTTCCCATTTGCACGCCAGATTGCAGCGCGGTTGGCGGTGGAGGGGCATGTCGATGAACGGTGGCAGACGTGACGAATGCGTGACGGCTGGTTGAAATTTCGTCAGGGTGGCGATCGGGCTTGGCGTCTCCCATCGGGAACGCTTCAGCTGCGGGATGCGACGGTCGTATCGGCCGGTTGGGTGCTGGGCACGTAATCCCAGTGGCGTTTCCAGGCGCCGACCACGAGGTTGGGGTATTCCGGGCGCCCCAGGCTGCCGTTGTAGCGGCCCAGTGCGCGGAATAAGTCGCCGCGCTCGATGTCGATGTAATGCCGCAAAATCAGCGCGCCGTAGCGCAGGTTGGTGCGCAGCTGGAACAGGTTGTGGTCGGGATTGCCGATGGCCTTGACCCAGAACGGCATCACTTGCGTGTAGCCGCGCGCGCCCACCGGCGACACCGCGTATTTGCGGAAACCGCTTTCGACCTGGATCAGGCCGAGCATCAGTTGCGGGTCGACCCCGGCGCGCGAGGCTTCCCAGTGCAGGGTGGTCAGAAACTCCAGCCGCTCGGCCTCGTCCGGCATGCGCTTGGCGAGCCGGCTCGACATGTCCTTCAGCCAGGCTGCCTCATCCGCGGCCTGCCGAAACGCCGTGCGGGTGACCGCGGTGTCGGCCAGTCCGCGCTGCAGGGACGAACGCACATTGGCCGACATGGCTTCCTCGCGCTGGTTGCCTGCATGCGCGGGCAGGGCCAGCAGCAAGGTGGCGACCAGCAGGCCGATGTGCGTTGTCTTCTTCATGTCAGTGCCCCAATCAGTGTCCCAACAATCCGGTCAAAAATTTCGTTGCGTCTGCCAGCGCGATTTTTTGCGCTTCGCCGCTTTGCCCGGGCGCAGCCTGACGTGGCTGGTGCTCGATCACGCCGTCCGCGAGGCCGCGCTCGCCCACGGTGACGCGGTGCGGAATGCCGACCAGTTCGGCATCGGCAAACATCACGCCGGGGCGCTCGTCGCGGTCGTCCAGCAGCACATCAAAGCCGGCGGCTACCAGTCCAGCATATAAGGTATCGGCGGCTTGACTAACCATCGCGCTCTTGCCGTAGCCGATGGCCACGATCACCAGCAAGAACGGTGCCATGGCTGGCGGCCAGACGATGCCTTTGGCGTCATGATTCTGCTCGATGGCCGAGGCCACGATGCGCGACACGCCGATGCCGTAGCAGCCCATTTCCATGGCCTGCGACTTGCCGGCCTCGTCCAGGTAGGTTGCGTTCATCGCCTGCGAATACGTGCTGCCAAGCTGGAACACGTGGCCGACCTCGATGCCGCGGCACAGTTGCAGCGTGCCCTGGCCGTCTGGGCTGGCGTCGCCGGACACCACGTTCCTTATATCGGCCACAACATCCGGTTCCTGCAGGTCGCGACCAAAATTGACCCCGGCCAGGTGGCATTTCGGCTTGTTGGCGCCGCAGACGAAATCGCTCATCGCCGCGACCGTGCGATCGGCAATGACCCTGATGTTGGCGCGATCGAGCCCGACCGGCCCCAGGAAACCGGGCGGGCAGTCGAAGGCCGCGCGGATTTCGGCTTCGTTTGCCAGCCGGAAATCCGCGAGGTCGGGGAGCTTGCCGAGTTTGACTTCGTTCAGTATGTGGTCGCCGCGCAGCAGCAGCGCGACCATCTGCTCGCCGGCGCTGCCCATGACCATTCCGGCGATGAGCTTCACGGTGCGGGCGAGCGGGATGTCGAGCAAAGCGGCGACGTCCTCGCAGGTGGTCTGTTTCGGCGTATCCACCTCGCGCAGCGTTTCCTGCGGCACGGCGCGCGGCGCGGCGGGGGCGAGCGCCTCGGCGAGTTCGACGTTGGCGGCGTAGTCGGAATCCGGGCAGTAGGCGATCAGGTCTTCGCCGGAATCCGCCAGCACGTGGAACTCGTGCGAGGCGGAGCCGCCGATGGCGCCGGTGTCGGCCGCCACCGCGCGGAAAGTCAGCCCCAGTCGGCTGAAAATCCGCGTGTAGGCGTCGTACATGGTCTGATAGGTGTCGGCGAGGCTGGCGCGGCTGGCATGGAAGGAATAGGCGTCCTTCATCAGGAATTCGCGGGCGCGCATGACGCCGAAGCGCGGGCGGATCTCGTCGCGGAACTTCATCTGGATCTGGTAGAAGTTGACCGGCAATTGCCGGTAGCTCTTGATCTCGCGGCGCGCGACGTCGGTGATGACTTCCTCGTGGGTGGGGCCGAAGCAGAAATCGCGCTGATGGCGGTCCTTGATCTTCAGCATCTGCGGGCCGAATACCGTCCAGCGCCCGGTTTCCTGCCACAGCTCGGCCGGCTGCACCGCCGGCATCAGCAGTTCGATTGCGCCGGCGCGGTTCATTTCCTCGCGCACCACCGCCTCGACCCGGCGCAGCACGCGCAGCCCCAGCGGCATCCAGGTATACAGCCCCGACCCCAGGCGCTTGATGAGGCCGGCGCGCAGCATCAGTTTGTGGCTGGCGAGTTCGGCTTCGGACGGGGCTTCCTTGGTGGTGGAAATGAAAAACCGGGTGGCGCGCATGGTGGAATAATCGGGACGAAAACGCGCATTTTAGCGTGCGGACGGTTAATCTTTCGCCCTCGATTTTGCGACAGGACAGCAATGCGCTTTAAGTTTGGGAAACGCCGGGCAACCGACGACGGGCTGGAAGTGACCGAGGAACGCGGCATGCGCACGCTGCATCTGGGTAGCCGCGCGATCCAGAGCGCGATGCGGGTGAGCCGGCCGTGGGATCTGGAACTCGCCTACACCCGGGCGATGATGGGCTTTCTGATGTTCAATCCGATGCCGCAGGCGGTGCTGATGATCGGCCTCGGCGGCGGCTCGCTCGCCAAATTCATCCGCCGGCAGCGCCCGCAGACGTGTGTCACCGCGGTGGAGATCGACCCGCGGGTGATTGCCGCCGCGCGCACCCATTTCGAGTTGCCGCCTGACGACGACGCACTCAGGGTGGTGGAGGCTGACGGCGCCCTGTATGTGCGCCAGCATCCCGCCAGTGCCGACGTCATCCTGCTCGACGGCTTCGACGCCGGCAACCAGGTGGAGGCGCTGGCGAGCCAGACCTTTTATGCGGCATGCCGTCGCGCGCTCAAGCCGGGCGGGGTGCTGGTGGTGAATCTATGGGGGCGCGACGGCGAGTTCCCCGAGTATTTCGCGCGCCTGACGCGGGCGTTCGATGGCGAAGTCGGCTGGATTCCAGTGCAGGACAAAACCAATGTCATCGTGTTCGGCTTCACCGAGCCGGGGGCGGCGGCAAGACTCGATTCGGCCAGACCGCGGCTGGCCGATCTATCCAAACGCTACGGACTCGACCTGCGCAGCTTCGCGCGCGATTTTCAATGGGCGGAAGGGATCGCGCCGCTGCTGAAATAACGCGTCCAATCGGGGGTGTTCATGCAGCCTAGATCGGAACAAAAAGCGAATTAAAACAATGATTAACGAAAGATTTCCGGCCGGGGCAGGTTTGCAATTTCCGCAGGGTGTGAAAGAATATAAGTAATTGAATATTTTAGATGGTGGCGGCCATGATCGACCGAGAAGGGTACCGCCCGAACGTAGGCATTATCGTGTGCAATGCGCAGAACCAGGTTTTTTGGGGCAAGCGCGTCAACCAGCACGCCTGGCAGTTTCCCCAGGGCGGCATCAACGCAGGGGAAACGCCGGAACAGGCCATGTTCCGGGAACTGGAAGAAGAAGTGGGTTTGCAGCCGGCGCATGTGCGCATCCTCGGACGCACGCGCGAATGGCTTCGTTACGACGTGCCGACCCATTGGACGCGGCGCGACAGTCGCGGCCTCTATCGCGGCCAGAAGCAGATCTGGTTCCTGTTGCGGCTGACCGGGCGCGATTGCGACGTTTCCTTGCGTGCCAGCGGCCATCCCGAGTTCGATGCCTGGCGCTGGAACGAATATTGGGTGCCAATGGATATGGTGGTCGACTTCAAGCGTGAGGTCTACCGCCTGGCGCTCGGGGAACTCGAACGCTATTTGCACAAGGACGTGCGCTTTCTGCGGCAACGTGCGCATCGCCAGTGCGACCGGCGCGGCGCGGCGCTGGATATACAGTTGAAGCCCTGAGTCCCCGGGCACTGGAGGCAGGATGAAGATGCGGGTCCATGCTTCAACCACGTTGTCGACTGTCGCGGAATCTGTGCCGGGTTTGCCCTTGTGGCAACTCGCGCCGACCCGCGACAGCGCCGGCCAGCGGCTGACCGATTTCATGATGCTGATTCCTCGCCTGCGCAGCCGCCCGCGCGCCGAGATCGAGCGCGCCTCGCGCGACATCCAGGCCGTGCTGGCGCTGCATCCGGACGTGGTGTTCGCCGACCTCAACCTCAAACTTAACCTGCTGTGGGTATCGCTGCGCCCGCGGCAGGGGGCGATCAGCGAGTTGGTCGCGGCGATCCGGCTGCGGGTGCCCGAAGCGGTGCTGGTGGCGCATTACGCAGACTCCCGTTAAGCGCGTTTCCGAAGCCCCCGGCGCGGCCTGAATGCCCCTGCGAATGGAAGGGAGTCTCGCGTCCTGATTACGTTTCCGTTCACCCAAAGCTGTGGAATTCGTTAAAATGAGCGATTGCTAATTAACCCGCTGGAGCAAACATGGCCGTTTCCGAATTGCAGGTGCAGACCGCACTGAAAGAGTTGATCGATCCGAATACCCACAAGGATTACGTTTCGACCAAGTCCGCCCGCAACATCAAGATCGACGGCGGCGCGGTTTCGGTCGACATCCAGCTGAGCTACCCGGCACAGAGTCAGCTGGCGCTTATCAAACAGCAGGTCGAAGACAAGCTCAACGCCCTCGAAGGCGTGACCAGCGCCACCGCGAATGTCAGCTTCAAGATCGTTTCGCACGGCGTGCAGCGCGGCGTCAAGCTGATCCCCAACGTGAAAAACATCATCGCCGTGGCGTCCGGCAAGGGCGGCGTCGGCAAGTCCACCACCGCCGTCAACCTGGCGCTGGCGCTGGCCGTCGAGGGCGCGCGCGTCGGCATGCTCGACGCCGACATTTACGGCCCCTCGCAGCCGACCATGCTCGGGATTACCGACAAGCCCGAATCCACCGACGGCAAGAACCTCGAACCGCTGATCGGCCATGGCATTCAGGCGATGTCGATCGGTTTCCTGATCGACGTCGAAACCCCCATGGTGTGGCGCGGCCCGATGGTGACCCAGGCGCTGGAACAGTTGCTGAACAACACCAACTGGAGCGAGCTCGACTATCTGGTGGTCGATCTGCCGCCCGGCACCGGGGACATCCAGTTGACGCTGGCGCAGCGCGTGCCGGTGACCGGCGCGGTGATCGTCACCACGCCGCAGGACATCGCGCTGATCGACGCGCGCAAGGGGCTGAAAATGTTCGAGAAGGTCGGCATCCCGATCCTCGGCGTGGTCGAAAACATGAGTCTGCACATTTGTTCGAACTGCGGCCACGAAGAGCGCATCTTCGGCGAAGGCGGCGGCGAGCGCATGTGCAAGGACTACAGTGTCGAGTTCCTCGGCGCGCTGCCGCTCGATGGAGCGATCCGTGCCGATACCGACGCAGGCAAGCCGTCGGTGGTGTCCGCCCCGGATAGCCGCGTGACGGACATCTACAAGCAGATCGCGCGTCGTGTGGCGGTGAAGATCGGCGAAACCGCTGTGGATCACTCCGCCAAGTTCCCCAATATCGTCATTTCCAATACCTGATGAGCATCAAGTCCGACCGCTGGATCCGCCAAATGGCGGCGGAGCATGGCATGATCGAGCCGTTCGAGCCGGGGCAGGTCAAGCAGGCCGATGGCCGCCCCATCGTGTCGTACGGCACGTCGAGCTACGGCTACGACGTACGCTGCGCCAATGAATTCAAGTTGTTCACCAACATCAACACCACGATCGTCGACCCCAAGGCGTTCGATCCGAATTCCTTCGTCGAGGTCAGGGGCGACTCCTGCATCATTCCGCCCAACTCGTTCGCACTGGCGCGGACGGTGGAATACTTCCGCATTCCGCGCAGTGTGCTGACGATCTGTCTGGGCAAAAGCACGTATGCGCGCTGCGGCATCATCGTCAACGTGACGCCGCTGGAGCCCGAGTGGGAAGGGCACGTCACGCTGGAATTTTCCAACACCACCCCCCTGCCTGCGCGCATTTACGCCAACGAAGGCGTGGCGCAGATGCTGTTCCTCGAATCCGACGAGGTGTGCGAAATCTCCTACCGCGATCGCGGCGGCAAATACCAGGGCCAGGTCGGCGTCACTCTGCCGAAAACTTAATCCCGCGGGACACGCGGGATTCGTATAATCCGCTTTTTTAATCTGCCCGTTTCAACGGCTTCCCTCTGGAGCAGGCCATGCGCTTCCGCTTTCCCGTTGTCATCATCGACGAAGACTTCCGCTCCGAAAACGCCTCGGGGCTCGGCATCCGCACGCTGGCCGACGCCATCGAGAAGGAAGGCATTGAAGTGCTCGGCGTCACCAACTACGGCGACCTGACCTCATTCGCCCAGCAGCAGGCGCGTGCCTCGGCCTTCGTGCTGTCGATCGACGACGAGGAACTGGCGGGCAGCGACGAGGATACGAGCAAGGCGCTGCAAAAGCTGCGCGCCTTCGTCGAGGAAGTGCGCTTCCGCAATGCCGAAATCCCGATCTTCCTGCACGGCGAAACGCGCACCGCGCGCCATATCCCGAACGACATCCTGCGCGAGTTGAACGGCTTCATTCACATGCTGGAAGACACGCCGGAATTTCTCGCCCGCTATATCGGTCGCGAAGCGCGCGCCTACCTCGAATCCTTGGTGCCGCCGTTCTTCCGCGCGCTCACGCATTACGCGGCGGACGGCTCCTATTCCTGGCATTGCCCCGGCCACTCCGGCGGGGTGGCCTTCCTGAAGTCGCCGATCGGCCAGATGTTCCACCAGTTCTTCGGCGAGAACCTGCTGCGCGCCGACGTCTGCAATGCGGTCGACGAACTCGGCCAGCTGCTCGACCACACCGGCCCGGTGGGCGCGTCGGAGCGCAACGCGGCGCGCATCTTCAACTGCGACCACCTGTTTTTCGTCACCAACGGCACCTCGTCGTCCAACAAGATGGTGTGGCATGCCACCGTGGCGCCGGGCGACATCGTCGTGGTCGACCGCAACTGCCATAAATCCATCCTGCACGCCATCATTATGTGCGGCGCGATCCCGATTTTCCTGACGCCGACGCGCAACCATTACGGCATCATCGGACCGATCCCGCTCGACGAATTCCGGCCGGAGAACATCGAGAAGAAGATCGCCGCGCACCCGTTCGCCAAGGACGTGAAGCGCAAGCCACGCATCCTCACCATCACCCAGTCGACCTACGACGGCATCCTCTACAACGTCGACATGATCAAGGAACTGCTCGGCGACTACATCGACACCCTGCATTTCGACGAGGCCTGGCTGCCGCACGCGACTTTCCACGACTTCTATCGCGGCATGCACGCCATCGGCAAGAACCGCCCGCGCGCCAAGGATGCGCTGGTGTTCGCCACCCAGTCGACGCACAAGCTGCTGGCAGGTCTCTCGCAGGCCTCGCAGATCCTGGTGCAGGACTCGGAGACGCGCAATCTCGACTTCACCCGCTTCAACGAAGCCTATTTGATGCACACCTCGACTTCGCCGCAGTACGCCATCATCGCCTCGTGCGACGTGGCGGCGGCGATGATGGAGCCGCCCGGCGGCCCCGCGCTGGTCGAGGAGTCGATCAAGGAAGCGCTTGATTTCCGCCGCGCCATGCGCAAGGTCGACGAGGAGTTCGGCGACTCCTGGTGGTTCAAGGTGTGGGGACCCGAGAAGCTGGCCGACGAAGGCGTGGGCGACCGCGAGGACTGGATGCTGAAGGCCGGCGAGCGCTGGCACGAGTTCGGCAACCTCGCGCCCGGATTCAACCTGCTCGACCCGATCAAGGCCACCGTCATCACCCCCGGCCTGGACATGGACGGCGCGTTTGCCGACTGGGGCCTGCCGGCGGCGATCGTCACCAAATACCTGGCCGAGCACGGCGTCATCGTCGAGAAGACCGGGCTGTATTCCTTCTTCATCATGTTCACCATCGGCATCACCAAGGGCCGCTGGAACACGCTGGTGACCGCGCTGCAGCAGTTCAAGGCCGACTACGACGAGAACCAGCCGCTGTGGCGCGTGCTGCCCGAGTTCATCGAAAAGCACCCGCGCTACGAGAAGACCGGGCTCAAGGACCTGTGCGACCAGATCCACGCCATCTACAAGGTCAACGACGTGGCGCGCCTGACCACCGAGATGTATCTGTCGGAAATGGCGCCGGCGATGAAGCCGGCCGACGCCTTCGCCAAGATGGCGCACCGCGAGATCGAACGAGTCGAGATCGACCAGCTCGAAGGCCGCATCACCGCCATGCTGGTGACTCCCTATCCGCCGGGCATTCCCTTGCTGATTCCGGGCGAGCGCTTCAACAGCACCATCGTGCGCTATCTGCAGTTCACCCGTGATTTCAACGTGAAATTTCCCGGCTTCGAGACCGACGTGCATGGGCTGGTCGAGGACATGGCCGACGGCAAGGCCACGTATTACGTCGATTGTGTGATGTGACCCGGTTGCCGGACAGGTCTGCAAGCTTGATTTGTCAGGCAAAAAGCGTATGATTCGCAGTCCCCGCTTTGCCGGGGATTGTTTTTTTGTACCTTGGCTTTTTTACCTTGCTCTACCGCACCGCAGCGGGGGGCTGAACCGAAAGGAAACTTGATGCGGCATTACGAAATCGTATTTATCGTCCATCCCGATCAGAGCGAGCAGGTGCCCGCCATGATCGAGCGCTACAAAGGCAATATCACCACGCGTAGCGGCATTGTCCACCGTCTGGAAGACTGGGGCCGCCGCCAGATGGCCTACCCGATCCAGAAGGTCCACAAGGCCCACTACGTGCTGATGAACATCGAGTGCGACCAGGAAACCCTGGAAGAACTCGAACATGGCTTCAAGTTCAACGATGCCGTGCTGCGCCATCTGACCATCAAGCACGCCGCCGCCGTGATCACGGCCTCGCCGATGATGAAGGAAGAAAAGTCGCGCGACATGCTGGACAGCGCCAAGGCCGAAACGGCCAAGCCGGAAGTGGCGGTCGAACAGCCCGCTGCCGCCTGAGTGCGTGGTCTGAATGAGTGAATAAACTGGTCATCAGCGGAACGCTGATCCAGGTTGACCCTGTGCGTTACAGTCCGGCGGGTGTGCCGATTGCCGAAGCGGTGATCCTGCATCGCAGCAGTCAGACCGTCGCCACGCAGGCCCGGCAGGTGGAATGCGAGTTGACGGTACAGGCAAGTGGAACGCTTGCCACTCAACTGGCGCAACTGGCCGCCGGCGTGCAGGTGAAACTGGAAGGTGCGTTGAACCGACGCAGCGTAAAGAGTCGACAGCTGATCCTGATATTGAATCGAATCGAAAAGGAATAAATCATGGCACGTCCCATGGGTGGTAAAACCGGCGGCAAGTTCGCCAAAAAAGGCGGCCGCGACAGCGGCAACCGTGGTCTCTTCAAGCGTCGCAAGTTCTGCCGCTTCACCGCCGAAAAGGTGGTTGAGATCGATTACAAGGACATCGACGTGTTGAAGGAATTCATCGCCGAAAATGGCCGCATCATCCCGGCGCGTATCACCGGCACCAAGGCGCATTACCAGCGCCAGCTGGGCACCGCGATCAAGCGAGCGCGCTTCCTGGCGCTCATGCCCTACACCGACCTGCATTGAGGAGACGGCCATGCAAGTGATTCTGACCGACAAAGTCGCCAACCTGGGCAATCTGGGTGACGTGGTTAAAGTAAAAGACGGCTACGCCCGCAACTTTCTGATTCCCACCGGCCGTGCGCGTCGCGCCACGCAAGCCAACCTGGAAGTGTTTGCCGCGCAGAAGGCCGAACTGGAACGTGTTGCCGCCGAAAAACTGGCCGACGCTCAGCGCCGTGCCGAAAAGCTCGAAGGCGCGAGCGTGACGATCAGCCAGAAAGCCGGCGTCGATGGCCGCCTGTTCGGCTCCATCACCAACGCCGACATTGCCGATGCGTTGCAGGCGCAAGGGCATGAAGTGGCCAAGTCGGATATTCGTCTGCCCGAAGGCCCGTTCAAGACCCTCGGCGAATACCCGGTGGTGCTGGCGCTGCACTCCGACATTACCGCCAACATCAAGGTGGTGGTGACCGGTCTGCAGTAAGGACTGCCGGCTACGCCAAAAAGGGAGCCCAGGCTCCCTTTTTTTATGCGTGCCCCCGGGATATTCCCGGCAGTACACGCTTTATCCACAGCCTTATCCCTTGGTGGGAGGGAGGCTGAAGACTAGAATCCTGCCATGGCCGCCATTCACTCCCTGACCGCAAATTCCGATCCCCAGCTGGCGCAAATGCGCCTGCCGCCGCACTCGCTGGAAGCCGAGCAGGCGGTGCTGGGCGGCCTGTTGCTGGACAACAGCGCATGGGACCGCATTGGCGATGTGGTGTCGGAAGGCGACTTCTACCGCCAGGATCATCGCCAGATTCTGCGCGCGATCGTGCGGCAGATTGCCGAAAACCGGCCGGCCGACGCGGTGACGGTGACCGAGGCGCTGCAATCGCTGGGCCAGCTCGAGAGCGTGGGCGGACTGGCCTACATCGTCGCGCTGGCGAGCAATACGCCGTCGGCCGCCAACATCCGCCGCTATGCCGAAATCGTGCGCGAGCGCTCGGTGATGCGGCGCCTGGCCGATGTGGCCACCCGGATTGCCGACACCGCCTACGCCCCGGCGGGACGCAGCGCCTCGCAACTGCTCGACGAGGCCGAAGCCAAGGTGTTCGAGATTGCCGAGTCCGGCAGCCGCGGTCAGGCGGGCTTCACCGAAATCAAGCCGCTTTTGAAAGAAGTGGTCGAGCGCATCGACGAGCTGTATCACCGCGACAACGATTCCGGCATCACCGGCGTGCCCACCGGCTTTCACGACCTCGACCAGAAAACCTCGGGTTTTCAGCCGGGCGACCTGATCATCGTCGCCGGGCGCCCGTCGATGGGCAAGACCGCGTTCTCGATCAACATCGGCGAGAACGTCGCGCTCGATACCGGCTTGCCGGTGGCGGTCTTCTCCATGGAAATGGGCGGCCAGCAGCTGGTGATGCGAATGATCGGCTCGGTCGGCAAGCTCGACCAGCATCGCCTGCGCACCGGCAAGCTCGGCGAAGACGACTGGCAGCGGCTCACCTATGCGCTGGGCAAGCTCAACGACGCCCCCATTTTCATCGACGAAACGCCGGGACTCAACGTGCTGGAACTGCGCGCGCGCGCGCGGCGCCTGCAGCGCCAGTGCGGCAAGCTCGGCATGATCATCATCGACTACATCCAGTTGATGTCGGCCAGCAGCTCGGGCGAAAACCGTGCCACCGAAATTTCCGAAATATCGCGCGCCCTCAAGGGCCTGGCGAAAGAATTGCATGTGCCGGTGGTCGCGCTGTCGCAGCTGAACCGCAGCCTCGAGCAGCGCCCCAACAAGCGCCCGGTGATGTCAGACCTGCGCGAATCGGGCGCCATCGAGCAGGATGCCGACGTCATCCTGTTCATCTATCGCGACGAGGTCTACAACCCCGACACCCAGGACAAGGGCACCGCCGAAATCATCATCAGCAAGCAGCGTAACGGCCCCATCGGCACGGTGCGGCTGGCCTTCGTCGGCGAATACACGCGCTTCGAAACGCTGGCGCAACCCGGCTCATATTAAGTAGATGCGCCCAATCAAAGCGCGCATTTCAATCGGTGCGATGGCGCACAACCTGCGCGTGGCGCGCAGTCACGCGGGGACGGCGTGCGTGTTTGCGGTGGTCAAGGCCAACGCCTATGGTCACGGACTGTCGCGCGCGCTGCGCGCCTTGGCGGCCGCGGACGGCTTCGCCGTATTGACGCTGGAAGAGGCCGCCAACCTGCGTCTGATGGGGGTCGAGAAGCCGATTCTGCTGCTGGAGGGGCTCTTCGGCGCGGACGAGATCGCCACCTGCGCCGAACTGGACCTGTGGCCGGTGCTGCACCATGCGGTGCAGCTCGACTGGCTGCAACAACAGCCGCCCGCCCGCCCGCTTCAGGTCTTCCTCAAGTTCGACAGCGGCATGCACCGGCTGGGGTTCCCGCTCGTCGATCACGCCGCCGTTGTCGCGCGGGTGCGCAGCCTGCCCGGCGTGGCCGGCATCACGCTGATGACCCACTTTGCCCAGGCAGACGAGGCCGCGGGGGTGGATTGGCAGTTGCAGCCGTTTTTGCGCGAGATTGACGGCCATGGCCTGGCGTGGAGCAGCGCCAATTCGGCGGCATTGCTGCGCTATCCGCAAGCCCTGGGCGCGTGGGTGCGCCCCGGCATCATGCTGTACGGCGCGTCGCCCTTTGCCGAGGTGTCGGCCGAGCAACTGGGGCTGCGGCCGGCAATGACCCTGCAATCGGAAATTATCAGCGTGCAGACCCTGCTGCCGGGCGAGGGGGTGGGCTACGGCCAGCTGTTTCGCGCCGAACACGCGATGCGCGTGGGCGTGGTGGCCTGCGGCTATGCGGACGGTTATCCGCGTCACGCGCTGACGGGCACCCCGGTGCTGGTCAACGGCTGTGCCAGCCGAACCCTGGGGCGGGTGTCGATGGACATGCTGTGCGTGGACCTGAGCGAGTGCGCCGATGCCGGTGTCGGCAGCCCTGTGGTGCTGTGGGGAGAGGGGCTGCCGGTGGATGGGGTGGCCGCAGCCGCGGGCACCAGCAGTTATGAACTGCTGTGCGCCCTGGCCGCGCGCGTCCCGGTCGAAGAGGTCGCCTGAAAGCGCGAGCTATCCTACTTTAGTGCGTGGGGGCCAAACGACGGGTCGCGCGTGCTGGGCGGAATTGGCAGTCCGGCATAGCGGCTGGCCTGTGCGATCGGCCCCCCATCGGGAACAGGGTGTAAAGAAACCTGTGCCCGCCCATCCCGGCAAACGCTTCACCCCTTTGATGGGCCCTGAAATGTATGGGATTCAGCCAAAATCAACCACGGCGACATCAGAATGCCCCCCATTTTTTTAGGCTATGCCACTGTTGGCTGTTGGAGTCATGTCTGCCCCCTTTGATGAAGACCCCTCCCACAGGGGTGTGCTGTTGTGGGAGGGGCGCCCTCGCCCCGAATTTCGCACCGATGCAATCCCCACGGCTTCGGGCCGGGGGCGGCCCTCCCACAATGCCAGCCCGTGTTGCCGGGGACTTTGCGAGGAACAACACTTAACGGTGAAAGAGCCTTTTTTTATTTTCTGCTAGAGGCGGATCGAAAATCAGAATTTTGGCTCAGGGAGGTCCTCGGGCGAGATCGGTTCGCAAGCCATATTGATCCGCGCCAGCGAACGATCCTGACTGTTTAGGATGTCTCCGGTCAGTTTGCCGGTTTGCCGGTCGATGGACAGTCGCACAGTGGCAAGACGTTTGAGGTGGGGATCCCAGGAAAACAAATAGCCTCTGTACCAATCGTAATAAACCCTGGTGTGAACGCCAGGTGCGAAATAGGTCATGCTGTAAGTGGCCGGGGAAAGCTCGTATTTCATGCTTTCCCCGACCGGAAGAATGTTGGATTTCTGGATCAGGGCGGAGTTGTTGTTGTCGCGCAGCGCCAAGTCGACATTCGCCCTGGTTTTGTTTTTGGCGGTGGCGACTGTTCCTGCGCATTTCAAGTACAGGCTGAAATAGTCTGCATGTGTAACCGTGGGCGCGACCAGTGCCAACCCAAACAGCAAGGCTGCGCATGGCGCAAGCTTCGACAGACAGTGCGTGCCCATCATTTCTCCTCGGTACCTGACAGAGCAGCGGTTTTACGGGTAAAGCGCATGCTTATTTTGTCGTTTTGCTACGCGGTTTTTGGCCGATCTCCTTCGATGCATCGGTGCTTCCGCCCTGCACGCCCAGGCGACCGCCGGTACCGAGGCCGCCTTTAACCGTCTGGGCCTTATAGTCGCGCAAGGAACGTACCATCTTGTTGTACGAATCCATGAAGGCTGCAAAGATGACCTTGCCTTGTGGCGTGCTGGTATAAGCGCCTGCGCCACCAGCGGCACCGCCACCGAATAGTGCCCCCATGCCTGCAAAATCTGTGTTTTTTGAGTAGCCTTCCGACGCGGAAAGTTGAACCGTGGAGCGGTTGTCGATCAAGGTCAGTATCGCGCCCGCTTCGTTGGTCGAAAACGATCCCGCCACGGCACCTAATGCGCCAAACCTTGTCCCTCCTATCAGGCCGCCCAGACCGGCTCCGCCGCGCGTGCCGCCGCGATCCGAAAGAATGACTTCAGGAATGACGGTGTAATCCGCCGCGGCGATCTGCCCTTTGCCGTAATTGCTTCCGGCACGTCCCTCCTCGCCGCGAATCAAGGCAGCTTCACGCTCGCGAGCTGCGAGACCGCGACCGCGATCCACAATCACGAAACAATTGGACTGCTGAATCAGCAGGCGTAACGCGGGAATGGTCGAGCCCATTCTGTATTGACTTTGGTAGGCGCTATACCAGCCGGCATTGGTCTGCTCGTCGATGCTGACGGTCCCCAGCGTTGCCGTGCAGGTTTCCAGCTGGCTACTCGCTCCCGACGTTGCTTCGCCAGCTGCGGAGCCGGTGGCGAGTGTGGCGCTGCCGCTGCCGCCGCCAGCGTTTGGAGTGGTGGCTAGGCAGCCCGCGAGGGGGATCGCAAAGCCTATGCCGATCAGCAGATTGAAGATTGAGTTTAAGCGGCTGGTGCGCGCGCCCAAGCCAAGGAATTGAGTGCGTATGGTTTGCATGATTTCAGCTCCTTTATTCATAAACTCACCATTGCTTACTAAAGCACAGTAATGAACCTATTTTCCTCAGTTGAACTTGTAAAAACTGCTGCGAACCCAATGCTGAAGCGGGTTAACGGCTGAAGCGGAGGGTCACCCAATGGGTGAGTGTGAATTTGAGCAAAAAGCGGTGGTAAAAGCC
>Ga0208244_100699_pt1 | contig 26826 bp, 22 predicted proteins | sample SubbioCR12Aug_5A_FD_184828 | JGI IMG/M metagenome (GOLD analysis project Ga0208244, IMG submission 184828) | Serpentinite rock and fluid subsurface biosphere microbial communities from McLaughlin Reserve, California, USA - CR12Aug_5A (SPAdes) | ecosystem: Environmental > Terrestrial > Deep...
CCAGCCGCACCCCGCGGCCATAAAATTTACATCCACAAATTAAGAAGAAACTAATGTGGGTTTTTCAGTAGACCGCCACTATGGCAGATCAAAAACTGCCTGTGAAGTCTATGAAGGACGGGCCACAGAATCAGAAATCTGATGAGGGTCCAAGCCATAATAGCCCTTTTTAATCGTGGCTGACTTCTACCAGATTCGGGCTGAAGTTCGCAGTGTAGGCACGCGTTAGAATTATTACAAAAATGATATTTAAAACACTATTTATCGTATAATTAAAGCATAAAATCGCATTATTTTTTAAGGAGAGGGTAAAATATGAAAAACCAAAAATTTCTCGTTGTTTTTCTCACTGTTCTTGTCGTTGTACAATTAGCTTGTTCGCTTGCCGGTGCGCCTGAACCGACGGCCACTCAGCCGCCACTACCGACCAATACTGTTGCTTCCACAGCCACCCCGGAACCTACTGCTACAGAAACATCTACCCCGCGACCAACACGCGCACATACGCCAACAGCAACGCCATTCCCTGCTTTTTTTAGGGAAGAGATGGAACGGCAAGTTGGCACACTCTGGAATACTTATGTATTTGGGGATTCCAGCAAAAACACCTATCGTTTTAGAGATGGGGAATTGCTTTTCTCGATTAATGAATCCAATGCCGGTATCGAGTTTATATATACGCCCTACAATTACTCCGATGTTAAAATCGATGCTGTTTTTGATAACAAGCCAGAGAGTCGAAATACAATTAATGTAACATTACTATGCCGTGTTTCAGATGCTGGTTTCTATCAGGTTTGGATAACCAACGACGGGCGATATGGTTTTCAGGCTTATGACTCAAGTACGGAAAAATCTGAAACATTGTTTCAGGGAGCATCGCTGGTTATCAATCAAGGCAAAACCACAAATGAATACGGCCTTCAGTGTAAGGGAAATAAAATCACCCTGTTTATCAATGGGCAAGAAATAAAAACAGTCGAAGAAAATAAACTTGGATTACAAGAAGGAACGGTTGGCATTTATGTTGGCGCAGTCCAAACCCTCGTGCCAGTTATCGTAGGTGTTGACTGGCTTGAAATTAGCGAACCCTAACCTGAAGGAAACACTTTGGGCTTGAACCAATTCAAGCCCAAAGTGTTTTTTTGCTGAAATTTTATAGGGAAGAGAATCTTTTATAAAAAACACGCTTTTTACAATTGCCTTGCTGGTATTGGTCACACTGGCTTGCGGCCGGGGTAACAGCGAACTGCAAAAAGGCATGGTTTATCGGGTAGATTTTGAAAAACAGACCAGTGATTGGGACGATAGCAACTTCGATGATTTTGACGGCGCGTTTCGCCGTCATGAAAATGGCGGCTATCACATGGCATCCTCCTACCCAAACGCCACCATGGTCAGTGTTCTGGGCTTCGAAAAGCTCAAGTTCAATGGCGATGTGACAGTCGAGGTCGAGGCAACTCCGTTGGAAATTAACCAGAGCGGTATTTTTGGGTTGATGTGCCGCTACCAACGCACTGAAACCGGTGGTGATTATTATGGTTTCTATTTCGTACCACCCTCATCCGTGTTAATTTCAAAAGTTGTGAATGAAAACACCGAAGATCTGATATTTAAAGAATCTGTCCCTGTTCAGGCAGAAACAGGCGTAACCTATCATTTGCGCGCGGATTGCATAGGTGACAACCTGATATTTTATATCAACGACCAGGTTGTTCATTCAACGACAGATGCAGCCCTAAACGGTGAACATGTTGGCCTGGCGGTGGGCAACCTCGATTTTGGAGAAGGATTCTCCCCAGGTATTGACGTGCAGTTCGACAACTTTAGCGTCACCCGCCCGTAATATTTTTGCACAACACAAAAACGCCGATGTCGACTTCGGCGTTTTTGTGTTGTGTTTGGGATTGGCTTCTTTTTATTGCTACGGCAGCAACACTTCAATCACCGCCTGGATGATTTTGCTGCGGTAGTCAATCGCGGCCTGGACGTTCTGCATGTGAATGTCGTAAATGACCGGGTCCACTTCGGCTTTCCCGGCTTCGTTTTTGCTGGTTGGCAGGGTGGTGGTGTTGTCACCGTCCAGTTTGATGACCGAGCGGGCCGCCAGAGTGGGTTTTTCGGTTTTGCCAACTTCGACCGTCTGGGTTTCGACGGTCAGGGTGGCGGCGTCTTTGACGTATTTGGCGACTTCGTCGGCCACGTTCTTGAGCGCTTCTTTGATTTCAGGGGTTGCCATGGGTTGTTCCTCCTAGGGTTGGTTGAGAGATTGAAAGGCTTGCCATTGTTTTGAAAGTTGTGAAACATACTGGTAGGCCATTGGCAGGGCAAGGATGGCCGAACCGGGGGTGGTCAGCGCCAGCGAGATTTTGCCAGCGGCGATGGTGACGGTCGAGAACATGCGCAGGCGCAGGTTGCGGCCCATCAACTCACGGCGCAGGGTCTGGCTGTGTTCGCGCAAGTCGCCGGGGGTCGCGCCAGCGGAGAGAACCGTCAGCGCGTCGCCGGTCCAGTTGATACGCGTGGCAGCCACAGGTGAGTCCGCCGCGCCGCTTTCCACATGGGCAAAATTCAACACGTCGCGGTTGATGCGCTCCATAAAAGAGTCGAATTCCGCCTGGGCCTTTTGCATCGCGCCGGAGACGGTTTCGCCGATGCCAAAACTGACTTCTTCGCCGGATTTACCTGTTTCGGCTTCCTGCATGAGCGCCAGCAGCTGGCCTTCGGGCGAGGCTTCGTCCACCTCGGTGTAAGCGGCCACATCGAAAGAAACCGCGCTTTCATCCACTGCGCCGGATGGCTCAGGAAACAAGTCATCCAGCCGGATAAGGGCGGATTCCATCTCTGTTTCAAAGGTGGCGAAGTCGAGCGCGGATTCGTCCATGCTTAAGATTTGGGCAGGATGTTGACCAGGCTGGAGGCGGCGCTGACGACGGTTTTTATAAATTCGGCGCGGCTTTCCTGGGCCTGTTTGACCATTTGCATGTGAATTTCCCAGACTTCGACATCCACTTCGCCGTCTTTCTTGGGCAGGCAAACGACCGTGTCACCGTCGATGTTGACGCGGGTGAAGGCGCGCAGTTCGGCGTTGGTCATTTTGCGGTTTTCGAACTTGGCCCCGGCCAGGTCTTCGGCCACATAGGTCGAGATTTCGAGGCTGGAGGCGTCGTCGAGGGCATCTGACAGGTATTTGCCGACCTTGTCGATAAATTCGCGCAACTGGCCGGTCTGGCGCGCGGAGGATTCGCCTTCGGCCCCGGCTGCCGGTTTCTTGAATGAGTCGAAGATGCCAAAATCATCGCCCGGCCCGCCCGAAGCGGATTTGGCGACCGGGGCGCGGTCGACGATGTCGGGCTGGAAGGAGGCAGAAGCGCCGCTGACCGAGGCCGGGGCTTTGGAGACGATTTCACCCAGCGAGGCGCGTTCGGCGACGGGCGTTTCCTTGCCCTCGAATTTGAGTGTGACCGCCGGGTCGCCGAGCAGGGCGTAGTTGCGGGCGTCGTTGTTCGAGGTCCACATGCCGGCCAGTTTGACTTCGTCCTGGGTTTCGGGGGTGGTTTCGTCCAGTTCGGTGGTCAGGTCGGTCGAGATTTCTGCGTAGCGTTCGTTGAAGTATTCGGTGGCGTTGCCGGCTGGTTTGCCGTTTAGCAGGGCATTGATGGTCGAATCGAAAGTTTCGACGTCGCGGACTGTGCCGTCCCACATGATGGAGGAACCCCAGGCGCGCTCGATGTGGGCAAAGACGGCCAGTGCCCCGCCGCGCGGATGGCTGAGCAGGCGCATGGGCAGTTGGGCCAGGAAGGCGTGCGGCGCAATCGTTTTTTGTTCGCCGAAGGCCTGGCGGTAGAAATTGTCCATTTTGGGAACGCCGCCGCCATAGCAGGCGAAGATGAAGGCTATCATGCCGAAAACGTCGGCGTCTGAGGCAATGTCGTCTGCCGAGAAGTAGAAGTTGTCGGTAATCGGCACGCGCGCCTTGGGGCCGGGCCAGTCTTGGGTCAGGATGGCGCCGGTGTGCGGCATCTGGCGCGGGTCGTTTAGTTTGAAGTTCATGCCGTGGCTGGCGGTGAAGAGCAGGGCCGGGGTGTTCTTGCCGCCGATGTAGTTGGCAAGGTTTGCTTTTGTGGCCTTGGTTGGGTCGACGACATCCAGTTTCCAGTCTTTGTAGCCTTTCTTCATGCCGTCGGCCAGCGGCTTAATCAGGTGTTCGGCAGACATTTGGGTGGCGCGGTCGTTTTCGTTGGCGACCCCGAAGAAGGCCGCTTTTTTACCGCGAGAAATGCCTTTGGTCTCTGCCGCAACCACCGATTTGGCGTACTGGTAGTAGTCTTCCAGTTTGTCGAAGTAGATGCGCCCGACCGCGTACTGTACATCCAACTGATATTGCACGCTAAAGGGGATGGTTTCGGGCGAGCCGACCAGCATCAGGTAATAGGGGACTTTCTCAGGGTCGGCCGGGCCGGGGCCGCGCCCGAAGCGTTTCAGGAAGTCGTTTTTGCTCTCGCCCTGATTGTAGCCGTTTTCCTGGCCGATAAATTCACGGTAATAGTGCGCTTTCTGCGCGGCGGCCTGCTTTTTGCGGTGGTCAAGCAGGGGCTTGAGGGCTTCCTTGAGCGCATCGACCGATTTTTGCGGCAGGTTGTTGGGGAAGACCACGCCCCAACCGGCCTCGTCGAGCTTTTCAGCGGTAATGCCTTCTGCGACGCCGAAATGAGCGCCGCTTTGCAGGTCGCGAGCATGGCGCATCTTTACATCTCTTAAATCGTCGGGGGTCAGTTTTTGCCCGCGCGCCACTTTTGAAATCATATCGGTGGTGATGGCGGCGCCCAGTTCGTCACTGTATGATTCGCCGTCAGCGTTTACGCCATTGAGCATAAGTTCTTGGGTCATCTTGTTTCCTCCAATTTACGCGGTAAGGGTCAGGGAATGCAATTGTATTGGTCGTCGAGCATGTATTGATGCAATTCTCGGCAGGTCAGTTTGCGGCCCTGAATTTTGGCTTCAGCCAGGGCCATCAGTTCGTCGTTGTCGAGTGTGAAACCGCGCACGGTCCAGTCGCTGACGATTGCGACCACGTGCTCGAAAGTCACCGGGTCGATTGCAATATCGAGAATTGTATCGTCATTGGCAAAAGCGTAGGCCCGCAGCGTATAGGCCAGTTCCCAGGTTTCCTGGTCGTCAGCTTCTCCCAGCTGCCAGACTTTGATAATTCCATCAGCCCCGGCGCTCAGTATCTTGCTGCCATCGCCCGAGAAAGTTACGCTGAAAATGGTAGCCAGGTGGTCGCTAAAATCGTAAGGAAGTTGACGCTGGTCGTCAGGCAGTTCGGGGGTGAGGTCCCACAAAATGATTTTGGCGTCATCGCCGACCGAAACAAGCTGGTCGCCCTGCGGGTTGAAGTCAAAATCGCGAATGATGTCTGTGTGACCGCTCAACGTCATTTTGACCTGGCCGGTCAGCGTATCGACCAGGACGAGTTCGTCATATTCGCGGAACTGAACGACCACGAGGCTGGCATCGTGATTGAAACGCACCTGCTGCACGATTTCCCTTTCCTGCAACGGAAGGAAGGTGCGCAATTGCTGTCCCGATTGGGCATCCCAAATGGTAACGTATCCGTTGTTCTGGCCGGTGACAATATAGCGGTCGTCTGCGCTAAAGTCGGCGCTGTAAACCTGAGAATCGTGAGCGAGGGTCAGCACAGGCTGCGGCGATTGGCTCGATAAAGACCAGACAATGGCAGATTTGTCCCAGGATGCGGAAACCAGTTGCGCGCCGGTACTGTTGAAATCGACAGCCAGGACACTGGCCGTGTGTCCGGTCAGGGGCGGCATGGCCGACAGCCCGGTTCGTGAATCGAGTATCAGGATTGTCCCCGGCAGGTTGTAATCGGGATAAAGCGATTTTTCATCTTGGGCCAGGGCCACAGACACAGCCAGCAACTTTCCATCAGGGCTGTAATCCACGTCTTCTGAATAGCCGGGAGAAATCGCGCCAGGAGCATTCGGCGAAGGTATTTCAATATCCCGGGTGAATAGCTCATAATTCCCGTTCCAGGAAATATTCCACAGGCGGATGGTGTTGTCGGCGCTGGCCGATGCCAGCATACCCTCATCCTGCGGGTTGAGCGCAAGCGCATAGACCTGGTTGGTATGACCGCGAAGTTCTAATTTGGCGCGGCCATACAGACCATCCCAAACGCGAATGGAACGGTCTGCCCCGGCAGAGATGATTTCACCTTCAATGGCGTCGGTGTCAGACCCCGGTCTAACCAGCAAGCCGTACACCCAATCATCGTGCCCGCTAATTTTCATCATCGGGTCTTTTGAACCGGTTTCGGCATCCCATACATAGATGTTGCCATCTGTGGCAGAAGTGATTAGCCTTGAACCGCTCAAATTGAAAACAGCGCCGGTCAGGCGGGCAGGGTTGTTGATGATATTGGCCCTGATTTGGAAGGAATACAAACGCTCGGCCCTGGCTACATCCCAGATAATGGCAGAACCGTCCAGGGCGGCGGTGGCGATGCGGGTTCCATCCGGGCTGAATGCCAGGGCTTGAATCGAGCCGCGATGAAAAGTCGCGAACTCGGCCGCCGGGCCAAGGTTAAGGTTCCATGTTTTTAGCGCCCGGTCATCGCCCGCGGTAGCCAGGATGCTGCCATCCGGGCTGAAAGCCAGCCCCCAAATGGCACCCTGGTGCGCGTTTGAAAGGCGGGCCGCCTCATCCCAGGAATTGGTATCCCATAAAATAATTTGCCCCTCGCCGTCGGCTGCGGCCAGTAATTTGCCGTCAGGGCTGAATGCGACAGCAGTTGCGCCATATGAGTCTGTCCGCGGGTTCACCAAAAAGTCTTTTAAGATGGTGCTTTGTGGGGATGCTGCGTCCCAAATTTTTATGCTGCCATCCAGGCTGGCCGATGCGATAAGTTTGCCGTCTGGGCTGAAAGCGACCGAATAAACCCGGTTGGTATGCCCGATAAAGGTACGTTCGAGGCGCGAGGCGGGCAGCGCGTGGTGCATTGCGTCGATTGCCTCGCCCACTGGTGGGTTGGTGTTGCGCATTGCCTCAAGCGCCAATACAATCGCCAGGCCGGGGTCATCCTTAAGTGTGCTCAGGGATGCCGCTGCCCACTGCCGGGTTTCGGCGAGATTTTCAGCCAGGGTTGCGCGGGCTTCCTCCTCTTCCGCCTGTTTTTGCGCCGCGACCGCCCGGCTTTCTGACGCCTCGGCGGCAATTTTAGCATCCCAAGCTTCCTGGCGGGCAACTTCAGCTTGGAAATATAAAAACACGGCGGCAACCAGGGCAATTACACTCACAGCCAGCAAGGCCTGCACAATGCGGTTGTTGCGTTTTTCCCTTAGGACCTGGTCATGGAATTTTTTGCAGGCTTCGAGGAACTGCCATTCCACTTCTGTCAAAAGGTCGGCATTATTACTGGCCCATCCGGCGGCATCGAGATAGTCCTGTCCGAACAGGAGCAGCCCGTCGGAGCGTCCCTGCTGTGCCCAGACATCTGCCGCGCGTTGGAAGAGGTTGAGATTCTTATCGAACCATTGGGTGTTGTTCAGCCGCACCGGCTGGATAAGCCGGTCGTGCGCCAGTTCGTACCAGGTTGCCCCGCCGCGCTGTTCGGCCCGCACAAGGTAACTGCGCGCCAGCTCTGTAATGACATGGTTGGGCAGGCCGTCGCTGGAATTGGGCGCGCGCAGCACCTGGCTGCGAATTCCCTGCGGGCTGATTAATTTGCGGTCGAACCACTCGCGGATGGCGCGTTCACGCATGCCTGTCCGGTTGGAAATCGCGGCCACTTGCAGGGCGTAAAAATCGGCCAGGGCGTTGTCCACATTGCCGATGGCTTCAATATCGCCCATCCCAATTTCGTCTTGCTCCCTTGGCAGTTCGGCCCACAAACGGCGGCAAACCACCTGTAATTGAACCGGCTCGACATATGCGCCGGGCTGCTGGGCGGTTGTGCCGTCTGGTTGTTGAACCTGCATCATGCGCAGGTCGTCGGCCAGTTTTTGGGCGGCCTGTTCGGTGAAAAGGACACCGTGGCGTTCTGCCGGTTTTTGGATGGCCGCGAGCGCGGCCTCGGTCTGGAGCAGGCGCAGGCGGTAGCGGGCCGAAAAACCGGTCGGCACAGGCCGGATGTATGAATCGAGTCGCGGCAGGAAGTCCTCGCGCAGTGAGTACAAACACCAGATGTTGCGGTCGCGCAGGGTTTCGCCCAACTGGTCGAAGAATCCCTGTTTGGCGGCCCGCTCGGTTGGCGCCACGGTGATAACTTCCTCGCCCTGGTCAATCAGCAGCAGAAGGGAGCGCGAATCGTCATAATTCACGTCCAGATTTCGGGCGCGTTCGCGGTAGTTTTGCAGGTAGGTTTTCAGGCGCATCGAGGCCAGTTCCTCGGGCGCAAAGCGTTCCTTGAGAGGCAGTCCGCTTTCAACAGAAAGCAGGAGGCTATAAATGTAACGGTTGAAATCTTCTCCCAGTGGAATATCGGCCGGAGGTTCCTGGTTGACGCGCATGACTGGCAGCACCTCAAACCCGTTGGTTTCCAGGGACGGGATGAGGGCAGCGTTTGTCAGGGAGCTCTTACCCGCGCCCGAAGGCGAGTAAAGCATTACGATGCGTTCGGCAATTAATAAATCTACCAGCTCGGCGCTTTCGTGTTCGCGTCCGTACAGGGTTTCACCGCGCCGGTAGGGACGTGGGCCGACATAAGGATTGGTGCGCGAGGCTAATGTTTCAGCGTTTTGCGACATGGCTTACTCCTGCCTCGCTGCTTCCCATTGGCGGGCCAACTGGTAAATAAAATCATCCGACTTTCCCCAATAGACATTAATTTCAGAATCGCCAAAATATTTTTCTACAAACTTGCGCGCCCGGCGCGTGTCCAGGTTGCGGGCGTCGTCCAACTCGACCTGCACCCCTACGTGGGCATAACGCCCGCGCCGCGCGCTACCCTGCTGAACCATAACCGTGCGGAACAGGGCGCGGAAGGTCCAGTCGTCGAGTTGGAATCCCAGCACCAGCAGGTTGGCGTCGGTCATGGCGCGCGTGATGAGCGGCGGGATGATGGCCGGGGTGCGTCGTTTCGCCAGCGTAAAGCCAATCAGAAACTCGTAATAGTCGTCCTCGGTCAATACCAGCGATTCAGGGTTGCGCAAATGCCCGAACAGGTGATAAACCAGCGGGCGTTCGACGGTCGGCCTGTATTCCGGCTCCTGGTCGTAGATTGATTCTTCATAAAAACGCTCACTCCACGGGCAGACGACCACTTCGGGTTTTCGCCCGGCGTCTTCCAGGGCTTCGGCCAGCATATTGTTGTAATTGGTGGTGATGTATATCGGCAGGGGCAGGTTGGCAAGCACTTTGTGCTGTTCGTATTCCTGGCTGACGCGGAATTTCTGCCCGCAAAACTTTAACATTTCGAGCAGGTTGGCGTTGGGCTTTTTCAGGTTTTCGGGCAGTTCTGCGCCAAAACGCGCCTGGAGCGAGGCCCGCACCATGCCGTTGATGGATGACATCAGGGTATCTACGCTCTGGTTGGAGGCCACGAACTGGGTTACTTGCGGCAGGGTTTCCTGATAAAAGGAAGCCAACGGAAAATTGAACTTCTTTGCCAGCCCGAGCGACATATCACGCCATGAGCCGAGCATCGGTTCGTACAAGCCAGGCCCCAAAATAGGGGTGCATTTTTCGTTCTGGATGGCGGCAACGATGGCCGGCCACTTGTCGAACTCGCCCGCCTCGCCCAGGCCGGGCACATACCAGATCTTGCCGCTGCGCAGGCGCATGAACAAGACTGGCATCCAGAAATCGTGTGCGTCGCGGATCGTCCCGCGCGCAACCGCCAGGGCGCGGTCGATTTGTCCGTCGCGGTCGAGTTCGCTGAAGAAGGTCGGCATGAACTTTTTGATGCTGTCCATGCTGACATTTCCCTGCATGGCTATCACCGCCGGAATTCCGGCCTGCGATAGGCGCGGCCCAATCGCTTGCAGGGTGTTCCCGGCCCCTTTGCCGGCGCTCTGGCACGAGGCCAGCACAACCAGCCTGGGCTGGTGAATCAATTCGTTGATGCGGGTCGCCAGTTGCGAGGCCAGTACCCGCTCGACTTTGCCGTCTTCATTTTCGAGCCACAGCATCGGTTCGCCGGTATTGGTCAGCGTTCCGTGGGCGGCAATGTAAAGGATGTCACAGCCACCGCGTAGTTTTTCGACCAGAGCCTCCAGGGTAGCGCGTTCCTTTGGCTTGGCGGGCAGGAGGGTCATCGGGATTTTGCCCAAAGACTGTTTGGCGCGCTCAAATTCCCCTTCCCGGTCCACATCCGCCAGTTTGTATTCACCCAGGCCCTCGGGCGCGGCTACCACCACCAGGGCTTTCAGGTCGCCCTTGGGGCGCAGTTTGACCGAACGCAGGTCGGTGGCGCTCAGGTAGCGCGAAAAAAGCACCTTTTCACCGGTGAACAAAGGCGAACCGTCTTTCGGGTCGCGCATGCTTTCCCAGTAGATGCTGTTAAGCGGCCAGGCGCTGGCGCTAATCAGCAGCCGCAGCCGCAAGGGGTTGTTCAACGATTGAGCGCTGGTCTGCGCTTTTGCCCATAACTCGGCCATTCCGGGGTCTTTGAAGAAGGTTTCACCCAGTTTTTTGCCGTAATCTTCGGGCAGGGTGATTAAGTCTTCAAAGTCGAGCGGGTCATACTCGAACAGGATGGGCTTTTCATGGCCGAAAAACGTATCCACATCGCTGTTAGGCAGGGTCAGGCGGCCCTCGATGCTGTACGCCTTTTCGTCACGCAGCTGCAGGCTTAATTCAAGGTCTGCAAATTCAGCCAAAGGTGACCTCTCTCCTCAATACAGAACATTCCGCCAGCATCGAATCAAACCGGCGGAATGTGTGTTCTGGTTAGCAATCAGGGGGTGAAACTTGCGGAATGGGGTCTTCGGGGCGTTCCAACACGCACCAGGCAGCCACATAGCCCTCGTTTTCGTTGACATCGTGTACCCGTATCCACTCGCCGGGCTGGCCTATTTTGCGCGCCGCAATATCGGGCGGCTCGACGGCGAATAGTTCGCTGTCCTTGGGCAGGCGGCGGATGAGGGTGTCTTTGGAAATGTAGGGGAACTGGCGCAAGGCCACATTTTCTTCGGATGTGCGCAGGATGACCGGCAGGATTTCGCCGACCGAGAAATTGGCTCCGGCAGTCTGGCGCTCGGCCTGCGGGCCAAAGGCTTCTGACCCGAGGCTGACAATGTTGACGTACCAGGCGGCCACCACGCCCTGGGTGTTTTGCACATCGGCCACCTTGAGCCATTCGTACATGGTGCCGACCTTACGCTTGACCTCGGCGGCGGTTTCGAGCACTTTCAACTCTGCGCCAATCGGCAGCACTTTCAGGATGCTGGCGTCGGTGCTGTCGGGTTTCGAGCGCAGTTTCAAGGCGTCTACGCTGGTCTTGACCACCGGGGCGTCTTTTGGCACGGGGACAGTCGCCGGCGGCGCGTCGGGCGTGGGGGCGTTGGCGTTCTTGGCCTTGGCGACCAGCCAGGCGGCGGTATAGCCTTCGGTTCCGTCGGCCAGTTTGACGGCCAGCCATTGGTTCTGCTGGCCGATTTTGGCGTTGGCGGCGGTGTCGGCTTCGAGCACCTTCATCTCGGTGTTGATGGCGACCCGTTTGAGCAGGGTCTGCTCTGCCACCAGGGTCTGCGAGCGTACGGCCAACTCGTCTGCCGTGGCGTACACCGGGAAGGAGGCGTACACGCCTTTATCGAGTTTGGGCGCGGCGGGCGGCGGCAGGGGCGCGCCAGGGCCATCGAAGTACATGACGCCGGTGATAATTTTGGATAACTCCTTCGTCCCGGTAATCTGGGCATATTTAGAATTTTTAAGCGTAATCTTGCCGTTTGCCAGCGGAAAGGGATAGGGGTCATAGACCAGGTAATCGTCGTCCTGTTTACCGTAGACGACCATGTAGTGGGTCTGCACCCCGGCCTGCGGCGACCAGTCGGCTTCGATGATGACCGGCTTGCCGCGCCCCAGCCAGGCGTCAATTTCGGCCAGCGGGGCCGGGGCATTGGCGCAGTTGACATAGGTCACATAGCGGATTCCCGATAAAACGCTCGGTACTGCGCTGGGAATCATGAAGGCCGTCCCGGCAGAAAAGCCGGAGACCTTCTTCATTTTTTCATTTAGCGAGTCAGGGTTTTCGTTGAGGCCGTAGGCTGAGGCAAGCATCGAGACGCTTGTCAGCAGGCAGCCAAAATTGCCCATGGTGGATGAGTTGCTAAACCCGAGCATTTTGGCTTTCCAGGCCGGGTCGGTTTGGGAATATTGCTTGATTTCAGCCATGTTCTCCTCGCATGATTGGCAAATCGGATAAATTTGGACTGAAAAGATTATATACCAAAACCATTACAAAAGCATTACAAGGGTTTGGGTTATTCCCCCGACCAGCGGCTAAAGACAGCCTGTGAAACCAGCCTGCCCGCGCTCGATTCGCGGGTCACCAGTTCCCCGGCCTCGACCTGGCCGCGATGCTTTTGCATCAGTTCTGCCAGTGTGGTATGCAGGTGTACCCCCGAAGCACGCACGGCGTACATGGTCAGCACAACAAAAAGCGGGTTGGAGCTGAGTACCGCCTGGCAAGCCTCCAGCAGTTCGGGCAGCGATTGATAGACCTCCCACACCTCGCCCTTTGGCCCGCGTCCGAACTTGGGCGGGTCGAGATAAATGCCGTCGTATTTTATCCCGCGCCGCGCTTCGCGCTGGACAAATTTGAGCGCGTCGTCCACAATCCAGCGGATGGGCCTGTCAGCCAGCCCGGAGAGTTCCTGGTTCTCGCGCGCCCACCCGACCGATTTCTTCGAGGCGTCAACGTGCGTGACGCTGGCCCCGGCGCTGGCCGCCGCCAGGGAGGCCAGGCCTGTGTACCCGAAAAGGTTCAGCACCCGCGCCGGGCGCCCGGCGGCCTGAATTTGCTTGGCCATCCAGTCCCAGTGCGCGGCGCATTCGGGGAAGACGCCCAGGTGGCGGCCCGGCGTGGTCATTACCCAAAACTTGAGCGGCGCGCAGCCTGTTAGCGGATAGCGCATCTCCCAGCGTTCGCGCAACTTCGAGCGCGCCTGCCAGTGCCCGCCGCTTTCCTCGCTGGTCGGCCTGAAAACCGCGTCGGCTTCGCGCCAGGCGGCTTCGGGTAGGCTGCGCTTCCAGGTGGCAAGGGCTTCGGGGCGCGCAAAACGGTACGGCCCGAAACGTTCCAGTTTCAGGCCGTCTCCCGAATCAAGCAGTTCATAATCGCGCCAGTGGGGTGAATCGAGCAGGGACAGGTTCATGGATTTGATGTAAAGATAGGATAAAAGTCCTACACCACTTGAAATTCACCTCAAATGGGTGTAGAATGTGGGAGTAAGTGGGAGTAAGTGGGACGGAGTGGAGCGCCGGGTGAGAGCCCGGCGTTCCGCGCATTAAAGAAGGATTAGAACATATGTTCTTGGGTCAGTTCCGCCATAACCTCGATGATAAAGGACGCCTGACAATTCCGGCGGTCTTTCGAGATTCTGTCGGCCAGGGCGCGTTCATCTCGCAGGGTTTTGACCGCAACCTGATGGTCATGACCGCTGAGTACTTCCAGCAAGTCTACGCGCGCATCAATGCCATGAGTATTACCGACCCGTCGGCCCGCTTGCTGCGCCGCCTGCTGCTTTCCAACGCTTACCAGGTTGAAGTAGACAAAGCCGGGCGCATCCTCGTTCCGCAGCACCTGCGCCAATTCCTCGGCCTGGATGGCGAAGCGATGGTCGTCGGCCAGGGCGAGTACTTTGAGATCTGGTCGCCTGGCGGTTGGGAAGAGCAGATGCAGGCTCTCGAAGACACCGAAGCCAACGCCGGGCGTTTTGCCGCACTCGACCTTTCGACCGGCCCGGCATGAGCGCCCCGCACCTGCCTGTACTTTACAAAGATATTATACACGCTCTCGCCCCGCGCGCGGGGGGCCGCTATGTTGACGGCACACTCGGCGCGGGCGGCCACGCCGCCGGAATTCTCGAAGCCAGCGCGCCCGACGGCGAACTGCTCGGCCTCGACCGCGACCCGCAAGCCCTGGCAATCGCCAGCGAGCAGCTGGCCGGGTTCGGCGGGAGGGTGCACATCGTCCATGCCAGTTACCTCGAAATGGCCGAAAACGTCCAAAGGTTGGGATGGGACAAGGTGGACGGCATTGTGCTGGACTTGGGAGTTTCCTCGATGCAGGTGGACAGCGCCGAACGGGGGTTTTCCTTCCTGCAAGACGGGCCGCTCGACATGCGCTTCGACCCGACACTTGGCTCCTCGGCGGCAGACCTGGTCAATAACCTCAGCGAAAGCGACCTGACCGACCTCCTCTTCCGTTATGGCGAGGAACGCCTGTCCCGAAAGATTGCCCGCGCAATCGTCCAGAATCGTCCTTTGACAACAACCCGCCAACTGGCCGACCTGGTGCTGAAGACCATCGGCAAGCGCGAACGCATCCACCCGGCGACGCGCACCTTCCAGGGTTTGAGGATTGCCGTAAACGGCGAACTGGATGCGGTGGAGAGTGTCCTGCCGGTCGCGGTGGAAATGCTCAAGGCGGGCGGCCACCTGGCGGTCATCTCCTTCCACTCGCTGGAAGACCGCATCGTCAAAACCTTTTTCCGGCGTGAGAGCCGAGATTGTCTTTGTCCACCCCGACAACCGATTTGCACTTGCGGGCACCGCGCCAGCATCGTTGAAGTCAACCGCAAACCCATTGAGGCGGGCGAAGCAGAAATACAAGAGAACAGCCGCGCCCGCAGCGCGAAACTGAGAATTGTAGAAAAAAGATGACTGCGACACCTGCAACCCCTCATGACACCAAAAGCGTTTTGGGCGCCTATGCCGAAGCGGCGCAGGCGATTCATTCGACCCGCTCCTTGCAGCGCCAATGGGTTATCCTGTTTGGTGTGATGATTGCAGTTGTGGCGATGGTGGCCGGTCTTTACCTGGATGTAACCGCCCGCGCCGCGATTACGGGGCGCGAAATCCAGAATCTTGAGCAAACGATTATAGCCAACCGGCGTGCTAATTCGGATTATGAAACCGAGCTGGCCCGCCTGATGTCTTACCAGGTGATGAACGCGCGCGCGCTTACGAATGGTTTTGAATTTATCGAGCGCGACGCGATTCAGTATATGGTTGTTCCAGGGTATGCCCCGGTGGATGGGGTTCACTTCAAGAGCGCGGTGCCTGAAAAGCAAGCCATTTCTGCCGCGCCTGAATATCACCAGTCCCTGCTCGAATGGATTAGTGAAGTCATTCAGGACGCTTCTACGCCCCTTGGAGGTTTGCGATGAAACATGCCCATATTGGACGCGCTTATTTTCTTGCTGCGTTGTTTGCCCTGTTGGGTGTGCTGGCGTTGGGACAAATGCTGCGCATTCAGTTAAGCCCCCAGGCGGCGGCATTTATCCGGCAAGGCGACCGTTACGCGGGGGAATACCGCACCCTTTACCCTGAGCGCGGACAAATCTATGACCGTCATGGCTATCTGCTGGCCGGGAATGCCACCATCTATGAGGTTGGTGTCAGCCTGCAGGATATGCGTAATGTGCACAGCATTGCCCTGGCTGCAAACGTTGTGCTCGGCCTTAATTATGACGAAATTTACGCTTACTTGAACAATCCGCCTGCCGGGTCAGTTTACCTGGTTTTGCAGGGTTATGTCCCATCTGAAAAAGCGGTGGAACTGCAGCGGATGAAAAAGCAACTGGCGGAACAATATGAGACCAAGGGCGACCCCAGCCTGGCCGGGCTTGATTTCCGCGCCCATTTGCAGCGCAGTTATCCCGAGCATACCCTGGCATCGAACCTGCTCGGTTTTGTCACCCGCGAAGGACGCGGGTATTTTGGCGTCGAGGAAAAATATAACGACCTGCTGGCTGGTATGCCGGTCACGGTCTGGGTTCCGCAAGACCCCAATCGCGCGGTTGAACTGCCAAAAGTGCCCAAAGGCACCGACCTGGTTTTGACGATTGACCGTGAAATTCAGGCTGCGGTTGAGGAGATTCTTTCCGAGGCGGTTAGTGATACCGGCGCGCTTTCAGGCACAGCAATAGTGATGAACCCGAAAAATGGTGAAATTTTGGCGATGGTTTCGACCCCGCAAATGGATTTAAACGAATTCTGGAAATATACCGAAACCTACAAATACGCCAGCGATTTCAACCGCGCTGTTGCGACCCAGTATGAGCCGGGCTCGGTTTTCAAAATCTTGACCATGGCGGCGGCCATCGACAGCGGCACGGTCGCGCCGACCACCACCTATCTTGACCTGGGTTATTACGAAATCGGCGGTGGCTACATCTATAACTGGGACAAGGGTGCATGGGGTCCGCAGGATATGGTTGGCTGCCTGCAAAATTCGTTGAATGTCTGCATGGCGCGCCTGGCAAGCCAGATGGGGCCTGAAAACTACTATGCTTATATGCGCCGCTTTGGCATTGGGCGACCCACCGGCATCGATATGGCAGGCGAGGCCCCGGGACGCTTGAAGATGCCCGGCGACTCGGACTGGTACCTGATTGACCTGGCGACCAATTCCTTCGGTCAGGGCGTGGCTGTCACCCCTATCCAGATGATGGCTGCCGCTTCGGCCCTGGCCAACGACGGCAGGATGGTTTATCCGCACGTCTTGTATGGCATGGTCAATAATGGCAACCAGTACAACACACCACCGCAGGTTTTGGGCACGCCCATCTCGCCGCAGAGCGCCCGCACCGTCAGCGAGATGTTGGCCCTTGGCCTGGAACGCAGCGAATCGTGGGGGCTGGTCGACGGTTACCGCATTGCGGGCAAGACCGGAACAGCCCAGGTGCCGACCGAGTTTGGCTACTACAGCCCAACCGACATCAATGCCTCGTTTATCGGCTGGGGGCCGCTGGACAACCCGCAGTTTATGGTGTACGTCTGGCTTGAAAAACCCAAGTCGGACGTGTGGGCGTCCTTGTTGGCTGCCCCGGTTTTCAAAGATATTGTCGAAAAAATTGTAGTTTTGATGGATATACCACCCGATGCAATTCGCCAGCAACTGGCTGGCCCATGAGCGTGAGATGCTGACCCTTGCCGATGTTCTCGAAGCCCTGACAGGTCTCCGCCCGGTGATAAACCCGCTGGTTATCACTGAGGCGGCGATTGATTCCCGCCAGGTCATTCCTGGGGGGCTGTTTGTGGCTATTCCCGGGGAGCGGGTCGACGGTCACGATTATGTCTCGCAGGCTTTCCAGGCGGGCGCGGCGGTTGCGCTCATCGAGCATGAAGTCGAAGAACCCTGGCTGGTGCTGGATGCCCGTCCCGGTAATTGGCGCGACGCCGAACTGCCGCTGCAACCCCCAATTTGCATCCTGGTCGACAACACGGTCGCGGCCCTGCAAACCATTGCGGCTTTCTGGCGGCGAAAACTGAACCTGCGGGTGATTGGCGTAACAGGCAGTGTCGGCAAATCGACCACCAAAGAGGCGATTGCCCAGGTGCTGCGCCAGCGCTACAAGACCCTCAAGAGTCACGCCAACCTTAACAACGAAATCGGCCTGCCGCTCAACGTGCTGCGCCTGACTCCCGGCCACCAGTATGCTGTGCTGGAAATGGGATTTTACGTCCCCGGTGAAATATCACAGTTGTGCGAAATTGCCCTGCCGCAGGTTGGCATCATCAACAACATCGGCACGGTTCACGCCGAGCGGGCCGGGTCGCAGGAAACCATCGCCCAGGGCAAGGGCGAACTGGTCGAAGCCCTGCCGCCCGCGCCGGAGGGGATCGCCATCCTGAACTACGACGATCCCTTTGTCCGCCCGATGAACAGCCGCACCCGCGCCCGCGTCTTCTACTACGGCCTCGACCCTGCCGCCGACCTGTGGGCCGACAAAGTCGAGGGCATGGGTCTGGACGGCATCCGCCTGCGCCTGCATTATCGCAAGGAAGCCCTGCATGTGCGCGTACCGATGATTGGCCGCCACTCTGTCCACACCGTTTTGCGGGCCACAGCAGTCGGGCTTGCCGAAGGCCTGACCTGGGACGAAATCATCCACGGCTTGCAGGAAAGCCAGGCCCAGTTGCGGCTGGTGGCGGTGCGGGCTGAAAACGGCGCCCTGATTTTGGACGACACCTACAACGCCTCACCCGAATCGACCCTGGCGGCGTTGAACCTGCTCGAAGAACTCAAGGGACGGCACATTGCCATCCTGGGTGACATGCTCGAACTGGGGCAGTACGAACGCCAGGGACACGAGCGGGTCGGCGCGCGCGCCGCCGAAGTGGCCGATGTGCTGGTCACATTTGGCATTCGCGCCCACCTGATTGCCGAATCGGCCCGCCGGGCGGGTATGAGTAAGGCTGTCATTCATGAATTCGAGGAAATGGACGCGCTGATTGCCTGGCTCGAAAAGAACCTGACCGGGCAAGATGCTGTTTTGGTGAAAGGCTCACATAGTTTGCGTATGGACAAAATCGTTTCGGCCCTGGAGAGCGCCCAATGAAAGACTCTACCCTGGCCCTCAGTTTGGCCGGCCTGAGTTTTATGCTGACCGTCATTTGGGGCGGGCCGTTGTTGCGCGTCTTGCGCCATTTCAAAATTGGCAAATTGATTAGGGTCGAAGAACCTGGCAAGCACATGGTCAAAATGGGAACCCCGACCATGGGCGGCGTGATGGTTGTCCTGCCGGTTTTACTGCTCACCGGCCTGCTCAATGCGGTTGCGCTGGTCGGCCTGAAACTGGCCGGTCAGTCGGTGCTTGTTCCGATGGCAACCATGGTCGCCTTTGGCGTGCTCGGCGCGGTGGACGATTGGGAAGGCATCCGTGGCAAGCGGCGCGGAGACGGCCTGAGCATTCGCGCCAAGTTCATAGCCCAATGGGTGCTGGCCGGCATTGTGGCCTGGGCCTTGAAATACATGCTGGGCGTGCCCGATGTGCTCTTCCCCGGCATGCAGCTGGTCATCAACCTGGGCTGGTTCTACGTGCCGATTGCGGCCTTCATCATTGTCGCCATGTCGAACGCCATCAACTTTACCGACGGCCTTGACGGACTGGCCGGGCTGATTTCCGCGACCATTTTTGCGGCGTATGGCGCAATTGCCCTATTGCAGGGCCAAATTTTCCTGGCCCAGTTTTCCTTCACAGTGGTTGGCGCGTTGTTCGGCTTCCTGTGGTTCAACGTTCACCCCGCCCAACTCTTTATGGGCGACACCGGCTCGTTGGCGCTTGGAGCGACCATCGCCGTCGTCGCGCTGATGACCGGCCAATGGGTGATTTTGCCCCTGATAGCCATCATCCCTGTCAGCGAGGCTCTCAGCGTCACCATCCAGATTTTGTACTTCAAACTGACCAAAGGACGGCGCTTCTTCAAAATGGCGCCCATTCACCTGCATTTTGAACTGCTCGGTTGGAGCGAAACCCAAATCGTGCAGCGTTTCTGGCTGATTGGCCTGCTGGCTGCCCTGCTCGGGTTTGGCCTGGCAATGGTCTAACATTTCGGACTTGGATATGACTGTCAACTGGCGCGAGAAAAAGGTCGTAATCATCGGTGCAGCCCGGCAAGGGCTGGCACTGGCGCGTTACCTTGCCCGGCACGGCGCGCGGGTGACGATTAACGACCGCCGCCCCGCCGCTGAATTGAAGGAAGAGCGACAGTCTTTGTCCAAACTGAATCTGGATTGGGCCCTCGGCGCGCACGACCCGCAAATTGTTCGCGGTTGCGAGGTGGTTTTTGTCTCCGGCGGCGTTCCGCTTGACAACCCGATAGTGCTGGCCGCGCGCGAGCAGGGAATTCCGCTTTCGAACGATACCCAGGTCTTCATGCACGCCGTTCCCTGCAAAACCATTGGCATTACCGGCTCGGCGGGCAAAACCACCACCACCACCCTGGTCGGGCGCATTGCCCAGGGCGCTTCAAGCGGACAGTATGGCCGGGTCTGGATTGGCGGCAACATCGGCGACCCGCTGATTAATTATGTGGACGAAATGCAGGCCTCCGACCTGGCAATCCTGGAAATATCGTCCTTCCAGTCTGAACTGATGACCGGTTCACCCGACATTGCGGCCATCCTGAACATTACCCCGAACCACCTCGACCGGCATGGCACAATGGACAATTACATTGCCGCCAAGGCGCAGGTCTTGAAGAACCAGTCAGAAAGCGGCGTTGCTATCTTGGGGCGTGACGACCCCGGCGCCTGGGGTTTGGCTGGCGAAGCACGCGGCAGGTTGTTCTCCTTTGGCTTCACCCCCCTGTCCGAAGGCATGGATGGTGCTTACGTAGAGAATGACCAATTCTTCATCCGCGAGGGCGGGCAGGTCATCCCCCTGCCGGTTGCAGAAGCCATCGAATTGCGCGGCGAACACAACCGCCTGAATGTGTTGGCAGCCTGCACCATTGCCCACGCCGCCGGTTTTTCGCCCGAAGCCATGCGCGACGGTGTGCGCGGATTTCGCGGCGTGCCGCATCGTTTGGAATTCATCCGCACCTGGCGTGGGGCGCAATGGTACAACGACTCGATTGCGACTGCCCCTGAGCGCACCATTGCCGCCATCCACTCTTTTGGCGGGCCGCTGATTTTGCTCTTGGGCGGGCGCGACAAAGACCTGCCCTGGGAAGACCTGGCGAAACTCGTCCACCAGCGCGTAGATCACGTGGTTGTTTTTGGCGAAGCCGCCGAAAAAATCGAATCGGCGCTGGGGCCGCGTGTTCCGGGTAACCGCCCGTTCAGTCAGGCGCGGGTCGCCAACCTGAAGGATGCCGTCCTGTCCGCTTCACGGGTTGCCCAGCCGGGTTTTGTGGTGCTTTTTTCGCCCGGCGGTACCAGTTACGACGAGTTTAAAGATTTTGCAGAGCGCGGAGAAAGGTTTAAGGAATGGGTACTCGAATTTTCCGAAACACTGCGGTAGCCCCCGCCGACCAACTGGAAGCCGTTCCCGCTACCACCAGCGCGGCGCGTATTAAACCGAGCGGCGAAGTAGACCTGCCCTTGATTCTTATCATGGTCGCAATGTTGACTTTTGGCTTAATCATGGTCTTTTCCGCATCGCCCGATTTCTCGCTCTACCAACACGGCGACGCCTGGCTGATTTTCTCGCGCCAGGTCTTATGGGTCATCCTCGGTTGCGCTGTCGCCTACGTGCTCTCGCGGATTGATTATCACTACTGGCGCGTCCTGGTTTTGCCGTTTATGCTCGTTACCCTGGTGCTGCTTATCGGCGTTTTGCTGGTTGGCGATGTGCGCCTGGGTTCGATGCGCGGTCTGTTTTCCGGCTCCATCCAGCCTTCGGAATTGGCAAAGGTGGCAACGGTCATCTATCTATCCGTCTGGCTGCATTCCAAGCGCGAGCAATTCCACGATATTACCTGGGGCTTGCTGCCGCTGGGCGTTATCCTGGGTATGATTGGCGGCCTGATCTACCTGCAGCCCGACCTGTCGGCAACCGCAACGGTTTTCATGCTGGGAGGTTTGTTGTTCTTCCTGGCGGGCGGCGACTTGCGCCAAATAATTTTCCTGTTCCTGGCTGCCCTGATTGCCGGTTTCCTGGTGGTTCAGGTTAGTGCAACCGGGCAGGAACGCCTGGGCGCATTCATCAACGGTATCCAGAATCCCATGGATGCTTCCTATCACGTCCGGCGCTCGCTCGAAGCAATCGTCAAAGGCGGTTTCTTTGGGGTTGGCATTGGCCTTGCCGATACCAAATACCTGGGCCTTCCCCTGGCAGCGACGGACAGTATTTTTGCCGTCATCGCCGAGGAACTGGGTATTTTCGGCAGCCTGGGCCTGATTTTTCTCTACGCGGGCCTGGCCTGGCGTGGACTGAGAATTGCGGCCAAAGCCCCCGATTTGCTCGGCAACCTGTTGGTTACTGGCCTGATTTTTTGGATTATTACTGAAGCGACCTTCAACATCCTCGCCATGGTTGGCCTGATGCCTTTTGCGGGCAACGCCCTGCCGTTCGTCAGCGCGGGCGGCTCGAGCATGATTGTCTCATTGATAGCGATTGGAATCATTATGAACGTCTCCCGCCACAGTAGGGCGGAGACGCAGAAAACGGAACGGAGAGAATACGGTGCGATACTTGATTTGCGCGGGCGGAACCGGCGGCGGAGTGTATCCCGCCCTGGCCGTTCATAAAGCCCTTGTCTCCCAGGACCCCCAGGCCGATGTGCTGTGGGTCGGCGGTGTGAACGGGATGGAAGCCAGCCTGGTCGAACGGGCCGGTATTCGTTACGATTCCATTCCCGCCGCTGGTCTGCACGGGGTTGGGGTGAAACGGCTGCCCGGCAACCTGCTCGCCCTGGCGCAGGGAGTCCGCGCTTCGCGCCGCATTCTTGACGAGTTCAATCCAGACGCCTTGTTCTTTACCGGCGGCTATGTGGCTGTGCCGATGGCCCTGGCGGGCAGGAACATTGCCTCCCTGCTGTATGTGCCGGATATTGAACCCGGCCTGGCACTCAAGACCCTGGCCTATTTCGCCTCGCGGATTGCCCTGACCAACGAAACCTCGCGCATGTACTTCCGCCAGCAGGGCAAAATCACGGCCACGGGCTACCCGGTGCGGCCCGAACTGGCATCCTGGAAGCCCGCCCAGGCGCGCAAGAAATTCAACCTGAGCAACGACCTGCCCGTCCTGCTGGTTTTTGGCGGCAGCAAGGGCGCGCGATCCATCAACCAGGCCCTGCTCGAGCACTTACCCGCCTTGCTGGAGCGGATGCAAATCATTCACATCAGCGGCGAGCTGGATTGGCCTGTTGTTCAGGAATCTGCTGAAAAACTGCCCGCTGGGCTGGTCGAACGCTACCACCCTTACCCGTACCTGCACGAAGAAATGGGCGCGGCTCTGTCGGTAACAGACCTGGTTGTTTCCCGCGCCGGGGCATCGATTTTGGGCGAACTTCCGTTTTTTGGCTTACCGGCCATTTTGGTTCCTTATCCGCACGCCTGGCGCTACCAAAAAGTAAACGCCGATTACCTGGCCGGACGCGGGGCAGCCCTGGTGATTGAAGACGCGAAACTCAAGAGCGGTTTGTACCTGGTGGTCGAGAAATTGCTCGAAACACCCGAAAAACTGGACGCCATGCGCGCCGCCATGCGCGGGTTGAGCCAACCCAAAGCGGCTGAAAAGATTGCCAGCATTCTCGTTGAGCTGGCTGGAGCAAAACATGGTTAGCCTTAACTTTATGTTTTGGATGTTCGTTTTCCTGTTTGGAATCATCGGCGCGATGCGTGGTTGGGCCAAAGAATTATTGGTGGCCTTTAGTATGATTTTGGCGCTCACTTTCCTGCGCCTGCTTGAAACCTTTGTGCCATTCATCAAAAATATGATTCCCGATGAGCAGTTCGAAGTCGCTGGAATTGTGACCAACCCGGTGGACAGTAACGTTTTCTGGATGCGCGTCATCGTCGTTATCGTCCTGGTCTTTTTCGGCTACCAGACGGTGGCCCTGCCGCGTTTTGCAACCAAGGCAGCCCGCGAAAAATTGCAGGATATGCTGCTGGGCTTTGTTTTCGGCGCAGTCAACGGCTACCTGATTGTTGGAACGTTGTGGTTCTTCATGTATCAATCTGCTTACCCGTTTGCGGGTTACATCATGCCTCCCGACCCGAACACGCCGATGGGACAAGCCGCAATCGATTTGGTTCCTTACCTTGCGCCGCGTTTGCTCGGCGAACCGACCATTTATTTTGCGGTTGTGCTGGCTTTTATTTTCGTGATGGTGGTTTTCATCTAAAGGATGTCATGACACACGCACACCTGATTGGAATTGGCGGAAGCGGCCTCTCGGCCATTGCCCGGCTCCTGCTGGAGAGCGGTTATACCGTCACGGGTTCAGACCGGGTGCTTTCGCCGCTGGCGATTGAATTGCAATCTTCCGGCGCGAAAATTTATTCCGGTCACGATGCCAGCCACATCAGCGGTGCTGACCTGGTCGTGCGTTCGTCCGCCATTCCGGACGACAACCCCGAAGTACAGGCCGCGCTCCTGGGGGGAACCCCGGTCTACAAGCGGGCCGACTTCCTCGGCAAGTTGATGGCGGGCAAAACCGGCATCGCCATCGCGGGCACGCATGGCAAAACCACCACCTCCGCCATGATTGCCTGGGTGCTATCAGATTTAAAGCAGGATCCCTCGTTCATCGTCGGCGGCGTGCTCTCGAACCTGGATGTCAACGCCCGCGCAGGCAGGGGCCAGGTTTTTGTCATCGAAGCCGACGAATACGACCGCATGTTCCTCGGTTTGCAGCCGGTCTATGGCGTTGTGACCAACATCGAGCATGACCATCCGGATTGCTATCCCACCCCGGCGGATTTCCAGGCCGCTTTTGTCAAGTTTGCCTCGCTCATTCCATCGCATGGCGCGCTGGTGGCCTGCGCCGAAGACATGGGCGCATTCGAATTGATGGCCGAGGCCCGTCACATGGGCAAGCGCGTCATCGGCTACCGCATTTCGGCGGATGGCCGCACCGAAGCCGGGGAGGGGACGATAGCCCGCTCCCTGCGCCCCAACGCCGTGGGCGGTTTCACCTTCGATGCAGTGGTGCGGCTTTCTTCGCTGGTGCAGTATGTTTCGGCAATCGAGATGCGTGTGCCGGGGCTGCACAACGTCCGCAATGCGCTGGCCGCCCTGACCGTTGGCGCGCTGTTGAACCTGCCGCTCAAGGAAGTGGCTGTATCGCTTGCCAAATTCACCGGCACGGGCCGCCGCTTCGAGGTCAAGGGCGAGGCCAATGGCGTGACCATCATCGACGATTACGCCCACCACCCGACCGAAATCCGCGCCACGTTGTCGGCGGCGCGGGCGCGTTACCCCGGCAAACGGATTTGGGCCTGCTGGCAGCCACATACTTACTCGCGCACCCACACCTTGTTCGATGAGTTTTTGATTTCCTTCAACGATGCCGATGAGGTGGTTGTCAGCGAAGTCTACGCCTCGCGTGAAGCCAAACAGGAGTTTTCAGCCGACCAGTTGGTCAAGGCCATGCGCCATCCCTCGGCCCGTTTTATCGCCGGGTTGGGTGAAATCCGCGATTACCTGCTCGAACATTTACGCCCCGGCGATGTGTTGCTGGTGCTCTCCGCCGGGGACGCCGACACCGTCAGCCGCGAAGTGCTTGCTGGCCTACAAGCTCGCATCTTATAGGATTTGTTTTTTAGAAAGGCAGGAGAAAATGTCTGACAAAACCAAACGCAAGTACGAATCCAACGTTATCGGACTGCCGCCGCTCACGATGGTGCTGGGCAGCGTGCCCGAGCCGGACCCCGGCGAAGGACGCCGTCCGTTTCGGGCCTTTGGCAACGAAAAGCCCGAAGAAGCCCGCAACACGTTGAGCAAACTCATCGGACACCTGCAAGAGTCGAAGAAATAAGGACAAGATGCCGACCCTAACCGCCCTGCGTGATTATTTTGGAGAAAAGGCCCAGGAGAACGTCCTGCTTGCGCCTTATACCTCCGCGCGCATTGGCGGCCCGGCTGATTTGCTGGTGACTGTCACCAGCGCGGATGAACTGGCCGAGGCGGTGCAGGTTTGCTGGCGCGAGGCGATTCCGTTCAGCCTGCTGGGGGGCGGTTCGAACATCCTGGTCAGCGACAAAGGCCTGCGCGGAGTCGCGCTCCTGAACCGCGCCAAGGCGGTCGAGTTCCGCGAGGGAGTGCAACCAAGCCTGTGGGCCGAATCCGGTGTCGTTTTTTCCAATCTCGCCAGGCGCGCTGCGGCAAAGGGGCTGGCCGGTTTGGAATGGGCCGCCGCCGTGCCGGGAACCCTGGGTGGGGCGGTCTACGGCAATGCCGGGGCTTTTGGCGGCGACATGGCCCACGACCTGCTGCGCGCCGAGGTGCTGACCGAGGCCGGACGCGCCTGGTGGCCGGTGGAAGCCTTCGGCTATGGCTATCGCACCAGTGTGCTCAAGCGCGGTGAAGCGCGGGCAGTGGTGCTGGCGGCGGAACTAAAATTAAAAAATGCGCCGCCCGAAGAAATTAAGACTAAAATTGACCAATTTGTTGCCCAGCGTAAGGCTACCCAGCCGCCGGGCGCAAGCATGGGGTCGATGTTCAAAAACCCGCCGGGAGATTACGCCGGGCGGCTGATAGAAGCGGCCGGCCTGAAAGGCGCGCGCATCGGCAATGTTCAAATTAGCCCGGTGCATGGCAATTTTTTCGTCAACGAAGGCGAAACCAGCGCCAGCGATGTGCTGGCCCTGATAACACTGGCCCGGCAAACCGTTTTGCAAAAATTTGACGTTCAACTCGAACTGGAAGTGGAACTGCTCGGAGAGTGGCAGCATGACTGACACGACAGCCCGTAAGATAACCGTAGCCGTCCTGTTTGGAGGACGTTCAGGCGAACATGAGATCTCGCTCATGTCGGCCCGTTCGGTGCTGTCTGTGCTCGACCCGGCTCGCTACGAGATACTCCAGGTTGGCATTACCCACCAGGGTGCCTGGCTGTACGGCGAAAATGCGCTTGACGCGCTCGAAAAAGGCGATACCAGCAGCTTGCGCCCGGTCATCCTGAGCGCCGACCCGACTCGACCCGGCCTGTTTGTCGTCAACGGCAACATACTCGAAAAACTGGTCGAGGTCGATGTCTACCTCCCCGTCCTGCACGGCACTTACGGCGAAGACGGAACCCTGCAAGGTCTGTTCGAGATGGCCGATGTGGCCTATGTCGGCGCGGGCGTGCTGGGGTCGTCGGTCGGCATGGACAAGGCGCTCTTCAAAGATGTCATGCGCGCCAACGGTATTCCGGTGGTCGAGTATGTCACCGTCTTGCGCGACGAAATCCACAACCAGATGG
>Ga0208244_100700_pt1 | contig 26813 bp, 31 predicted proteins | sample SubbioCR12Aug_5A_FD_184828 | JGI IMG/M metagenome (GOLD analysis project Ga0208244, IMG submission 184828) | Serpentinite rock and fluid subsurface biosphere microbial communities from McLaughlin Reserve, California, USA - CR12Aug_5A (SPAdes) | ecosystem: Environmental > Terrestrial > Deep...
AGCGGTAAACATCGCCATCAGTAGCACAGATGCCGCCGCCAACCCGCTCACCCACGACTGCAGGCGTGCCAGCGGCGCGCCCTGGCTGGCCATCCAGTAGGTCAACGCGGTCAGCCATAAAATAGTCGACTGGGAATTGCCGAATCCCAGCCGGATGTCGCCCTGCCCGAGCACCGATTGATAAATCAGCGCGCCGTGCGCCAGCAGGGCCAGCGGCAGCACGATGCGCACCGACGCGGCAGCGGGGGTGCGGTACAGACGCCAGGCCGCCCAGCCATACAGCGCGCTCACACACAAAGTAACCAGCAATAACGGAGACATTCGTTAAAATGCAAATCTGAATTCAGCGAGCCTCATTATCCATGCCGCCCCCAGCGGCAACAAGGAAGCCATGTTAGATAATCTCAGCGGACGCCTCGCCTGCGTCGTCAAATCCCTGCGCGGGCAGGCACGCATCACCGAAGCCAACGTGCAGGACACGCTGCGCCAGGTGCGCCTGGCCCTGCTCGAAGCCGACGTCGCGCTGCCAGTGGTGAAGGACTTCATCGAAGCAGTCAAAACCCGCGCCCTGGGTCAGGAAGTGCTCACCAGCCTGTCGCCGGGTCAGGCGCTGATCGGCATCGTCCACGAAGAACTCACCCGCCTGATGGGCGGCGAAAATGCCGACCTCAACCTGGCCGCCACCCCGCCCGCGGTGATTCTGATGGCCGGCCTGCAGGGCTCCGGAAAAACCACCACCAGCGGCAAGCTCGCGCTGCTGCTGAAAAACCGCAAGAAAAAAGTCCTGCTCGCCTCGGCCGACGTCTACCGTCCCGCCGCCATCGACCAGCTGCGGCAGCTCGCCACCCAGCTCGACGTCAGCTTTTTCGAGGCGATCGACGAGCGCGACCCGCTGAAAATTGCGCAGGCTGCGCAGGACCACGCGCGCAAGCAGTTCTATGACGTGCTGATCGTCGACACCGCCGGCCGCCTGGCGATCGACGAGGCGATGATGAATGAGATCAAGGCACTGCACGCCGCCGTGAAGCCGGTCGAAACCCTGTTCGTGGTCGACGCCATGCAGGGCCAGGACGCGATCAACGTCGCCCGCGCCTTCAACGAGGCGTTGCCCTTGACCGGCATCGTGCTGACCAAGCTCGACGGCGACGCGCGCGGCGGCGCGGCGCTGTCGGTGCGCCACATCACCGGCAAGCCGCTCAAGTTCATCGGTGTCGGCGAAAAGCCCACCGGGCTGGAAGCCTTCCACCCCGAGCGCATGGCGCAGCGCATCCTCGGCATGGGCGACGTCCTCTCGCTGATCGAGCAGGCACAAGGCTCGGTCGACTTGGCCGAAGCCAAGAAACTGGCCGACAAGGTCAAGAAAGGCAAGGATTTCGACCTTGAGGACTTCAAGTCGCAAATCCAGCAGATGCGAAAAATGGGCGGGCTGTCGGCGCTCATGGACAAGCTCCCCGGCGCCGGCCAGATGCCGATGCCGGCCGGTGCCGACGACAAGGCCGTCAACCGGCTGGAAGGCATCATCAACAGCATGACCCCGCTGGAGCGACGCAAGCCGGAAATCATCAAGGCCAGCCGCAAGCGCCGCATCGCCGCCGGCGCGGGGGTGCAGGTGCAGGAAATCAACAAGCTGCTGAAACAGTTCGAGCAGGCGCAAAAGATGATGAAAATGATGGGCAAGGGTGGGCTGTCCAAGATGATGCGCGGCATGAAAGGCATGATGCCGGGGATGCGCTGATCGGGTTTACTGGCAAACCGCGCTTTTTTGGGTATAATTCGCGGTTTTCTCCGTTTACCCGGTGGGTTAAATCATGGTCGTTATTCGTCTTTCGCGCGGCGGCGCTAAAAACCGTCCCTTCTACAACGTGGTGGTGGCCGATTCGCGCTGCCGCCGTGACGGCCGCTTCATCGAGCGTGTCGGTTTCTACAATCCGGTGGCCCCCGCCGGCGCCGAAGCCGTGCGCCTGGATCAGGATCGCATCGGCTACTGGGTGAGCAACGGCGCGCAGTTGTCCGACACCGTCGCCCGTCTGGTCAAGCAGAACCCGCCCGCTGCCGCTGTGTGAGTCTGCCAGACGACTGGGTCGTGATGGGGCGCATTGCGGCCCCGTTCGGCGTCAAGGGCTGGGTCAAGGTCCAGACCTTCAGTGAGGATCCGGGCACGCTGATGGATTTCGAATCCTGGCGCGTCGGCCGGGGCGAGCAGCACACGCAGTACACCGTCGAAGCCATCCAGGACCACAGCAACACCCTGGTCGCCAAACTGGTGGGGATCGACGACCGCGACGCGGCGTATGCCCTGCGCGGACAGGAAATATCGGTGGCGAAAAGCGAATTGCCGCCGCCGGAAGAAGGCGAGTTTTACTGGTCGGACCTGATCGGCCTCAGGGTCGTCAACCGCGAAGGCGTCGAACTGGGCAAGGTCGACAGCCTGATGGAAAGTGGCATGAACGATTTGCTGGTGGTCAAAGGCACTCGCAACCACCTGATTCCGTTCATCGCGGCTTTTGTCGGCAAAGTGGACTTGCCGGGCGGCACGATCGAGGTGGACTGGGGCGAAGACTACTGATGCGCTTTGATGCGGTCACGCTCTTCCCCGAGATGTTCGATGCCGTGCTGGATTACGGCATCACCCGGCGGGCGCTGGATCGCGAGCTGTATCGGTTCAAGGCATGGAATCCGCGTGATTTCACCGATGATCCGCACCGCACGGTGGACGACCGGCCCTACGGCGGCGGCCCCGGCATGCTGATGCTGGCCGAGCCGCTGGATCGCACGTTGAATGCGGTGCAGCAGGACTTGGTGAACGATAATTTGACACCATGGGTGGTGCATTTTTCCCCCCGCGGCCGCCCGCTAACGCACCAGCGGGTGATGGAACTGAAGAAAAAGTCTGCCCTGGTATTGCTGTGCGGGCGGTATGAAGGGATCGACGAGCGGTTATTGCAGCGCCGCGTGAACGAGGAAATTTCGCTGGGCGACTTTGTGTTGTCGGGCGGCGAACTCCCCGCGCTGGCGCTGATGGATGCGATCATCCGGCAACTGCCGGGCGCCATGAATGATCCGGATTCGGCGGTGGAAGACTCCTTCGCCAACGGCTTGCTCGACTGCCCGCACTACACCCGGCCCGAAGTGTGGCAGGGCATGGCGGTGCCGGAGGTGCTGAAAGGCGGCAACCACGCCGCGATTGCCCAGTGGCGATTGCAGCAGAGCCTGACGATCACGGCGACGCATCGCCCCGATCTGCTGGCGAAACGCGGTTTGTCGAAGCAGGAACAGGAATTTCTCGTGTCGCACCCACCCGGTGCGACGCAGAACAAAGCGGCAGAGGGCCCGTAGGCCCGAGCCAATGTGAAACGGCGTGACGTCCACCCTTTTGGGTATACCTCTCCCGCCAGGTGCAAGGAAACATCATGAACATCATCGAACAACTCGAACAGGAAGAAATCGCCCGCTTGGGCAAGACTCTCCCCGACTTCGCCCCCGGCGACACCATCGTCGTTCAGGTGAAAGTGAAGGAAGGCAACCGCGAGCGTCTGCAGGCTTACGAAGGCGTCGTCATCGCCAAGCGCAACCGCGGCCTCAACTCTGCCTTCACCGTGCGCAAGATCTCGGCCGGCGAAGGCGTCGAGCGAACCTTCCAGACCTACTCGCCGCTGGTTGCCAGTGTCGAAGTCAAGCGCCGCGGCGATGTCCGCCGCGCCAAGCTGTACTACCTGCGCGAGCGCTCCGGCAAGTCCGCACGCATCAAGGAAAAGCTGCCTGCCCGCAAGGTCAAGGCTGCCGCTGCCGAATAAGCAGTCTTCCTGCCGCAATGCAAAACGCCCGCTTCATGCGGGCGTTTTTGTTTTCGGCCGGCGCTAAAATACCGTCATGCCCCGCTACGATGCCATTCTGGATGCGCCGCCCTGCCGTCTCGGTGCGATCTTCACCGGTGAAGTGCTGACCCGGCTGGACTTCCTGCCGGCGGACACGCCCGTGTCGTCCCGACCGGACGGACAGGCACGCCAACTGGCGCGCGAACTCGAGGCCTATTGGCACAATCCCGACCACCCGTTCGATGTGCGCTTCGTGCCCCGGGGCACGCCGTTCCAGTTGCGGGTCTGGCAGGCGTTGCAGGCGATCCCGCCCGGGCAGCCGACCACCTATGGCGCGTTGGCCAAACAGCTCGGCACGGCAGCGCGCGCGGTGGGGCAGGCATGCGGCTCGAATCCCTTGCCCATCCTCATCCCCTGCCATCGGGTCGTTGCGGCGAACGGGCTGGGCGGCTTCATGCACGCATCCAGCGGCGCCCCGCTGGACGTGAAAACCTGGCTGCTGGCGCATGAACGACGCGCTGATTGACCGGTTCTGCGATCACCTTTGGCTGGAAGACGGGCTGGCGGACCTGACGCTGGCGGCGTACCGGCGCGACCTCAAGACCTTCGGCGCCTGGCTGGAGAAGGAACGCAAGCATGGCCTGGACGGCGTCGTGGCCGGCGACATCGAAGCCTATCTGGCGTGGCGCTTCGCCCACCGCGCGCAGCCCCGCAGCGCGGCCCGCTACACCTCGGCGCTGAAGCGTTTCTATCGTTACCTGCTGCGCGAGAAACTGATTGCCACCGACCCTACGCTCAACCTCGACAGTCCCAAGCTGCCGCGCTCGCTGCCCAAGACACTGACCGAAGTCGATGTCGAACGCCTGCTCGACAGCGCCGACGTCCATACCCCGCTGGGCCTGCGCGACCGCGCGATGCTGGAAACGCTGTATGCCACGGGTTTACGGGTATCGGAACTGGTCGGACTGAAACTGACGGCGGTGAATCTCAACGACGGCGTGCTGCGCGTCACCGGCAAGGGCAACAAGGACCGGCTGGTGCCATTGGGTGAGGAAGCGGTGACGTGGCTCAAGCGCTATCTGACGGACGCGCGACCGCTGCTGCTGGAAAAGAACCTCTCCGATGCCGTATTCGTGACCGCGCGCGGCGACGGCATGACACGGCAGGCTTTCTGGTATCTGATCAAGCGGCGCGCGCAGGCTGCCGGCATCACCCGCCCGCTGTCGCCGCACACGCTGCGCCACGCCTTCGCCACCCACCTGCTAAACCACGGCGCCGACCTGCGCGTGGTGCAGATGCTGCTCGGCCACAGCGACATTTCCACCACCCAGATCTATACCCACGTGGCGCGCGAGCGTATGAAGCAGCTGCACGCCCAGCACCATCCGCGCGGCTGACTACGGGTAGGGAATCCGCTCCATCAGGTAGCACAGGCAATCCTGGCGGATCACCCGTGTATCGCGCGTCAGCATGGCCGGCATCAAGCGTCGCTTGAGCGTGAGCCTGTTTTGATGGTGATCGAACAGGCGCTCGCCGATGTCCTCGCCGCGCTCGTCCAGCGCCTGCAGACGGGCCGGACTGCCCGGGCGCACCCGCCCCCAGACGTCACCGTGCGCCAGTTCGCGGAAATTGAAATGATCCAGTTCGGATACGAAATCGATGTCCGCATCGGGCGCATCGAAACCGAAGCTGACGGCGTCCGGCACCTTGACCGTGGCCACGGTGTGAAACAGGTCGATATCGTGCGGCGCGACCGCATGCTCGGGAAATTCGGACAGGTGCAGGCAGGCTTCCATGAAGGCGGCCGCATGGTCGACGCTGCCGGGTGTCCCCGGCTTACCGCACTCCACGGTCACCGCGGGGCACAACTCGGCGAAGGCGGCGGACTGCACGCCGCGCGGCCGGATGAAATAGACGACGGTGCGTGAAAACAGCGTGGCGAGATGCAGGTAGTTCTGCTCCAGCCGGTTGACGCAGGCGTAATGCGGATTGAGACCGGTGTTGTTGTGGATGTCGATACTGGCGAACACGCCGCGCGCGCGCATGACGTCGACCACCTGCTGCATCATCGCCAATTCGGCGGGATGCGATTCCTCGCTGCCCGGCCACACCCGGTTGTAATCCGGCTGGCCGTCGAGCCGGCGCAAGCCCGCACGCGCGGCATCGACGTTGCCAATGAACAGCGACAGCGCGCGCGGCAGTTCAGTGGTTGCGTATTTCTTGAGCACCAACTGGGCCGCCTGCCAACCCGTATCCTCGTTGCCATGCAGCAGCACCGACACGAACAGCGGCGACGTGCGGCGGCCGGGCAGATGAACCAGCGCCGGCCCGGGCAGCACCTCGCCCAATCGCGAGGCGGGCAGGTCCAGCAGGCCGGGCGGCAAAGCGTCGTACTGGTTCAGCATCACAGGTTCCACTCGTGCACCGGCGCGCCGGAGCGCTGGTTTTCCAGGTAATCGTCCATCATGCGATGCACGTCGCCGTTCACCCGCGACAGTCGCTGCAACTGCCACGCCGAGCCGGTCTGGCCGCTGCGCACCCGGGCTTCGACCACGCCCAGGTAGTGTTCGCTCTCGGCGTTTGGCAGGCCGAAATCCCGCAGTCCCTGCCGGGCCAGCGGCAGCGCCGCATCGACAATGAGGTCGCGCGCAGCGTAGCACCGGCCATCCAGCCAGGTCAGTTCGGCCTGTAGCCCGTGGCGGGCGGCGGCATAGAAATTGGCGCGCGCGGCAGCGAACGGAATATCCGACTCAACAGCACGCGGTAGCCGCGCCAGCGCGTTCACCAAGCCGAAATACAAGGCCGCATTGGCGACCATATCGAGCACAGTCGGACCGCTGGGCAGCACCCGCTGTTCCAGCCGCATATGCCCCTGACCGGCCGCGTCGAAGCCGATCAGGGGACGTACCCAGCGCCAGATGGCGCCGTTGTGGAGGCGCAGATGGGGAAATCGTGATGAAGCCTCGGTCTGCGGCATCGGCAGCAGCACCGGATAGTGCTCGAGGTTTTCCTCGAACAGTTCCAGCGGGGTGTGCGCTACATAGTCGCGGCCGAACGTGACCCGCCGCACGCTCGGTTCGGCCAGCCCCTTATAGCCCCCCAACTCCACCGACTGTTCGAACAGCGGCACACGGGTTTCCTGCCACAGGCGCTGGCCGAACAGGAGCGGCGAATTGACCGCTGCCGCCAGCAGCGGCGCGCAACTCACCAGGGAGGCGTTGTAATAGCGGCCCGCCTGGTCGAACGGCACCTGCAGGTGCAGCTGGAACGAGGTGGTAGCGGCCTCCAGCATGACGTCGGGCCGGCTCAGAAGCAGGTGATCGCTGCCCTCGATGTCGATGCGGATGGGTGCGCCGTTGCGCTGCTGCAGCACCTGGGCATTGAGCACATCGAAACGGTTCATCGCCGACATGTTGGCGAGGCACAGATCCTCGTCGCGGATGGTCGGCAGGATGCCGATCATCGCCAGCACCGTATCCATGCCGTGCGCCACCTGCTGGCAGCTGTCCCAGGTAGTCAGCAGGGATTCCTCCATCGCCGCCAGCGTGCCTGCACCCATTTCCAGCGGCGGCGCGTTGAGTTCGACGTTGAAACGCGACAGTTCCGGCACCACCAGCGGGTCGTTCAGTGCCTGCAGATAGGGGGCGTTGACCGGGCTGGGCAAGCCGGCATGGTCGAGCAGCCACGCTTCGAGTTCGAACCCGGCGACGTAGCGCGAATCGCTGAATCCCCCGGCTTCGGCAAACGACCGCAACGCCGTCGTTTCATCCGCCAGCCGGGCGGAGAACTGCTGCAGGTCGGCTTCCGAAAAGCGGGTGCGATTGATCTCCTGCCCCATGGCCGACCCCGTCGTCAGACCGTTTCGCGGGCCTGCTCGCCCGGGTGATACGTCACATAGAGATACACGGGAATGGCGAGGTCGCCCAGGTGCTTTTCGATCAGCGGATGCACGTCTTCCCACTTCATTCCGCCCACGCCCGTCGCCAGACGCGGCATCGCCACGCTGGTCACGCCTTCCGCCTCGATCCATTTACGCAAGGCCTTCAAGGCGTGATTGAGGTTTTCAGTCGACGCGCGGCCCGGCTTGGCGCCATGCTCATAGGCTGCGTCCTGGGTAAAGAGGGACACCACGCGCGTCCCCTCTGCCCCGGCCCACGCCCAAATGCCGCCGGCCTTCGGGTGCGTGGTCTGGCAAAAATGCCGGAAGTCCTTGTACATCGCCGGCCAGTTCTCGCGCAGGGAATGCGCCAGCCCCTGGTTATACGCGTCATTCGGCGCAACCCCATGCACAATGGCCTGGGCCTTGGACAACAGAATATCGCCGCTCACTTCTTTCAACATGCACATCCCTTTCAATCACTCGTTAATTAATCATACCTACTTATCTTTTTATAGATCAATCAGCAGTCTGGATTCAATATTTTGACTTCATACGCGCGTACTGGGTTTGGCGAGGTAAAACCATTCCTGCCCCGGCAGCGCGTTAGGGTTGGGGAACACGATGCAGCCTTCGCTATCGGCCAACACGGGCGTCCCGTCATGGCGCGTGCCGATCAGGTCGCCGGCATGAACACGATCAAAACTGGACCAGTGGCGCGAAAACACATCGTCAGCATGCGATCGGTCGATGACCCGGACCAGGCGCAAGGCCTCGCGCTGGCGAACTGGCGGCGGCGCGGGGGCATCGGTCAGCTTCAGGTGTGCCAGGGCATGATGGATCGCGCGATAGGCCACCTCGGGGGCATCGGGATCGTCGTGCTGGCCGCATTCGAGCGTAAGTGCAATACCCCCCACGCTGCGCATGTATTCGGTGGTGCCGATGCCGTAATGCACGTCGGCCTCGCGCGCCGAGGCGCCTGCGGCCAGGCGGCGCGCCACCCCCGCCGCATACGTGTCGAGCCAGCCGTCGACAAAACGATGCACGCCGAGGCTCAACGCCAGCGCGGTTTCTTCCGCCGAACGTGCAAACGGCTCCAGCGACCCGGCGTTGTCTTCCGGCCCCAGCATGACGAAAGGCTGGCCCGCAGTGTGGAAGGAGTGCAGATCGAGCAGCGCATCATGCTGCGCCAGCAGCGGGCACAGCCAGTTGGCGATGCGGTCCTCGAATTCCTCTGGGGTGTCGGTGGGCACCAGGTTGCGATTGAGGTTGCGGTCGCCCATGCGCTGGTGACGGGCATAGGCAAGCGGATTGGTGACGGGAACGAAAGTCACACTGCCGGCAACGATGCCCAGTTGCCCCGATTCGATCTCGCTGACGACACGGCGGATCGCCTGGGTGCCGCAGGTTTCGTTGCCGTGTACCGCGCCCAGCACGATCACGCGCGCGCCGGGCGCAAGCCCGGTCAACGCGATGGACTGGAAATGCAGGGACTCCGATTCACTCATACCGTCAACGCCTTCAAAAGCAGCGACACGCTCGACACCAGCAGCAGCACGCCAATCAACCGCGTCATCTGTGCCGGAGCCAGACCGATGTGCGCCCGCCCACCGAGATACAGCGCGCCCAGCACCAGCGGCAGCGCCGCGGCGAAGGCCAGCCACACCTGCGCTGTCAGCAGCAGTCCCACTATCAGGAAGCTGACGATACGCGTCAAGCCTTCGACGAAGAACAGCGCCGACAAGGAAGCGCGCAAATGGCCCTTGTCGCGAATGCGGTGGTTCAGGTAAATCACATAAGGGGGGCCGCCAGTGCCGAACAGCCCGCCCACGGTGCCGCCGGTGAGCGAGGCGGGCACCGCCCACAGGCGTGACGCCAGCTTGTCGCCGTGAAGCGTCAGCATGCTGCGCACTGCAAAAATAAAGACGAAAACAGCCAGCGTGATCAGCATCGGCGCCTGCGGCAAGTTGACCAGCAGGGTGGTGCCCAGCGCCACGCCGACGATGCTGAACGGGATCAGGATGCCCACCTCGCTCCATTGCACATGCTTGAAATGGACGCCCCCCAGCACCAACGACGCGGTGAAGTCCAGCAGCAGCACCAGCGGCACCACGAATTGCAGCGGCAAAAACAGCGCCAGAAGCGGCACGGCGATCAGCCCCGAACCGAAACCGGTGACGCCGCGAATGGCGTACGCCGCCAGTAAAATGGCCGCGGCGGCGGCCATGTGCTCAAGGTTCACAGACGGCTGCCGCGCTCGATGGTGATGCCCAACTCCTTGATGCCCGGCACGATGGCGAACTTGGTCACCGACACCTTCACCCACGGCGCGCCGAACTCGTCGCGCACGATCGCGGCCACATGCTCGGCAACCGATTCGACCAGGGTAATCGGCTGCGGCGCATGGTGCAGGTAGTCCTTCACCCGCAGGGCGACCGCGCCGTAGTCGATGGTGTCGGCCACATCGTCGGTGCCGCCTGCCGTGCTGTCAGGCAGGCCGATTTCGAGATCGAGCCGCACCGGCTGTGGTACTTTGCGTTCCCATTCGTATATGCCGATAATCAGCTCGAGACGAAAGTCCCGCAAAAACAAAATATCCATTGCGTCGCGCCCGCCAACGGGCCCAATCCAAAACCCGCCATTTTACTGACTCAGGGCTCGTTAATGGATAAATTGGATTTACGTTGCTGCGTATTCGGGATGGATGCAAGGCGCTAGGCTTGCGAATGGTCAATCCATTCGCAAGCCTTGCAACGCAGCAGACGCCCGCCGCCTTTAATTTGAAGTCTGGCGCTGCAACCCTCCGGGCTGGGGCTGATTTGGGCGCATCCCGGCGTTGCAAGCCACTTTTTGTGAATGACACAATCGCGTGCCTTGCGCCTTGGCCTGCACCCAAATCAGCCCCAGCGTAAGTTCAATTTATCCATTAACGAGCCCCTATGACCCCGCTGTTGTTTATTGCTGTCGCTTACCTGATCGGCTCCTTGTCTTTTGCGGTGATTGTCAGCCGCGCCATGGGCCTGCCCGACCCGCGCAGCTTCGGATCGGGCAATCCAGGTGCCACCAACGTGCTGCGCACCGGACGCAAGCTGCCTGCCGTGCTGACGCTGCTCGGCGATGCGCTCAAGGGCTGGGTTGCGGTGGAGCTGGCGCGTGCGCTGGCGCCGCAATTCGGCCTCGGCGAGGAGATCGTTCTGCCGGCTGCGCTGGCGGTATTCATCGGCCACCTGTTCCCGGTGTTCTTCCGCTTCCAGGGTGGCAAGGGCGTGGCCACCGCGCTCGGCGTGCTGGTCGGCCTCGCCCCCTGGCTGGGACTGGCGTGCCTCGCCACCTGGCTGCTGGTGGCGGGAATCTTCCGGATTTCATCGCTCGCCGCGCTGATTACCGCCGTGCTCGCCCCGGTCTACGCCGGACTGCTGCTGGGCTGGAACAATACGGCGATCACGGTGCTGGTGATCAGCCTGTTGCTGGTCTATCGTCACAAGAGCAATCTGATCAAACTGGTGACCGGCCAGGAAGGCCGCATCGGCGCCCGTAAATAAATCCAACTCCCTGACATGGCCCTGTTCGACAAAACCATCAGCAACGCCAAGGAAAGCCTCGCCGAGGTGTCGCGCGAGGCGATCGACCACGCCGGAGAACGTCTGGCCGATGTGGTGAAAGTCGGCGTGTCGCAGGCCGGCACCGAGCTGAAGGACGTGATCTGGCAGGCCAGCCAGGAAATTGATGCCAAGCTCGACAAGATTTCGGACGAACTGCACGCACAACGCCAGTTCACCAAGGACGACGTGCGCGAACTGGTCGATTACGCCGGCGAAAAACTCGGCGCGCTGATGGACGAGCGCATCGTCCACGCCAAAGTGGAATTTTCATCGCTGGTGCAGGAAAAGGTCGAATACTTCAAGCGCGAAATCGACAGCTTCTTCATCGAGCGCCAGCGCGACCTGGCGCGCGAGCGACGGCGGCTGTTCATCAACGTCGCCATCGCGGTGCTGGCCTCGCTCTCGCTCGGCTTCGTGTCCTGGCTCTATCACCAGTATCTCGGCGGCGGCCTCGACGTGTTCGCCATTTTCCGCATCGTGTTCGCCTCGCTGATGGGCGGCTATGCGGCCTACCTCGCGGTCCGGCTGGTGCGCCGCTGGCTGTCGATGTCGGAACACAAGAAGGACACGCTGTTCCTGGTCAGCCGCTACTGGGGCGTGCTGCGTCCGGAAAGCATTTTCGGCACCGTGCTGCTGGTGTGTCTGATGGCGGTGCTGGTGGGCTTCCTGCTGTTTCCCGACCAGATCGCCCGCCTCACCGGCAGCGAGGCCTGGCTGAAAACCCTGCGCGAGGCCTACCCCTTCTTCGAGCGACGCAATTAGTGCCTACACCGCGTCGAGCGTCGCCAGTTCCCAGCGCGGCTTGACCGCGAACGTCAGGTCCCGATTGGCGTGCGCCAGCCGCTGCGCGCCGGCAAAGGCAATCATCGCGCCGTTGTCGGTGCAGAACTCCATCCGCGGATAGAACACGGTGATGCCGCGTTGCTCGGCCTCGCGCGTGAGTCGCTCGCGCAAATGCGTGTTGGCGCCCACGCCGCCGGCCACCACCAGCCGGCTTGCACCGCTGTGCACGCAGGCGGCCAGGCTCTTGGTGACCAGCACCTCCACCGCGGCGGCCTGGAATGCGGCGGCGATGTCTGCCGCCTGCTCCTTTCCCTGCTTTTTCACTAGCGTCAGCACGGCAGTCTTGAGCCCGGAAAAACTGAAATCGAAATCACCCGAATTGAGCATCGGTCGCGGCAATGTAAAGCGGCGGGCGTCGCCCGTCGCCGCCAGCTTCGACAGCGCCGGCCCGCCCGGATAACCCAGCCCCAGCAACTGCGCCGTCTTGTCGAAGGCCTCGCCGGCGGCGTCGTCCAGCGTCTCGCCCAGCAGGGTGTAGCGCCCGACCCCCGACACGTGCATCAACTGGGTATGCCCGCCCGACACCAGCAAGGCAACGAACGGGAATTCCGGCGGCGTGTCCGAAATCAGCGGCGACAGCAGGTGGCCTTCCAGATGGTGCACACCGACCGCCGGGATGCCCAGTGCAAACGCCAGCGCGCGCGCCATCCCCGCGCCCACCAGCAGGGCGCCGGCAAGCCCCGGCCCCTGCGTGAAGGCAATGCCGTCGAGCTCGGCCAGTGAGCGGCCACTTTCGGCCATCACCTGACGGGTCAAGGGCAGCACCCGCCGGATATGGTCGCGCGACGCCAGTTCCGGCACCACGCCGCCATACTCGGCATGCATCGCAATCTGCGAATACAGCGCATGCGCCAAGAGGCCGTGCACGCTGTCGTACAGCGCAACACCGGTTTCATCGCAGGAGGATTCGACGCCAAGTACCAGCATGGGAAAAAACTCAATTCAGGACATGCGCATGATAGCGCGGCACGCCATCGAGCAAGCCAAACGCCAGCAGCGGAGATTGTTTAGGTAAAATTGGGCCCGTCAAATCATGCGGACACAGTCTTTCGCAGTGCAGCCATCCTCCAGGAAAAACCCCATGTCGCAGGATTCCACGCCCCCCCGCCCTGTCGAACACCGCTGTGACGTGCTGGTGATCGGCGGCGGCCCGGCCGGCTCGACCGCCGCCGCCCTGCTGGCGCAAAAGGGCCACCAGGTCACCCTGCTGGAGAAGGCGCATCACCCGCGTTTTCACATCGGCGAGTCCCTGTTGCCGTCCAACTTGCCGCTGTTCGACAGGCTGGGCGTTCGCGCCGAGATGGAAGCCATCGGCATGCAGAAGTGGGGAGCGGAATTCATCTCGCCCTGGCACGAACACCCGCAGAATTTCGAATTCGCCGATGCCTGGGACAAGTCCATGCCCAGCGCCTACCAGGTGCGCCGCTCCGAATTCGACGAGATTCTGATCCGCAATGCCGCGCGCAAGGGCGCCAAGGTCATCGAAGGCTGCCGCGTGCGCGACGTGGAATTCCTGCCGGATGATGCAGGCGCCCGGGTCCAGGCCGAACACGACGACGGTCGCAGCGAGACCTGGCAATGCCGGTTTCTCGTCGATGCCTCCGGCCGCGACACCTTCCTCGGCAATCGGTTCAAAGCCAAGCAGCGCAACCCCAAACACAACAGCGCTGCGCTCTACGGCCACTTCAAAGGCGCCCAGCGGAACGCCGGCAAGATGGAAGGCCACATCAGCATTTTCTGGTTCGAGCAGGGCTGGTTCTGGTTCATTCCGCTCGCCGACGGCACCACCAGCGTCGGCGCCGTCACTTGGCCCAACTACCTGAAGACCCGCAAAAAACCAGTGCGGGAATTTTTCCTCGACCTGATCGACCAGTGCCCGGCCCTGGCAGCCCGTCTGAAGGACGCCGAACTCGTTTCGGACGTGGAGGCCACCGGCAACTTCTCCTATAGCTGCGATCGCAGCCACGGCGCCAACTATCTGCTGCTGGGCGACGCCTACGCCTTCATTGACCCGGTCTTCTCGTCCGGCGTCATGCTGGCGATGAACAGCGCTTTCGCCGGCGCCGATGCAGTGGATGTCTGCCTGCGTCAGCCCGACCAGGCGGCCATGGCGCTTAAGCACTTTGACCGGTTGATGAAACACGGCCCCAAGGAATTTTCCTGGTTCATCTACCGCGTCACCAACCCCACCATGCGCGACCTGTTCATGTCGCCCAACAATATTTTCCGGGTGAAGGAGGCCTTGCTGTCGGTGCTGGCCGGCGACATCTTCGGCAAGACGCCGATCTGGCCTTCACTGTGGATGTTCAAGACGATTTATTACCTGTCCTCGCTCGCCAACCTGAAGCGCACGATCCTGGCGTGGAAGCGGCGCAAGCTGAACATCCAGTACCTCGACGACCCGAACGAGATCGCGTGCCGATGACGACGATGGGACCCTTGCTGCGGCTGGACATCCTGCCCGCGGCTCGACTTTCCCAACTCGACGACGAAGAACGGCGCAGCGTGCTGGGGGGCGCTTGTTTTTCCCATCCGGCGGGCCGGCCCGAACCCGCGGACCTGCCGATCATGACCGTGGACATGCCCCTGCCGAACGGAGAAGCGTCGATCTGCGAGGTCTGGCACAGCCCTGAACCGCTGGTATCCGGACTTCATGGACCCATCCGCTATCGTCAGGGCGACACACTGCTGTATGGCTGTCTGAACCTCGACGAAGTCGCCGCCGGGACGCCCCAGGATGCGCAGCCCCCCCTGCAGGCCATAACCGAAGCCGCCTACCGGGCTATTTTCGAACTGCTCGACGCCCGCGGCTTTCACGCCATCCTGCGCTTCTGGAATTACTTCCCGGCGATCAACCGGGAAAGCCACAGCATGGAGCGCTATCGCCAGTTCAACATCGGCCGCCAGGATGCTTTCCTCGCCCGCGGCCGCTCGGTCGTCGACAAGGTGCCCGCCGCCTGCGCGCTGGGCACGGCCGGCGGCGGCCTCCACATCGCCTTCCTGGCGGCACGGGCGGACGTGATCGGCGTCGAAAACCCGCGCCAGCTCAGCGCCTACCATTACCCCAGCCAGTACGGTCCGCGCAGCCCGACCTTTGCGCGCGCAGGCCTGGTCAAGCTGGGCGGACGCGACATGCTGTTCATCTCCGGCACCGCCAGCATCGTCGGCCACCAGACCCTGCACCACAATGATGTGGCCGCGCAGACACGGGAATGCCTGCACAACATCGCGGCCATCGTCGCCGAGGCCAACCGCCAGGCGCCGGGTGCCGACTTTCGTCTCGATGCGCTGGCCTACAAGGTCTATGTCCGGCATCCCGAAGACATGGCCACGGTGCGCCGCGAAATGGCGCAATTCATCGGCGTGCCGATGCCGGCTTTCTTCCTGCGCGCGGATGTGTGCCGCGCCGACCTGCTGGTCGAAATCGAGGCCTCGGGCGGGCACGCCATCGGCCCCTGTCAGGCGGACAGTTCAGACGGAAACAGCCCATGCCTTTCCAGCGCCGCCTGATCGTCCTCGCCGGCAAGCCCGGCGTATCGTCCAGCGCTATCGAGACGGTCGAATGAACGCGCTGCTGACATCGCTACCGAGCCTGCCACGGCGCTACCTGCATCGGTTCTACGAATATTTCGCGCTGTGGTTCGGCTTGCTGTTGCTCGGCGTGCTTTCGCTGACCTGGTCGACGCTGTCCGTGCCGCTCTATTACGTCCTGCCCAAGCGCTGGGCCAGGCCGCTCGGACGCTGGGCCATCACCACTGGTTTTCGGCTCTATCTCGGCACGCTGTCCCGCATCGGCGCCTGCCACTTCGACCTCAGCGCCCTCGACACCCTGCGCGACGAAGGCCCGCTGCTTATCGCCCCCAACCACCCCTGCATGCTCGACGCGGTGATGGTCATCTCGCGCCTGCCCAACATGGCCTGCATCATGAAGGCCGACATCGTCGACAACGTCTTCCTTGGCGCCGGCGCCCGCCTGGCTGGCTACATCCGCAACGACGCGCAGCTGAGTATGATCAAGCAGGCCGTGTCCGACCTGAAAAACGGCAGTCACCTGCTGATCTTCCCCGAAGGCACCCGCACCACCCGCTGGCCGGTCAATGCCTGCAAGGGCACTACCGCGCTCATCGCCAGCCGCGCCCGGGTGCCGGTCCAGACCGTCTTCATCGAGACCGATTCGGCCTATCTCAGCAAAGGCTGGCCGCTGTTCCGCCGGCCGGCGATGCCGATCACTTATCGCATCCGACTCGGACGCCGCTTCGATCCGCCGGAAAAAGCCGGAGCCTTTACCGAAGACCTGGAGCGCTACTTCATCGATGAACTGCGTGACGCCCCGCGTTTTCTGCCGCCCGACGCCCCGCAAGCCGCCGAGTGCGGCGTTACGCGCCCGATCTGATGTCACACGACGGCCGCGCCTCTGCCAGCCATCTGGTGCTGATCCCCAGCTACAACCCCGGGGTGCGGGTCTACGACACCGTGCGCGCCGCGCGCGCCTACTGGGCGCCGGTGTGGGTGGTGGTGGACGGCAGCACCGACGGTACCGCCGATGGCCTTAAGGAGATGGCGGCGACCGACCCCCAGCTGAAGGTGTGGGTGCTGCCCGCAAACCAGGGCAAAGGTGCCGCCGTGCTGCACGGCCTGGACCTCGCCGCGCAGCAGGGTTTCACCCACGCGTTGACCATGGATTCCGACGGCCAGCACCCGGCCGACCTCATCCCGGTTTTCATGGCGACCTCGCAGCAAGCGCCCGCCGCGATGGTCCTCGGCAAGCCGGTGTTCGACGCCGATGCCCCCGCGCTGCGCGTGCAGGGGCGCAAGATTTCCAACGGCTGGGCCAACCTGGAAACCCTGTGGGCGGGCATCGGCGATTCGCTCTACGGCTTTCGCGTCTATCCGATCGAGCCCTTGCGCCAGGTGATGCGCGGCCAGCGCTGGATGCGCCGTTTCGACTTCGACCCCGAAGCCGTGGTGCGCCTGTGCTGGCGCGGCGTACGCCCGATCAACCTGCCCGCGCCGGTGAAATATCTGCGCGCCGACGAAGGCGGCGTGTCCCACTTCAACTACCTGCGTGACAACACCCTGCTCAGCTGGATGCACCTGCGTCTGATGCTGGGTTTCCTGCTGCGTTTGCCGCTTTTGCTGCTGCGGCACTTGAACACTCTCCGGTCACCTACCCCATGAAAAACACGCCCGATTCGTCCCCGCACGCGGTGCATGCCCCACACCCGCCCCTCACCGGCTACTACGCCAGCGAACAGGAGCGGCGCGGCTACGTCGGCAAACTGTTCGACCGCACCGCCTCCGACTACGACCGCATCGACCGCCTGCTCGCGCTGGGCAGCGGTCCCTGGTACCGCAACCAGGCACTGCAGCGGGGCGGACTGAAACCCGGCATGCGCATCGTCGATGTCGGCGTCGGCACCGGCCTGATGGCGCGCGAAGCGGTCAAACTGGTGGGCGATCCCGCTTTGGTGGTGGGCGTCGACCCCAGCGCCGGCATGATGGCCTGCGCACACCTGCCGGGGGTCCAACTCGTCGAGGGGCGGGCGGAATCCATCCCGTTTCCCGATGCCAGCTTCGATTTTCTCAGCATGGGCTATGCGCTGCGCCACATCGGCGACCTATCCGCCGCTTTCAGCGAATTCCACCGCGTCCTCAAGCCCGGCGGCCGCCTGTGCCTGCTCGAAATCACCAAACCGGAACGCGCCTGGAGCCGGGCCCTGCTCAAGGGCTACATGCGCGGCGTGGTGCCGGTGCTGGCCCGCCTAGTCGGCAGCAGCGCCGAATCGGCCAAGCTGTGGCGCTACTACTGGGACACCATCGAGGCCTGCGTGCCGCCGAGCGGCGTGATCGACACGCTGGAGCAGGCCGGCTTCACCGGCGTGCAGCGGCATATCGAAACCCGGGCGTTGTCGATCCTGGCCGAATTCCAGGCGGTCAAGCCGGGTTGAACGGCCAAGCCGGCCTGGTGTAAAAATCCACCCCCATGGACAACCGAGCACCCCTTATGAACCCCCTCTTCCCACCCCTCCGCTCTACCCTGCGCATCGCAGCCTTATCGCTGCTCGCGTTGTTATCCAACCCGGCTTTTTCCCAGAGTCATCCGGCCGAGCGTTGGGAAGTCGCGATCGAGGCGGGTTATCTGGAAAAGGTCCGCAACAACTCCCCGCTCGACTACGTCATCGCCCCGCTGCAAGTGGCCTGGCGTTCGCCAGCGATGTTCGATCTGTGGAAGGGGGAAAGCGGCGCGCGCCTCACCGTGCGCAACCGGATCGCGATCATTTACGAAACCTATCTGGAAGGCGCGGAGGATTACTACTTTGCCTTGGCCGGCGCGCCCAGCTTCGAACTGTGGTCAGCCGATCAAAAGTCCGCGCTGTTTTTCGAGATCGGCGGCGGCGCCGGCCTGACCAATTCGAACAACACTCCCGGCGGTCAAGGCCAGGACCTCACCTTCAACTGGTTTTCCCAGCTTGGCCTGCGGTATCAATTCGACAAGAAACATGCTTTCACCGCGGCCGGATATTTCACGCACCACTCCAACCTGGGCATGACCGATCCCAACCCGGGGATCGACGTTCTGGGCCTCAATTTGGGGATGGTGTGGCAATTCGATTGAGCGGCACCGGCCAAACGGACGCCGTTACCCGCACGCCCCCTTACCCCCAACCAAAGAGCCCGCTCCGCAAAAAACCATGCGAAGTCAGCCCCTTTGGGCGACTATTTTGATAACGGCGACGGTTGATTAAATAGCGGTTCGGTCAGGGTTTTTAGCTTTTCAGCGGTCGTGCCGAATTTATCCAATCGTCCCGATCCGGAACGTGCGTCATAGACCGCTTCCCCAATCAAGGTCGTGTTCTCGTAGATTTTCAATTCTGCGTAGGAAAGATACATCGCCATGTCCCAACGCCAGTTGGCGGTGTACTCTAAACGGCGCACGCACTCTATGGGCAGCGTCTCCACAAAGCTACGCGTCGTGATGCCATAACTCGAAATCTGCGACTCCAACTCCGGAAGAAATCCATCCATCATGACACTGGGGTTTTTCTTGATGCAAAGTGGGGAGACCTTCGCGTTTGCAAGCGGCTTTACGGTTGTGGTGATTGCACACCCGCCCAGCAGCAGGGATAAAAACACACTACCAAGAATTGCTGTTTTATTTTGATTCATTCGGCCCCCTCAGGCTTGATGGAAAGTCACATTTCACGAAATTCGCCGAATGTGTGAAGCCCCAATAGTAACCACAAACACCCTGTCATCGCCGCCCTGGTTTTGACTTTCCTCCCCCTTTCAGCCACGCCGCAAATTGAGTCTGCCGGGTGGATCAGCGGCAAAGGTGTCTGAGCCCCGCTCACCATCGAAATACAAGCAAAAGCGGGGCGAGTTCTTTGCCGCCCGCCCGGCAGGCTCGGTTTTCGGGAACCCGAAGGGCGGGGATGTCGGGGTCGCCTTCTTTTGGTCACTTTTCTTGGCGAGACAAGAAAAGTGACTTGCTGCCGGGCTACCCCCGGCCCACGGCCAGTCGTTCTGCGAAGGTTTAACCATTTACGTCTCAACGTGCTTCGCACCAATCCTCCGTCCGGATTGCTTCGCTTCGCTCGCAACGACGAAACGGACGTAAAGCGCGTGCGCCTCAATGCCGATCCGCGACCGCCGCCCCCATCTTCGGCAGCCACCGCCGCAATCCCGGCGTTGTAATCACCGTGCTGAAAATCGCCATCAGCACCAGCATGGTGAACACCTGCTGCGAGATCACGCCCAGGTCGTAGCCGACGTTGATGACGATAAGTTCCATCAGCGCGCGCGTGTTCATCATGATGCCGATCACCTTGCCCTCGTGGTGCGACATGCCGGCCCAGCGCGCGGCGAGGTAGCTGGCGCCGAATTTTCCCAGCGTGGCCAGAAAAATGAGCAGCCCGCACCAGCCCCAGGCCTCCGCCGAGTCCAGGCCGCCGATATCGGTGCGCAGGCCGGTGTAGGTGAAGAAAATGGGCAGGAAGAACACCATGACGAAGTGGCCGATGCGTTCTTTCCACGCCTCGATCAGTTCGTGCTCGTCGTACAGGATCACGCCCATCATGAAGCCGCCAAAGATCGCGAAGATGCCGAGCTGATAGGTCGTCATCGCCGAGACGAAGATGGCGACGAGCAGGATGCCGAGCAGGTTGTGGGTGAGCTTGCCGCGCCCGACCTTTTCGCCCGCCGGCAACGGGCGGGCCTGGCTGGCGCGGATCACGCGTTTCATCAGCGGCCGCACGACGAACCACCAGGCGAGGAAAAACACGCCGACCAGCACCACCTTGAAAGCGAAGGCTGCGGCGCTGAATTGGGCCAGCGTGAGCGCGGTGATGAGCGCGAGCAACAGCCAGCCGATGACGTCATTGATGGCGGCGGCACTGATCGCGATGACGCCGATCGGCAGGCGGGTGATTTTGAACTCCATCATGATGCGGCCGAGGATCGGCAGGGCGGTGATGGAGAATGCGGTGGCGATGAACAGCGCCGAGGCGAGACGGTCGACGCCGGGTGACAGCAGCGGCGCGCTGAACCAGCCGAAACCGAAGCCAAGCGCAAACGGCGCGACCATGCTGGCGGCGGCGATGGCGGTGACGGCGCGGCGGTTGTTGCGCTCGATGAGATGCGCGAAGTCGAATTCCAGGCCGATCTGGAACATCAGCAGGATCAGCCCGATCTGCGACAGCATCTGCATCGGCGCGGCCGGCGTCGAGTGGAAAACATACTGAAAAAGATCGGGTGCCAGCAGGCCGAACAGCGACGGCCCGAGCAGGATACCGACGATGATCTCGCCGACCGCCGGCGACTGGCCGACGCGCTGCGCCACTTCGCCGCCGAGGCGGGCAGCCAGCACGATCAGCGTCAGCTGCAGCAGGGTAAAGAACAGCAGGGCTTCGGTCTGGTGGACCGCGAGATCGTGGGCGGCGGTACTCAAATCATGCCGCCGTTGACCGAGATGATCTGGCCGCTGATGTAGCTCGCCTGCTCGGAGGCGAGGAAGCTCACCAGATTCGCCACTTCGTCGGCCCGCCCGGCGCGCTTCATCGGCACCATGGCCGCGATGGCCTGGGCGTCGAACACGCCGTCGATCATGTCGGTCTGGATGATGCCCGGCGCCACCGCGTTGACCGTCACCCCGCGACTGGCGAGTTCCAGCGACAGCGACTTGGTCGCCGCGTGCAGGGCGCCCTTGGCCGCGGCGTAGTTGACCTGGCCGCGGTTGCCGGTGATGCCTGCGATCGAGGTGATGTTGACGATGCGCCCCCAGCGACTGCGCAGCATCGGCATCGTCAGCGGCTGAGTGACGTTGAAGAAGCCGGAAAGCGAGACCTCCAGCACGCCGTGCCACTGCGCCGCGCTCATGCCGGGGAAGACGGCGTCGTCGTGGATGCCGGCGTTGTTCACCAGCACCTGGATAGGGGCGTCGGCGACCAGCGCCTCCAGTACCGCGCGGCTGGCCGCGGCGTCGGTGACGTCGAAGGCGAGGGCTTCGGCCTGGCCGCCGCCCGTTTTGATTTCATCGGCCAGCGCCTGCGCTTTCGTCAGATTACGGTTGGCGTGGATATAGACGTAACAGCCGTCGGCGGCGAGGCGGCGGCAGATCGCCGAGCCGATGCCGCCGCTGCCGCCGGTAACCAGCGCACGTTTCATGTTGGGTCTCCTGAATGGCCGGCATCCCGCGCCGCCGCATCCAGTATCACGATGGCGCGGCCGCCGAGCAATTCGCGGCCGGCAGCGCTGACGCGAAAGCCGTAAAGAATGGTGTTGTCATCGCCGGACAGGCGTTCTGCCTCGATCTCGAGGTCGGCAGCGATATCGTCCAGCCGCAGGGCATGCAGTTCGACCCCGCGCAGGCTGGCCAGATAGCCGGCGCGCGGCGCGTCGTCGGTCGCCGCCAGCAGCGCGCCGTGGGCGGCCATCGCCTGCGCCGCGTACTCGATGCCGCAGGCCGCGCCCAGGCGGTCGTGCGCGCGCAGCGGGTTGGCGGCGTCGCGGTGGCTCGTCGCAATGCAGCGGATGCGCTGGCCATCCCAGTCGGTGACGGCATCGAGCAGGCACATGCTGCCCTGGTGCGGCAGGTGGGCGAGCAGCCAGGCGTGGTCTAGCGGCATGGTTCGATTGCCACCGCCAGACTGAGCGGTGCCAGGTAATCGAGAACGAGCCGGCCGCCCTCCCCGCGAGCCACGGCTTGCAGCAAGGGCAAGCCGCGCGCGGCGGGAATAGCGCGGCGCAGCGCTTCGAGCTCGGGCTCGGCCAGCGCAGCGGATTCGGCGCCGACGAGGCTGAGTTCGATCCGCGCCAGCGATTGCGCGCTGCGTTCAGGCATCAGCGCCAGCGCGATGCCGAAAGCGGCGGGGAGCGGGCGCTTGGCGTGCAGCGGCTCGGGATAGGGCATGTCGTAGGCGATCAGCAGCGTGCCGCAGCGGTCTATCGCGACCTGGGTCATGGCCTCCAGGAGTCCTGCGCCGAAGCTGCCGTCATGCGCGCACAGCACCGTGGCAGGGGTCATGGCGCCGGAAGCAATGCCCCAGTAGCCGGCCGGGGCGTTGTGCACCGAGTTGTGAAATCGGGTCGGCGAGATGCTCCGATCGTCGGAAGCCAGCACCTTGCAGATCGCGTCGCAGTTGTCGTTGTCGGCGCCGGAGGAGGAAAACACCGCGGCCAGTTGGCGGGCATCGAGTTGCCCGTTTGCGCAGGCCTCCTGTCCCACCGCCAGCGCGACCTTGATCGCGACGCCGGTGCGGCGGCGCTCGGCCGGCGGCAGCGACTGCGGCGCGGCCACGGCGAGGGGACGCGATTCATAGGGGACGGCGCCCGCCAGAATCGGCCGCGCTGCGAGCCAGTTGTCGAGCCCCGGGCCGACCAGGCCGATGCCGTCGAGATAGGCGGCGAGCTTCACGTCCTGGCTCATGCTGCGCGCCCCAGGATCAGGCTGCAGTTGGTGCCGCCGAAACCGAAGGAGTTGCTGAGCACCCGGCGCGGCGCGGCTTCCCGGTTCGCAGTCAGGTACTGGACGGGAATGTCCGGGTCGACGCAACGGGTGTTGACCCCGCCCGGCAAAAAGCCGTGCTGCAGCGCCAGCGCGCTGATGACCGCTTCCACGCCGCCGGCCGCGCCAAGGGTGTGGCCGGTCGCGCCCTTGGTGGAACTGCAGGGCACGGTGTTGCCGAACACCGCCGCAACCGCCCTGCCCTCGGCCGCGTCGTTGCTCGGCGTCGCGGTGCCGTGCAGGTTGATGTAGTCGATGTCGGCCGGTTGCAGGCCCGCCGCCTTCAGCGCGGCAGCCATCGCCATGCGCGCGCCCAGGCCTTCCGGATGCGGCGACGACATGTGGTGGGCATCGCTCGATTCGCCTGCGCCCAGCAGCAGCACGGCATTGGCGTCGAGATTGTCGGCCGGACGCTCCAGCAAAATAAAGGCGGCCGCTTCGCCGATGGAAAGACCGTTGCGGTCCACGTCGTAGGGACGGCAGGGCCCGGGCGAAAGCAGTTCCAGCGAATTGAAGCCGTACAGCGTGGTGAGGCACAGCGAGTCGACGCCGCCGACGATGGCGGCGTCGATCACGCCGGCGGCGATCATCCGCGCCGCCGAGGCAAACACCTTGGCGCTCGACGAGCAGGCGGTGGAGACCACCACGGCCGGCCCTTCCAGCTTGAAGGCGGTGCGCACGAAGTCGGCTACCGAATAGGTGTTGTGGGTGGTGCGATAGTGGAAGTCGTCCGGCAGGGCGCCGCTTGCCGGATCACGATGGCGAAACGCCTGTTCGGTCTCCAGGATGCCGGAAGTGCTGGTGCCGAGCAGCACGCCCACCCGCCGCCGGCCGTAGCGGGCGACGACGGCGCCGACGGCATCGCTGAAGCCGTCCTGCTGCAGCCCCAGCCAGGCGAGACGGTTGTTGCGACATTCGTAGTCGGCGAGGCTCGCCGGCAAGGCCGTTGAGTCGAGGCCGGCCACCTCGCCGATATAGGTTTCCAGATCGGTCATCGTCTCGAAGGCGCAGGGCGCAAGACCACTCTGCTGCGCGCGCAAGGCGGCCAGCGTGGCCGCCAGGCCGTGGCCGAGACAGCTTGCAGCAGTGAAATGGGTGAGGTGGAGCGGGGTCACGGTATGTATAGGGATTTCGGGGGCGGATTTTAGCTTAGCCGTGCCACCAGCATGACATTGGCGAACGGCAGGCCGCCGTTCATCTCGGCAGTTTCGACGCGGAAGCCGAGCGACTCCAGCGCCTGCTTCCAAGCGTGCAGCGGCCGGCCGTGGGTGGGCGGCAGGCCGTTGCCGCGAAAAAAGGCCACGCTGCGATCGACCCAGTTGCTGAGCTTGAAGGCGAGGCCGGCGCCGGCATCGCCGACCCGGGTGATGAACACGCCGTTGGCCGGCAAGGCGGCGCGCACCCGGCGCAACACGTCGTCCTGCGCCGGGATGTCGACGTAGTGCAGCACGTCCATGATTACCACGACATCGGCCTGGCCGAAATCCGCCTGGCGCATGTCGCCCTGCTCGAAGCGGGCGGGTGCGCCGAGGGCGGTCTGCGCACGCCGGATGTCGCTTTCCAGCAGATCGACGCCGCGGATGTCCGCCGGCTGTCCGGGCGCAGGCCATCCGATGGGCCATTGCCCCGCCTCGTAACTTTGGCGGGCGGCCAGCAGCCAGGCCGCGAGCAGGCCCTGGCCGCAACCCAGGTCGAGGATGCGCGCCTGGTCGGGAACCAGACCGCGTTCCAGCAGGCCGAGAAACATCGGATCGAGGCCCAGCTTGCCGCGGGCGAAGTGGTAGGCGAAGCGGCCGGCAGCGCGATAGCGCGCGCTGGCGAGGTCGACGAGGCGCTGGCGAAGGGTGGGGGGACTGATGCTCATGCGGTGGCGGAGGAAAGCGTGGAAGGGAGGGGGGCGCCGCGCAGACGCTGTGCCTGGGCGGTAGCCAGACCACGCTGCTGCTGACGCAGTGCATCGTGCCTGGGAACAAGGCCGCGACCCATGGCACGGAATGCGGTGAAAGGGGAAATCCAGCGCGAACTCAACACGTCAATTACCAGATGAAGCGGGTTTTTATTGGATTCCACCAGCCGGCCTCATTCAAGTCCGGCCGGCTGTGCGCAATGACAGCCAGGCCGCCACGCCGCCCAGCAACAGGCCGCCCCACACATCGACCGCCACATGCTGACGGGTGGCGAGGGTGGAGTAAATGATACCGATGCACCACACCCAGTTGAACAGCCGACTCCAGGGCGGCGCGCCGAATCGACGCAGCAGATGATCCAGCCAGACCCCCGAAAAAAAGGCCGTGGCGACATGCAGCGAAGGGAAGGCATTGCCTGCGGCATCGACGTTCTTAAGGAAAGCCACTTCAGGATACCGGGCCCAGTCAATATCGGCTGCGGGGACCGCGGTGGGCCAGAAGTAGAAAACGATCAGCCCCGCCAGACAGGTTGCGGCCATCGCCCGGGCATAGCGATAGAGTTCGCTTCGCGTCGCAATCAATGCCGGGGGCAGGGAAACATACACCCACAACGAGACATACAGCGACATCGCCCACGGCTGAAAACTGATCATATGATCCAGCCAGGTCAAGGGCATCACCGTGGCCGGGTAGGCCGGGACTTTGAGCACGTAGAAATAGGCACCGAAAAAGAGGCCGATAAAAACTGGCGTGCCGATCCCCTTCAGAAACCCATGCTGGGTGATGACCTTTGCAATCTGCCGGTGCCAGGGTGTTTGCTGGGTATTTTTCAAGGCCTGTTCTCCGGGGTGCGGCAACGCCGACTCATACTTGGTTTGGCGGTCATTACAGGGCGTCTCGCAATCTGACAAAACGCAGCCCGGCAGCGGCGGCCGACTCCAGCACGGCAGGCAGCACATCGAGAATAACCGGAATGCCTCGGGGCGACCGTGCCGCATTGCCATCGTGCAGCAGCAAAATAGCGCCCGCCCGCAGCCCGCGCAACAGGGCATGTTTGACCCGCCCGGCGTCACCGATCCGGGTGTCGAAGCCGCGTGCCGACCAGCTGGCGAGCGTCAAACCCAGTCGCGCCAGCACGGGGTCGAGTAACGGATTGCGCAAGCCGGCCGGGGCACGAAAAAACACGGGGCGCTGACCGGTAATCTGGCCGAGGGTGCTCTGTGCGGCCTGCAGTTCGCGCAGGAAGCCACGCGGGCCCAGCAGGGCAAAAAAATGACTGTGGTGCTGGCTGTGGTTCTCCACGGCATGGCCACGGCGCACGATTTCCCGGCATACCTCCGGATAGCGTGCTGCTTTTTCGCCGACACAGAAAAAGGTGGCGCATGCGGCATAGCGATCCAGAATATCCAGCACCTGCGGCGTGACGAGGGGGTCGGGGCCGTCGTCGATGGTCAGGGCGATTTCCTGTCTGGCCGTCGCGGCGGCCGGCAGCCGGGTCCAGTTCGGCCCCAGCCCGGTGCTGCGCGGCCACAGGCCGACAGCGGTCAGCACCAGATGGTTGATGGCCACGGCGCCCAGCGCCCAGCGCCAGTGTGCGGGTTCGGCGATTACGGCCACCAGGGCCATGCCATGCAGCGCGACGGATGCACGGATCAGCAGGGTGGGCTGCCAGGCGGAGTCACGCATGGCTGGATCCTGCATCGGCTTGCCGGGCAAAAATCGCCGCATACATCAAGGCCAGGATGACGCCCGGTGCGACGGTCACGC
>Ga0208244_100701_pt1 | contig 26694 bp, 23 predicted proteins | sample SubbioCR12Aug_5A_FD_184828 | JGI IMG/M metagenome (GOLD analysis project Ga0208244, IMG submission 184828) | Serpentinite rock and fluid subsurface biosphere microbial communities from McLaughlin Reserve, California, USA - CR12Aug_5A (SPAdes) | ecosystem: Environmental > Terrestrial > Deep...
GTTCAACCTATATGGGTGGATGGGCGGAATAATATTTGTGGTTACAGCCCCGCTGGCTTTTTGGAATTTGCAGGCTTTTCTTTGGAATGTTGGCGCTGCCCAGTGGTATCAACCTTTTCGAATTGACGCCTTAAGTTACCTGGCTTTATATGCGCGCATTTTCGACCAAATACCACCGTTCCTGATTAGTTTTTTGGCATTAGGAATTGCCCTTTTGATAGTTTGGCGCATCGCCCCTAGAACATCAACTGGATTTGCTCTTAGCCTAGCCTTGTGTCTGGCTGTTTTTTTTGCTTTTAATAAACAGGCTTTTTGCAATTATTATTTCTTGGTGATAGGTGCTATTTTTTGTGCATTTGCATCGATTACCAAACCATCATCATCTCTGCAGTCAGAAAACATCAATCTTATCCCCCATAGTAAGTCTTAAATATCCAGTCATAGACCGCCAATAACGCCTTTTTGATGGGTGCGAAGTGTACCAAGCATTTTGGGTACGCCCGATTATGCCAAATGGCAGTGGGTGGTGATTGAATGGCTTTATAAGTTATTGCTGCCTCAGGCGTATGCCGATGAACATATTACCCACTATACTTATGATGAACTCTATTTTGAGTTTATGACCAAGCGGAAATATAGACTTGAAGCGGTGCGTTACATCTTGCAAGGTGAGCTAATTTTAAGTATGCGAAAACCACTGTGACAAATTGCGACTGTGGTTAAAATCTTAATGCCGTTTGTCTGACAAACACGTGACGAGTCTCATATTGACTTGGCTTTCAATCTCATGTACCCTTAGGGAGCATAAGTGAAGGCGAATAATCACATGATTTGCGTCTGCCACATACCTTGTCCAAGAAGCGGGCTTCCGATCCGGTAGCCCGCTTATATTTTTTTATCATATTCGCTACCCGTTACAGGAGATGAAATATGTCTGGTCAAATCAATGCCTTTGAAATGGCGCAGAAGCAGTTTGACGGCGTCGCCAAGCAGTTGAATCTCGACCCGCAGATTGCGGAAGTCCTGCGCTGGCCGATGCGCGAGTTTTCCTTCCGTATTCCGGTGCGCATGGATGATGGCTCGCTGCGTGTTTTCCAGGGTTTCCGCGTCCAGCACAATGATGCGCGCGGCCCGGCCAAGGGCGGCATTCGCTTCCACCCGTCTGAAACGTTCGATACGGTGCGCGCCCTGGCGACCTGGATGACCTGGAAATGCGCCGTGGCCGATATTCCGCTGGGTGGCGGCAAGGGCGGCGTGATTGTTGATTCGGCCTCGCTCTCTACGACTGAAAAAGAGAAACTCTGCCGCGGCTGGGTGGATGTGATGTGGAGAAACATCGGCCCGCGCCAGGACGTGCCAGCCCCGGATGTCGGCACCACCCCGCAGATGATGGGCTGGATGATGGACGAGTATTCCAAACTGGTTGGTGAATATACCCCCGGTGTTTTCACTGGCAAGCCCCTCGGCGGCGGCGGCTCGGAAGGCCGCACCGAAGCGACCGGCTACGGCGTCATCTACACCGTGCGCGAAGCGATGAAGCACCTGGGCATGGATTCGACTAAATCGGTGGCGGCGTTGCAGGGCTTTGGCAACGTTTCGCAGTATGCGGCGATCGGTTTCGTCGAAATGCTGGGCGGCAAGATTGCCTGTGTCTCATGCTGGGACCGCCATGACCGTATTGCATACACCTACAGCCACAAAGACGGCTGTGACCCGCGCTTCCTGCTCTCGATTACCGACCAGTATGGCACCATCGATAAGGAGAAGGCTGAAAAGGCTGGTTACCTTGTGGAAGACGGCGATGCCTGGATTACGAAAGAGGCCGACGTTTTAATCCCATCTGCGCTCGAAGGCCAGGTCAATGCCGATACGGTCAAAAAGATTCACAGCCGTATCAAGATTGTTGCCGAAGGCGCCAACGGCCCGACCACGCCCGAAGCCGATGATTTCTTTAAGGCCAACAAGATTTTTAACATTCCCGACTTCCTGTGCAATGCGGGCGGCGTGACGACCTCCTACTTTGAGCAGGTTCAGAACGACATGAACTTCTACTGGAGCAAGCAGGAAGTGCTCGAGAAGTTGGATGCCAAGATGACCTCTGCCTTCAACAGTGTGCTGGAGATGAGCGCGCGCGAAGGCGTTTACACGCGCGATGCCGCTTATATGGTCGCCATCGACCGCGTGGTCAAGGCCATGCAGCTGCGCGGCTGGGCATAAAACAGTTTTGTTATAAAGCAAATGACCGTCACTCGAAGGTGGCGGTCATTTTTGTTTTGTTAAAGTTTTAGATTTTTTCCATCAACTCGATGCGATTGCCGAACGGGTCGAAGACATGAGCGCGGCGATAACCTTCCAACGGTGGCTGGGTATCGTCCACATCGTAGCCGGAGGCGCGGGTACGCGCTACAAGTCCGTCCAGATCATCAGTCAGCAGGGCTGGGTGGGCTTTTTTGAGCGGATGGAAACCCGGCTCCACGCCGAGATGCAAGCGCACATTTCCCTGCTCGAACCAGGCCCCGCCACGCCCTGCCAATTCATCAGGCTTGGGCACTTCGACAAGACCCAAAACATCCACATAAAAAGCGCGGGCTAAATCTTCCGAATGTGGCGGAATGGAAAGCTGGATATGGTCAAGGGCATAAATAGGCATGGTCAATCATCCGCTGCGCGGGCAACCTCGTCAGGGGCGAAGATGACTTCTTCGCGTCCGGTCAGTTTCTCCTCCACTTTGCGGACGATTAATCTCAAATGCCCGGCATGGGCGACATAGTCCAGGTCGTCGGCGGGGACGGTCAAAACCGGGCACAGGCTGAAGTTATTAATCCAGTTCTCGTACAGGTCGTTCAGGCCGGCAAGGTATTCGGCGCCGATGGTGCGCTCGTAATCCCGTCCGCGGCGGCTAATGCGGTTAAGCAGGGTTGGCACCGAGGCGCGCAGGTAAATCACCAGGTCGGGCGGCGGCAGGAAATCCATCGTTGTTTCGTACAGGTCGCGGTAGGTCTGGTAATCGCGCGCGGAAATATGTCCTTGCTGGTACAGGTTGTGGGCGAAAACTTCGGCGTCTTCGTAAACGCTGCGGTCCTGGATGACCGAGGTCGGATGACAGGCAATCGCATGGTGGGCGCGCAGACGATGGGTGAGAAAGAAGACCTGCGAGTGAAAGCCCCAGGCGGGCATGTTGGCGTAAAAATCAACCAGGTATGGGTTTTCGGCCACCGGCTCGTAAAAAGGCTCCCAGCCCAGGCGCTCGCACAAACCGTTGACCAGGGTCGATTTGCCCACCCCGATGTTCCCTGCCACTGCAACAAATTTTTTCATTATTCCCCCCTGGGCAGGTCCCCGGCCAGTTCGAGGTCAATGATTTGTTTGAAAACGCTATAGGGCTGCGCCCCGACAATCGGAATACCGTTCACGAAAAAGGTCGGCGTCGAACTGATTCCCAGGTCGCGGGCAGCCTGCAAATCCTGCTAGACCTCATCGGCATAGCGGCCCGAGTTGAGACAATCCAGCAGGGCCTCAGCGTCCAGTCCCAGGTCGCGGGCGTACAGTTCATAGGCTTGCCCGCCAAAATCGTAGCGATAAGTGAACAGGGCGTCGTGGTATTCCCAGTAGGCGTTCTGTTCACCGGCGCAATAGGCGGCCTGCGCAGTTTGGACGGCGTTCCTGCCAATGATGGGCATGTTGCGATAGACGAACTTTACCCGGTCGCCGTACTCTGCCAGGATTTGCGTGAAAACCTGGTCGTGCCAGCGCTTGCAATAGGGACATTCGTAATCGCTAAACTCCACCAGGGTCACCGGCGCGTCGTCGGGGCCGATGGACGGGTGGCCGCTAATATCCACATCGTAGCGGTTCACGTTTTCAGGGATTTGGATTCCCTGCGAAGGCGGCGCCACGGCAGCCGCCGCGCTGGTTTCCTGACCGCGCAGGTACCATCCGGTCAGCATCCCCGCGCCGAACAGGAAGGCGCCCAGCAAAATGGGCGCAAGGATTTTCTGCGGCCACTGCGGCGCTGTCGGGCGAACCCGGCGGGCAGTTTTTACAGGTTCAACATCATCAATCAGGTTGTTTTCGCTCATGGCGGCATTATACCCGTTCATGGGCATACATACCCGTGAACGGGCAGTATACAAAACTGTTGCCGCCAGGCCTGCAAAATGCTATCATGGACACGAAAGGAGACAAGATGAAACTTCGATTTTTGCTGCCCCTCCTGCTGGCTGTCCTGGCTTGCAGCGCGCCGGGATTGGCCCCGCGCCCGACCGTCGAACCGCTGGTTTTCCCGACCGCGGTGCATGAAACGTTACCGCCCAATTTGGATGCGGAAAACGGCGTCCCCACCCAGGGCCTGGATACCGCTGAACCAGACGACGCCCCGCCGACGGCCAGTGCCGCCACCGCCACCCTGGCATCCGAGTCGCTGTCCGAGGTCAAAATCAGCGCGGACGAGGTCTTTTACGGCGGCGACTGTTCCCCCAAAGAAGTCACCTTTGAAGTCGCCGTCACCCAACCCGCGAAGGTCTACAGCGTCCTGCTGTTTGTCCGCTTGCGCAACCAGCAAAGCGGCGTGCAAAGCACCTGGAACACCGGCCTGGCCATGCGCCCAACCGGCGGCGGGCGATACGAATACCGTCTGCGGGCGGTCAATGTGCCGTTTTACAAGGATTATGACCCGGCCTGGCTGCAATACCAGTTCGTGCTGACCGACACGCGCGGCGAAGTGATTGCCCGCAGCCAGATATTCCTGGACAAAATCAAGTTCCAGCGGCTTTGCCCGTAAAACCTGTGGGCTGAAAGTGCGTATATCTCCATACATATTACGGAGGTAAAAATGTCCAAAAAATCGAACGCTGTCCCCTGGTATCTCTGGCCGTTCTGGGCCATCTGGACGCTGGTCACCACCATCCTTGAAATGACCGGTCGTTTCGTTGCCATTCTCATCGGGTTGCTCTTAATCCTGGTGGGTGTCATCGTCAGCCTGACGGTGATTGGCGCCATTATTGGTATCCCGCTGGCGATAGTCGGCTTCCTGCTGGTTGTGCGCGGGATATTCTAAACACGTGTAGGGGCGGCCCATTGGGCCGCCCCTACACGTCAACAGCAAATATCTTTTCCCGCAACGCAATCAACGGCCTTTTAACCGGCCCGAGCCGCAGGACGAGCAAAAGCAACACCACTGCGCCATAGGCCAGCGGCTGGAGGATGTCCCCGCTCAGGGTGAAGAAATCGCCTTTTTTTGCCATGAAGAAGTGAACCACCACCAGCGGGGAAATAAAGTAAACCAGGCGGTGCAAGCGCTTCCAGTTTTTGCCCAGGCGTTTCATCCAATAATTAAACGAGGTGATTGCCAGCGGCAGGAGCAGCAGAAAGGCCAGCAGGCCGATGATGATGTACGATTTTGTGCCGACATCGCGCCAGACCGCCCACAGGTCGAGGGCGTAATCGAGCACGAAGAAGGTACTGACATGCAGGGCCGCGTGGAAGAATCCGTAATTGCCGAGCGCTTTGCGGCGCAGTAGCAGTTCCTTCCAGCCCAAAATGGAGGCAAGCGGGGTGCAGGCCAGTGAAAGCAGCAGGAAGTTAATTGCGTTCAGCCCGGTGCGCTGCTGAATGGCCTGGATTGGGTTGGCAGTCAGGTTGTTGGTGAAAAAATCGAACAACAAATGCGCCACAGGAACCCAACCGGCGATGTGGACGATGACTTGGAGCGGGGTGAAGCGCGGTTTTTTCATGATGTCTTGTAGGGGCGACCCAATGGGTCGCCCCTACCCATTAATAATTCTTGCGCAAATCCATGCCTGCGTACAGCCCGGCGACCTGTTCTTCATAGCCGTTAAACATCAGCGTATCTCGCCGCCGAAACTCGCCGATGCGTCGTTCGGTGGCCTGGCTCCAGCGCGGATGGTCAACCTGCGGGTTGACGTTGGCGTAGAAGCCGTACTCGTTTGGCGCGGTGTCGCTCCACAAGGTGCGCGGAGGTTCGGCGGTCAGTTCGATTTTGACGATGGCCTTGATGGATTTGAATCCGTACTTCCAGGGCACAACCAGGCGGATGCCGCCGCCGCTCTGGGGCGGGAGTTCGCCGCCGTACAGGCCGGTCGCCAGCAGGGTCAGGTCGTGCATGGCTTCGTCGAGGCGCAGGCCTTCCTGGTAGGGCCAGGAATACCAGGGCTGTTTCAGGCCGGGCATTTCATCGGGTTTGAAGACGGTCTCGAAGCGCACATATTTGGCATCGCTGGTCGGCTCGACCAGGTTGAGCACTTTCGAAAGCGGGAATCCCATCCAGGGGATGACCATGCTCCAGGCTTCGACACAACGCAGGCGGTAGATGCGCTCCTCGGGCGGGAAGGACTTAATCAGGTCTTCGACGCCGAACTTGCGCGGATTGCTGACCAGGCCGTATACCTCCACATCCCAGGGCGAGGTCTGGAAGTCCTTAGACAGGCGGGCGACGCCTTCCTTGTCGGTGGTGAATTCGTAGTAGTTGTTGTAATTGGTGATGTCCTGGAAAGAATTGACCGGGTCGCCCAGTTCGTCGGTTTTTGCGCTTGCTGCCGGGTCGCCGGGTGCGGACGGGAGGCTTTCCTCGAGGTCGGGCGCGCAGGCTGCCAGGGCCGCGCTGCCGGCAAGTACACCCGCCGCCTTGATAAAGTCGCGCCGCGAAAGGTACACCTGCTTGGGCGTAATTTCTGAAGATGGAATTTTGGGAATCATAGACTTGCTCCTGAATATGGAAAGAATACCAAACCAGTCTAAATTTTGCGTTAGAAATGGGGTTGGGAAATGAAAAGTGGAGAGTAGGGTTTTCCCCTGTTCTCCACTTTTATGTTGCAGTTGAATTGGGTTATGCCCTTGCCAGGCCAAACCCAGAGGGCATTTCATCCCAGGTGCGGCCTTCCAACTCGCGGCCAGCCCGTTTTTTCTGCACGCCGCCCCACTGCTTGAAGAAAAATGGGACTTTTGCCACGAGACACTGGTCTCGAATTTCGGTGACCCATTCCTGCATGACAGGCCGGGCGCCGGGGCCAGACTCGCCGCCGACAATCGCCCAATTGATGCCTTTCAAGTTCAAGCTCGGCAGAGGGCCAAGCAAAGGCTCCAGCGACAGGAACTTTGTCTTTGCGCCGGTGCACCGTAAATGGTCGATGCGGAAGGTGTAATTGCTGTTTTCAACGCTTACGCCCATCCAGACATTTTCCGGCCAGTCAATTTGCGGACTGACTTCTTCCAGCCGCTCGGCGCGTTTGGTCAAGACCTGGAAAGTGTGCCAATCGGCGCGGCGCATGACATCGAAAACTTCGAGAATAAATTCTACCGGCACATCTTTGTGGAACAGGTCGCTCATCGAATTGACAAAGATGACCTGCGGCTTTTTCCATTCGAGCGGCTTTTCAAGCGCATTTTCGTGCAAGGTCAACTGGAAACCGCGCGCATAATTGGGCTGGCCCATGGCCTGCAAACGTTTGGACATGCGCTCGGCATAGCAATGCTTGCAACCCGGGCTGATTTTGGTACAGCCGGTTAGCGGATTCCAGGTTGATTCTGTCCATTCGATGCTTGAGTTTTCGGCCATTTATATATTCCTAAAACCATAAAGATTGTAGCACAAAAATTCTATCTATAGTAAGCGAGGTTGGATTTTCTCCATACGTTCTTTGGATGTCAAGTTTAGTTTTGGGAAAAAATGCTGTGCTTCGCTGGAATCGAGTCTATAAAAATCGATTTTCTTGTAGTCCTTGAAAATATCAGAATTGCTACCAAGTAAGAATGTCCATTCAAGATTATCCCATTTGACAGGCTTTCTGATAAGCCAATTTGTTTTTCCGACTTGTTGCATGTAGTCTAATAATGATTTATTTTTTAGATGATGAATTCTCTTAATGTTCCGAGCTGATAAATAAAGCAGTATTTCCATCTTGGGACGCATACGTATGATATCTGATATAGCGTCAAAATCGGGCAAATTACCTGAATGATCAACGAACAATAAGCCAAGTTCACGAGAATTGACTGTTTTTAGTATGGATGGTAATACATTGGCATAACCCCCAAGATGTGTCTTAAAACAGCCCTGAATCTTCCAGTCATTAATCAAGGCAAATTGCCCTATATTTTTCTGTAGTTCGCCGAAATTCACTGTATTTTGCTCAACAAAATGTGCGAAGTAAGGTAATGGAGGATCTAAAGAATTTACAGATTCTAGAAAAGTTAAAGGGCTTCCAAAGATATCCGTGTCCGGCACAATTCCTTTACCGGATGTAGCGTCAATATAAGTATAAACTTGATGCCAACTTAGATACTTTTTTAGGACTTTTTGGGTAATAACCAGGTGCATATCAAAAATGCTGGCTAAAGTTTGCATTTTTATGCCAGTAAACTCGCCGAAACCGACATCATCTTTCTTTGGCATTTTCCCTCCTAACCCTTACCCCAAATAATCCCTCAACTGTCGGCTGCGCGTCGGATGCCTTAGCTTGCGCAGCGCCTTGGCCTCGATTTGGCGGATGCGCTCGCGAGTGACGTTGAAATAACGGCTGACTTCTTCGAGCGTGTGGTCTTTGCCGTCTATCAGGCCGAAGCGCAGTTCGAGCACCTGGCGCTCACGCTCTGAAAGTGCGGCCAGGGCGTGCTGCACTTGCTCGCGCAGCATTTCGCGCGCGGCGGCGTCCATCGGCTCGAGGGCGTCGTCGTCCTGGATGAAATCTCCCAGTTGCGAAGACTCCTCGTCGCCGACCGGGCCTTCGAGCGAGACCGGTTCCTCAGCCGAGCGCAGCACTTTGTCCACCTTGCTGCTGGCGGCCGTCCAGCGCCGCGCAATCGACTCTTCGAGTTCGCCGCCCTCAGCCTTGCTGCGCAGGATGGCCTGCACATCTGCGGCAGAGAGATAGCCGACTTCCAGGGCCAGTTCTTCGGTGGTCGGTTCGCGCCCGTAGGTCTGCACCAGCGAACGCTGGATGCGTAAAATGCGGGTAATCGATTCGAACAAATGCACCGGGATGCGAATCGTGCGCGCCTGCTCGGCAATCGAACGGTTAATAGACTGGCGAATCCACCAGGTGGCGTAGGTGCTGAACTTGAATCCGCGCCGTGGGTCGAACTTGTTGACCGCCCGCAGCAAGCCCAAATTCCCCTCTTGAATCAGGTCGAGGAACGAAATACCGCGCCCCAGGTAGCGTTTGGCAACGCTGACCACCAGGCGCAGGTTGGCGCGTATCAGGGCCTGGGCGGCCTCGTCGGCCCGGTTCTGGATAATTTTCAGGTCGAGCAGCAGGTCTTCTTCTTCGGGCAGGTGCTGGTAAAGGGTGCGCGGCGCGGGGCAGGTCTTGTACTGGTGGCAATATTTCATCACCCAGCCTGCCAGGTCGGGCGGCAGCAGGAAAAAGCCAATGAAAAAATTGAAGGCGTTGGCGGCCAGCCCGTTCCACATCACATCGCTGCCCCACTGACCGTTGTCGAGAAAAGCGCGCAAGTATGAAGGGCTGTCGCTGTCCCAGCCCTGGCGCAGGGCCTGGGCCTCGGCCAATACCAGTGACAGGTCGGGCAACTGCACCCCCAGGCGTTTGGCGTCTTCGTTGAAACGCTTCCAGGCAATCACCAGGTCGTCGAGCGCGGTGCGGTAAACCTGGGTGGCGCGCCCAACCCCCTTACGCGGCACATGCCGTTCCAGCCGTTCCACCAGGCGGTGGGCTTCTATCATCGTCGAAAGCCGGAATTCGCTGTCCGAATCGAGCAGTTTGACTTGCCCGATTTCGCGCAGGTAAAGGCGCACCGGGTCTTCAGAAAGCTCCCCCGTAAACGCCGGGCGGATGACCTCGAGCGGCTCGTCGTCCAGTGCGGCGTCTTCAAGACCGAGGTCGCTTTCCTCCACGTCCGGCGTGAAGGCGTCCAGGTCGTCGCTGGGGGGCAGGGGAATGTCGTCGGTTTTCGGCTTGCGTGGCATGGTTCACTCCCGGCGGTATTCGCTCAAACGTTTGCGGGCCTGGTCGATGGCCTGCAAAACACGGGCATATTGTTGGGCGCTACGGTTCAACTCGGCGGCCTGGGTTTCTTCGACCAGGAAGCGCAATTGGTTGACACTTTCGCCCAATATCGTGCGGCGCATTTGCAACACCTGGCGGGTCAGTTCGTCGAGCAGGCGCTCGTCGGTTCCTTTGGGGGCTGGCTGGCCCAGCAGTTCGCTGTGCGTCTCACTGAGTTCATCCACCAGACGGGCATGCACAAAGGCAGTCGTGTCGGTCTCATCCTGTTCGAGCGAATGCTGGATGAGGGACAAAATGGACTGGTAATCAGTATACTCGAAATCCGCGGGGCTTAAAGCGCCCAGGCCAGATTCTTGCAAGCGCCGGTCGAGGCGCGGCAGCAGGTCGGGGCGGCGCAAAATATAGCCCAAGCAGGCGGCTTCCATTTTGCGGGATGGGGGCGCGGGCGCGACCGCCGGGGCCGCTTCCGGTACCGGGGCCTGGTCGGCCTGTGGGCGGGGGGCGCGGCGGGGCGCTCCACCCGAAACCTTGATACCGGTCAAGGTGCGTTCATCCACCTTCAGGCGGCGCGCCAGCATCTGGCGGTACGAATCGCGCTCGACCGGGTTGGGCAGGTCTTCAATCAGCGGCACCACCTGGGCCGCGATTTCGGCCTTGGCCTTGGGATCGTTAATATCCCGTTCGGCCACAAGCACGTCGAGCACATGCTCGACAATCGGCTTGGCGGCTTCAATCAGGCGCGCCCACTCGGCCGGTTCACGGGCCACGATTTCATCGGGGTCGAGGTCGTCGGGCATGCTCGCCACGCGCAAATCGGCTTGCAGGCGGGCCTCGTGGCGCAGCAACCCGCGCGCATCGAAACGGATTTCATCTTCGCGGTCCATGGCCTCGCGGGCGGCATCCAACCCGCGCAGGACGGCTTTCTGCCCGGCGGTATCGGGGTCGAGGGCCAGCACAATCTTGCGCGTGAAACGCTTGAGTAGGCGCAACTGGTCTTCGGTCAGGGCGGTGCCCATCGGCGATACGACGTTCTCATACCCGGCCTGGTGGACTGCGATGACATCCAGGTAGCCTTCGACAATCACCACCTGGTCGGCGGTGCGGATGGGCTTGCGCGCCCGGTCGAGGCCGTAGAGCAGGCGCCCCTTGTCGAACAGCGGCGTCTGCGGCGAGTTCATGAACTTTGGAATATCGTCCGGGTCGAGTATGCGCCCGCCGAAACCGGTCATGCGCCCGTTTTCGTCCCGAATCGGAATCATGATGCGGTGGCGGAACTTGTCGTAATAGCCGCCGTTATCTCGTTCCGAGAGCAGGCCAACATCCAGCAGGTCTTGCTCGCTGAACCCTTTGGCGGTGAAATGTTTCAGGGTCGCATCCCACGAATGGGGCGCGTATCCCAGCCCGAAGGCTTCAATCGTCTGCAGGGTCAGGCTGCGTTTTTCGAGCAGGTACGCCAGGGCCGGTTTGCCCGCTTCTGTTTGCAGCAGCTGGTGGCGATAGAAGGTGGCCGCATCTTCGAGCAGGTTGCGCAGGCGGGCGTTTTCTTCCTTTTGCTCGGGTTTTTCGGTCTGGAGCCGCTCAAGGGTTACCCCGGCTTTTTCGGCCAGCCTTTGCAGGGCTTCCTTGAAATCGATGCCCTCCTTCTTCATCACGAACTTGAAAATATCGCCGCCCTCGTTGCACTCGCCAAAACAGCGCCAGGTGCCGCTCTCAGGCCAGATGACGAAGGCCGGGGTGCGTTTGTTGTCGTGGAAGGGGCAGAATCCCGAATAGTTGCGCCCGGTGCGGCGCAGTTTCACGCCCGACTCGGCGGCCAGGTCGAGGATGTCAATGCGGGATTTGATTTCGTCGATGGAGGACATGGGGTGAATTATAGACTTGGTTGAAGCGAGATGCAACAGGAAAAGTACGAAAGCAGCGTGGCACTTTCACGCTATCGATGGTTTTTAGAGAATCATTCGGCGTCAATTTCGTGGACGACCTCGATAACGCTATCGCCCTTCACTTCATAGATGATGACCCCGTGGCCTTCCCAACGTGTGGCGTACAAGACAACTTCCAAAACGCCATCCTGGTTCAAGTCAAGGAAGGTCAGCAATTCATAAGTGAGCGGGAAACCGGGTTCAGCCTGGGCATTATGATAAACATCCGCCGCCAGCGGCAACGTGATAACCGTGTTTCCGCGTACTTTTCTCATCAGGATGACAGAGTAATCGCCCAACTCAACCAACGGGGAAAGCGGGTTGGGCGTTTTGAAATACGAGGCTGTAATAAACACTTCATCCGTGCCATCTCCCTCGAGATCGGTTCGCACAATTTGGCTGATCTGCACGACCGGCTGGGCCAAACCCTGCGAATTCAACCACTCCCTGACCATTTGCTGATAAACCGCAGAATCCGGGCTCAAGTCTTGCATCGGGCGCGAGGTCACCTTCCAACCCTGCGAAAACCCAAACAGCAGTGGGCGCGACTCTGAAAAATCTGAGCCGACATAGTAAGTACCATGCCAGGGCGGCCCGGCGACCGAGGTCGAATCATAAGGGGTGAATTGTCCCAGGTAGCCATCTGCTGCGTACAAGTCGTGTGGGTGATCGAATGCCATTCGCACAAATGCGGCTTCGTCATCAAGCCAGATCCCGGTTTGATAGCCGCCCAGAATTTGGAAACTGTAATAACGATCGGGTGCGCCCTGTCTAAATAAAATCGGGCTGAACGAAAGCGGCTCGGGCGTATCGCTCGCGGTCGCGGTTGGACTCACAACCAGCTTCGGAGTCGGCGTGAACGCGAGCGGCGTTTCTGATGCAATGATGAAAGGGGTTTGGGATGCCAGGGGAATCGTTTCGCTTACAGGTTGAGCCGCTGCACAGGCAGTCAAAAGCAAGGCCAAGCCGGTTAGGATCAAAATCGGGATATTTTTCATCACACAACCTCCCCGCCGGAGAATGGAATCTACCCGGCTCACTCTGATTATAGATCAATCTCCCCGGGCATCCGGCAGAGTAAGGCACAAAAAGCGCGCCAGCCACCTCAAGAGAATGAACTCAAAAAATAGCGAGTCTCTCTCGGCCTTTTCTTGTTTTTGGCTGTGGTTTTATGCCACAAATGGGTTTTGTACAACCACCCCATCATACTCTTGACCATGCGCCAGATCCTCCGACCACAGGATCATACAGCCGCTTTGCTGCGCCGAGCGAATCACCAGCGCATCCCAAAACGAGATTTGGAAGCGAATGCCCAGGTCTATGGCCGCCAGGATGTCGCTTGCAAAAGGGCGATGAATAGGCCGGGCAAACAGGTTTTCGATAATTTCACGCGCTTCTGCCCCCCAATTTTTTTGGCGATTTATAAGCCACACTGACAAAAAACTCCTGTAATATTTGCAGGCTTGTGCATCCCAGGTTCTCTGTCAGCAATTTGGTGTAAAGCGCTTTGGAAACTTCATGCTTTCTACCGGTGGAAACGTCGGAGGCATAAATCAGGATATTTGTATCCAAAAATTGCGGCTCATTACTTTCGCTCATGAAGCTCGTCCCGGCTGGGAAGTTTCGATTCGCCAAAGCCTAAATCAAAGCCTTTTTCAAGCAGAGCCAACTGGCGGTCTCTGGCTTGAATATAGGATTCATCTTCGCTGGCGAGTTTTTCCATGGCTTCAGCCATCAACTTTGAAATCGAAGTTTCACGCCTGACGGCTACCAGTTTCACCTTGTGCAGCGTGCTTTTGGGGATGGAAAGGGTGATATTTTGCGTTTCCATAGATTTAGTCTCCACGTATTTAAGTGTAGCCGTAAATGCGTGAAAACAAGCGGGTATGTATCGCCCTTCCCTATGGCTGGCGAAAAATCGCTTCGGACAATTTCGCCGCCCAGGGTTTGACGTACGGGTCGCTCATCAGGTCTTTGTGTTCCCCCGGTATCGGCACAATAGTCAATTTGCCTGCAAGATGTTCCCCCCAGGCTGAGGCGCGGTCTTCGGATGCGTCGAGTTTGCGGTTTTCGGCAGAGAATAACAGCATGTCGCCGTTAAACCGGGTTGGCTTAAAGGATTTGGAAACGATATTGACCAGTTGGACATTCGTCCCCAGGACCTTTCTGGAGAAGGGGCGCAAGAGAGCGGTCGAAAAGAATCTGACCCACAAACGCGGAATGCGCTGGCGGATGTAGTTGCGCCTGCCGTCCCAGTCCAGGCTGCGCAGGTTGGGCAGGTGATATTTCAAGGCCAGGGGCAAAAATTTGTCAAACAGGTTTTTCCCCGGCGCGGAGGTATCCAGCAGGGCCAGCAGCCCGACCGAATCCCCGGCGCGTTCCAACTGGCAGGCCAGTTCAAAGGCCAGGAACCCGCCTGAGGAAAATCCCAAAATGTGATAAGGCCCCTGCGGCTGGAATTCCTTGAGGGCGGACACCAAATCTTTTACCAACTCTGAAATGTTGGTCGCCCCCTCGACCTGCCGGTACACCCTGGCCAATTCGAAACCATAGACCGGACGTTCAGGGTCGAAGTAGGGCAGCATGTTGCGGAAAATGAACAAAGGGTCGTAAGAACCCGGCAGGATGAAGATGGGCTTTTTTGAGCCGCTTGTTTGCAGGGGCGAAATAACCCCCGAAGCCTCATGCTCACGCAGGTAAGCGGCCAGTTTTTCAAGGCTGCTGTGTTCGAGCAGGATGGAAGACGGATAATATTGCCCGAAGCGCTTTTCGATGGCGACAAACAGCCGCGCCGCTGTCAGGGAATCGCCGCCCAGTTCGAAGAAGCCGTCGTCCAGGCCGATTTGCGGAATCCGAAATTCGGCTTCCCATATTTTCGCCAGGTCGGCCTCGAATGAATCGCGCGGCGGACGGTAAGGCATCAACCTTTGCTCACGGGCCAGGTCGGGGTTGGGGAGGGCTTGCCGGTTCACCTTGCCAGTGACTGTCAGAGGGAACTCATCCAAAATTGTGAAGTATGCCGGAATCATATAGGCCGGCAAGCGCGAAGCCAGGTAAGAGCGAAAATCCCTGCCCGTTAGCTGTTCTCCTGAATCAAGCACAATGTAAGCCGCCAGCCGCTTTTGCACCCCGGTGGCCTGAATGGGTTTGACAACCGCGCGGCGCACCTCGGGCATGGTCGTCAAGACTGATTCGATGGCTGCCATATCAATGCTATACCCGCGAATTTTTACGCGCGCATCTTTTCGGCCAATGAACTCCAATCGTCCATCAGGGCGAAAACGCCCCAGGTCGCCCGAGCAATAAATCTTGCGCGAAGGTTCCAGCGGGTCTTGAACAAATTTTGTCTTTGTCAGGTCGGGCCGTTTCCAGTAGCCGGGGAAGTGAACACCAGCGCGCGCGCAAATTTCACCAATTTCGCCTGCCGGCACTGGCGCATAGTTTTCATCAAGCAAGACGATATCCCTTTCCGGGCTTGGAAACCCAACCGGGATAATCTCGCCATCGGGCGGGTTTCGAACAGGGAACACGTTGTGCGCCAGGAGACCCGATTCGCTGCCTGACAGGTGATGAACTACTTCAGCATTTTCAGGCACAAACTGGCTTAATCGCTCCACGTCCCGCCGATAGAGCACATCGCCAGCAGAGTTAATGGCGCGAATTTTTGGAAAAAACGTGCCCGGCTCCAGGGTGCTTATCCATGAGCGCAAAAGTTCCACCGGGATGCGCAGGATGGTTATCTCATCTTTGAGCAGGGTATGGTTCAGGGCCGTCAAACCGTGCGCTGGCATGTCGTATAAGACTATCGTGCAGCCCGCAAAAATGGCCGGAAGCATCGTTGTGATAGAAGCAGGGGTCGAAAGGGGGTAAAGGAGGGCGATGTTATCAGCCTGGGTCAATTCATTGCGCGAGACTTCGTCCAAACCGCGCGCAACGAGAACGGATTGCAGGCGCAGTACGCCTTTTGGCTCGCCCGTAGAGCCGGATGTGTAGTAAATTGCGGCAACCGAATCGGGCGCAGGCTGCCTATCGAGCGGGGTTTTGTCCAATTTCCAGGCATCTTCAATGCAGACAACCTTGCAGTCCTGCGGCGCGATTTCGCTTGAAAACATCTCCTGGGCGCGGTTTGTGAGCAAGATTGGCGCTTCCAGGTTGGCCAGGATTTGCTTAAGTCGTTCAGGCGGGTTGTTGTTCGACAGAATAACGTAAAAATGCCCTGAGCGCATTACCCCAAGCAACCCAAGCAGCATGTCGTCAGATTGATTCAGCAGGATGGGAACAGGCCTGGGTTCGTCTCCCAGGTGTTGAAGAAGCAGGCGTCCGACCTGGCCGGAAGCCCGGTCAAGGTCGGCGCCTGTATACTGGTTGAATTCCGATTTGACCAGCACCTTGTCAGAGAATTGCCCCCACACCCCTGTCAGGATTTCGAACAGGCCAGTCGTCGGGTTCCCTTTCAGGATGTCTAAAACGTGGTTTGCGGGCATTTATTTAAGAACGCTGTTGATGAATCCGCTGTCTTCCAATTCCTTGACAATGCTCATGTCGACCAATTGTTCCGGGGTAAGGTTTGCCACGGACGGATTGGTTTGTTCTGCAACGGTCATCAAAGTTTGCAACGCCTCCAGGCTGGGGTATGGAACATCCTGCAGGTAGGGCAGGATGACATTCTGGTAGGTGTCTTCCAGGTCAGCCGAATTTTCGACCGGGTCCAGGCCTGTGTACTTGGCCAGCACCCCTTTTGCTTCATCAGGATTGTTTTTCATGGCATGAGATGCCTCGATGATTGCTTTCATAAAAGCCAGAACAACCGGGCGATTTTCAGCAATAAATTTCCGCGAGGTGGCTATGGCGGTATGCGCAAAAGGAATATTAATATCTGCCATGTCGAGCAAAGCCGGATATCCGCTCTCGGCCAGGATGTGCGTAAAAGGCGGTGTGACAAAGATTGCGTTAATCTGTCCCGCTTTCATTGCCAGCACGCGCTCACTTTCCTCGCCCATATTAAGCAAGACAACATCTTTGTCCGGGTCAAGGCCTACCTCCTGGAGCAGCAAACGGGCAGCGACTTCTGAAGCAGTGCCTGTGGCGCTTACCCCGATGGTTTTGCCGCGCAAATCATCAATCGAATTAATACCCGGCTGTGCAAATAGAACACTGGGGAAGGTATTGTACAGGCCGGCAACCAGAACAAGGTCTTGCCCGGCTGCGGCAGCATTAATCACAGCACTTCCTGCTATCTGGCAAATCTGCACATCGCCGCTAACCATGGCGGTCACGCCTTTGGGGCCGCCACTAATTTGCACAAGGTTAACTTGCAAACCATGTTTTTCAAAATAGCCTTTTTCAAGCGCATAAAACCCTGTAGCCTGTGTGCCCGAAGGGGCTGTAAAACACACATCCACCGGTGTTAATTCCGATGGGGTTTGTTGGGCTGGCGCGCAGGCAGAAATTAGCAGGGCTACCAATGTAAAAAGTAAGAATTTTTTCATTGCGGCCTCCATTTTTCAAATTGTTTTTCGATAAGTTTGAGCAACTCTGTAAGAAGATAACCGAAAACTGCCAGGAATAGTACCCCTACAAAAACTTTGTCTATCTGGAAAGTCGCGCTGGCTTTGGCCATCATGTGGCCCACCCCGGCTTGCGATGCCAGCAATTCACCAATCACCACGCCCACCAGGCCGCGCCCAACCGCAATATGCAGCCCGGCAACGATAAAGGGTAAACTCGAAGGGACCGCCAGGGTCAGGAACATCTGGGCATCGTTTGCGCCGAAGGAACGCGCGCACTTGAGCAGGTTTTCATCAACCGTGCGGACGCCTTTCATCACGGTGATGATAATCGGCAGGAACGCCCCCAAAAATACTGCCGCAATTTTTGATTCCATGCCAATCCCCAGCCAGAGGATGATGATGGGCAGCAGGGCTACCCGCGGCATGGCGTTGAGCATTGTCACAAACGGCTCGAACATGGCGTTCAAGGTTTTGTACCAACCCAAGAGCAGCCCGAGAACAATGCCTACGACCATTGCGAGCAGCATCCCCAGCGTGAATTGGGTCAGGCTGACATAAATATCGTTCCAAAAACCATTGGCAAACAACCACTTTGCCGCTACATAAACCCGTGAAGGCGAACTGGTAAAAAACGGATTGATTAACCCGCTGGCAGGCAGGATTTCCCACAGGGCGATAAAGGTAATGCCGGTCAGCGCCGCCAGCAGCCTGTCGCGGGCAGGTGAATGGATGTTATTTTTCATCAATCACCCTGGAAAATTCCCTGCCCCATCATTTCACGAAACTCCTGGTCGAGCAGGTCGCGCAGGTAATCTTCAATGGCATGGAATTGCGGGTTTTTCTTAATCTCAAGCGCGCGCGGACGCGGCAAATCCACCTGTACTATTGTCTTAATCCGCCCGGGCCGCGAGGTCATGACGATAATTTCATCGGCCAGGAAAGCCGCCTCGTTAATTGAATGGGTGACAAACAGGGTTGTCTGGCGAGTTTGTTGCCAGATGCGTTCAATTTCGCCCTGCATATACTCGCGCATCTGGGCGTCCAGGCTGGCAAAAGGCTCGTCCATCAGCAACAGTTTCGGCTGGGTCGCCAGCGCCCGCGCCAGGTTGACGCGCTGCTGCATCCCGCCCGACAACTCACGTGGAAAACTCTCCTCGAACCCTGACAGCCCCACCAGGTCGATTAACTCGCTGACAATCTGCTTTGCCTCGCGTGATGGATAGCCCTGGATTTCCAGCCCATACATCACATTTCCAAAAACGGTGCGCCAGGGCAGCAGGGCGGCGGACTGAAAGACCATGGCGCGGTCACGTCCCGGCCCATTAATGGGTTCCCCGTCGAGCAGCAATTTGCCCGCGCTGGGCGCTACCAGCCCGGCGGCAACGTTCAGCAGGGTGGTCTTGCCGCAGCCGCTGGCGCCAATCAGGCACACAAATTTGCCCGACTCAACTGAAAAACTGACATCTTTCAGCGCGGCCAGCGGCTCGTTGGTCAGCCGCAGGGTGTAATCCACCGATAAGTTGCGGGCCTCAATATTCATTGCAAAAAACCAATTTCAAATCCTAAAATCCTTCGAGTTTGCTCAAATCCGCAATCCCTGTCGATAAATTAGCAATTTGCCCCACCAATGCCAGCCTGTTTTGCTTGACCGCCTCGTCCTTGTCCATCACCAGCACTTTCTCGAAGAAATCGGTAATCGCCGGGATGAGGGTTTCGACGGTTTTCAAGAAATCATCAATGGAATGCAGATTGCTGAATGCAGAATGCTGAATGGCCTGGTACAGTGCTTTTTCGGCGTCTTCGACCAGTTTGCCCTCATCCATCGTCCACCGTCCATCGTCCACCGTCTGGCTGCGCACAATGCGCACACAACGTGCATACCCGTCCAAAATCTGTGTCCAGTCGGGGCGGCTGACCCATTCGGCCAGTTCACGTACTGCTTTGGCGGATGCAGCCGGATTGTGGGATTGGGCCGCCAAAACGGCCTCGACCACATCGTAGCGGAATCCCGCTTCGGTGAGCAGGACGCGCATGCGACCGGTCAGGAACTCGAGTACCTGGGCTTTGACCTCGGCTGAAACGGGAATCGGCTGGAGGGCGGCGGAAGCCTCGACAGCGGCGCGCAGGTCGAAATCGAGATTGTGCTCAATGAGCGGCTGGACCGTCCCGATGGCGGCGCGGCGCAGGCCGAAGGGGTCTTTCGCCCCGGTCGGGGCCAGCCCGGCGGCGAACAGCCCGACCAGCGAGTCGATTCTATCGGCGAGCGCGACGGCAACCCCGGCTTTACTTTGCGGAACCGGTTGGTACTGTTCCCCAATCGCTGCCGCGACTTCGGCTCTTTCTCCGCTGCGAAGGGCATATTCACGCCCGATGATGCCTTGCAGCGAAGTCATTTCGGTGACCATTTGGGTGGTCAGGTCGGCCTTGGCTAAGAACGTTGAACGTTGAACGTTGGAACGTTGCAGGTCGTCCAGGTTGAGCATTTTCGCCAGTTCGTCGGCCAGTTTGAGCATCCGCTCGGATTTATCGTACACCGAGCCGAGTTTGGTCTGGAAGGTCAGCGTTTTCAGACCGTCGCGGTAGTGTTCGAGCGGGAATTTGACATCCTCGCGCACGAAGAAGTTCGCATCTGCAAAGCGCGCGCCCAAAACATGTTCGTTGCCCTCACGGACGATGTCTAGGTGTTCGGCGTCGCCGTTGCGGATGGCGATGAAATGTGGGAGTAGGGGCGCAGCATGTTGCGCCCCTACGGCACGGATGGGGAAATATCGCTGGTGCTTCTTCATCGTCCCAATTAATACATCTTTGGGCAAAGAAAGAAAATCGGGATTGAACCCGCCCAGGACGGCGGTCGGCATTTCGATGAGATTGGCGACTTCGGCCAGCAACCCCGGCTCGATGAGCGCTTCGCCGCCAACGGATTTTGCCGCGGCTTTGACCTGCTCGATAATGCTGATTTTGCGCTCTTCAATGTCGAGAACGATATTCGCGTTTCGAATGGTCGAGAAATACGAATTTGCCGAGGCAATCACGAGGTCGGGGGAGTCGTAGGGGCGCAGGCCGCGCGAGGTGTTGCCAGCCACGACGCCGGCATATTCAAACGGGATGACCTGTTCGCCGAGCATAGAGACAAACCAGCGAATCGGGCGCGAGAAAGCCACACCAGAATCATTCCAGCGCATGGTCTTGACGAAAGAAATTCCCGCGACAAGCCCGGGCAGGGCTTCGGCCAGCACTTCTGGGGTCGGGCGGCCTTTCGACTTGACGACAGCGGTCACATATTTGCCGCCGTCGATTTCTTTCACTTGCAGGTCTTCGACGTTAATCCCGTTTTTCTTGGCGAAACCCTGGGCTGCCGGGGTGTAGGTCAAATTGCCAATTTGACCCACGATAGCCCGGTCGGCGGGCGGGCCTTTGACCAGGTCTTCGCGGTCGGGCTGCCCGGCGGCGAGATTCTCCACGAAAACGGCCAACCGGCGCGGGGTGGCGTGAACCGTGACGGGACCATGCTCGAGACGCACATCCGCCAGCCATAGCGGAACCCGCTCACGGAGTTGAATCAGGGCTGCATCCACATCTGCCGCGGGCAGTTCTTCGACACCAATTTCGAGCAAGAACGACGATGGACCGTTGACGGTCGACGGTGGTGCGATAGTCGACGGTCGACGGTCGACGGTCTCTTTCAGGAGCGGATATTCCAACTCTTTCCTCTGCTCCAAATAGGCGAGCGCCACCTTGCGGGCCAGGTCGCGCATTTTGCCGAAGCTGGCCTGGCGTTCGGTCAGGCTGACCGCGCCGCGCGCGTCGAGGATGTTGAAGGTGTGCGAGGATTTCAGGACGTAGTCGTGGGCAGGGAGTACCAAACCTTGGGCCAGGCAGGCTTCGGCCTCGGCCAGGTAGAGTTCGTACATCTGGCGGGCGCGGGCGACGTCGGCGACTTCGTAATAGTATTTTGAGTGTTCGTACTCCTCGCGGCGGCGGACTTCGCCGTAGGAGATTTCCTCGTTCCAGGGTTCGTTCCAGATGCCGCTGGCATTGTTGAGCGCAATCAGGATGCGGTCGAGGCCGTAGGTCAGTTCGACGGCGACCGGGTCAAGGGCCACGCCGCCGACCTGCTGGAAGTAGGTAAATTGGGTGATTTCCTGGCCGTCAAGCCAGACTTCCCAGCCCAGGCCCCAGGCCGAGATGGCGGGCTGCTCCCAGTTGTCTTCGACAAAGCGGATGTCGTGCTGGCGCGGGTCGATGCCGATGGCTTTGAGCGAGTCGAGGTACATTTCCTGCGGATTGCCGGTATCGGGTTTGAGAATGACCTGGTACTGGTAGTGCATCTGCAAGCGGTTGGGGTTTTCGCCATAGCGCCCATCGTCGGGGCGGACGGAGGGTTCGACATAGGCCACGCTCCACGGCTCCGGGCCAAGCACGCGCAGGAAGGTGGCCGGGTTCATCGTCCCCGCGCCGACCTGGGTGTAATAGGGCTGCCAGATGAGACATCCGCGCGAGGCCCAGTATTCTTGGAGTTGGATGATGATGGATTGGAAGGTGTGTTTTTGGGTCATTTTGGTGTTTTCTTGATTGGGTGCTTTGGCAGGCTCAGCACAGGATTTAGGATGATTGCGGGGGGATTATACCGTGAAAAAGAAAGCGCCCCCTTGATGAGCGAACGTTTAACCGCGATAGGATGACCCACTGACAATATGATCGTGTGCGCATATTGTCGGTGGGTCGGAACGCCAGGCATTGGTTATTCTTCAAAAGTTCAGGCTGGCGAGATTTCTCGCCAGCCTGTTTTGTTTTGACACAACCCGGTTGGTTTATGGACGGTCGATATTGAACACGGGTGAGGTCCAGGTTTCCCAGTGGGCGGGGTTGTTCGGGTCGCCGTTTGCCTTGAGAACAGTGACTACCAGATAGTACTGGCCATCAGGCACAGCCTTGACATTGTCATTGCCGTTGTTGTGCAGGCGGGTGCCGTCCCAGGCAAAAGCAAAGAAACCTGTGGCGGTGGCGTTACGCGGCAGGTAGGTTTCGTAAATGGCCTTGTTGAAGACCGGGTGTACGGGCTGACCATTTGCTTTGAAAATTTCGACTTTGAAAACCTGTACCTGGTGTTCGAAGTGAATCAGAATATAGGGGAAGTCATCGCCCTGCATCGTGAAAGTCCAATCGTCAATGTCGGCCAACTGGTTGTAGAAGCCGCCATCCAGGTATGCAAGCCACGGGAAGCCATTGGGCGTGGGGGTGAGCGCCTGAATGCCCTGGTAATCGCCCACGAATCCGGCAAACGGTACGCGGTAGACTTGTCCGCCGCCCTGTGGTGTGAAGACGATGTAGCCGCCATATTGTCCGTTGACGGGGCCAGTAGCCGGGTTAATGGTGGCGGTGACATCGGCTGTTCCTCCGGCTGGCACAAAGACGCTTGCCGAACTGAAAGTTACAAAGGCGTTTGAGCCAAAGAAACTTGGTGTAATCACACCGCCGGTCGAGATGGCGTTCACATAGGACAGGTTATAGGTCGCATCAGATTCGCCGAAATTTTGGAGGGTCAGGGTTTGGACAAAGGCACCAGCCTCGCCTTCGCCAGTTGCAATTTTCGACGGGGTGACGACGGTTGTTGCCAGGATGGCGTCATCAATATCCAACATGCCGGCGCCCTGACGATGGACATGGTCGAGCAACCCGATGCCCGGATTCAACGACCAATTTTTCGGGTCTGCGCTATTGAGCAGGGTATCGCGTACTTGGTGCGGGGTAGCCCCAGGCCTGGCCTGCAAGAACAGCGCAACTGCGCCGGCAACGTGCGGCGAAGACATGGAAGTGCCGCTGATGGTTGCGTAACCACCCGATTCGAGCGGGTACGTGGAACGAATCAAGCCACCCGGCGCGCCAATGTCGGGTTTAAGGTCAAGGTCGGGCGAGAGACCGTACGAACTGAAGGAAGAAATCAGTCCGCCAGATGGATTAAGGAAGGTGCCAAACTGGTCGGTCCAGGTCAAATCCACAGGGCCAACAGCCAGGCGGCTGTCGATCAGCGCACCTTCTGTATTCGAAATGGAAACTACCGGGATGGTAATTGCCGGCGCCCCCGCTACTGTAGCAGAGAATCGGCCAGCACTGTTGTTGTATAGAACGACAGCGACCGCACCTGCCTGCTCGGCATTAAACGCCTTTTCATGGAATGGACACGTACCGCGCCGAATTAACGCAACCATGCCGGTCAGGCTGCCAGGAGCGGGCGCAACTGCATTACAGGCATCATTTGCCGTTGTTACTGTCCCGGTGCGAGCCATCGGGTATGTTCCACTCGTGGGCGGCAGCGGGGAGGCAGAGGCCGGGGCATAACCGATCGGCGCATCGTCTGGCGAGATGGTAAAGACGTTAAGTGCAACGCGGGTATTGTCAAACGAGGCCACGCCAATGACATCCTTGCCCAGGCCGGGCGCGCCGGCTGAATACAAGCCATTTGCGCCGCTATTGCCAATCGATGCTACAACCACCATGCCTTTTTTAACCAGGCGGTCGGCGGCCGTGGCAGTCGGGTATTGGGGCCAGGTAAACGCGGAACCAATACTCATATTAAGCACGTCCATATTGTCTGCGAGAGCCATTTCCATGGCGGCGATCATGATGTCCGCCGTGGTCGAACCAGCGCAGCCGAAGACGCGATAAGCGCCAAAGGTCACACCAGGCGCAACACCGACAACATCACCATCTGCGCCGACAATGCCGGCCACGTGCGTGCCGTGACCGTTGCAATCATCCGGGAAGGGGTCGGGGGAGGGAACAGGATTATAGAACGGGGAGGTCGGGTCGGCATTGAAAGCATCGCCAACAAAGTCCCAGCCTTTGGTCACCCGGCAGCCGGGTCCAAAGCAGCCGCCGAGGTCAGGATGGTCATAATCGATACCGGTATCCATCACCGCAACCTTGATACCTGCGCCGGTATAACCGAGTTCGGATTGAGCGATGTCGGCCCCGGTCATCGCAAGCGCGGTGGTGAGGTCAGGGTTATCTGCCTGTGTAGTTTCAGGGATTTGGACAGTAAACACCGGATAGACGGCTTTTACACCCGGCAGCGCAGAAAGTTTGCTTACATCGCTGGGCTTCACTGAGATGGACAAACCGTTCCAGAGCGTGTCGAAAGCATAACGCTCTTTAAATTGAATGTTGTTTCTTTTTGCAGCATTGCGAAAATTGTTTTTATCAGCTCTTGTTTGCGCAATGGAACCCCCATCTGCAAGCGGCGCGCTGGCGAATTCAACGAACCATGCTGCCGGAGTTTCGTCAACCATTTCTCCCGTCTCTGCAGAAGGCGGCGGGATAAGTGGGTCGAGAGGAAAAACGCCCTCCTGGGCGCTGGCTGCAGGCACAATGGCGATTGTCAGGATGGCGACAATCAATAATAGTCCGGTCCATTTTGCTTTCATAACTGCTTCTCCTTGGATATATTCTGGTGAGGTTATACAAATTAATTACCGAATACTGGCAAGTGGCAGGGGCGTACCTCCTTTCTAAAACAAAAAAACCGCCTGAAAATTCGGCGGTCTGGCTGTCTATCAAAAACAATATTCAAAAATGATAGACCCATGACTTTGCGCCCCCGTCTCACGGCGGGTTTGCCTTTTCGTTGTAGGGTAAAAAGTTTATATCTTACACGGAAATCAGGCGCGATAGCTCTTGCTCGATGCCGCTCAAGAATTGTTACATTTCTTGTAACTTAATTCAATCACCACAATTTCCTAATTGAGATGTTTTTCACATGAGGCAGCTTTCAGTCAGCAGGGTTTGGTTGTTATAAGTTTGTGTTCAACGGCTTTCATTTTTCCGAGGGTAAAAGTTGGTGGTTGATTAAATAACCGTTTTATGACACAATCGAATCATACCAAATGGGAGAAAATATGTCCAAATTCGCAAAGTTTTTCATATCCGTTTTTATTCTGGCGGCTTTCCTGTTCGCCAGCGCCGGCCCTGCTTTTGCGGCCGGAGAGCGTTCGATCACCTTGATTTCTGCGGGCGTGGTTCCCGGCAAAGGTGTGGTCTTTACCTTCCAGGTAAAAGGCGATTTTGACTCCTTTGGAGGCACCGTAAGGGTTGGCGGGCAAGATTTTTACCTTGCCTGTAATTTTCGCGATGATGGGGTATTGTCCTGCACCATGAATCAGGGCGGCGGCAAGTATGCCGGCCAGATGGCCCAGGTCAGCCTGAATGGTTATGCCTTCAGCGCCGTAATCAGGCCAGGCACATACTGTTATTCCGTTTATGATTATGAGTTTGGCAACCCGTCGGTCTGGGAATTTATTGGCACCCACTGCCAGGATAACTCGGCAGAAAATGGCGGCATCATCGAGTTTTACAACGATTATGGGTATGACGACTGGTATGACTACATGTATATGGACCCAAGTATTTTGCCCTGTGTCGATTTTGGGGCAGGGTTTTACTATCCTTCCTGCCCAAGCAACCCAACCTAAAACTTGCAGTTATTTGGAAACAGGCTCCCTGTCATAGGGAGCCTGTTCTATTTCAATGCAGAGACAATCTTTTCCGCCAGCGTCCTGGCACGTTCTGGCGCGTTACCGACATGCTGGCTGTATTCCATCAGTTCGCAGATTTGCGCGTGGGTCAGGAAGGCCAGCAGGCGCGCGTCAGCCGAAAGGTTCTCGACCAGCGGATTTGGCTCTCCCTGGCGGACAGATTCCCAGGCGGTCATGGCCTGTTCGCGCAGGACTTCGTGCATCTCCTGGCGGCTGGCCCCGGCTTTGGCGGCGGCCATCAGCACCCGCTCGGTGGCGGCAAACGGCCCGTAAATGGACAGGTTGCGGGCCATGGCGGCCTCGTCGACGCGCAGGTTTTTGACAACCCCTGTCGCGGTCAGCAAAATCTCGTCAACGGCCAGGAAGGCTTCGGGGAGCATCGTGCGGCGGTTGGCGGAATCGTCCAGCGTCCGTTCGAGCAGCGAATGGGCGGCGTTGTCCCAGGCCAGGCGTGGAAGTCCCGCCACGTAACGGGCCAATGAATCGATCTTCTCGGCCCGAATCGGGTTGCGCTTGAAGGGCATGGCCGATGAACCGACCTGCTTTGCGCCAAACGGTTCGGCCAGCTCGCCGATGGGCGGCGATTGCAGTACGCGCAGGTCGAAGGCGAATTTATAAAGGCTGGCGGCCAGCCCGGAGAGGGCCGAGACGATGTTGTAATCCTGTTTGCGCGGGTAGGTCTGGGTGGCAATTGGATAGAAAGGCAAAGCCAGTTTGTCTGACATGGCCTGCTCGAAGGCCGGGACATTTT
>Ga0208244_100702_pt1 | contig 26690 bp, 24 predicted proteins | sample SubbioCR12Aug_5A_FD_184828 | JGI IMG/M metagenome (GOLD analysis project Ga0208244, IMG submission 184828) | Serpentinite rock and fluid subsurface biosphere microbial communities from McLaughlin Reserve, California, USA - CR12Aug_5A (SPAdes) | ecosystem: Environmental > Terrestrial > Deep...
TCAAGCACGATAAACCATTCGATAACACACGTTTTTATGCTATTCCGTCAATCGCTGAATAGTAAAAAAATGCTCATTTTTAACTTGATTTTGAACAGAGTATCTACATGGACGTATTCACGGCGTCCTGTCGGGCGAGTGACCGCTCTCTATTTCTCCTTAACACCTATTACTTTCATTTGACGGGGCGAATGCAGGACTTTCATGAACGGTTAGGATTTCTACGTGGATTTAAATGACTCTGTTGACGGTGGTTTTGCCCGAATAAGGCCTAACCCGGCAAGCGGAAAGTATTAACAGGAAATGCGTCGACTGAAAATACCGCTAAAAAGCAAATCGGAGTGCGCGTTTAACCAACGTTCAAATTGATTTATTGGGCTAAACAGCGGTTAATTTAATACCAGAGATGAATTTTGAGGTTTTTATCTGAATGGCTATTTTATTAGCCTTTGATTCAATTGGTCGGGACGAAAGGATTTGAACCTTCGACCCCTTGCACCCCATGCAAGTGCGCTACCAGGCTGCGCTACGCCCCGACGATTTGAAAGGAGGTGAATGATACTGTATTTTGGACTGCTTGTGAACTGAAAACCCGCTTATCTTTGATGAATAAATCCGGATTAATGCATCAGTCGAACGCCTTGATTGGGTCACTTTATTTAAGCAATTCCAAAATATCTTCCAATTCGCCAATCATCTGGTGAATCAACTGTTTGGAACGGGTTGTATCTTCTTTGACATTGTCACTGGACAAATGCGCACGGGCTCCACCTATGGTATAGCCTTGTTCATAGAGCAAACCGCGGATCTGGCGTATCATCAACACATCGTGCCGCTGGTAATAGCGCCGATTGCCTCTTCTCTTAACCGGCGCCAGCTCGGTAAATTCTTGTTCCCAGTAACGCAACACATGAGGTTTTACCCCACATAACTCACTAACCTCACCGATAGTGAAGTATCGCTTTGCCGGTATCGGCGGCAATTCGTTATTATTACTCGGTTCCAGCATATGCTTCTACCCGTGCCTTGAGTTTCTGTCCTGATCTGAACGTCACAACACGACGGGCAGTAATGGGAATTTCTTCTCCCGTTTTGGGATTTCTTCCCGGCCGACTACTTTTATCTCTTAACTCGAATTTACCGAATCCGGAAATTTTGACTTGTTCTCCGTTTTCAAGAGAGCCTTTGATTTCTTCAAAAAAGAGTTCAACTATCTCTTTTGCTTCACGTTTGTTTAAACCCAGTTCTTCAAACAATCTTTCCGCAAAATCAGCTTTCGTTAATGCCATAGAATCAATCCCTCAACCTTGCGCTAATCTCAGTAGTCAGTTTTTCTAACACCCGGCTAACTATAGCATCAATTTCCGGTTCTGTTAGCGTTTGTGAAAAATCCTGTAAAATCAAACCTAAAGCGACACTTTTATAGCCTGCCTCTATCCCTTGGCCCTGATAAATATCAAAGACGAAGATATCCTGTATTGCCGCTTCCGAGCAATCTTTAATATGCCCGACAATGTCCGCAACGGCACAGCTTTCATTAACCAGCAAAGCCAGATCTCTTCGTACTGATGGAAATTTTGACAAAGGACTAAAGGCCGGGATCTTTTTCTTCAAGAGCAAAGTTTGATCGAGCTCAAACAGAAAGACTTGCGTGCCTATGCTCCAGGCGTCTTCCAGCTTTGGATGCAACATACCCAACCAGCCGATAGGCTCGCCATCGGTAGTCTTAATTTCAGCGGTCTGACCTGGATGTAAAGCCGGGTGATTACTTTTCACAAAGCTCACTTCATTTCCGGTTAAAGCGAACAAACCTTCAACATCGGCTTTCACATCGAAAAAATCAGCTTTCCGTCGCTTCTCACTCCATTGTTCAGAATAAGCCTCGCCCAGCACCAGACCTGCCAGCATTTTCTGCTGAACCAGTTCGTCTTGTTTTTGTAAAAAACGTAAGCCGCTTTCAAACAATCTGATCCGGCCTTGTTGCCGATTGATATTATACAAAGCCGCTTGTATGAGTCCACACCATAACGAACTGCGCATGACAGCGAGTTCCGATGACAATGGGTTTTGTAATCTGACGACCACTTCACCCGGGGTAATTGCCTGTTGCAGCTGTTCATCAACAAAACTATAGGTAATGACTTCTTGATAATCTCTTGCGACCAAGGCGTCCTTTACGGTGTCAAGCTCAACCACTGTTTCGGGTGCTTTACTCAATTCCGAACGCATCAGCAGACTGGTCTGTGGCAAACGATTGTAACCATAGACACGCGCCAGTTCTTCTATCAAATCAGCTTCTATCGAAATATCAAAACGGAAACCGGGCGGAGTCACCTGCCAGCCTTCATCACAGGATTCGACCCTCATGCCCAGACCGGTAAAGATTTTGATGATTTCGGCATCATCCAGCGCTACCGCCAGAATGCTTTCCAGCTTTTGTCTGCGTAACGTGACGGCTCGACGTTGTGGTAAATGCGCTGTTGAAACTCGCTCGGTAATAGGGCCGGCCGAACCACCCGCAATTTCCAGAATCAATTGGGTTGCTCTTTCAATTGCCCGTTCTTGTAGAAAGGGATCAACACCGCGTTCAAAACGATGGGAAGAATCGGTATGTAAACCGTATTTACGCGCCTTGCCCATCATCTTGTCAGGCGTAAAAAAGGCGCATTCCAGAAACACATCTTGAGTTTCATCGCTAACTGCCGAACTGTTGCCGCCCATGATCCCGGCTAGCGCCAAAGCGCGCTGCTCGTCGGCAATGACCAAAGCATCCGTATCCAATTGAACCGACTGGTTGTTCAACAATTCCAGCGTTTCATCTTTATGGGCCCAGCGAACGTGAATTCCGCCGGATAATTTAGCCAAATCAAACGCATGCAAAGGTTGACCGATTTCCAATAACACATAATTTGTGACATCGACTAAAGGTCCCAGACTGCGCAAGCCAGACCGGCGCAGACGCTCCTGCATCCATAAGGGCGTTTCGGCTTTTGCATCAACGGCTTTAATTAATCGTCCCAGATAACGCGGGCAGGCCTCTTCTGCAGCAACAGAAACAGGCAATTCGTCCGAATGAGTGATTGGCGCTTTAACTACCGGCAACGCTGACAAATCCATCTGATTCAGCACCGAAACTTCCCTGGCGATACCTTCTACACTCAGGCAATCGGCTCTATTAGGTGTCAAATCGACTTCTATCAAGTTGTCGTTGAGCGTCAGATAATCCCTTATGTCAACTCCGACCGGGGCTCCGGCCGCCAATTCCATTAAGCCGCTGGCCTCTTCAGCAAGACCCAGTTCTTTTTCGGAACATAACATGCCAAACGATTCAACACCGCGCAGCTTTGATTTCTTTATTTTAAAGTCGCCCGGCAAGGCAGCGCCCACCAATGCGGCAGGAATTTTTAACCCAACCCGGACGTTGGCAGCACCGCATACGATTTGCAGCGGCTCCTGTTCACCGGTGTTAACTTTACACACTCTTAAACGGTCCGCGTCGGGATGCTGTTCCATAGCAACGACTTCTCCGACCACGACACCGCTAAATACAGCAGCCGCCGGTTCAACCGAATCCACTTCAAGACCGGCCATTGTTAACTGTGCAACTAATTCATCCGTGCTTATCGCCGGATTTACCCGCTCTCTCAACCACGCTTCGCTTAATTTCATGTCTGATTACTCCCTACTTGAATTGCTGCAAAAATTTAAGATCGTTTTCAAAAAACAGCCTTAAATCATTGATTCCATAACGCAGCATCGTCAGTCTCTCAACACCCATTCCAAAAGCAAAACCGGAAAAAACCTCAGCATCAATACCGACTGACTTAAATACTTCAGGGTGAATCATGCCGCAACCCATGACTTCCAGCCAACCCGTATGCCCACAGACCCGGCAACCTTTTCCGTCGCACATGACGCATTCGATATCGACTTCCGCAGAAGGTTCGGTAAAGGGGAAATAGGAGGGCCTGAAACGGACTTGAATATCCTTCTCAAAGAACGCACGTAAAAATTCATAAACTACGCCTTTAAGATCGGCAAAACTCACATGAGTATCGACCAGAAAGCCTTCAACCTGATGAAACATAGGGGTGTGGGTAATATCGGAATCGCAACGATAAACGCGTCCCGGAGCAATCACTTTCAACGGCGGCTTCTCGGCTTCCATGGCACGGATTTGTACAGGAGACGTGTGCGTTCTGAGTACCGTGTGCGCATCAAAATAAAATGTATCGTGCATCGCACGCGCCGGATGATGATCCGGAATATTCAATGCGCCGAAATTATGATAATCGTCTTCAATTTCGGGCCCTTCGACCACTTTGAATCCCACGCTGGAAAAGATCCTGGATATTCGCCGGAGTGTCACGGTTACGGGATGCAAGCCACCCACATGAAGACCACGACCAGGCAAAGTCACATCGATGCTTTCACTCGCCAAACGCTGTTCTAAAGCGGCATTTTGAAGCTCAAATTTCCTTGAATCCAGACTGTCCTGGAATTTATTTTTAGCATCATTAATGACTTGACCGGCTTCTCGACGCTGATCAGGATCAAGCTGGCCCAGTTCTTTCATCTGTGCAGTAAAAAGTCCTTTTTTACCCAGATAATGAACACGAACCTGATCTAGGGAATTTAAGTCTTGGGCATTTGCAAGCTCGTTTAGTGCTTGCGCCAGGATATCTTGGAGAGTAGCCGACACTGCTCAGCTCGCTTTAGTAAGGGTTGGGATGGGATTTATAAAATCGATTAAAGGCTACAGAAGCAGCCTGGGCTTTGCCCTCTCCAATTCGGAAAGGGCAAATGTATCGTAAGGCGACTGCCTTTTACGATACCTTAAGGCTTACTGCAATTGGCTTGCGCAATTTTTGCCAATTCGGCAAAGGCATCCATGTCACGCACAGCGATATCAGCCAAAACTTTACGGTCAACAGCGACGTTCGCTTTGTTCAGGCCATTGATAAAGCGGCTGTAGGACATTCCGCATAAGCGGGCAGCAGCATTGATACGCACAATCCATAAAGCTCTGAACTGGCGTTTTTTCTGTTTGCGGTCACGGTAAGCATATTGACCGGCTTTGATTACCGCTTGTTTGGCAACCCGGTATACACGGCTTCTTGCACCGTAATAACCTTTTGCCAGCTTTAATATTTTTTTATGTCTTGCTCTGGCGGTTACGCCACGTTTAACTCTTGCCACAACGCTTCTCCAATTCTATTAACTATACGGCAACATGCGTGCAGCCATGCGCACGTCAGACGGATGCAGAGAAGCTGCCTTGCGCAACTGTCTTTTTCTTTTAGTGGATTTTTTTGTCAAAATATGACGGCGATGTGACTGTTTGCACTTAAAACCGCCGCCGCCTGTGCGTTTAAAACGCTTGGCTGCTCCACGGTTAGTTTTTATTTTTGGCATTTGTTTTCTCCAATTATCAAAAAAAACGTCCCTGACATACTCAATTCAGCAAGGCAAAATGCATGGCCCTGAAGAATAACATTGCATCCAAAGATGCATTTTATTACCCCATCCCGGGTAACAAATAAAAAAGGGCTCACCCGTCTGAAAGCATTCACTTTCGAGAAAACCCTGTTATTTTTTCTTTTTTGGTCCCATGACCATAACCATCTGGCGGCCTTCCAACTTAGGAAATTGCTCGACCAGAGCGATTTCTTCCAAATCCTTTTCAATCCGTTTCAGCAAATCCATGCCAATTTCTTTATGTGCCATTTCACGACCACGAAATCTCAGGGTAATTTTTGTTTTGTTACCCTCTTCGAGAAACTTGACCAAGCTTCTCATTTTAACCTGGTAGTCGCCTTCTTCAGTACCCGGCCTGAATTTTATTTCTTTAACCTGGATCTGTTTTTGTTTTTTCTTGGCAGCTTGTTGTTTTTTATTGAGTTCAAACTGGAATTTGCCGTAATCCATGACTTTACAGACAGGAGGATCGGCATTGGGCGATATTTCAACGAGATCAAGATCTTTACTGTAAGCGAGCTGCTTGGCTTCCTCAATATTGATTATTCCAAGGGCCTCCCCTTCTGGACCTATGACTCTCACTCTTCTAGTAGTGATCGCATCATTCAGCCGTGTTTCATCTTTTTTAGCAGAAATACCCTAACCCTCCAAAACAATATTATTTTTTGTCTTCAACCGTTTGATTCAGCCGCATGATGAATTGATCGATTGTATGACTACCCAAATCCTCACCTTTTTGCGTCCGCACAGTGATTGAACTGTTTTCAAGCTCTTTGTCGCCGATAATCAGCAAAAAAGGAACTCGCTGCATCGAGTGCTCGCGAATTTTAAAACCAATTTTTTCATTTCTCAAGTCAATTCTGATTCTAACACCGTGTTTTTCAAGGGTTCTCATCAGTTGAGTTGCATACTCAGTGTGTCTGTCGGCGATAGTTAACACCACTACCTGCACTGGAGCCAGCCAAACCGGAAACGTACCCGCATGCTGTTCGATCAAAATACCTATGAACCGCTCCAATGATCCCAGTATAGCCCGATGAAGCATCACAGGGGTTTGTTTGGAACCATCCTCGGCTATATAGCTGGCACCTAATCGTCCGGGCATCGAGAAGTCGACCTGAATAGTACCACACTGCCAGACACGACCTATGCAATCTTTTAGCGAAAATTCAATTTTTGGACCATAAAAGGCACCCTCTCCGGGCTGTAATTCCCAATTCAAGCCTTTATTGTTTAGCGCTATTTCTAGCGCAAGCTCCGCTTTGTCCCATACCGCATCATCACCCACACGATTTTCCGGCCGGGTTGAAAGCTTGATCAGTACATCTTCAAAGCCGAAATCCTTATAAACCTCAAATAGCAGATCGATAAAAGTAGAGACTTCCTGCTGTATCTGGTCTTCGGTACAAAATATATGCGCATCATCTTGGACAAAACTTCTGACTCGCATCAGCCCATGCAAGGTGCCGGAGGGCTCATTACGATGACAAGAGCCGAATTCCGCCATTCTAATCGGCAAGTCACGGTAACTTTTCATGCCCTGATTAAAAATCTGCACATGGCAAGGGCAGTTCATCGGTTTGATGGCGTAATCGCGACGCTCGGAATGGGTGGTAAAAATCATGTCACCGAACTTATCCCAGTGCCCTGATTTTTCCCATAACGACCTATCGACAACCTGGGGGGTTTTGACTTCCCCGTAGCCGTTGACGTTTAATTTGTTGCGAATGTATTGTTCAACCTGCTGATAAATGGCCCAGCCTTTTTCATGCCAAAACACCATTCCCGGCGCTTCTTCCTGAGAATGAAAAAGGTCTAACGTTTTGGCTAGTTTACGGTGATCCCGCTTCTCTGCTTCTTCCAGACGATGCAAATAATCTTTCAATGATTTGACATCACCCCATGCAGTGCCGTAAATCCTCTGCAACATTTCATTATCAGAATTACCGCGCCAATAGGCTCCGGCAATCTTCATCAGCTTGAACGCTTTTAACTTGCCGGTACTTGGAACATGAGGTCCGCGGCATAAATCGGTAAATTCACCTTGAGCATACAACGACAAATCTTCATTTGCAGGTATGGAGGCAATGATCTCGGCTTTATAGGCTTCGCCCAAGTTCTTGAAAAAATGAACCGCTTCGTCTCTGGAAACGACAGTTCTATTGACCGGTAAGTCTGCAGCCGCAATTTGCTGCATCTTTTCTTCGATAGCGGTGAGATCATCCGGCGTGAAGGGCCGATGATAGGCAAAATCATAATAGAAGCCGTTTTCTATGACAGGCCCTATGGTGACTTGCGCATCCGGATAGAGTTGCTTAACCGCCTGAGCCATTAAATGAGCCGTCGAATGTCTAATGACATCGATGCCTTCTGCGTCTTTAGAGGTAATAATCTGTATAGCGGCGTCAGTTTCCAGCAACGTCGAAGCATCGACCAGATTACCGTTTACTTTTGCAGCAAGCGTTGCATTTGCCAAACCCGATCCAATCGATTGAGCAACTTCGAGCACAGTCACTGGCTGTTCGAAAATTCGCTGAGACCCATCTGGGAGACTAATGACCGGCATGATAAATCAACTGTTCTGGAATCAATAACAAAAAAGCACCGATAAACGGTGCTTTGGAATTTGGTAGGCGCGATTGGACTCGAACCAACGACCCCCACCATGTCAAGGTGGTGCTCTAACCAACTGAGCTACGCGCCTGAAGTCTGTTTGTTCAGTCCGCACATTATAGTCAGCTGTTTTTTTTTTGCAACGAATAAATTGCTCTGTAAATTTAGGCCCTGTATTCGTTTGTCTAAAAAGACACCAAAGCCATTATACTTCTTCTTGCAACAACCGGATTTTATCCCTGATTTTGGCTGCTTCTTCAAACTCAAGATTACGGGCATGCTGATACATTTGCTCCTCAAGCTGCTTTAACTTTTTGGCTTTTTGCTTGGTCGTCAGCGCCTTATACTCGCCAACCACCTCGGCAACCTTTGTTTTAGGTATCGCTTGAAAGCCTGCGCCAGGAATTGAAATTTCCAGAATATCCGTTATGGACTTGAAAATGGTTGCCGGCTTGATGCCGCGTTCCAAATTGAACAAGCGCTGCTTCTCTCTCCTGCGCTCGGTTTCCTCTATGGCTTGCTGCATGGAGCGGGTGATCTTATCGCCGTATAATATTGCCTTACCATTGACATTTCGTGCAGCCCGACCGATTGTCTGAACGAGCGAAACCACTGAACGCAAAAAACCCTCTTTATCGGCATCCAGAATGGCTACCAGAGAAACCTCCGGAATATCCAATCCCTCTCTCAACAAATTGATACCGACCAGCACATCAAACTCACCCAGCCTCAAATCACGGATAATCTCGACCCGCTCTACCGTATCGATATCCGAGTGCAAGTAACGCACCTTGATGTCGTGCTCTGCCAGATAATCGGTTAAATCTTCCGACATCCGCTTGGTCAGCGTAGTCACCAGCACACGCTCATGGACTTTGATACGTTTATTGATTTCCGACAATAAATCATCGACCTGCGTAGATGCAGGCCTGACTTCAACTTCCGGATCGAGCAAGCCGGTTGGCCGCACGACTTGCTCAACAAAAACGCCGGAAAATTTCTTTTCGTAGGGGCCAGGTGTAGCCGACACGTAAATTCGCTGCCTTGCTCTTGCTTCAAACTCTTCAAAAGTCAACGGCCGATTGTCCAAAGCAGAGGGCAATCTAAAACCGTACTCGACCAGCGTTTCCTTACGCGAACGGTCGCCCTTATACATCGCACCGATCTGCGGAACGGTGACATGGCTTTCATCCACTATGACCAACGCATCTTTCGGCAAATAATCAAACATCGTCGGCGGCGCCTCCCCCGGCCCACGCCCGGACAGATAACGGGAGTAATTTTCAATACCTGAACAGTATCCCACTTCCAGAATCATCTCTATGTCAAATAGTGTGCGCTGCTCAAGACGCTGAGCCTCAACCAGTTTGTTGACAGAATTGAAGTGAGCCAAACGATCTTTTAGTTCTATTTTGATCGCATCGACCGCAGCCAAAAGCTGATCTCGAGGAGTAACATAGTGACTTTTTGGGTAAACCGTATAGCGGGCGATGCGCTGCAGCACCTCTCCGGTTAACGGATCAAAAAGGGACAATCGCTCAATTTCATCATCGAACAATTCAATCCTTAAAGCCTCTTGCTCGGATTCTGCCGGGTAGATATCGATCACTTCTCCGCGCACCCGGTAGGTTGCTCTGCGCAGTTCGACATCATTACGCGTATATTGCATCTCAGCCAAGCGGCGAAGAATAGTGCGCTGATCGATCAAATCACCTTTAACCAAATGCAGCACCATTTTGAAATAAGACTCCGGTTCTCCCAGGCCGTAAATAGCAGAAACGGTTGCAACGACAATGGTATCTCTTCTTTCAATCAACGCCTTGGTTGCCGACAATCGCATCTGTTCGATATGCTCATTAAGCGAAGCATCCTTATCAATGAACGTATCTGAAGCTGGCACATAAGCCTCTGGCTGGTAATAGTCGTAATACGAAACGAAATACTCGACACTGTTTTCCGGAAAAAACTCCTTCATCTCACCATAGAGCTGCGCCGCCAAGGTTTTATTCGGCGCCAGGATCATCGCCGGTCTTTGCACCCGGTCTATGACATTTGCAATCGTGAACGTTTTACCGGAACCCGTTACACCCAGCAAAGTCTGATGCACTTCGCCATCAACAAGCCCTTCGATCAAGCGCTCGATTGCCGCCGGCTGATCCCCTGCCGGACTGTACCGACTTTGTATTTGAAATGCTTTACTCACTGGACTAAAAAACTCATGCGCTATTTAATGGATAATGTGTTAGCAAGCCATTATACATGGGTTATAATCGCCTCTTAATGAAGGGTAAGTTGAGCCAAGGATTTACTGTTTACTTATAACCTTTGGTCCCAAAGACTTAATCGTCATACTCAATTTTATCAACTCAAGGCAAAATGACTGCGCAAGCGGTTTTCAACACCCAGCACTCACACAATACGTTACCAGCAGTTTTAAACCATCAATTAACGGAAAACTATGAGCATTAAACTTTCAAACAGAGTCCAATCAGTCAAGCCGTCCCCGACTCTGTTAATCACAGCCAGGGCGGCTGCGATGCGCGCCGCCGGAAAAGATATCATCGGCTTAGGTGCGGGCGAACCCGACTTTGACACGCCTGATCATATCAAAGCAGCTGCGGTTACCGCGCTGGATAACGGATTTACAAAATATACCGCCGTTGATGGCACACCCGGCCTAAAAAAAGCCATTATTAATAAATTTAAAAACGATAACAATCTGACCTATGAACCTAAACAGATTTTAGTTTCATGTGGCGGCAAACAAAGTTCCTTCAATTTGACGCAAGCCTTGCTCAACCCGGGCGATGAAGTCATCATTCCGGCTCCTTACTGGGTTTCGTACCCGGATATGGTGTTATTGGCGGAAGGCGTGCCGGTCATTATTGAAACCACTCAGGCCCAGCATTTCAAAATAACTCCGGAACAATTACGGAACGCAATCACCGATAAAACCCGGTTGATATTCATTAACAGTCCCTCCAATCCTACCGGTGTTGCTTATACGCTGGACGAACTCAAAGCACTGGGCAGTGTTCTGAAAGATTTTCCCAACATCATCATTGCAACTGACGATATGTACGAACATATCATCTGGGAAAAAGGCAGTTTTGTTAATATTTTGAATGCCTATCCTGAATTTTATGACCGGACAGTCGTAATGAACGGTGTATCAAAAGCCTATTCGATGACAGGCTGGCGTATCGGCTATGCGGGAGGTCCTGCTGATCTGATTGAAGCCATGTGCACGATCCAGTCCCAGAGCACATCCAATCCGACTTCCATATCGCAAGTAGCGGCTGAAACCGCTTTAAATGGCGATCAAAGTTGTATTGATACCATGATGACAGAGTTTAAAAAACGCCATGACTATGTCGTCGCCGAATTAAATAAGATTGAAGGTATTGAGTGTATTCCAACGGATGGAACGTTTTACGTATTCCCTAATGTCGAAAAACTGATTGCACGACTCGATGGTATCAATGATGATTTGGAATTTTCCGAATACCTTATCGAAAAAGCCGGGGTCGCCCTGGTTCCCGGCTCTGCTTTCGGCTGCCAAGGTCATATTCGCATATCGATTGCAACCAGCATGAAAAATCTGGAAAACGCACTGGATAGAATAAGGAAAGCGATTTAACTTCTCTATCACTGCTCAAGGACGAGCAGACAGACTCCCCGGATTTATTCCAACCAGAAGACATTGATACCTTTGCATCAACCCATGATTCACTCGCTTAATTCAAACAACATTCCTTCCCAGGCCTTTTCTTTGGAGGTAAAAAAATGTTAAAGGCAAAAAGCTTAGATAAAGACAAGCTCGATAAAATAGTCGCAGACGCTCGCCGCCAGAAAGAAGATCGTGAAAAAGGTTACAGAGAACAAGCGTTAAAACTGTACCCATGGATTTGCGGGCGATGCGCCAGAGAATTTACTCATACGAACTTGCGCGAACTCACCGTGCATCATCGCGATCATAATCATGACAATAACCCCGGCGATGGAAGCAACTGGGAATTATTATGTCTTTACTGCCATGACAATGAACACGCCCGTTATGAACACGCGCATTTTAATACCAACAACAGCTCAGCCAAGGACAATGATACTAAAGCAACACATAATCCGTTTGCCAATCTTGCTGACTTGTTGAAATCGAAATAAATAACATCACTTCCGCCGGGTACCAGGCCATGTTTAAACGATTTATGCCGTTATCCCCGGTCACGGAAAATAAACCCTCCGACAAACTGGAGGGACTGCTCTTAAAAAAATACGACGAATTGGTTGCAAGCAAACGGATTGACCATGATCCTGCTCAAATAGTAGTTTTGCAACATTTGCAGGAATTACTAAACCACGTCGTAAATGACAGTCATGAAGCTTCAACAACCCGTTTCTACAGAAAACCGTCAAATGACCCGAACACGATCAAAAGTGTTTATATTTACGGGGATGTAGGACGCGGCAAGTCCATGCTAATGGATTTGTTTTTTGATAACTGCCCGATTAGTCAAAAGAGAAGAGTACACTTTCATACCTTCATGCATGAAGTGCATGACTATTCCCACCGCTGGCGTATTGATAAAAAAACCGATGTGTTAACAGCACTGGCACATGAGATCAACAAGAATACGCGCCTGCTTTGTTTTGATGAGTTTCATGTCATTGATGTTGTTAATGCCGTAATTCTGGACAGGCTGTTTAGTCAGCTTTATAGGCTAGGAACCGTTATCGTATCAACGTCTAACCGTCATCCTGATGATTTATATCAAGGCGGAGTCACACCTGAGCTGTTTTCAGCTTTTATTAAACTGCTTAAAGAAAAGTCGGACATTCTTAAATTATCAGCTGAATATGATTATCGTCTAAATCATCCTCAGACTGATGACTCTTTCTATATAACACCTAACGATGACGCGTCTAGAATACAGCTGGAATCACATTTTCATCGCTTGACCAACAACGCACCGATTACACCACAGTCTATTTTTGTCTTCGGCCATTCTATTCCGCTATTGGCCGCTCATCATTCAGTAGCTCTTTGTTCATTTCAGGATTTATGTAGCCAGCCACTGGGACCGAGTGACTATCTAAAGATATCAACTACGTTTAAAACGCTGATTCTTTCAGATATTCCGAAACTGGTCCCGGAAAAGCACGATGATGCCAAACGATTTTCCACGCTGATTGATGCGTTGTACTTTCATAAAGTGAAGCTCATCTGCAGCGCTGAAGTGGCCATCAATGAATTATACAATCAAGATCTTAATGCATTTTTTCTTAAAAGAACCGTGTCCAGACTCATTGAAATGCAGAGCAATCAATATTGGCAGGAATAAAAGTCAACTAATGGATGTAAATTCGTAACTACTCGCCCGCTTCCAATTAAGGGTATAGGTACTTGATTTCAAAGGACGCATCAATACGTCCCTGTAGTTCTCTGCAACATCCCTGTTGCAGAAGCCTTTTCAATCAACCACCTATACCCAACTATAATTGGAGGGGGTGAGCAGATACGTAAATTCCAGTCAAAAAAAAGGCCGTCTAGTGACGGCCTTTTTCTCATGTATTGCTTGAATATTACAAAGTATCTACTGCGTTGAGATCTTTAAATGCTTGCTCTAAACGCACTACCATTCCAACTTCACCTGCTCTTTGCCATACGCGAGGATCGTAATATTTTTTATTGGGCTTGTCATCACCGTCGGGATTGCCAATCTGTCCTTGCAAATAGCCTTCATTTTGAATATAGAATTCACGGATTCCATTCCAGGTCGCCCATTGTGTGTCAGTATCTATGTTCATTTTGACGACACCGTAGCTGATTGATTCTTCAATCTCCTCAGGAGTTGAACCTGAACCACCGTGGAAAACAAAATTTAACGTATTTGCAGGCACTCCATATTTCTCGGAAACATACTTCTGAGAGTTATCAAGAATCTTCGGAGTTAATTTAACATTGCCTGGTTTATAAACACCATGAACATTGCCAAATGATGCGGCAATTGTAAAACGGTGACTGACTTTGCTTAATCTTTCGTAAGCATAAGCTACATCTTCAGGTTGCGTGTAAAGAGAGGAATGGTCGACATCGGTGTTATCAACACCATCTTCTTCACCGCCTGTTACGCCCAATTCAATTTCAAGTGTCATATCCATCTTGCTCATGCGCTCCAAATACTTGGCGCAAATTTCTATATTTTCTTCGAGACTTTCTTCGGATAAATCCAGCATATGTGAACTGAAAAGCGGCTTGCCTGTTTCAGCAAATTGCTTTTCACCGGCATCAAGTAAGCCATCAATCCAGGGCAGCAACTTTTTAGCCGCATGATCTGTATGAAGAATTACAGGAACACCATAGTACTCAGCTACTGTATGAACATGTTTTGCACCCGCTATAGCACCTAAGATGGCATTCATTTGCCCTTCAAGTTTCAATCCTTTTCCAGCTACAAATTGTGCTCCGCCGTTAGAAAACTGAACGATAACGGGAGATCTAACCTTGGCAGCAGCTTCTAAAGTCGCATTGATTGAGTCAGTATTGATGGCGTTAACCGCTGGAAGAGCAAATTTATTAGCTTTGCAGATAGCGAATATTTTTTGAACATCTTCACCGGTCACTACGCCCGGCTTTACTACGTCTAAAATCTTTTGTGACATATCGTCTATTATCTCTTTTAATAACGCACCTGCTTTTCCTCAAGCAGGTGCGAATTGTCATTTAGCCAGCATTGGTCTTTGCAATCATTACAAAGACTTAAATTATGGATTGAATTTAAGACTTAAGCTTCCAGAGCCGCTAATCTTTCTGCCAAGAGCGCTTCTAAGCTCTCTAATGCTTTTTCAAAACCAAGGATACCTTCAGCCAACTTGTCATTTGCCATTTTGTTTTCTTGATGCATGCTGTCGAATGTTGACTTATCCATTGTAATCTTCTCAATAGACTCGCTCGCAGCATGCTTTGGATCGAGCTTTCTAGGCAATTCACCTTCAGTCTCATGCAATTCAGCTAGCAAAGAAGGTGCTATCGTCAATAAATCGCAACCCGCCAATTCAGTGATTTCGCCGACGTTACGGAAACTTGCACCCATGACTTCAGTTTTATATCCGAATTTTTTGTAGTAATTGTAAATACTGGTTACAGATACAACACCTGGATCTTCAGCTGGTTCATAAGAATCGCGGCCTGTGTCTTTCTTGTACCAGTCAAGAATTCGACCGACAAATGGAGATATCAGGGTAATTCCGTTTTCTGCACAAGCAATCGCCTGGTGAATTCCAAACAACAAAGTCAGGTTACAAGCGATGTTTTCTTTTTCCAATACTGCAGCGGCTTGAATGCCTTCCCATGTTGAAGCGATCTTGATGAGAACGCGTTCACGAGATACGCCTTGAGCTTCATATTGAGCAATCAATTCACGACCTTTCGCGATCGTTGCTTCGGTGTCATATGAAAGTCTTGCATCAACTTCTGTTGATACGCGGCCGGGGATGATTTCTAGAATCTTTAAACCAAAAGATACCGCCAAACGATCAAAAGCAAGCGAAGCTACTTCAGATGCAGATGCGCCAGCGCCTAAAGTTGCTCTTGCGCCTTTCAAAGTATCATCCACTATACCTTGATATTGCGGCATTTGAGCGGCTGCAGTGATCAATGAAGGATTGGTTGTCGCATCGCGTGGCTTGAATTTTTCGATAGCTTGAATATCGCCTGTATCTGCCACAACGACAGTCATCTCCCTTAATTGTTCTAATAAATTTCTTGCCATGATGAGGGTACCTTCAGATTGTTAGATTAAAAATTCTAGAGCTACAATACACCCGGTTTTAATGTCAACATCCAGATCAACTGGAACGTTTGTTCAACGGGAATGTATTTGGTAATCGAAAAATAAACTGTTTTCCGCTAATTAAAATTGTTTAGGCCTGCTCTACTCTGGGCCCTTATTATTTAATTTGGATTATGCTTTTTCAAGCAGATATTTTTCGACACCGGTTAAATTTAGTTTTTTATTATTTGCAATTTGTTGTTCCAGGTATCTTTCAACGCCTGTTAATTTCAAATGCACGACTTCTTTCAAATCAGGAACTTGCCTGTCAAGGTATTTTGACACACCTGTTCTTTGATGAATGTTAGTTTCCGTTTCAGCTTCAGCTGTTTCGACAGCCTCTTCATCTTGGACTTCCGATGCCGGTATAAATTCCCCTTCAAGACAACGCTCAGCGAGATGTTCTAACGCAACTTTCGCATTTTTAGCTTGTTGTTCCAGGTACTTTTCTACACCGGTTATAGTTTCTGTAATTGTTTCTTTCGCATTGGCTAACCGTTGCTCCAAGTACTTTTCAACACCGGTTTTTTCACTTGAAATAACAATGAGTTCAGCTCTTTTTGTTTTTTTACCCAAACTTGGATTTTGCTTTTCTAATTGAGCTTGATTACTTAGATACTTTGTAACGCCACTTACTGGTGGCTTATCTTTTGTCAAAATAGCCTGTGTAGCCAGATATTTTGCAACTCCGGTTGCTTCTTTTTTAACTACGGGTAAATCAGTTTTTGATTGCAAATACTTTTCGACAGTAGATAACCTTACTTCTGGCTTGATAATTAATTTTTGTTTTGCCAGATATTTAGATACACTGGAAAGTGAGGGTTTTTGACGCTCACGAATAATCTGTCCCGCTATGTATTTTGCAACGCCTGATGCGGCTGGCTTACTTTTTTTTAACTTTATATATCGCCCCACACCGGTAGCCGCTGAAGGCTCTTCAATGGCTGGCTCAGTTGACTCCTGCTCACCAATCAATGCTTTAAGTTCAGCTGCTTGGGCAGCATCTCTTGCAGACTTGGCTTCTTTTTCCTTATACATATCAATTAGCATCAGTGCAGCGTTTTTCTTTTCCAGCTTTTCTTTTTCGAGCTCATATTTTGCGACACCCGTCAGCTGCTCAGATGCTTTTAATAACCGCTCTTGATTGAGCAGGTATTTTTGAACACCGCTTAATGTGACTTTTTGAGTCAATGCCTGTTTTGCAAGATATTTCGATACGCTACTGGAGGGTGCATCTGCTTTTTCTTTTTTTTCAACGTATTTAGATACACCACTCACTAACGGTTTGTCTTTATCAGAAATTGCTTTCTTGACAAGATATTTGTTAACACCCGTTGCTGGTAACCGATCATTATGTTTAAGGTATTTCTCTACCCCTGTCGGTTCCGGAAACTGTTGTAAATATTTTGTTACGCCAGTTACCTTCGGCATTGCACTCAAGTATCTGGATACGCCGGTCATTCCTGTCGATATCGAGGAATGAACCGGACGCTCAATATGAATGTCCTGAACCTTAGACCGTTTGCCGAATGGAAATATTTCAGCGAAGAAATCGATCAAGTAATTCTGGTCCATTCATCACCCCCGATCACGCAGGTACTTTTCAACTCCAGTTGCCTTTGCGACAGAATCTGACTTATCGGCGACTACTTTTTTAGCGAGGTATTTATCAACACTGGATTTTGGAGTGCTTTCCAGTTTTTCTATGTATTTGGCAACACTGGATGATCTTGGATTCTTTTTATCAAGATATCGTGCAACACCCGTCAAACCACTTGGATCTCTTGTGTACGTTTTTGTTTCAACTGAACCAGTAGAAGCTGTTCCACGATTTTTAAAGAATAAAAAACCACCTACTGCTAAAGCGACCAAAGCAATTAAAGGTGTAGAAGAACTTTCTTTTTTTGCTTGAGATGACTCATTAGCAATTTCTTTTATTTCTTCTTTCCAAACTTCAGTTGTGCCGGCATTGTTTTTTGATGCAGGCGCATCTACGATTTTTGGCGCTTTGTAATTTTCGTCTTTGTAAAGTACTTCCGGCTTGAAGTTAGCAGCCGGAAATTTTGAATCATCCCCTGATTCTTCAGCAGCTGCGCTTGACTCAGGCGCGGACTTTGCTTCTTCTACCGCAGCTGATTGATATTCGCTGTCTTTGTACAAAACTTTTGGCTTGAAATCTGCTGCAGGGTAGTCTGATTCAGCATTAACCAACGGTGATGCGATTAAGATTCCTATAAAAACACTTTGCGTCAAATTATTTATTTTCACGTTTTTCACCTATGAGTCTTAACAAGCTTAAGGAGCCTTTCAAAAACGATTTATTTTCGTCCCTGAAAGCACTCCTTTCGCATTTTGCAAACAATATGTAAAGCTGTTAAATCTTCTTTGAAAATTAAAGAACAGCTTCTACGTTCTTAACTACATTTTCAACGGTGAACCCAAACTCTTTGAAAAGTTGGCCTGCTGGAGCCGATTCGCCGAAACGGTTAAGTCCTACAACCCTTCCGTTACTTCCAACATATTTCCACCATCCATCGGTAACGCCAGCTTCTACAGCAACACGCTTAGTTACGCTAGAAGGCAGAACCGATTCTCTATAGGCTTCGTCTTGTGCATCAAAAACATTCGTTGAAGGCATTGAAACAACTCTGACTTTTTTTCCTTTTGCAGTTAACTCTTCGCATGCTTTAACAGCTAATTCAACTTCCGAACCCGTTGCAATAAGAATTACTTCCGGTTGACCTTCGCTGTCCTTAAGCACATATCCCCCTTTTTCAATTGCACTGATTTGTGCAGATGAACGCGGCATATGAGCCAGGTTTTGGCGAGAGAAAATCAATACAGACGGACCATTACTTCTTTCAATGGCTGCTTTCCAGCAAACTGCAGTTTCTACAGCATCACAAGGACGCCAAACCTGCATGTTGGGGATCAAACGCAAGGTAGCTATTTGCTCTACCGGTTGATGGGTAGGACCATCTTCACCCAAGCCAATTGAATCATGCGTATAGACAAATAATGTTCTGATCTGCATCAGAGCGGACATTCTTAACGCATTTCTTGCATATTCAGAGAACATCAGGAATGTCGCGCCAAACGGAATCAAACCGCCATGCAGCGCGATACCGTTCATGATTGCAGACATACCGAATTCGCGAACACCATAGTTGACGTAGTTCGCATCGGGCTTGTCGGCTCGCATGGGTTTGTACGTTGACCATTCGGTCATGTTGGAACAGCCTAAATCTGCTGATCCACCAAATATTTCAGGCAATAATTTCGCATAACCTTCAATAGCGGCCAGCGAAGAATGTCTTGTCGCCGTCGTTTTGGCTTGGTCATTGACACTATCAACAAATTTTTGCGCGTCTACCGCCCAATTTGCCGGCAGCTCGCCTGTCATTCTTCTTTCAAATTCTGCAGCAAGTTCAGGATGAGCCGCTTTGTAAGCTGCAAATTTCGCATCCCATTCTGCTTCCAGCCGAGTGCCTTTTGATTTTGCATCCCAACCGGCATAAGCGTTTTCAGGTATTTCAAAAGGACCATGATCCCAACCTAAAGCTGCTTTAGTCAGATTAACCTCTGCGTCGCCAAGAGCGGCACCATGACATTCATGTGTTCCTGCTTTATTGGGAGAACCGAAACCAATCGTAGTTTTACAGCAGATCAGCGTTGGCTTATCAGTCATTGCTTTAGCCATTTCTATGGCTTTTGCAATGGCATTTGAATCGTGACCGTCTACATCGGCTATAACATGCCAACCGTAGGCTTCGAATCGCATCGGCGTGTTATCTGTGAACCAGCCTTCAACATGGCCGTCGATAGAAATTCCATTATCGTCCCAGAAAGCAACCAGATTACCTAAGCCCAAAGTTCCTGCTAAAGAACAGGCTTCATGCGAAATACCTTCCATCAAGCAACCATCGCCCATGAACACATAGGTCATGTGATCAACGATTTTGTGACCGTCTTTATTAAACTGAGCCGCTAACGCTTTTTCAGCAATTGCCATACCTACAGCGTTGGTGATCCCCTGTCCTAAAGGTCCGGTTGTTGTCTCTACACCAGGAGCATAACCGTATTCCGGATGCCCTGGTGTCTTAGAATGCAACTGGCGAAAATTCTTCAACTCTTCTATAGGTAATGCATAACCCGTCAAATGCAACAGGGAATAAATCAGCATTGAACCGTGACCATTTGACAATACAAAGCGATCGCGATTTGACCATTTTGGGTTGTTCGGGTTGTGCCGCATGAAGTCATTCCATAATACTTCAGCAATATCAGCCATACCCATAGGGGCGCCTGGATGACCAGAGTTTGCTTTCTGTACGGCATCCATGCTTAAAGCGCGTATGGCGTTCGCTAGTTCTCGACGCGAAGTCATATTCTTCTCCTTCGTTTCTAAATTATTATATTGTTAAGTTTAACGGCTTGAACAAGTGCTAATTATTGCCATTCGTTTGTTGACATTCGACAAAGCACGAACGAGTGGATTAACCACTCGTCCTCTTGTTTTACTCAAGGTTCGCGTGTCTTTCTCTCATGATTTCTTCTGGAATACCTTTCTCATGGATAAGATGAGAAATCGTCGACTCAAGAAAGAGCAAGGTTGACAACTCAAATACGGTACCCATAGGCATTCCCACAACTTTTCCGTAAAGTTCAGGAGTACCTATCTGGAATACGCCATCTGCCAGATCGCCTATAGTCGAACTGCTTTTTGCAGATATCAGCATAATGTCTGAGCCAATTTCTTTGGCTTTTTTAGTAAATGCTATGAGTTGTTCAGTTTCCCCGGAACCAGAGATGATGATCAACAAGTCACCCTTTTTGATACTGGGAGTGACTATTTCACCAACAACACTGACATCATAACCACTGTGAACCAGCCTCATGGCAAAAAACTTACCAATCAAGCCTGACCGACCTGCACCGGCGATAAAAATTCGCTTTGCCTGGTCAAGCATTTTCGTTAATTTTTCATCGTAGGAATCGTCAGTAGCCTCAAGGATACCGGTCACTTTGTCTAGAATTAGCTGCTGATGCATGGTTTTACCTTAAACAGCGTCAACAAGTTCGCGAATTTCGCGCGCTGCTTCTGCAGGAGATGGCGCACCGTAAATAGCTGCACCTACAACAATAATGTTTGCACCGGCACGAACTACGTCTTGAACAGTTGTTTGCTTAATACCGCCAGCAACAGAAATTCTGATGTTCAAGCCTAAACCAGCGATGTCGCTTAAGTCACCAAAAGGAGTGTGGCCCGCAGCTTGTGCGTCCAGACCTGTATGAACACCCATGATGTGAGCGCCGGCTTCTGCTGTAGCACGAGCAACAGCAATTTTATCGTCAACGTTGATCAAGTCGATTTGAGCTTCTGCACCGTGTGCATTAGCTGCCTTGATAACGCCTACGCAAGTAGCAAGACCGGAAACACCCAATACTGTACAAATGTCAGCGCCTGCAGCATAGAACGGAGTGGCTTCGTATTCGCCAGCATCCATAGTTTTTAAATCAACTAAAATTAATTTGTCTGGGAATCTTGCTCTTAAGTCCTTAACCAGGTTTACGCCGTTGTGCTTAATGCAAGGTGTTCCGATTTCAAAAATATCGATATGTGGCGCAACTGTTTCTGCCAGAGCGATAGTTTGGTTGTAATCTAATGAGTCTAACGCCATTTGAATTAATGGTTTTGCCATGATATGTGCTCCGAATTGGTTATTTTAATTGTTGGTTACATACTCGTTTTTGCGAACGATACTGTAAATTAGAACGGGCTCCTGTGTCAATGCCAATTACGGTGCAAAACCTGTTGCGTTCGCGTTTGTTATAACCACTTTTTATGAGTTTCGTTACTTTTTACAAGTATGCAATGACGAATCTTTCTCATTGTTTGTTTTATTGCAAAAAATCCTAAAATTCATAGCCTACCTGACAGCTAACCCGCTTTACCCAAGCAGTGGTCATTGTTGTTCAGTCTTCGCTATAAAATTGGCTTCTTCAATGTATAATTTCCGAACATGTAGGAACCCTGAACTGCTTTAAAGACGATTTTTAATAAGCCCTATTAGTCAGTCTGATCGATCCGGCATTTCAGTTCTTCCTTACTCATCTACCTATAAAACAAGCAACCTTGATGACTTACGCACCCATCGACTTCTCTAACATACGCTCACTGATCATTGATATGGATGGTGTTTTATGGCAGGGCGACGCCCCCTTTCCCGGTCTCATCGAGTTTTTCAATACACTGCGTAACAAAGGCATCAGTTTCGTTCTAGCGACAAACAACGCCAGCCACACACCCGAACAATACGTCACGAAACTTGAGAAAATGGGTGTTAAAGTTGAATTGCGTGAGATCTTAACGTCGGCCATGGCTACCGCTGCATATTTGGCCCAGCGATACACTCCGGCCGATACGCGTGTTTTTGTCATTGGTGAAGACGGCGCCGTTCAGTCTCTGGCCGATCAAGGCTTTATTTTGACGGACGTTTGTCAATTTACCGATCCTGAAGAGGCGAAATCTCAACTGAACGCAGACATTGTGGTCAGCGGCAAAGACAGGTCACTTACCTGGGATAAACTCGCTACGGCTACGATCAACATACGCGCCGGAGCAGCCTTTTACGGGACCAATGGAGATACAACCTTGCCCACTGAATTTGGTTTAATTCATGGTAACGGCGCCATTCTTGCCGCTCTAGAAACGGCAACAGGTAAAGCACCTATCATAATCGGCAAACCAGAACCTACCATTTACCAACATGCCATGGCTATTTTAGGCGCCGATCCCTGCGAAACCGTTGCCATAGGCGATAGACTGGAAACGGATATTCTCGGAGCTGTTCGCACCGGAATACAAAGCATTATGGTTTTAAGCGGCGTATCCACCCTGGAAGACCTTAAAACCAGCACCTATCAACCGACTTGGGTGATGAAGGATATCCGGGATATTAATGACGCACTCAATGCCACAGCATAACTGTACCATCCCCAAACCAACATTTAACGGTATTTTCGCTGCTTTATAGTGAAATCAAACTCAAAGAGGAGCCGTTCCCATGAAAAAATTTATCGATACCGCAGACAGTCTGCTCGATCAGAGTCTGAACGGTTTTGCCAAAGCCCACGCCGATATTGTTCGGCTCTCGGTCAATCCCCGTTATATTAAACGAACGACACCAGCCTTCCCGGGCAAGGTAGCTCTAATTTCAGGCGGGGGATCAGGGCATGAACCATTGCACAGCGGATTTGTCGGCAAAGGCATGCTGGATGCGGCTTGCCCAGGTCAGATTTTCACTTCCCCCACACCGGATCAGATGATGGCAGCGGCTGAAGCCGTCGAAAGCGGAGGCGGCGTATTATTTATCGTTAAAAATTATGCCGGTGATGTGATGAATTTTGAAATCGCATCAGAAATGGTGACGTTTGAAAACCAAACCGTTCTTGTGAGTGATGACGTTTCATTACCGAAATCACACAGCACAGGACGAAGAGGTGTGGCGGGCACATTGATAGTTGAAAAAATGCTGGGCGCTGCAGCAGAACAAGGCGCCGATCTTGCAGCATGCAAGCTACTGGGCGACCGAATCTGTCAAAATACGGCTTCGATAGGCGTCGCATTAACCAGTTGCACCACACCCGCTTTAGGCAAGCCCACTTTCGAATTAGGCGAAAACGAAATGGAAATGGGTGTAGGCATCCATGGTGAACGAGGCCATGACACCCAACCATTAGCCGGCGCGAAGGCTATAGTCGAGCAACTTGCAGACGCCATTAATAAAGAACTTGATCCCAAACCGGGTCAACAAGTCTTGCTACATGTCAACGGTTTCGGCGCCACACCCCTGATTGAATTGCATCTGATTTTTGATCTGGCCGTCAGCTATTGGGAAAAACGTGGCGTAGCAATAACACGTTCATTAGTTGGCAATTACACCACTTCGCTGGATATGGCCGGTTGCTCTTTAACACTCACCCTGCTTGACGATGAACTGACCCGGCTTTGGGATGCGCCAGTCCATACAGCTGCCTTACGCTGGGGATGTTAGCGAGTTTGTAAACTGCCGCATTGATGACAGGAATCATGTGACCTTCAGTAAACGGTCAATCACTGCGCTTATCATCAATTGACTGGTTTTCGCACCGGCATCTATATGACCTCGGCTGCGTTCTTCCAAAAACGAAGCGCGGCCTTTGGTTGCGAGCATATCGCGCGTCGACTCGACACCCGTTTCAGCGGTTACCGCCAATTTTTTAAGCACTTCGCACAAATCGGTCTCTGCTGATGCCGCTGTCAATGCATCAGCAACTGGCACTAACACGTCGAGCATGGTTTTTTCGCCGGCCTCGGCGCGTCCTCTTTTTTTAACGGCATTAACCGCTTCATTAAATATTTCAGCAAAACCCTGCCTATCCAAAGCATGTTGATTGCAAGCTTTGCTCATTGCAACAAACAACGTCCCAAACAAGGAACCCGACGCACCGCCCATTGTTGACATCAGTGTCATGCCGATTTTCTGCCAGGCTTCCAGCCACTCCAGCAAAGATAATTCCTCCGCCTGACCCAACAAAGCAGTGATGCCCCGTTGCAAATTGATAACATGATCGCCGTCGCCGATAGCCTGATCCAATGCGGTCACTTCTTCAGCATTGGCATCTATCGTATCGGCAATGGCTTTGATTAAATCAGGTAAAAGCGTTGCACTGTAGGTCATGAAATTGTCTCCTTATCGAAGAATAAATAATGGTGATCTATAATAGACGCTCGCGCTACCTGTCATCCATAAATTAACCTGATCCTCTTCCTGTATCATTCATTACTCCTATCTGATTTAAAATCCGTCTGGTTTTCAGGAGGTGTGGAATGTGTCAGACGAGGATGTCGGCAGCAAGGATGCTGCCGTCAAGCCCCCAGGTAAGGGTTCACGGCGATCCTCGGCAGGCAGACTCCGTACCTTTCACTGCAGATCGATTTTTGACTAGCACAGGAATCACTTGAAAATGCATGACCCTAAAAGCGTGCGATTGCTCGTCAGACTGAACCGTTGATCAAAATAAATCTTACTATGCTTAAAACTGCGATAGAAATTGATGTTCTTTGCGTCGGACATGCCTGTTACGATCTGGTTTTTTCCGTCCCCCACCATCCCAAGACGGATGAAAAGCTGGTTGCGGACAGCTTGATCAGTTGCGGAGGAGGCCCCGCTGCCAATGCGGCAATTACCGTTTCATTACTCGGCTTAAAAGCCGGATTTGCCGGCTATTTGGGTCATGATATTTACGGCGAAAAGCATGTGCAGGAATTGATGGACAATCACGTCAATACCGACTTCATCGTAAGAGGCAGTAATCCCACACCCTTATCGACAGTCATCGTAAAACCGGACGGCTCAAGAGCATTGATCAATTTTAAAGGCAATACGCAAGCACTCGCAGCCGGCAGTATAGATTTTTCAGCGATCCACCCGCGGGTCATACTTTTTGACGGTCACGAACCCCATGTGTCCGTGCCCCTGGCCCATCAAGCACGTAAAGCCGGCATCCTCACGGTTCTGGATGCCGGCTCCCTCCATGAAGGAACGTTAAGCTTGATGCCGATAGTAGACCATTTGGTCTGTTCCGAAAAATTCGCCCTGCAATATGCAGGTGACCCCGCTCTGGCGCTAAACCGTCTGGCTGAATTCGCTCCCTCTGTTGTGATTACCCTGGGAGAACAAGGCCTGATCTGGAAACAGGGGCAGGAATCCGGCAGATTACCGGCTTTTCAAGTCAAGGCTATCGATACCACCGGTGCCGGGGATGCTTTTCATGGCGCATTTGCCGCTGGCTTATGTCAACCCATGTCCTGGCTTGAACTGTTGCGTTATGCCAGTGCGACCGGCGCCTTGTGCACAACAAAAACCGGCGCCAGAACAGGCTTGCCTGATCAAAAGGCTGTATCGGCTTTGCTTGCCGTCACCGGATAAACGCTCGTCAACCTTCTTTCCATTTTATGTTGCACCCGATACTGGGCAACTGACTGGCATCAATCGGCTTTCCGGCCAATAAATTATCCAGTGCATGGCGCAGATCCTCGCCGGTAAGCGGAACATCGTTTTTAGGTGTCGCACCGTCCAGACGTCCCCTATACACACACGCCAAATCCGCATCGAACAAATATATATCGGGAGTACAAGCGGCCTGATAGGCTTTGGCAACCGACTGGCTTTCATCATAAAGATAAGCGGCGAAAGGATTGCCCCATTCCGCCATCAATACGTGCATTTTATCCGGCGCATCGTCCGGATAATTTTGAATGTCGTTGGCACTCATCGCAACAGTAGCGATGCCTTGCGACGCATACTCTTGAGCAATGGCGATTAATTGCGGTTTGACGTGCAATACATAAGGACAATGGTTACACATAAACACAACCAGTGTCCCGGCGACTCCTTTCAGATCGCCAAGCGACTTGATTTCACCGGTTATCGTATCCAATAACGTAAAATCCGGGGCCATTGTTCCCAAAGGCATCATAGTTGAGGGTGTTGCAGCCATTGTTATCTCCTGAAGAGTAATAAATTTTGGTTATTCGGAATTTGGCGATGAAAAGTGAAAGTTTAACAGAATAAAAAATACATCTCTTATTGAAAACTTGGATTCAAGTTATAAGTGCAATCCTATTACTCATGCGGCTTTGCACTCTGGTTGTTCAAAAAACACCGAATGAGGTGTTCGATAGTCCAGTCCTTTTCGGGGGCGATGATTGAGCCGGTGCAT
>Ga0208244_100703_pt1 | contig 26633 bp, 23 predicted proteins | sample SubbioCR12Aug_5A_FD_184828 | JGI IMG/M metagenome (GOLD analysis project Ga0208244, IMG submission 184828) | Serpentinite rock and fluid subsurface biosphere microbial communities from McLaughlin Reserve, California, USA - CR12Aug_5A (SPAdes) | ecosystem: Environmental > Terrestrial > Deep...
CACCGCCAGCCGGCCCGGCGCGTCCACGTCCGCGGCCCGCTCGTATCCGGCACCGACCAGTTGCGCCACCAGCGTGTCAAAGTCGTAGGTTTGTCCCGTGCGCAGGGTGATGGAGGCGCGTGCCACGGCATCGGGACTCGGCACGGGTTGCCTCAGCGCTTGGATCGATGTGGCCACCACGGTCGGGTGGGGACGTTCTCCGGCGGGGTGTTCCGTCCCCAGCATCCGGATGACGCGCAGCCGCGCGCCTGCCGCCTCGGCGTCTTCGTCCATCTGCTGCGGGAAGAACGCGGGCGTCACGCCGCTGTCGCGTCCGAGGGCGCAGAGGTCGCCGTACACGCGCTCAAGGTCGGCGGGGCCTGCGGTGACGGCAAGCGTCAGGCGTTCCGGGGCGTGCCGCGCCAGCGCGGCGGCAGCCAGCGCCGCACTCGCGCCCGGCAGGACGGGAGCCGCCAGACGCGCGGCCCCGCGTGGCAGGGCTTGCGTCAGCAGCCCGCCGAAAAGCTGTGACAAGGAGAACACGGTGAGGACATGTTACCCAAAATCACCGTGCCGTGTCGAACCGCGTGGCGGCGCAAAAAAGAAAACAGCCCCGCCGTTCACACGGAGAGGCTGTGCAGAAACACCCATCGCGGCTGGGCTTACATGCCCATGCGCGGACGGACGCTCTCCTTGCGGATCTCCTGCTCATCGGCCCAGACCAGCTCGCCGGAGCGAAGATCCTTCAGGATCAGCGAGAACTTGTAGTACTGGTCGGTCGTCCTTCCGACTTGCGTCTTGATCTCGGTCAGCGCACCGGTCAGGAACATCTGCGCCGCGCTCTGCTGCCCCGGCTTGATCGCCTTCTTGGGGTCGGTCAACCCGAGGTTGGCTTGAGCGTCCATGAACTCGATGTCCGTGCCGGAGGTCGATTTGTCCACAAAACGGAACATGCCGGAACGCAGCAACTGCATCCGCATCGAATCCGTGATGCTGACCATGTCGACGTGTTGCGTCGTGCGGTTCTTGAGCGGCTCGATGTCGAGCACCGGGCGGGTGCCACCCACCGCCTCTTTCACGCCGGGGGCGCTCAGCAGCGATTCCGTCATTTTCTCAACGGTCCGCCGCACATCCTGCGGCTCCAGCCGCGACGTGATCGGCGCGCGGTCCAGTTCCACTTCCCGCACGGCCGGCGTCGTCGCGCAGCCGGTCATCATGGCCACTGCGGCCAAACCTGTGATCGCCATCAATCCTTGTTTCATCGTGTAGCCTCTCTTTCTCTTTCTGAATTAATCCGCCGCCTCAAGGTCACGCACGCGCAGCTTCGAGGTCACCGCCGCAGGCGAGTTGGCCAAGCCCGTGACCGTGACGGTGTCCCGCCCCTGAATGATCAGGTTGCGGTAGGTCTTGGTCGTCGGGTCGATCTCCATGCCGTTCGCGTCGAACCAAGAAATCCGGTAGTTCAGCCGCAGCCGGCGGTGCCGTGCGGACTGCAGGGTGATGTGGACCCGCTTGAGCCCGTTGACCTCATCGTAATTCACGCGCAATACCTGCACCTGATCCTTGAGCCGCGTGCTGTCCTCCAGCACCAACGTGTTGCCCGTCAAATGATCGGTCGTCACCACCGTGCCTGCCGTCTCGACGCATCCTGTCAGACCGGCCAGACCGGCCGTCAGCATGATGGACGTAAGCCATTTTCTCGCTTGTTTCATCGTTGTTCTCCTTTCGTATCCAAACAGCCGCCGTTATTCAGCGCCTGATCCGTAAAGTGTTGTGGGGCCGCCCGGCCGCGTCACCGCCGGATACCCCGACAGCAGGCTGCCGCACACCGCGAAGGTCGCGGGAGCCCCCTTGCCGTTAAGCGACGCCGTCGCCACGCGCGCGTTGCCGCCGATGTCCGCCACCCACACCAGCCGCGTCTCGCCTTCTGCCACGGTGACGGGAAAACGTGTGACGAACCCGTTCGACTGGCTGCGCAGTTCGAGGACAACCTCGCCCGGCGTGACGGCCCCGCGGTAGAGGTGCGACACCATCGGCAGCGTGTACCACGCGCGGGTGTCGGCCCGGTTGATGATCGTCGAGATCGCGTTGAACGCCATCACCGCGAACTTCACCGAATCATCCACGTGGTTCGCCACCTGCTGCGCCGCGACGCGCGTCGCCACCCGCGTCACGTTCCGCACCACGATGCCCGGCATCTTCTCCTTGAGGTCGCGGTAGGCCAGCGACTGCACCGAAAGCGCCAACGCCCCCGAGCCCAGCGTGGTCTCGCCCTGCCGCACTTCGAACATGGAAGGGGGGTAGACGCCGTCCTGATAAATCGGGAAGTCCACCGAGGTCAGCGTGCCGCCGATCGGCAGCGGGATCTTGACCGAGTGGCGTTGCGAGACAAACCCCTCCTCGACAATCAGGATGATCTCTGTCCGGGCTCGTTTCAACGTCTCGGGCGGCACGCGCGCCTGCGCGGAAAGCCGGGCGAACTGCTCGCGGTCTTGCGTCTGGAGGAGCCTCAGAAAATCCCGCTCCACATACGGGTTGCCCGGCGTCAGCTCCCACGCCTTGCGGAACGAGAGCGCCGCGTTCGCGAGATCCTTGTCCTGCTCGAACAGCACCCCGCAGAGGTACCACACCAGCCCGTTCTCGAAGGAACTGCGCGACATCTCCACAACGGGCGTCATGACCTGCATCTGCGCGTCGATCTTGCCCATCGTTGCTTCCTGCAAGCTGTCACTTGCCGGCGCGGCCTTGGCGTCCTCAACCTCTTTGCCGTATTTCTCGGCGATCTGATCCTGCGCGAAGACTGCCCGGCGCGCCTCGACCATCGCCGCGTCGGGACTTCCCAGAAACAGGTGGTTGAGCATCTGGTAGTGGAGCGTCTGGATGAACTCGTAGGCGGGCAGATGATAGTCGCGCGTGCGGTCATCGGTCAGCGTCCCTGCCAGCACATTCGCGCCGACATTCCCCACGTTCACGACCGGGCCGGACTCGCTCTTTTCGATCACCGTGTCGATGATCGAGGCGAAGTTTGTCGAGCTGCCCAGAAAGTCGCCCGACAGCATCCGCACGCGCCCCGTCTCCACATAACCGAGCTGTTTGCTGTAGAAACTGCTCTTCAGGCTCTCCGACCACGCCAGCGCGGGCAGGTCGTCGCCCGCCCTCATGCACCCCAAGGCTTTGTCCACACTTGTGTTTTGCGAGACACAGCCGGTCAGGAAAAGCAGCAGGGCCGGCACGAAAGGGCGCCATAGAGCGGCGGGGAAAACAGTCTCTTTTTCCTCAGAGGCCATACGCGCCCTCCCGTGTCCCTGCGGGTTACTGAACCGCGTTTTGCTGGACGTTGATCTCGCCGCCGCGATTGCCGACATCGCGCCACGCCGAGGTGTCGAAGTTGATCTTCACGCCTTTGCGCATGGCCGCTTCGGCATACCCGATCGCCACGGCCGAGCGGAAGCCCTCCAGCGAGCGGTACCGGTTCAGCCCCTCGTCCGACAGCTCCAAGGCCACGCGGAACGTTGCCCCGGGCTGGATGTTGACCGTCTGCTGCCACGGGCGCATCCACTGCCGCGTCACGCGCATCTGGTGCAGTCCCGGCGTGGCCTTAAACGTTCCCGGCGTCGAGCCGACCGTCGCCCCGTCGATTTCAACCGTCACGCCGCCGACGAGTCTGCGCATCTCGTCGAGCAGCTCGTTCGAGGCGCGCACCCCCGACTCCAGTCCTTGGATCAGCTCGTCTACCGTCGTTGAGACGCTGAACTCCACCAGTGTCGTCGCCGCCGGTTCGACGCGCCGCCACGCTGCGGCCTTCGCGGCGATCTCCTCGCCCGTCGCCGACGCCCACTGGTCGAACAGATCGTTGTAGTAGTTCAATTCATCCGCACCGGCGGTGTATTGCCCCGGAACGGGCAGCTTGCTCGTCCAGTTCGCGCCGTACACCGACGTGCCCTGCACCGCCTCGTTCACCTTCGTGCTCATCCGCACGGTGAAGATCGTGACCGGCTTGTCGCCTGCCGCGCGCGACGTGTGCCCCGCGCCGATGATCGACACCAGCATCACGTAGTCCGCGCCCAGCATCTGCGCCACGCGCAACGTGGAGCCGCCGGTGAAGACGCCCTCGACCAGCCCGGCCCTCTCTTCAGCGGTCGTGACTTTAAACCGGTTGAATCCGTCTGCGATCTCGGCCTTGTCCATCACGATCAGGCCCGCGCCGGCCAGTTCCGCCGCGATCCGGTCGCGCACGCCGTCGACCTGATCGTCCATGCCCGGCACGCGGGTCTGGTTCTTGACGAAAATCGCGATTTTGGGGTTTGCCGGTTGCGGCCGCGGCGCGAGCACCGCGCGCTTGACCATATCCGCCTCAACGGCCACGACATCCAGACCGGGGTTGGCGGCCTGCACCTTGGCCTTAAACGCCTGCAACTCGGCAGACGCCTGAGGATCGAGTTTCTCGGCCTCGGTCACAAGTTGCGCCTGCACCCCCAACGACAGGGACACCAGCAACAGAAACATACGTCGCATGGATAGCATAAGCACCTCCTCAGAAATAGCAGTTGATGATCGGCAGGAACGAGACATCCTTGTTCTGGATCACGTTCACCACGCCGATCTGGACGCCGATCATCTCCCGCGCGATGTTGATCACGCCGATCTGGCACCCTTTGATGAAATCGGAGCCGTTGAAGACCCCGATCTGGAAGGCCTGCGCCTTGGCTTTGCTCTTTGCGGCCGCATAGTTCACCGCGCCGATCTGGAGCCCGTCGTATCCGCCCGAGACGTAGTTGACCGCGCCCGCTTGGAACCCCATGCCGTCGCCGTCCACGATGTTTGCGATGCCCGCCAACTGCAATCCGTTCGCATGGCCCCGCGTACGTCCCACGACGCTGATGTCCAGCCCGTCGAAGTTCTGGCACTCGCCGTAAATCCAGTTCACCCGCAGCCCGCCGACGTCGAAATCGCTCGACGGCACCTGCAACGGCGTCACGAAGCTCGTCATGAACGGCGTGTAGGGGCGTTCGGCCTCCGCCTGTGCCCGCGCACCGGACACCGCGACCACTCCGAGAAACAGACCCGCAAGACCCCTAGAAACGTGTGACATCCTCATAATCCGTACTCCTTTCCAGACGCCATCCGCGCATGTTTTCCGTCGGTTACAGGCCCGTTGCGCGGATCAGCCGTTTGATTGTCGAAATTATGCGCCAAACCCAGACGGACTGCAACCAGATTCGGGTTCTCTCCGTGCGCCGACAGAGGTTTCCGTGCGCTTCCTTTGCGTGCACTTGATTTGGCAGGGCCATTATGCGACACTAGATTGCCATTTAACGGGAAGGTGTTTTCATGTTGTACTACGGACGGGGCGCGGTGAGCGACGTGATCGACCGCGCACAGATGAGGCAGGGCCTTTTCGAGGCGCTGGACAAATTGGGCCCGCGTAAAAAGGTGCTGGTGCTGCCGCCGGACTTCACGCGGTTTCACTCGCAGGCGGGCCTGCTGACGCAGTTCGTGTGGGAGTACTACGGCGACCGCCTCGCGGCGGTTCTGCCCGCGCTCGGCACGCACTCGCCCATGACGGAGGGGCAGATCCGCGAGATGTTCGGGGAGATGCCGCCTGCGCTTTTCAAGCCGCACGACTGGCGCAACGACGTGGTGACGCTGGGCACGGTGCCGCCCGACTACGTGAAGGAAATCACCGAGGGCAAGCTGGACTTCGACTGGCCGGTGCAGGTGAACCGACTGCTGGTGGAGGGCGGGTTCGACCTGATCCTCTCGGTCGGGCAGGTGGTGCCGCACGAGGTCATCGGCATGGCCAACTACAACAAGAACCTCTTCGTGGGCACGGGCGGGTCGGTGGCGATCAACCGCAGCCACTTCGTCGGGGCGGTGTACGGCATGGAGCGCATCATGGGCCGGGCCGACACGCCGGTGCGCAAGCTCTTCAACTACGGGAGCGACCACTTCGGGCATCTGCTGCCGCAGACGGTCTACGTGCAGACGGTCGTGGGGCGTGCCGAAGGCGGCGGCATGGCGGTGCGCGGGCTCTACGTGGGCGACGACATCGAGGTCTTCAACAAGGCGGCGGCGCTTTCGCTGGAGGTCAACTTCGAGATGGTGCCCAGATCCTTCACGAAGTGCGTGGTGTATCTCGACCCTTCCGAGTTCAAGAGCACGTGGCTCGGCAACAAGGCGGTCTACCGCACGCGCATGGCGATGGCCGACGGCGGCGAGTTGCTGATCCTCGCGCCGGGCGTGAAGGAGTTCGGCGAGGACGCGCAGATCGACGCGCTGATCCGCAAGTACGGCTATTTCGGCACGCCGAGGACGCTGGCGGCGGTGAAGGCCAACGCGGATTTGCAGGAGAACCTCGGCGCGGCGGCGCATCTGATCCACGGCTCGTCCGAGGGGCGGTTCAGCATCACCTACGCGCCGGGACACCTGACGCGCGGGGAGATCGAGGGCGCGGGCTTCGGTTACGCCGACGTGGCGGAGGCGATGGCGCGTTACAACCCCGTCACGCTCAAGGACGGCTTCAACGTGATGTCTGACGGCGAAGAGATTTTCTACATCAGCAACCCCGCGATCGGCCTCTGGGCGGTGCGGGAGCGGTTTGAGTCATAATAACAGCGCGTGTCCGCCCTGGGGCGGAACGGGAAAACAGAAGAGGTAAAAGACATGGCAGTTCCATTCAAGGTGGATTTGAGCGGCAAGGTGGCGGTGGTGACGGGCGGCGGCGGCGTGCTGTGCAGCGCGATGGCCAAGGCGCTCGCGGAGTGCGGCGCGGCGGTGGCCGTGGCCGACCTGAAGCTGGAGAACGCCCAGAAGGTCGTGGACGAGATCACGGCGGAAGGCGGCAAGGCGATGGCCGTGGCGTGTAACGCGCTGGAGAAGGAGAGCCTTGAGGCGGCGAACGCCGAGGTCGAGAAGACCCTCGGGCCGGTTTCCATCCTCATCAACGGCGCGGGAGGCAACCACCCCAAGGGCACGACCGCGATGGAGTACTTGAATCCGGACGACCTGCTCAAGGAGAACCGCGACTTCGTGACGTTCTACGATCTCGACGCCAAGGGCATTGAGTTTGTCTTCAACCTGAACTTCCTCGGCACGCTCCTGCCGACGCAGGCGTTCACCAAAAAGATGGCGCTGAACCGCTCGGGCGTGATCATCAACATCTCGTCGATGAACGCGTTCCGTCCGCTGACGAAGATCCCTGCCTACAGCGGGGCCAAGGCGGCGGTGAGCAACTTCACGCAGTGGATGGCGGTGCACATGGCCAAGGCGGGTATCCGCGTCAACGCGATCGCCCCGGGCTTCTTCCTGACCGCGCAGAACAAGGCGCTGCTGACCAACCCGGACGGTTCGATGACCCCGCGCTCGGAGAAGATTCTGGCGCACACGCCGATGGGACATTTCGGCGAGGCGGACGACCTGATCGGCGCGATGCTGTGGCTGGTGTCGGACAAGGCGGCGGGCTTCGTGACGGGCGTGGTGGTGCCGGTGGACGGCGGCTTCTCGGCGTACAGCGGGGTGTGACGTAAACGGGGCTTCGAGGGGATCGAGCGGAGTCGAAAGATTCGACGGATTCGAGACTCGGTTCTCTCGTTTTGTTTTTGTTTCTCGAATCCTTTGAAAGGAAAAGACGCAATGGCAAAGAAAGCGAAGAAGGCGGACATCGGGCTGATCGGCCTCGCGGTGATGGGCGAGAACCTGATCCTGAACATGGAGAGCAAGGGCTATACGGTGGCGTGCTTCAACCGCACGGTCGAGAAGGTGGATGCCTTCGTGAACGGCCGCGGGGCGGGCAAGAACCTGATCGGCTGCCACACGCTGCAGGAGTTGGCGGACAGCCTCAAGAAGCCGCGCCGCGTGATGATCATGGTCAAGGCCGGCAAGGCGGTGGACCAGACGATCGAATCGCTGTTGCCGGTGCTGGAGAAGGGCGACATCATCATCGACGGCGGCAACAGCTACTATCCTGACACCGTGCGCCGCACGCAGTATCTGGCTGAGAAGGGCCTGCGCTTCATCGGCTCGGGCGTTTCGGGCGGCGAAGAGGGTGCGCTTTTGGGGCCCGCGATCATGCCCGGCGGCGACGCCAAGGCGTGGCCGCACGTGAAGGACATTTTTCAGGACATCGCTGCGAAGGTGGACGACGGTTCGCCCTGCTGCGCGTGGATCGGCAGCGACGGCGCAGGCCATTTCGTGAAGATGGTCCACAACGGCATCGAGTACGGCGACATGCAGCTCATCTGCGAGGCGTACGATCTGATGGCGCGCGGCCTCGGCATGTCGGCCAAGGAGATGCAGAAGGTCTTCGCCAAGTGGAACAAGGGCGACCTCGACAGCTACCTGATCGACATCACGGCGGACATCCTGTCGCAATATGACGACGAGACCGGCAAGCCGATCGTGGACATCATCCTCGACACGGCGGGGCAGAAGGGCACGGGCAAGTGGACGTCGCAGGCCGGTCTGGATCTCGGCATCGGCATCCCGCAGATCGCGGAGGCGGTGTTTGCGCGTTGCCTCTCGGCGATCAAGGACGAGCGCGTCGCGGCGTCGAAGGTGCTCAAGGGGCCTGCCGCCAAGGTCGCGGTCGACAAGAAGCTCTTCGTGAAGCAGCTTGAGCAGGCGGTCTACGCCTCGAAGATCTGTTCGTACGCGCAGGGCTACCAGTTGCTGCGCGCGGCGGCCAAGGAGTACAAGTGGGATCTGCACTACGGCGAGATCGCGCTGGTGTGGCGGCAGGGCTGCATCATCCGCGCCCGCTTCCTCGGCAAGATCAAGGAGGCGTTCGACGCCAACCCCGAGCTGGCCAACCTGCTGCTCGACCCGTACTTCAAGAAGGTCGTCGCCAAGGCGCAGAACGCTTGGCGCGCGGTCATCAAGACGGCGGTGGAGCTGGGCATCCCGGTGCCGGCGATGAGCACGGCGCTGAACTACTTCGACTCGTACCGCAGCGCCCGTCTGCCGGCGAACCTCCTGCAGGCGCAGCGCGATTATTTCGGTGCGCACACGTATGAGCGTGTTGACAAGCCCCGCGGCGAGTTCTACCATCACATCTGGACGGAGAGCGGAGGCAATACCGCCGCTTCGACGTACACGGTGTAGTGGAGGTGTATGGGGCAGCCCTCCGCGGGCTGCCCCGTTTTGTTTCAAGGGAGGTCGTCATGAAGAAGTTGATGAAGATTCTTGTCGGTATTGTTGTCGTGCTCGTGGTGCTGCTGTTGGCGATTGTGCTGACGTTGCCGTTCACCATCGGGCCGATCGTCAAGACGGCTGCCTCGGTCGGCGGGCCCAAGGTGTTGGGCGTCCCGGTCTCGGTCGGCGACGTGAAGCTCAGCCCGCTTGCGGGGAGTCTGACGATCTCCCAGGTCAAGGTCGGGAATCCCGAGGGGTATTCCAGCAAGGATGCGTTCGCGGTTGATAAGGTGCACGTGGAGCTGAATCTCGCCTCGCTGGTGAGCGAAACCATCGTGGTTCGCAAAATCCTGATCGACGCGCCAGCCATCTCCTACGAGAGCAAGGACAAGAAATCGAATTTCGATGCGATGTTGGCGAATGCCAAGAACGCTTCGGTTGAGGAGAAAGCCAAGACCTCGACCGGTGAGAAGAAGCCCGGCAAAAAGGTTGTGATCGAGGAGTTCACGCTGAACAGCGGCAAGGTGGCCTACGCGTCGAATCTGACGTTCGGCAAGACCCTGACGCTGCCGCTGCCTTCCGTGACCATCCGCGACATCGGCAAGGCCTCGGGCGGTGCCACGTTTGTGGATGCTGTCACCGAAGTGATCAACGGCATCCTCAACGGCCTGATGCAGCTTGTTTCCGGCGCGGCGGGGCAGGCGGGCGATCTGTTGAAGAGTCTGGGCGGGTCTGCCACCGACGCGGCCAAGGGCGCGAAAGACGTCCTGAAGGATGCCGCCAGCGGAACGACCGGTGCCGTGAAAGACGTGGCGGGCGGCGCGACAGACGCGGCCAAGGGCGCGGTGGATGCCGCGACGGATGCGGCCAAAGGCGCCACCGACAGTCTGAAGAAGCTTTTCAAGTGAGGTTTCTGCTCGGCAGCGCTGCCAGCATGTAACGTTCTGGACACCGGGAGTGTATATCCCGGTGTCATTTCATTTGGGAGGGGCGAAACATGTTACAGAGGATGATGTGCCTTGTGGCGGTCGTTTCCGTTGCCGCATCTGTGATTCGTGCGGACGGTGTGGGTGGGTATGACCCTCTCCGGCGTGATGACGCTTTTGAAGCGGCGGTGTTGCGCCTGACGGTTAAAGACGCGGGGCGCAAGCGTGAGATCCCTGTGAAGGTTTATCTGCCTGCCGCCACCAACGCCGCGCCGGTCGTGCTGTTCAGTCACGGGCTGGGCGGGTCGCGCGAGAACAACGTGTATCTGGGGCAGCACTGGGCGGCGCGCGGCTATGTCGCGGTGTTCATGCAACATCCGGGGAGCGACGAGTCGGTCTGGAAGGACGCGCCGCCTGCGGAGCGTATGAAGGCGATGCGCTCGGCGGCGAGCACGCGCAACTGCATGTTGCGGGTCAAGGACGTGCCTGCGGTGCTGGATCAGCTTGAGGTCTGGGGACGCGAGGCGGGCCATGCGCTGGCCGGGCGGCTGGACATGGGGCGCGTGGGCATGTCGGGGCATTCGTTCGGTGCGGTGACGACGCAGGCGGTCAGCGGCCAGCGCTTCCCGATGGGGGTGATGGACTGCCGCGAGGCGCGCATCAAGGCGGCGGTCGCGTTCAGCCCCAGCGCGCCGAAGTGGGGCAACGCCTCGCGGGCGTTCGGCGCGGTCTCGATCCCGTGGCTGCTGATGACGGGGACCCGGGACACGTCGATCGTCAACGACACGGACGTGGCGTCGCGGCTGGCGGTCTTTCCGGCCTTGCCGCCGGGGGGGAAGTACGAGCTGGTGCTGGAGGGTGCGGAGCACTCCGCGTTCGGCGACCGCGCGCTGCCGGGCGACCGCGAGACGCGCAACCCGAACCACCACCGTGCGATTCTGGCGTTGACGACCGCGTTCTGGGACACTTATCTGCGCGACAGCGCCGCCGCCAAGACGTGGCTCGACGGCGAGGAGGGTATCCGCGTCGTGCTGGAACCGGACGACCGCTGGCAGAAGAAATAGGCGGCGGTCACACCACGTTCAGGATCACGGCCTTGATGCGGCGGACGCCTGCGGAGGAGGACTCTTCCTTCTGGATCTTGAAGCCGCCCAGTTCGCCGGTGTTGCCGGCGTGGGGGCCGCCGCAGACCTCCATCGTGAAGTCGCCCATGGCGTAGACTTTGACCTGCTCGCCGTACTTGGCGGCGAAGAGCGCGGTCGCGCCTTTTTCCTTGGCCTCTTCGATGGTCATGGTCGTGACGGTGATCGGCAGGTTGCGCTTGATCTGCTCGTTGACGATGTCTTCGACCTGCTTGAGCTGTTCGGGGGTCATCTTCTCGGGATGCGAGAAGTCGAAGCGCAGACGCTCGGGCGTGATGTTCGAACCCTTCTGGGTCGCGTGCGGCCCGAGGACGATCTGGAGCGCCTTGTGCAGCAGGTGCGTCGCGGAATGCAGCCGCGTGGTGGCGACGGTGTTGTCGGCGAGTCCGCCTTTGAAGGAGGCGTCGCCCTGCTTGGAAAGCTCCTGATGCTTCTTGAACGCTTCTTCGTAGCCTGCGCGGTCCACGGCGAGGCCCTGTTCGGCGGCGAGTTCCTCGGTGAACTCCAGCGGGAAGCCGTAGGTGTCGTAGAGCTTGAAGGCTGTGCGGCCGGAGAGGGTGGTCTGGCCGTGCTGCTTGAGCGCGCCCGCGACCTTGTCGAACTCCTTCTGGCCTGCGGCGAGGGTCTTCTCGAAGCGCTCCTCTTCGGTGACAAGTTCGCCGATGACGGTCTCGCCATTCTTCTCCAGTTCGGGATAGACGTGCTTGTAGTTGCCGATCACGATCTCGGCGAGCGTGCGGGTGTAGCCGGGGGCGATGCCCAGCAGCTTGGCGTAGCGCACGGAGCGGCGGATGAGACGGCGCAGCACGTAGTTCGCGCCGACGTTGCCGGGCTTCACGCCGCCCTTGGGGTCGCCGAGGATGAAGACCGAGGTGCGCATGTGGTCGGCGATGATGCGCTCGGCGCGGACGGCGGTCTCGGCGTCCGGGCAGGCGGTCGAAAGTTCCTTGATCTTGGCCATGAGCGGGGCGAACAGCTCGGTCTCGTAAACGGTGGCGTAGCCGTTCATCATGCAGATGGTGCGCTCGACGCCCATGCCGGTGTCGACGTTGTGCTGCTTGAGCGGCTCATAAGTGCCGTCGGCGGTCTTGTTGTACTGCATGAAGACGTCGTTCCAGATCTCGATGTACTTGCCGCAGCGGCAGCCGGGGCGGCAGGCGGGCCCGCAGGCGGGCTGGCCGTTGTCGATGAACATCTCGGTGTCCGGCCCGCAGGGGCCGGTGGCGCCTGCGGGGCCCCACCAGTTGTCGTCCTTGGGCAGGGCGTGGATGCGGGATTCGGGGATGCCGAGGCTCTTCCAGATGGCGATCGACTCGTCGTCACGCGGGATGTTGCCTTCGCCTTGGAAAACCGTGACGCTGAGCTGGTCGGGCGAGAAGCCGAGGTGCTGCGTCAGGAACTCGTACGACCAACTGATCGCCTCTTTCTTGAAGTAGTCGCCGAGCGACCAGTTGCCGAGCATCTCGAAGAAGGTCAGGTGGCAGGAGTCGCCCACGGCGTCGATGTCGCCGGTGCGCACGCACTTCTGCACGTCGGTGAGGCGCGTGCCGGAGGGGTGCCGCTCGCCGAGCAGGTAGGGGACGAGCGGGTGCATCCCGGCGGTGGTGAAGAGCACGGTCGGATCATTTTCCGGGATCAGCGACGCCCCGGAGATGACGGCGTGGCCTTTGGATTCGAAGAACGAGAGATACTTGTTGCGGAGCTGGTCGGCTGTGAGTTTCATAAGAGGTGTCCTTAAAACGCGGAGTTAAAGTGAAATAGTGGCTTCGATATTAAGCCGTACCTTGTAACATTGGAAGAAACGCAAGCGGTCTTCATTGTGAGAATGCTGGAAAAACGGGTGGCGTTTGTTACAGGCATATGCCCGTTTCTTGATGAAAGCATCCCACTCTGACGGATGTGTGTTCTGAAATAGTTCTATTGTGTCTGCAAGCTGTTGAATGGCATGAGGGATCCAGCCCTTTTGTTGATCTTTGAGTTCAACAAGAACCAGTGTCTGCCGATCCTGACTCAACATGCCGTCGCAACGCCCCTTGGCTGCAAATTCACAATCCGCAATGGCACCTTTGTCGATTGCTGTGAATATCCAATCTTCCGCATCGGGATTTCTGACGGTAGCAATCCAAGAGGTTGGGTCCTCGCAGTCCGTATATGCCTGTCCTCCTGTGCCGTTGTCGCAGAGGCCAAACGCTGTGGCCGATATCCGTGTTTGAAAGGCCGGATCGAAGAAGTTCATCCCAATTCCTCTTCGATGTCTAGCAACCGGCCGAAGGCGTCATTACTCTTCCCCAGCGCTTCATTCAGATAGTTCGCATCTGAAGGAATGCCGTGCGGCATGGGAAGATGCTTCACAGTTCCATTTGATTCTTCAAATTGATAAACGGCGACATCAGAAGCGGGCGTGACGGCCCCTATAGGAACAACATCATCCAGCCGACAAAGTAAATCCATTCTCGCCGGGTCGATCTTTCGTCTGAGTTCAGCTCCTTGAACCGCCAGTGTCAACGCGTTGACCAAATATGGGCTATGTGTCGTGATGACAAGCTTATTGCCGGGGCGCTCGTTATTAAAGGTCAGCAGGTGGTGCAGCAACTCGCCTTGTGATGATGGAAACAAATTCTGTTCGGGTTCCTCCACAATGTTGATAAAAGCGGATTTCTTGAATCGTTTGGAGAGCGCTGAAACGGCAAATCTTCTCTGTTCGTCGGTGAGTTCCGTGTTGTCGTAAATATCAGAAACACTCTTCTTGAACCTTCGGATGTCCTCCGAACTCATTTCGGATGTAGCATTGTCGTTGTTTAATCGAACAGCGGAGGAAAAATGTTGTGATACCAGATAGAGGGGGGCCATTGATTGAAAACCACTAGCAGCCTCGTGAAGAAAAACTTTATACCTGTTCCCGTATCCGTTCCCTTCGAGTTTTAGTCGGTCATTCAGCTTATCATATTCAATGGTAACATTGCCGACGGGCAGCACTTCTTTGCCTCTCATGCTTTGCTTGGCCGCGTCGAAGTCCCCGAGGAATGTTATAAATGCGCCAGACGCATCTTTCAGCCGAGTCGCATTTTTCATATACGCTGCCAGATTGCGCTCGGCCGGAATATAGGTGATTTGCGGCAGGATATAGGGCGCTGCACCTCTTTCAGTAATGGATAATGATCCTCCAGAAAAGAGGAATCGGAAGAAATCGCCCTGATATTCTACATGGCCGATATCGCTGTTCTTCAGTATGTAGTTTTCGAGACGGTGATACCGTAGGAATTGCGAGCGGAAACGTCCCTTTCTTTCGAACCACTTCTTTTGGTAGTCTCCGCGGACAAGCGCCTTTTCCATCCAAAGAAAAGTCGAAATCAATTTAGCTAGGGTGCTTTTCCCGGAACCTTGGTTGCCGAGAAAAACAGTCACTTTTTTGAGGTCAACCCATCCGCTGTCGCGGATGGGGCCGAAGTTTTGGACGCTGATCCGGTTCATGAGGAAGGATCTATTCCGCCGCGCTATCGGCGGCTTTTGCGGCTTTGCCGATGGCGGGGGCGGGCTCGGATTTGATTTTCTCGATGATCTGCTCGACGATCTCGGGGTGGGTGCGCAGGAACTCGGTGGCGGCGATGGAGCCTTGGCCGATCTGCTCGGAGCCGAAGCTGAGCCACGAGCCGCGCTTGGTGACGACGTTGCGCGCGAGGGCCGCGTCGAGCACGGAACCTTCCCACGAGATGCCGCGGGCGTAGAGGATGTCGAACTCGGCCTCGGTGAAGGGCGGCGCGACCTTGTTTTTCACGACCTTGACGCGCGTGCGGTTGCCGATGACGGCGCCGGTGGGGTCTTTGATCGCGCCGATGCGCTGGACTTGCAGGCGCACCGAGGCGTAGAACTTGAGGGCCTTGCCGCCGGGGGTGGTCTCGGGGTTGCCGAACATCACGCCGATCTTGTCGCGGACCTGATTGGTGAAGATGCAGAGGGTCTTGGTCTGCGCGATGGCGCTGGTGAGCTTGCGCATGGCCTGCGACATGAGGCGGGCCTGAAGGCCCATGTGGGAGTCGCCCATGTTGCCGTCAAGCTCGGCCTGCGGGGTGAGGGCCGCCACGGAGTCCACGACCACGACGTCGAGCGCACCGCTCTTGACGAGTTGTTCGGTGATGGTGAGGGCCTCTTCGCCGGAGCCGGGTTGCGAGACGAGCAGGTCGTCGAGGTTCACGCCGATGCGGCGGGCGTAGTTGGGGTCCATCGCGTGCTCGGCGTCGACGAAGGCGGCGAGGCCGCCCGCCTTCTGGGCGTTGGCGATGATGTGCAGCGCGAGGGTGGTTTTGCCGGAGGACTCTTGGCCGTAGACCTCGACGACGCGGCCGCGCGGGAGGCCGCCGACGCCGAGGGCGAGGTCGAGGGAGAAGGAGCCGGAGGGGATGACGGGGATGTTTTTCGAGGCTTCCGCGTCACCCATGCGCATGATGGCCGTGTCGCCGAATTCCTTGCGGATCTGGCTCAGCACCGCTTCGAGTTGTGTGTTGCCTGCTTTTTTCTCGGCCATAAGGGTCTCCTGGGGAATGAACGTGAATGAATAAAAACCACGGTAAAGGTACCAAAAAAGCCCCTCCGTAGGGGAGCGTTTTCTTTGCCGGAGCGGGTTCCGAGGCGGTACGTGTCATTCGAGGTGAAAGACTTCGGCGAGACGGGCGCAGACCGGCGAATTATCGGGATTCACGTCCATGAGCGGCGCCATGTAGGCCCACCATTTCTTCACAATCGGGGCCAGCGGCAGCTCGGCGGACGTGTTCGTGTCGCTGAGCTTCTGGACGGCGAAGAGTGTGAGGGTTTCCTCATCGAGGAAGATGGAGTAATCGGAGACGCCTGCGTCGCTCAGCGCCTGGGCCAGCTCCGGCCAGATTTCGTCGTGGCGGCGTTTGTATTCGGCGAGGTTGCCGGGTTTAAGGCGCATCTTGAAGGCATTGCGGCGCATGGGGATGATCCTTTGTTTGGTGCGCAGGGCGGTCAACACCGGGGGGCCGACGCGGGGAGCGAGCTTTGCAGCTTCTTGCTCAGGGCGATGTAGACGATCACGGTGAAGAACCAGCCGGGCAGGCTGACGAAGAAGAGCTTGTCTGCCCCGAAGACGGAGAGCAGGGCCAAGCAGAAAGCGATGCTGGCGAGCCACGCGGCGCCTGCCGCCCAGTTGAAGGGGAGGCTGACCTGCGTTGCGATGAAGCGTCGCATCCCGAACCGCGGCAGCAGCCAGTAGTCGGCGAAGATCACGGCGCCCATGGGCATCAGGATCATGCCCCAGAGCGCGACAAACCCGAGAAGTTTCATGATGACGACCGGGAAAATGGCTGTGACGCTGGCGGCGAGCCCCGTGAGGAGGGTGACCTTTGCCCGCGAGGAGCCGGGTTTGAGGGCTTGGAAGGCCAACCCCGCCCGGTAAAGCGTGGGGTTCGCGGTGGTCCAGCCTGCGATCACGACGACGAACAGGCCGAGCGTGCCGCAGGCGTTGAAGGCGAGCGGGCCCGGCAGGACGGAGGTGTTCGCCGGGTTGGCCTGAAGCTGCACGGCATAGAGTGTCGAGGCCGCGATCCACGCCATGAAATGGCCGATGTACATGCCTGCGGCAGAGGCGACGGCGTACCACGATTTGCGGGCGAAGCGGAACAGCGAGAGGTCGGCCATGCCGATGTGCCAGCCCATGTTGCAGAACCATGCGAAGAAGGTCACGTGCCAGAAGGTGAACTTCATCTGGCCGGGCTGCGGCGCGCAACCGGTCCAGATGCGCGTGGAGGCGATTTCCCAGAAGTTCTCCGGCCCGGTCACGCCGAGTTTGCGCAGGCTGACGATTCCGAACACCGCGAACATCACCACCAGAAAAGGGGCGACGATGTTCGCGAAGGTCGCGACGAGGCGGTATCCTCTCGCGGCGATGGCCGAGAAGGCGAGGCCGGTGAGCAGGACGGCGACGATCCAGCCCGCGCCGGTAGGCAGGGTGTCGCTGAGTTCCGGCATCGGGAACTTGAAGAAAACGCCGAGAACGGTCGCCGACACGGTGATCATGGCGCCGGCGAGGACGGTGAACATGACGCCGTTCACGGTGTTGTAGAGGACGACCAGCTTGCGTCCGCAGATTTGCTCAAGGTGGTAGTAGAGCGTCAGGCGGACGCGCGTGGCGATGGGGGCGGTGAAGAGCAGCCAGCTCAGCACGGCGAGCAGGTTGCCGATGAACAGACCGGCGAAGAAATCGGCGGCGCTGACGCCTGCCGCGAGAAAGAGCGGGCCGATCATCAGTTCCGTGCCGGCGACGTGCTCGCCGGCGAACTGACCGAGGTAGCTTCTGAGGCCGAGCCACGCTTTGGCGGGGACGGGTTCGCGCTCGTATTCGGCGGCGCTTGCCGCGGCTGCTTCAGGCATGGGCTGACCTTACTCCTGCGGGTTGGCGATCTTGAACGTCCAGGCGAAAGCACAGGGCATGTTGCCGGGATTGACGGCGGGCGGCTGGAGGGTGAGCTTGCCGTCGGCGCAGGTGAAGGCCACGGGGAGCGGGCTGCCGAGCAGGGTGACGGCATCGGCCTTGGCGATGTGGTCGATGACGAGCGGGGCTTGCGGCCAGCGGACGCAGATGGCGTAGAGGGCGTCGGGCTTGCGGGTGAAGTAGACCTTGGTCTCGCGCATGTTCTTGGGGCGGTGCTGCCACGCGGTGGTGGCGTAGATGGCCTCGCCGTTGACTTCCAGCCATTTGCCCATGTCGAGCAGGCGCTCCTGCATGACGACGGGGATGAGGCCGTCGGCCTTGGGGCCGATGTTGAGCAGCAGGTTGCCGCCGCGGCTGACTTTCTCGATGAGCGTTTCGATACACTGGGCGGAGGACATGTAGTGGGCGGTGTCCTCGAAGCGGTTGTAGCCGAAGGACCCGCCGATGCCGCGGCACTCTTCCCACGGGTGGGCGAACTGGGTGTCGAGGGCGCTGCCGCTGTGCACGAGGTCGTATTCGGTGGTGTAGTGGCCGCCGTGCTTGCCGCGGGTCTTCTTGCCCCAGCGGTCGTTGACGACGACGGTGTCCTTGACGGGCGACTCGTTGTAGAGCCACGCGAGGAAGTCGGCGCTGCGAAGCTCCTCGTCGGAGAAGTCCCACTCGCCGTCGGTCCAGAGGATGTCGGGTTTATAGCTGGTGACGAGTTCTTTCATCTGCGGGAGGTTCATTTCCTCCACCCACTGGGCGACGGTGGCCTTGGAATAGAGCGGGTTGCCCCATTCGAGGAGGGAGTAGTAGTAGCCCATGTGGATGCCTTGCTTGCGGACGGCGTCGATCAGGTCGCCTGCGAGGTCGCGGTGGGCGCCGAGGAACTGGCTGTTCCAGCGCGGGCTGTAGGCGCTGGGCCAGAGGGCGAAGCCGTCGTGATGCTTGGAGGTGAGGACGACGTAGCGCGCGCCGGAGCGTTTGAAGAGGTCGGCCCACTGATCCGGGTTGAAGTGCTCGGCGCGGAACTGCGTGGCGAAGTCGGCGTAGGTGACGCGGTCGCCGTAGATGCGGGAGTGGAAGTTGGTGAAGGCGGCGTTTTTGGTGCGGATGCGGTTGTCGTAATGCTCGGAGTATTTGGCGTAGACGTTTTCGGCGTCGGTGGGGGCGTAAGCGGGGACGGCGTAGACGCCCCAGTGGATGAAGATGCCGAACTTCGCCTCCTGCCACCATTGGGGGGTGGCGCGTTTGTCGAGGGACGCCCAGTCGGCGGTGTACGTTTGCGCGGCAAGTGTTCCCGCGCATGAAAGGAGCAGGGCGATTGAACGGTATTTCATGAGGGACTCCTCTGCATGGTTTTCTGGTTTTGGACGGTCGGAGGATACTAAGAGTTGAGGGCCTCCTGCACCTTCGCCGTGAAGCTTTCACGCGTGAACGGTTTCTGAATGAAGTTGATGCCGGTGTTGATGATCCCGTGATGTGCGATGATGTTCGCGGTGTATCCCGACATGAAGAGTCCCTTGAGGGTGGGGCGCTCCAAGAGAAGTTGCTCAAAAAGCTCGCGCCCGTTCATGTCCGGCATGACAACATCCGAGAGAAGCAGGTGGATGGGGCCCTTGTGGTCGCGCGAGATCTGGATGGCCTCTTTCGGCCCGTTTGCCGTGAGCACGTTGTAGCCCATCCGTTTGAGCAGGGTCTTCGTGAGGGCCAGGACGGCGGGTTCATCCTCGGCGACCAGAATGGTTTCCACGGGCGGATGTTGGCTTGCCGCCTGCGGGGGGGCTGCCGCAGGTTTCGCGGCCACGTGGCCTGTCGCGTCATGATACCGCGGCAGGTCGATCTGGAAGCGCGCCCCCTTGCCGGGCTGGCTGTCGACGTGGATAAAGCCCTTGTTCTGCTTGACGATGCCATAAACCGTCGGCAGGCCCATGCCGGTGCCGATCTCCTGCGGTTTCGTCGTGAAAAACGGCTCGAAGATCTGCGCCTGCGTCGCGTCGTCCATGCCGCAGCCGTCGTCGCTGACGGTGATCCGGACGTAGTCGCCGGAGGCTTTCCCGGGGTCGGCGCGTCCGTCGGTTTTGCCGAGCTGGAGGTTTTCGGTCGTAATCGTGATATGCCCCTTGTCGGCGATGGCGTCGCGGGCGTTGACCGCGAGGTTCATGAGGATCTGGTCGATTTGGCAGGGATCCATCCAGATGGGCCCGACGTCTTTGCCGGGTTTCCATTCAAGCGCGATGGATTCGCCGACGAGGTTCTTGAGCATCACGCATGACTTGTCGATGGTCGCGTTGAGGTCGATCCCGCGCGGCTTGACCGGCTGCTTGCTGGCGAACCCCAGAAGCTGGCTGACCAGCGCAGAGGCATGTTTGCCGGCCTTCATGATTTCCGCCAGCTCGGTGCGGACGGGGCTGGCGGGGCCGGACTGCTCGTCGGCCAGTTCGGCGTTCCCCATGATGACGGAGAGCATGTTGTTGAAATCGTGCGCCAATCCGCCTGCGAGGCGTCCGATGGCCTCGAGTTTTTGCGACTGGCGGAGCTGGCCCTCCAGATTCGCCTGTTCGATCGCGGCGAGCTTGGTCTTCGTGATGTCGGTGATGAAGCCTTCGAGCGCTTCGACGGAGCCGTCTGCGTTGAAGACGGCGCAGCCGCGTTCCCAGACCCATTTTTCCGTGCCGTCGGCGGTTATGATCCGGTATTCGAGGGTGAAGGTGCGCTGCTCCTTGATGAGCCGGGCAATGGTGTCCCACACGAACTGGCGGTCGTCCGGATGGATCAGGTCGAAGTAGGTGGTGTGCGCGTTCTCGACCAAATCCTCAGCCTTGTAGCCGGTCAGTTCCTTGCATCCGTTGGAGATGAAGCTCATCGTCCAATAGGTGTCGAGACGGCAACGGTAGACAATGCCCGGCAGGTTGTTCATCAGCGTCGAGAGTTGGCGCTCGCTTTCGGCCAAAGCCTTCTGCGCGGCACGTTCCGCTGACTGGTCTCTGAAGACGAGGACCACGCCGACGATTCTGCCTCGGCTGTCGCGTATGGGAGCCCCGCTGTCAGAGATAGGGAACTCCTCGCCGTTTTTTGAGATCAGCGTCGTATGGTTGGCGAGGCCGACGACCTGCCCTTCACGCAGGACGCGGAAGACAGGGTTTTGTACCGAGATGCGGGTTTCCTCGTTGACGATTTTGAAGATCGTGTCGAGTGGCTTGCCTTGGGCTTCAGGCTCAGCCCATCCGGTCAACTGTTCGGCGACGGGGTTCATCTGTCGCACGCAGCCCTCCTCGTCGGTGGTGATCACCGCATCGCCGATGCTGTAGAGGATGGTTCGGAACTTCTGGTTGGCCAGCCGCTCCTCCTGTTCAGCGCGGTAGAGGCTCTGGTAGACGGAGGCTTGTCTGTTGCGCAGGATGTAGGCCACGGTGGCGGCGATCAGGAGCGTGCCGAGAACGACGAAGCCGAGGATGATCAGAACGCGGATCTGGATGTCGCGGAGGATCTCGCGCTTGTCCACTTTTGTGACAATGAACCAGTCCGATTCGGGTATCGGCCGCACGTCCGCCAGCACTTTTTCGTCGCGGTAGTCGGCGCCCGTCACGAGCCCCTGTTTGCCGAGGATCGCCTGGACGGCGGGCAGCTGTGTTTGGGTCAGCGGAAGCCGAAGGTTCAGGGCGGTGTCGCTCCGGTGGCGAACCATGTTGAGGGAAACGACGGCGTCGCCATCCCGCCTGACGATCAGCGTCTCGGCGCTCTTGCTGTTTCCCGGCCACGATTCGATCAGGGGGTAGAGGTAATCGGATGCGGCGCACCTCAGGACGAAGGCGGCGACCGTCGTGTTGGCCGTGTCTTTGACCGGGGCGGCGACGTCTATGCGGAACAGGCCGTCTTTGCCTTTGTAGATGTCCGAGAGCGCGGGTTTGTGCGTCGCGATCGCCCTGCCGACGGCCTGACGAGAGGCGTCGCTCAACGGCTCGGGCGAGGGGCTTGCGGAAAAGAGGATCGCGCTGACGGGGGAGACCAGAAGCGCGTCTTCGTAAAACTCGTCCTTGCGGTTGAGGTTGAGCATGAGCCGGAGGTCTTCCGGGTTGCCCCGCTCAATGGCGCGCGTGAGGGTGGGGCCTTGGGCAAAACGGATGGCGTCGGCAAGCCGCTCTTTGCGCCAGACCGAGATCTGGCTGGCTTTCAGGGTGCCGATCGCGGTGAGATCCTGCCCCCAGAGGGCGTAGACGCGGGCTTTTTCGGAGCGGATCTGGACAACACCCAGAATGAAGAGCAGGCATGTGACAACGGCGAAGACAGCGAAACAAAGCCCCTTTTGCACTTGTGAGACTTGGATTGCGTCGCTCATGTTCACCCCCGCTTTCGACTCCACGAACCACCACGTTTTAAATAATCTCAGACATAACGTTGGCAATAGTACGCGAGACAAAAGTGTCTTGTCAACAAGCGTTCCCGAATCTTCGAAAAAGGCGCGGCGATCAGAGCGGATGGATGTCGATGCGCGGCGGCAGGGCGTCGGGGGAGACGGAGACGTAGCAGGCGGTGACGTCGTGTTTGGCGGCGAGGGCGCGGAAGCGTTCCGCGTCGGCGGGTGTTGGCGGCAGGTCGGCGTCGGCGGGGCGCACGAAGTAGAAGGCGAGTTCGCCGGAGGGGGACTGGGCGAAGATCTGGGGGGCGGCGTCTTCGGCGGTGTTGGCGGAGATGACGGTGTGGTCGGAGGCGGTGAGCCGGGCGGAGACGAGGAGGACGGCTTGGGCGTGCGGGGTGGTCATGGGGCCCCTTCGGGTCAGCGGGCGGCGCCGAGTTCGGCGGCGGCCTTCTCGTATTTGGCGATGGCGTCGCGGATGCACTCGAGCGCGGCGCGGGAGGAGATGGTGGCGGCGGTGATGGCGTCGACGTCGCCGCCGTCCTTCTTGACGCGCCAGGCGGATTTGACGGGCTTGCCGCGCAGGGGGACGCGGAAGGCGTCGGAGGTCATCTTGGTGCCGAGGCCGGGGGTCTCGCTGGCTTGGACGACCTCGTAGTTCACGAGGGTGCCGTCGGCGCCGATGCCGACCATGAGGGCGATGTCGCCGCCGTAGCCGTTCTTGGAGCGGCCCTCGACCGCGACGCCTGCGAGGGTGTCGCCTTTCTTGGCGATGAAGAAGGCGGTGTCGCCGACGACGCGTTTCTCGGGGGCGGATGCGTCGGCGGGCATGACGTTGGCGGCGGCCTTGGCGGTGCGGGTTTCGAGGGCGGCGGCGATGGGCTCCTTGGTCTTGCTGTAGACGGCGGCGAGGAGGGCGGAGCTGACGGAGCAGATGGCGGTGAGGACGATGATGAGTTTGAGTGTGTCTTTCATGGCTGTGGCTGTGTGTGCGGTTTCGCTGTACGGGGGTTTACTTTAGGCGGTTCGCGGGGCTACGTCAAGGCGCGAGGGCGTATTCGCGGGTTTCGGCGAGGAAGAGCGCGGGGACGTGTTTCTTGGGGAGCTTGAAGAGGGGGCCTTTTTCGGTGACCTGACCGCTGGCGGAGCGCGAGATGAGGTGGTCGAGGGAGACGTGTCCCTGTTCGAGGAGTTCGTCGAACTGGGCGGTGCTGGGGCGGCGCGTGTGGCGGACGGACTTGAGGACGAAATGCTCCTTGCCGCCGAGGGTGACGGCGTCGGCGCCGATCCAGAAGGTCTCGCGGTGTTTGTCGAGGAGGCGGGCGTGGAGGGTCTGGAGGCGCCAGGCGATGACGTCGCTGGGGGAGGAGGGAACGTGGTGCTCGATGAGGAGTCCCTGCTCTCGGGCGAGGCGGAGCTGGAGGCCCTGCGCGTTGGGCTTGTCGAAGGCGACGGTGCAGTGGAGGGCGTAACGTCCACCCTCGCGGGCGTAACCGAAGGTTTCGAGCAGCTCGCGGATGCTCTTGTAGCGGCTGACGGACCAGTCGGGGACCTGCGCGAAGAGGTTCGAGCGGTGGTCGGTGGCGCGGTCGTCCACGCTGAGGCGGCTGGCCTTGAGTTCGATGCCCTTGTAGTCGGGGCCCTTGTCGGAATTCATGGTGAGGCCGAGGGCGGTTTCGACGGTGCGGCCGACGGCGGTGGAGCCGGTGCCGACGGCGGGGAGGGGGCCGGCGGCGGCGAGGGCGCGGAGGCGGGCGAGCAGTTCGCGGGAGATGGCGAGTTCGGCGTCGGCGAGTTCGGCGAGGCGGCGGGTGGAGTCGGTCGCGTCGCCTTCGCGGAGGCGCTCGGCGAGGCGGCTGCGGGTGAGGTTGAGGACGTGGAGGGTGCCCCCCGCGACGAAAAGGGCGAGGGTGTCGCCGGGCTGCGCGCGGCGGTTGAGGCGGGAGAACCAGAGGCGGGGGTCGCCCTTTTTGGCGTCGGGGCGGTAGAGGGTGAGGGGGACGGTTTCGGGGGCGGTGTCTTCGAGGAAGAGCGCCTGCAGCTCGGCCTTGCTGGCGGCGCCCTGCGGCTGGGCGGCGAAGTCGTGGAGGCCGTTCTCGTGCAGGAGGGTGCGGAGGGGGAGGACGGCGTCGAGGATGGACTTGCGCAGGCCGGTGTCGGTGAGGCGCAGGAAGGCGATGTCCGTGGCGAAAGCACGGAGAAGGTCGAGATTCTGCTGTTCGGCGGGGGTGAGTTCGAGCGTCATGGGGCGGTCTCCGCGAGGATGGCGGCGAGGTGGGTGCCGACGCGGCGGGCGAGTTCGACGGGCACGGCGTTACCGATCTGGGTGTACTTGGGCACGTCGCGGGACCAGAGGCCCGCTTGGGGGTTGCCCGCGCGGCGCTGGCCGCCGGTGGTGCGCTTGCCGCAGAAGCGGTACCAGTCGGGAAAGGTCTGGAGGCGGGCCCACTCGCGGACGGTGAGGGTGCGGGGCTGGGCGAAGTGGACGTAGTCCTCGGGGAGGGAGGTGACGGTGATGGAGGGGCCGCCGGGGCCCCAGACGCGGGGCAGGACGCGCTGGGCGAATTTCTTGGTGCGCATGTGGGGCGGGATCTCGCCGCCGTGGTCGATCATGTGCCGGAACTTCTCGCGGATGGCGGGGGCGTGCCGGGAGTATTCCTGTTCGGTGAGCGGGGCGCCTTTGGGGGCGACGGCGGCGCCGTCGCGGGAGGCGCGGAGGCGGCGCTGGAGGGCGTTGCGGGGCGGGGCGGGGTAGCGGTCGGTGGCCGGCTTGCCGAGGTAGAGGGGGTCGATGAGGTCGGAGAGGAGGGCTTCGATGTCCGGGGGGGAGCCGGAGGGGTCGGGGAGGAGGCCGGAGGCGTCCGCGTCCGCCGGGGGTGTCCAGCCGAGGTCGCGGCGGATGCCGGCCATGAGGATGCGGGGGCGGTTCTGGGGCACGCCGTAGTCCTTGGCCTGGACGAGCTTGAAGTCGACGAGGTATTCGCCGCCGTTGATGGCGCGGAAGGTGTCGCGGACGGCCTGCCAGATCTCGCCTTTCTGGCCGTCGGCGGTCCAGCGGGCGGAGAGGAGTCCCTTGACGTTCTCGAAGAGGAACATGCGGGGGCGGAGGCGGGCGACGATGCGGGCCATCTCCTTGAAGAGGTGGTTGGAGGGGATCTGCGCCTTCTCGACGGCGTAGGAGCGGCGGTGGCCGATGCCGGAGTAGCCCTGGCAGGGCGGGCCGCCCGCGATGAGGTCGATCTCGGGGATGCCGCGGGCGCGCCAGAGGGTCTGAAGCTCGGCGAGGCGGGTGTCGGTGATGGTGGCGACATCCTCGAAGCGGGCGAGGCCGTCCGCGAGGTACTGGCGGTTGGCGAGGTAGGTGGCGAGCGCGTCGCGGTTGATCTCGCAGACGAGCAGGGGGATGAAGCCGGCCTGCTCGAGGCCGAGGGAGAGGCCGCCGCACCCGGCGAAGAGATCGATGGCCCAGAGGGGTCTGGCATGTGCGGCAGCCAAGCGCCTGCCTCCTAACCCCGCTTTTGCGGGCGGGTGCCGAAGACGCGGTTGCGCGTGGCGCGGTTGATGAGCGGGGTGAAGGCGTTCATCACGAGGATGGCGAAGCTGACGCCTTCGGGGTACGCGCCGCTCTTGACGGTGCGGATGAGCATGGTGACGATGCCGCAGCCGACGCCGAAGACGATCATGCCGCGTTTCGTGACGGGGGAGGTGACCATGTCCGTGGCCATGAAGAAGGCGCCGAGGATGAGGCCGCCGGAGAGGAGGTGGATGTGCGGGGGCAGGGCGGTGGCAGGCGAGGCGAGGCGCAGCAGCGCGGCGTAGACGAGGACGGTGAGGAGGTAGGCGGCGGGGATGTGCCAGGTGATGACCTTGCGGAAGAGCAGGTAGGCGGCGCCGAGCAGGAGGGCGAGGGCGGAGGTCTCGCCGATGCAGCCGTTCATGTTGCCGAGGAAGAAGTCGGAGAGCAGGCCGGTGTCGAAAAGGGGCATGGCCTTGCCGGCCTTGAGGGCTTCCTTGGCGTAGCCGAGGGGGGTGGCGGTGGTGAGCGCGTCGGCGGCCATGGCGGTGGCCTCGGTGGTGGCGTCTTGGGCGGCGTAGGCGATCTTCTGGATCCAGCCGGAGCTGCTCCAGGTGGTCATCGCGCCGGTGAAGGAGATGAGCATGAAGGCGCGTCCGGCGAGGGCGGGGTTGAAGGGGTTGTAGCCGAGGCCGCCGAAGACCTGCTTGGCGACGGCGATAGCGAAGACGGAGCCTGCGACGGCCATCCAGGTGGGCAGGGCGGGCGGCAGGTTGAAGGCGAGGAGGAGGCCAGTGACGGCGGCGCTGAAGTCGGAGAGGGTGGCGGCGCGGCGCATGGCCTTGCGGCAGAGCCATTCGGTGAGGAGGCAGGTGGCGACGCAGACGGCGGTGAGGCGCAGGGCGTCGAGCCGGAAGAACCAGCAGGCCGCGGCGAAGGCGGGCATGAGGGCGATGACGACGTCGAGCATGATGCGCTCGACGGAGGCGCCGGAGTGGGTGTGGGGGGAGGAGCTGACGATGTAGAGGTCGGTGGGGGATTCGGGTTTCATTCGTAAGGGGGAGTTTGGGGGTTGGGGATCAGGGGTTGGCGGCGGCTTTCTTGGCGGCGCGTCTGGCCATGACGACGGCCTTGCCGCGGCGCATGTGGTGGACGA
>Ga0208244_100704_pt1 | contig 26582 bp, 24 predicted proteins | sample SubbioCR12Aug_5A_FD_184828 | JGI IMG/M metagenome (GOLD analysis project Ga0208244, IMG submission 184828) | Serpentinite rock and fluid subsurface biosphere microbial communities from McLaughlin Reserve, California, USA - CR12Aug_5A (SPAdes) | ecosystem: Environmental > Terrestrial > Deep...
GGCGGTCAGGCCACGGATGGCGGCAAGGCGACGCGCCACCGTGCTCGGCGCGAGTCCCCGCCGGCGCAGGGAGAGCAGATACAGGGTGAGCGTCGAGCGACGCACGGCGGCGGGCTCGGTCACACCGCGCCGCGCGGCGAACTCCGAGAAGTCCACGAGGTCGCGGGCGTAGGCTTCGACCGTGTTCCGAGCCAGGCCGCGCTCGGCCAGCGCGTAGCTCAGGTAGGCGTCGGCAGCCGCGTCCATGGCCGGCGGCCTGTCCTCACCCCCGATCATCCTTCACCTTCCGACGGGGCGCAGACAGGGGCGCCGCCGCGGTGCTCCGTTCCAGCGCGGCGCGCACGAAAGCACTGTAGAGCGGGTGCGGGCGGTTGGGCCGGGATCGGTACTCGCCGTGGAACTGCGTCCCCACGAACCAGGGATGATCGGGCAGCTCGACGATCTCGACCAGATCCTGCTCCGGGAAGATGCCGGCAACCCGCATACCGCGCTCTTCCAGAATCCGCCTGTACGCATTGTTTACCTCGTACCTGTGGCGGTGACGCTCCCCCACAACCGAGACACCGTATGCCTCGAAGGCGCGGGAGCCGGGCGTGATGTGGCAGGGATACCGCCCCAGCCGCATCGTACCGCCCTTGTCGGCGATTCCCCGTTGCTCGGCCAGCAGGGAGATGACCGGGTGAGGCGTCTGCGGATCCACCTCGGTGGTGTTGGCCCCTTCCAGTCCGCAGACGTGCCGGGCAAACTCGACCACGGCCCACTGGAGGCCGAAGCAGATGCCCAGGAACGGGACTCCCTCCTCCCGCGCGTACCGGATGGCCCGCACCTTGCCCTCAACCCCCCTTGCCCCGAATCCGGGACACACCAGCAGCCCGTGCTGGGGGACGAGTTGGGCGGCCAGGTCTGCGTCTCCCCAGCCCTCTATCTGCTCGGAGTCCAGTTTCGTGATCTCCACGCCGCAGTCGTTGGCGATGCCGCCGTGCCGCAGCGCCTCGACGATGCTGACATAGGAATCCTCAACTCCCATGTACTTGCCCACGAGACCTATGCGCACGTTGCGCTGTGGATGCAGCACCCGGCCGACGATCGCGCGCCACTCCGCCAGATCGGGCTCGGGAAGGTCGAGCCCCAGCCGCCGAAGGATGATCCCGGCCAACCCCTCTTCCTCCAGGATCAGAGGCACCTCGTAGATGCTGCGCGCGTCGATCGCCTGGATGACCGCCTCGGGCTCGACGTCGCAGAACAGCGCGATCTTCTCCTTGAGCGCCCGCACCAGAGGTCGCTCGGTCCGGCAGACTATCACGTCGGGTTGGATGCCTATGCTGCGCAGCTCCTTCACGCTGTGCTGGGTCGGCTTGGTCTTCAACTCGCCGGCGGCGCGCAGGTGCGGGATCAGCGAAACGTGTATGTACATCACGTTCTGCTCGCCCGCCGTACGGCGGAATTGCCGGATCGCCTCCAGGAACGGCAGGCTCTCGATGTCGCCAACGGTCCCGCCCACCTCGGTGATGAGAATGTCGGCCTCTTTGGCGGCGGCCAGCGAACGGATCTCGTCTTTGATCTCATTGGTCACGTGCGGGATCACCTGGACCGTGCCCCCCAGGTACTCCCCTCGGCGCTCGCGCGCGATGACCGCGTTGTAGATCTTCCCGGTGGTCGTGTTGTTGGCGCGGCCCAGGTTCTCGTCTATGAAGCGCTCGTAGTGACCCAGGTCCATGTCGGTTTCGGCGCCGTCGTCGGTCACGAACACCTCACCGTGCTGGTGTGGATTCATGGTGCCGGCGTCCACGTTGACGTACGGGTCGAACTTGAGCATGGTCACGCGCAGCCCTCGGCTCTTCATCATCCGCCCTATCGAGGCCGCGGTTATCCCCTTGCCCAACGCCGAGGCTACGCCCCCGGTAACGAAGATGTACTTGGTCACGACCGGCCTCCCCGTCTCAGTAGTTCCATAGCGTGTTCCCGCGCGATCTGCGTGGGGCGCCGCCCTCCCAACATCCTGGCGACCTCCTCCACGCGCTCCTGCGGCCCCAGCGTCCGTACTCGCACCCTGGTACGGCCACCGCTCGTCTCCTTGCTAACCCAGTAGTGACGGTCGGCAAGGCTGGCCACCTGGGGCAGGTGCGTCACGCAGAGGACCTGGCGCTTGCGACCAACCGCGGCCAGCAGCCCCGCCACCGACCCCGCGGCCCTGCTGCCGACGCCCGCATCCACCTCGTCGCAGATGAAGATCGGCACGCCGCCGGCCTCGGCCAGCACGTGGCGCAGCGCAAGCATGATCCGGGAAAGCTCCCCACCCGAGGCTGTGCGCGCCAACGGCCTGGGCGCCTCGCCTGGGTTGGCCGCCAGGAGGAACTCCACCCGGTCGGCGCCTTCCGGACCAACCGCCACGCGGCGATCGCCCAGAAGCAGGCCGGCCGGATCCGGATCATAGCCAAACCCAACGATCAGCCGAGTGCTTGCCATCTCCAGCGACCGTAGCACCTGCTCCACACCGTCCTCCAGCCGGGAGGCGGCCTCGCGCCGTAGCTGTGAGAGGGAGGCGCACCGTCCGGCCAGTTCTTGCTCCAACTCGTCCAGCGTTGCGGCGATCTCGGAGGCGCGGGCATCGCCTGAATCGAGGCGGGACAGCTCCGAAGCGGCCTCGTCGCGGTATGCGAGCACGGCTTCCAGGGTTTCGCCGTACTTCCGCCGCAGCCGGCGCAGCAGGTCCAGCCGTTCCTCCACCCTGACCAGTTCCTCGGGATCGGCCTCGATGCTACGGGAGTAGCGCGCCAGCTCGTGCGCGATGTCGGTCAGCTCTCCGATAGTCGTCCCAATCCGTTCGGCCAGCGCTCCCAGCGCCGGGTCCAGTCCGGCGGCTTCCCGCAGCGCGCCGCGCGCCCGGCCTATCTGATCCACCGCGGCCTGCCCGTCGGCCTCGTAGAGGCCGGTGTAGGCTGCTGCTGCTGCGCCGGCCAATCGCTCCGCGTTGGCCAGCCGCACCCGTCGGGAGGATAGCTCCTCCTCTTCCCCTGGGTGCAGCCGGGCCGATGCGATCTCTTGCACCTGGTGACGCAGCATCTCGACCTGCCGAAGACGGTCACGCTCGCCCTCAACCAACGCCTTCTGCTCAGCGCGCAGATCCGACCGCATGCGCACCAGCTCGCCCACCCCGGCGCGCAGCGCCTCCACGGTATCGCCGCCGAAGGCATCCAGCAGTCCCAGGTGGGCTTGCGGCCGTAGCAGCCGCTGGCCTTCGTGCTGGCCGGCGACCTCGACCAGCAGATCTCCCAGCTCCCGCAGCATCCCCACGGTGGCTGATCGGCCGTTGATCCAGGCACGCGAGCGTCCCTCCGGCGCGATCTCGCGCGCGACCACCATCTCCCCGGCATCGTCGCCACGCCGGCCGCCGTCTCCGGCAAGGCCGTGCTCTTCCAGCCATCGTCCCACCGGCCCCCTGGACTCAACCCCGAACCGCGCCTCTGCCCGCGCGGCAGGGGCGCCGGTCCGGATAAGGTCCGAGGTGACACGCGCGCCCAGCGCGGCGGTCAGCGCGTCCACGATGATGGACTTGCCGGCGCCCGTTTCCCCGGTCAAGACGTTCAGACCAGGACCGAACTCGATAGCCGCGGACTCGATAACGGCGAACTCCTGGATCCGCAGCTCCAGCAGCACTAGCGCTCTCCCCACCCCAGCTTAGTCCGCAGGACGCCGTAGAAGCTCCGGGTGCCCAGCCGTACGAGCCGGGTCCGAAAGGCCGCACGCCGGATCACGACCCGCTCTCCCTGTCCCAGCGGGTGGCTCTCCTGACCGTCCACGGTCAGCCGCACGTCCTCGGCGGCGCCCGCCGTCTCGACGGCAATGGTCGCATCACCCGAGACCACCACCGGGCGTGCGGTGAAGGTGTGGGGACAGATCGGCGTTATCACGATCACGTCCACCTGGGGATGCACGATAGGCCCGCCCGCCGACAGCGAGTAGGCCGTAGAGCCCGTCGGCGTGGCCACGATTACACCGTCGGCCGGATAGGTCGAGAGGTGCTCGCCGTTCACCCATGTGGTTACGCGCACCACGCGGGTCAGGCCGGCCTTCGAGACCACCATGTCGTTCAGGGCGAGAGCGCGCTCGCGCACGCCGGATTCACCCACGATCTCCGCTTCCAGCATGGTGCGCTCGTCAATCGCGAAACGGGCCGAGGTGATCTCGGCCACGGCTTCCGGCAGCTCACCCAAAGGCAGCTCCGCCAGGAAGCCAAACCCGCCCGTGTTCACAGCCAGCAGGGGCACGCGCCCGCCGGCCAGGCGCGCCGAGGAGAGAATCGTACCGTCCCCGCCCAGGACTATGAGCAGGTCGCTGTCATCCACCAGGGCCGGGTCCGCTGCTGCCAGGTCCGGCAGGCCTGCGCCGGCCGCGACCGAGGCGCTCACCCGGACGGCAACTCCACGGGCCTGCAGACGCTCAACGGCTTCGTGCAGTAAGGCGGCCGCCTGCGGATGACCGCCAAACCGGGCTGGATTGACCAGGATTCCAATCCGCATCAGGCCCCTCCCCCTGCCGGGCTACTCACCACGCGGAGGATCTCCTGTTCAAGATCATCGGCGCTCCCCTGGTCCGAGTTGCACAGTGCCACGAAGAACTCCCGGTTGCCCTGCGGGCCGAGAATAGGGGACGCCGTCAATCCTTCCACTGCGAGCCCCATGTCGCGGGCGCCGCTCGTGAACCGGCGCAGGACGGCCTCGTGCACCGCGGAGTCGCGCACCACCCCGCCCGGCGCCGCACGCGGCCCTGCCTCGAACTGCGGCTTCACCAGCACCAGAATCCGTCCACCGGGCCGCACCAGCTTCGATACCGCCGGCAACACCTTCAGCGCCGAGATGAAGGAGCAGTCCACGGTAGCCAGATCGGCCGCCTCGGGCAGATCCCCGGGATCCAGCCGCGCGGCGTGACGGCCTTCCAAAACGTCCACGCGGGCGTCCTGCCTGAGTCGCCAGTGAAGCTGTCCCCGGCCCACGTCCACGGCATGGACCCGCGCCGCCCCACGCTGCAGGACGCAGTCTGTGAACCCGCCGGTGGACGCGCCCACATCCAGCACAACCAAACCCGCCGGATCAATTCCGAACGCATCGAGGGCCGCGGCCAGCTTGATGCCCCCGCGGCTCACGTACTCCGGCGTCCGCGACCGACGCTCCACGTCGGCATCCTCCGGCACCCGGGTTCCGGGTTTGTCGTACCGTCGCCCCTCCACGAAGATCTCCCCGGCGCGGATGGCAGCCTCGGCCTGGTGCCGGCTGGGCGCCAGCCCGCGCGAAGCAACCAGCACATCCAACCGCATCCGCGCCGCGGCCATCCTAGCCCTCCCGGATCAGCAGCGTGCGCGCCAGGCCTCGCAGCACGTCTGCCGAGGACCCCCATCCAGCCAGGGCCGCTGTCGCCTGGCCGGTCTCCTCCTGGGCGATGGCGCGCGACCGCTCCAGGCCGAAGGCAAACGGAAAGGTGAGTTTGCCCAGCACCCCGCTGTCGCCTGTCTCGTCCAGAATGTCGTCCACGATTTGAAAGGCCAGACCCAGGTGCTCACCGTACGCGGTAAGGTCGGAAAGCTGCATGGGAGTGGCCCCGGAGAGGATCGCGCCCGATCGCACGCAGGCGCGTATCAACGCGGCGGTCTTCCACCGGTGAATCAAGTACACTCCCTGCCGGCGGTCCTCCGGCCACGCCCCAAACCGTTCCAGGGACGGCCGGCCCTCGGCCAGCAGGTCCAGCACCTGCCCACCCACCATCCCCTGAGTACCGATGGCGGCGGCGACGTCCTGGATGGCGCGGAGCGTAGGCGTGGCTCCGGCGCGCTCGGCCGTTCGCGCGGCCAGCTCAAAGGCCAGCGCGTGGAGCGCGTCGCCCGCGAGAATTGCGAGCGCCTCGCCAAACGCCACGTGGCAGGTCGGGCTCCCACGGCGCAGGGCTGAATCGTCCATGGAGGGCAGGTCGTCATGGATGAGTGAATAGGTGTGTATGAGCTCCACTGCACAGGCCATGGGCAGGATGATCTCGGGATCTCCTCCCACGGCCTCGGCGGAGGCCATCACCAGCAGCGGACGGATGCGCTTGCCCCCGGCGAAGAGGCTGTACCGCATCGCCTCGTGGAGGGGGCCTGGAAGAACGTCGGCCGGAGGCAGTGCCGCCTCTAACGCGGCCTCGATGAGCGGCCCGCGGGCCGCGATGTAGGCCGCGGAATCACCCGGCACGGCTCGCCTCGCGGACTATCGCACCGAGCACACCGTTGACGAACCGGCCGGAGGAGCCGGTGCCGTACCGCTTGGCAAGTTCCACCGCCTCGCTGATGACCACGGCAGGAGGGGTCCCCAGATACCTGAGTTCGTAGAGGGCCATCCGGAGGATTACGCGGTCCGCGCTGGCCAGCCGGTCGAGCGTCCAGTCCGAGAGGTGACGCTCAATGGCCCGGTCGAGATCCTCGATATGAAGGGCGGTGCCGGTGCACAGCTCCTCCACCAGACGCCACTCTGCCCCGGTGCTGCCGCCGCGCGCGACCGTCAGCGCTTCGTCCACCGGTAGGCGGCCGACATCGTGCTGGAACAGCACCTGGAGCGCAATCTCGCGGGACCGCCGCCGCATCTTCATGAGAAACGACCACCCGCCGGGGGCCGGTAGCCGCAGCCCTGGCCGGGTGACCGGTACGTGGGCTGCGACACGGCTTGCGTCCGTGGGTGGTCCGCCACAACAGTATTCTACCAGCCGATGGAGCAGAGGGGAACCTGCCGACACTACCTCGCGCGCTCGATGTACTCCCCGGTGCGCGTGTCCACCCTCACGACCTCGCCCACCTCGATGAAGAACGGCACCTGGATCATAGCCCCGGTCTCCAGGCGAGCCGGCTTGGATCCCCCGGAGGCGGTGTCTCCGCGAAACCCGGGAGCGGTCTCGGCGACCGCAAGATCAACCGAGTTGGGGAGGTCCACCGCGATGGGGCGATCCTCGAAGTGGACCACGGTCACCACGGTGTTGTCCTTCAAGTAGAGGGTGGCGTCCCCGAGAAGGTCCGTCCCCAGGATTACCTGTTCGTAGGACTGCTGGTCCATGAAGATATATTGCTCGTCCTGGTGGTAGAGGAACTGCATCTCGCGCCGGTCGAGATACGCGTGGGGCACGCGCTCGCCGGCATTGAACGTGCGCTCGGTTATCGCGCCGGTCTTGAGGTTCCGGATCTTGGCCCGCACGTACGCGCTGCCGCGCCCTCTCTTGACGTGCTGCGAGGACACCACCGCGTACAGGTCGCCGTCCAGCGTCACCACCACGCCCGGACGGAAGTCGTTCGTCGAGATCACGCCGCCACCTCGTAGAGGTTCTTGGGGAGACGGGTGAGATTCTCGCACCCGCCGTCGGTCAACACCACCAGATCCTCAATGCGCACCCCGCCCCACCCGGGCAGGTAGATCCCGGGCTCGACCGTCACCACTGCGCCCGGCGCCAGCACCGCCGCCTCGCGGGGCGAGAGCGTGGGTCCCTCATGCACGGCCAGCCCCACGCCGTGGCCCAAACCGTGCCCGAACGCATCGCCGTAGCCGGCGGATGCGATGACCGATCGGGCCAGCGCGTCGGCCTCGCGCCCGGTAAGGCCTGGGCGCAACCCGGACAGCGCCGCCTTCTGCGCGGCCAGCACGATGGCGTAGATCTCCCGGTGCCGGTCGGAGACAGGACCGGTCACGACCGTGCGGGTGCAGTCCGAATGATAGCCGTCCACCACAGCTCCAAAATCCACCGTCACAAACTCGCCGGGGCCGATGACCCGATCCGAGGCTACGCCGTGCGGCAGCGCCGACCGCGGACCCGACGCGACGATCAGGTCAAAGGGCATCCGCTGCGAGCCCCTCGCGCGCAGCCGGTGCTCCAGAGCGACCGCTATCTCGTGCTCGCTGACGCCGGGCCGTATCGCGGGCAGCACCTCATAGAACGCCGCCTCCGCCGCCTGTGACGCCCGGCGGATCGCCTCGATTTCCTCAGGCGACTTCTGCCAGCGTATCCGGTCCAACCCCTCGACAGGGACTATCTCGACGGACTCCGCCGCCGCCTGCAGGCGCCGGAATGAGCCGACCGGGAGGTGCTCCTCCTCGACGCCGGCCCTCCGCGCGCCCAGCCGCCCCAGGACCACGGCTGCCGCGTCGAGCAGCGGGCCGGTCGCCCGCTCAATGGCGAACCCGGCCGATTGGGCCGAGGCTTGCTCGAAGTATCGGAAGTCCACCACGAGACGGGCCTCGGCCATCGAGACAACGGCCATCCCGGCGGACCCGGCAAACCCCGAGACATAGGTCACGCTCTGGGGTCTGGTCAGGACGGCCGAGTCAAGACCGGCGGACTCGAGCCGGGCCCGCAGGCGCACCAGTCGTTCGATGTGGAGATCATCAGGAGCGGATGACACAAGCCGTAGCATACCGCAGGCGCGGGTTCCTTTCAATCACCGCCGACGGAGGACAGGCGAAGGGCGGGCCACCAGGCCCGCCCTCCGCGGAGCATGTCACGGACTCGAGTACGGCTTAGGGCTCCACCTTCGTGAACGTCCACACCAGGCTTTGGACAGGGGGATTCGGGGGAACATGCACGGCAATGACAAGCCAGCTATACGTCCGCCCGTTCACAAGCGGCGCTCCAGCATAAGTGGCAGACGTGCTGGCCGTGGCGACATCCCAGATAAGGGCACCTGCGCTGTTCCTCACCTCTAGCTTGTACTGAGCAGGTGCTCCGCCGGCCGGCGGCTGCCAGGTGAACGTGGGGGTCGCCGTCGCTACCGTTGCACGGTCTTCCGGAGACACGAGGGTGGGTTGCATCGGCCCGACCGCCACCTTGGTGAAGGTCCACTCCGCGCTCCGGGTCGAGGGATTCGGAGGTGCATGCACAGCTACGACCAGCCAGCTGTACGTAGCTCCGTTCATCAACACCGGACCATCATATGTCGCAGATGTAGCCGTACCGGCCGCAACGGTGTCCCAGATCAGGCCACCCGAGCTGGTCCTCACCTCTACCTTAGACTGGAGGGGTGTTGCCCCGGCTGGCGGCTGCCAGTTGAACGTGGGGGTCCCGGTGGCGATCCATGTACTGTCTGGCGGAGACACAAGGGTCGGTTCCATCACCCCGGCCGCCACCTTGGTGAATGTCCACCACGGGCTCGTGGTCGGCTGCACAGGAGGGGTGAAGTTCGCGGTCACCTGCCACTGGTACACTGCCCCGTTGGCCAGGACCGGACCATCGTACAGAACCTCAGTCGCGGTGGTCGTGGCTTGCCAGACAAGGCTCCCCCCGGTGTTACGCATGATCAACGTGTAGCCAACTGCGTTGGGGGCGGCCATCCAGACGAATCGGGGCTGGGCGACTGCGACGAGGCTGCCGTCATGCGGCGAGACCAATCGGAACCCACCCAGTTGCACACCGCAGCCTGCGGCGATAGCAACGGAGACAGCCAGCAGAACCGCTTTGGTCAGGTTTCGACGCATGGCGAATTGAAGCCCCCCTTTGGTCAACTGAACCACCCCCTGCAGCATTGCGCCTCGCGGGCGGCGAGGCAACCTCATGACCCCCCGATTATCGTTGGCAGTCCACCGGGACGCACCTGCTTGAACAGCGACCGTGTCACTTCTTCGGCCTTGTCCAGTTCACCCGTCATCCAGTAGGCATCCTGCAGCGCCAGGTAGGCCGCCAGCAGGCCTGGGTCGAGCTTGATCGCCTCCTGCAACGGCGGAACCGCCTTGGCCAGGTACCCAGAGGCAAACGGGGCCATGCCCATCTGCCACAGCCGGTAGCCGTACAGGTAGGCGAACCCAAGCCAGTAGTGCGCCCGGGCGTTGCGGGGGTTCGCGGCAATCGCCTGCTGGTAGGGCTGGATCACCCGCGCGAACGCTGCTTCGTCCGCGTACAGCCTGGAGGTATCGAGTGCCGGCAGCGGCTGCGCATGGGCCGGCACCGTCCCCATCAGCAGCGCAACGACTGCGAATACCGTCGCGATCAGACGCATCGTCATCTCACTACGGCCGCGGGGTAACCGCCGGGGCCGGCGCTCCCTGGGGCGGGATGATATGCGGGGTCACCACGAAGATGACCTCGGTTTCGCGCCGGTCCGTGAGCGTCGCCCGAAAGAGCGCGCCCAGCACCGGAATGTCCCCAAGCAGAGGCACCTTCAGCACGCGCTTGCGCTCCTCCGCGCTGATCAGACCGGCCAGGATGATGGACTCCCCGCTCCGGACCGTCACCGTGGTCGTGGCCTTGCGGGTGGCCAGTCGCGGCACCGGACCCGACGCCGTCTGGAGGAACTCGGTCACCGAGGAGACCTCGGGCTCGACCTTGGTGGTCACCAGCCCGTCCCGATTGACCTTGGGGAGGATCTTGAGGATCACCCCGATCGGCTTGAAGGTGAATGTCAGGCGCCCGGCTGCGTCAATCGAGGGGATGGGAACTTCCTCGCCCAGGTTGACCTGGGCCTCGTTGCCGTCCACCACCATGATGCGCGGAGCGGTAATCACGCGGGCCTTGCGCTCGGTGACCAGCGCGTCCAACGCCGCGTTGATCGTGAAGTTTGCTATCCCCAAGACGATCTGATTGGGGAAAGTGCCCCGGATCTCGACTAACGCTTTGCCGGTCAACCCCCAGTCGAGCCCCAGGTTGCGCAGGTCCGAGGTGCTGACGTCCACGACCCGTGTCTCAATCATCACCTGCGACAACTGAATGTCGAGACCGGCCAGGACCTTGCGGACCTCCTCGTGCTGGGCAACGGTCCCCACCACGATTATCGCGTTGGAGCGGACGTCGTGGGTGACAAGAATCCCCTTGATGGCGGCACTTACGGCCTTGGCCACGTCCTCGGCCTTGCCAAATCCGACGGGATAGTTGACTGCCTCGGGCGCCTCTGGAGGCGGCGCGAGCTTCTCCGCGGCCATGATGATCAGGTTCCGGCCGATCCGGCGGAAGCCCAGGTTGTTGGCCTCCAGGATGAAGCGCAGTGACTCCTCACATGTCAGGTCAACCAGGCGGACGGTCACCTGCCCCTTCACCGAGGCATCGGTCACGATGTTCATGTTGCAGACCTTTGCAAGGGCAGTCAGCACATCTGCCAGCTCGGTGTTGCGGAACTCGAGCGTGATCCTCCCTGGTGCGGCCGCAGGTGCGCCCGGAACCGCGGGCGGCGCAGCGGGCGCCGGTGGCGGCAGAACAGGCGGCGGCAGTGGCGGAGGCGCCTGCGCCATCGGTGCTGGCGCTGCCGCCGGAGCCGGCGGCCGCAAAGCGCCGGGGGCAACCGTTGAGGCAACGCCACCCCGGCTGGCGAACTTCGCCACCAGCACGCTTGGGCTGCTGGTCGCCAGCGTGAAGGACACGGCGGCCGTCAGATCCACGGCGACCCGGGCCACAGGCGGCCGCTCCTGGAACTGGCCTATCCGAACGCGCAAGATCGCGCCGCGATTCACGTCCAAAATCGGCGGTACGCCCGGGTCGAGCACAGCGCCCGGCAGGTCAATCACGAGCCGCGACGGCGAGGAGAGCTGCAGCGTCCGGTAGGTCAGCGCGCCGGTGCCGGCGATGGCAAGCTGGACCGCGTCGCCGAACACCTTGATCGCGACCTGAGTAATGCGCACGGGAGGTGCCTGCGGCGCTGCGGGCACGGATGGGACGAGTGCGAGCGCCAGGACTATGGCAAGCCCCGTAAGGATCCTAGGAGATGCTCGACGGTGCTGTCGCGGCGACATGCCGGTTGCTCACTCCCCCCATCTTAAGTTCAAAGCGTTCCCCGTCCTGCTCGAGGATTACCAGTCGTTTGGCGATATCCACCACCGTCACCCGGATCTTGTTCAGAATCAAATCACCCCGGGACACGATGTAGGTATTGCCGCCGACCTTGATGATGGCCGTGCCCGCGCCGTCGCCGAGCATGCCAACGAGCTCAGCCGTACTGGCCTCCTTGGGCGGCGGCGTTGGGCTTGGCGTCATTCCGGGCTGCAGAGGAGTCTGGCCCGGAAACAGCGGAGGCGGCAGCGGCGCCGGGGGAGGCGCCGGGCCAGGTCTCTCTCCGGTCGCGCCCGTCTCGGAGCGCACCAGCGGCGCAAATGGATCCGGGCGGCCGGCATCCACGGGCCCGGCCACCACGCGCGGCGATGGCGTCGGTGCCGGGGCCGGTGTCGGTACCGGCTGCGTGGCCTGGGGCGCAGGCGGCGTTGCCACCGCGACCGGCGGCGCGGGTGTCACCGCGGGTGCCGTCGGCGGAGGCGGAGGCGCGGCCAGAGCCAGGACGAGGCCACCCACCACCCCAACCGCGAGCGCTACCGCGACTATTGGGTGCGCGCGGAGGTACTCAATCACCCTGCGCATGAGGCCCTCCATGGTATGTCTAAGTCTGAGAGAGTGTACCAGAGCCCCGGCAGGCTCCCCGCGCCCTCAAACAACCCATTCTTCAACAGAATGCCCTAAACTCCTGCAGGATAGACCTGCAGATCTCCTGCAATCCTCCGCCACGGCTCCCGCACCATGGCTCCCGGCCTGACGCCTACGGCCAATACCAGGCCATGATCGCCTCTCCCCAGAACATGGCTACCAATGCCCCGGCTGCCAGGGCCGGACCAAATGGTATGGCGTCCTTGCGCCCCCGCAGGCGGAGCGCCAGCAACCCGATACCCACCACTCCCCCTGCCATGAAACCGAGGAAGAGGGCAACCGCCACGCCCGGCCATCCCAGGAATGCGCCTATGAGCGCTGCCAGCTTGATGTCGCCGCCCCCCATCCCGCCCCGGCTCAGGACGACGATCGCGGCTATGAGGGCGGCGGCGCCGGCCGCAGCCAGTAGCGCGGGCACTGCCCGGCCCTGGGCGGCCGAGAGGAGCAGGCCTGCGGCTATGCCCGGATAGGTGAGGCGGTTGAGAATGAGTTGATGGTCCAGATCAATGAACGTGATCACAACCATTAGGAACGCGAACCCCATGCCTGCCAGCCGCGGCAGAGGGCCGGTGAACGCGCTCCACACCCCTACCGCCAGGACGGCCATGAGAAGCTCAACGAGGGGGTATCGCGCGGAAATCCTGCCGCCGCAGCTCCGGCAGCGACCGCGCAGCAGCAGGTAGCTGAGCACCGGCACGTTGTCCACAGCGCGGATCGGGACCTGGCAGTGGGGACACCGCGACCCCGGGTAGACTATTGAAACCTCAAGGGGCAGTCGGTAGATCACGACGTTGGCGAAGCTCCCCAGGATCGCCCCGAAGGCAGCCGTCACCGCGGCCTCAACACCGCCCATGCCTACCGCACCGAGCCCCCAGGCGCTCAAGCGCGCGCTCCGGTGCCCGTCCGCACCCCGCGCCCGCGGGGCAGGAATCCGCGACCCGGCGCCGAATGTATACCTAATTGGGAAAAACGCGGCCGCGTCCCGGAGGCGCGGCGGCCTTGGAATGGGGGACAGTTGCGATGGCTCGTCGAGCCTGGATGATCGTGACCGCAGTCGTCCTTGGACTGGCCCTGCCGGTCGTGGCCCAACAGCCGGCGGCGATGCCGCCCGTGCTCATAGTTCCAGGGCAGAGCATCGCCGGTGTTGCGCTGGGGCGCACGGTGTCGGCAACCCTCGGCCGTCTCGGCCAGCCCACCGAGATGCGATCCATCCGCGACGGCGCGCTCTACACGTTCCCGCGCTACGGACTCAACATGTACGCCGCAGACGGCGCGGTCCGTGCGATCTCTACTACGAACAGCCTGCTGCGCACCGCCGAGGGCATCGCGCTGGGGTCCAACGTGGCCGAGGTGCGGCGCGTTTTTGGCACGCAGTTCACGGACGCCGTGGTCGAGGGCCTGCTGGGCATCGCCTACGACCAGCACGGTATCGCCTTTGGCCTGGACGGCGTGGTGGTCTCGGTCATCATCGTCTACCCGCCGCGCACGGCTGCCGCGCAGCCGGCCGCAGTCCCAGCCGCAGCTCCGGCCCTTGCATCCCCGCCTGCCCAGGTAGACCTGGCGCTCACATCGCTGCCGCGCGTCGAGAACCTGAGACCGTTCTCTCCTGAGACCCAGTACATGTCCGTGGCAGGCTTCCTCCGATACGTTGTGTACCATCAGACCGGATTGTGGCTGACCCAGAACGAGGCCTTCCGGATGCTCCAGGAGCAGCTCCGGACGCGGCTGTAGAACTCTCATCACGGCAGCTTAGTCTCCGGCTGCGCTGCGCCCTCGGCACGCAGCACCATGTCGCCCCCCAGCATCCGTGCCTGGTCGCGGGCCCGGCGCACCGACTGCAGCAGCTCGCGTGCAGTACTCCCGTGCTCAGGGTGGCTGCCCACGCCGACCGATGCCCTTAGCGATCGCCAATCGGCCACCGGAGCATCCTGCGGCACGGGCAGCTTGCCCACCGCCAGCCGAAGGCGTTCGGCCACCGCGGTGGCGGGCTCCAGCGGCGTTTCCGGCATCGCGATACTGAACTCGGTCTCATCCGTTCGCGCCTTGATGTCCACGTCGCGGGTCAACGCCCGAAGCGCGTCCGCGGCCGACCTCAGCGTGGCGTCGGCTCCAACAGCGCCGTACCGGTCGCGCAGTTCTTCGAAGTCGTCAATGTCCACCACAACCAGTGCGAACGACCGGTGATACCTCGCCGCACGCTTCACCTCCACCGCCAGGTGTTCGTCGAAGTACCGGCCGGTGAAGAAGTCGGTCACCTCGTCCTGCACCGCCTCGTCCACCAGTGCTCGTTGCAGGTCCTGCATCTCTTTCTGTTGTGCCGCGATCCGCTCATCAGACAGGTGGTTGAAGAACGTCACAAACTCCACGACCGTGAAGTCAGTAGCCCCGGCCAAGCTTCGATATAGAAGGAGCAGGTTCTCACCGTCGGGCACAAGCTGCTCGCACAGCTCCTGGGTGAGGTCGCGAAAGGCCACAAACCCCTGAACCACCTCCGCGGCGCCGAAGCCCATGCTGAAACGCAGCGCGGCCTCACGGTGCACGAACTCGCGCAGCCGGACAGGATCGTCCGAGTCAAGATAGGAAACCAGCTCGGCCAGGTAGGCTCGACCCAGCCGGCGCAACTCCTCCAGCGGTCGGTAGACGTAGGCCGACGGACGCATGCGGGAGAGCGCGGATGCCCATGCGACGGCAATACGGTCCTGTTCGCTGTCGAGCAGGCTGGACAGGTGCCGCGTCACCGTGGAACCCTCTGAGGGCGCGGCTTCTACGGCTGTGCCCCGACCTCGCGGCGGAGAATGAACGTGTTGGCCGCCAGCGTGACCTTGAGCCTCGGCAGCTCCCCGGTGCTGACCGCCACCTGCGTCAGGACGATGAACCTGGGAAAGTCCTCGAGCTTACCCATGTAGGCCATCAGGTCGGCGTAGGTGCCTTCAAACGCCAGGTCCAGCCTGAAGAGCTGGTAGCGAGGTGGCGCCGCCGGCCCGGCCGGCTTCTTGCCGGGCGCGGCTGCTGCGCCGGCTGCTTCACCGGTTGGTCCGGCCTGGGTTGCCCCGGGTCGCAGCAGGCTCAGCTTGATTCCCAGTTCAGAAGCCACGCCCTGAAGCTGGCGGATCAGGCGCGGGATCTCGCGCTCGGGCGGTAGCTTGGCCTCGATCAGCCGGATGCGCTCGGCCAGGGCGTTGTACTCGCGCTCCTTGGCCTCGCGGGTCTCGACCAGGGTTTTCAGGCGCTGTACCTCGGTGCGGCGGGCGTCCCGCTCCTTGACCAGATCGGCATAGCGCGCCGCCGCCGGAGTGTGGACAAACAGGTAGAAGATCGTGGCCATGGCGGCCACCAGCACGAGGACCAGCATCATCCGCTCGCGCGGGCTCAACCCTCTCACTGGCGGTCACCTCCAGATGCCTGGGGCTTGTCAATGCGCGCGGTCACCTGGAACCGAACGACGTCCCTGGGCCCAATGCGCTCCAGTTGTACCACGGTGAGATCAACTTCCCGGAACAGCCGCCCGGTGGCCAGGTTGTCCATCAGCTGCGCCACGGCGTAGTAGGTCATAGCCATCCCCTCAATGTTGAGAGAGGAAGGCTCGGGCACGCTCAGCGAGGTCACCCAGACGTCCTTGGGAATCAGCAACCGAAACTCGTTCAGGATCGAAGCGGCGGGAAGCTGCTGCTTCAGCAGGTCCACAATGACCGTCTCTTTTTCGCGCATCGCCCTGATCCGCCGGTCGAGCTCGAGCACGCGATCCACCTGTGGCTGGAGCTCGGCGATCTCCCTGTTGGCGGCGGCCACTTCCTCGGCCACGCTGGCGTTGCGCTGATTCATCCAGACCGCGGTCACGACCAGCACCACGGCTACTGCCAGGGGCAGACCGATCTCAATTACCCGCCGGCCGGGAAGGCGGCGACGGGGTACACGCGGCAGCAGGTTGATGCGGATCAATTAACATCACCTCCCCGCATGGCGAGTCCTACAGCGACGGCCATCGTGGGCCCGACGGCCGCGAGCCGATCGGCCGGGTGGGTCTCGGGGTTCACCTTGATGTTCGCGAACGGGGAAACCACCGAGGTGGCCAGGCCGAGTTCCGACGCAATCGTGCGGTCGAGGTTCCGAAGCCGGGCCAGCCCGCCGGCCAGCAGGATCTGGTTCACCACGACGGAACGGGATCGGGTCTGGTAATAGTCCAGCGACCGGCGAATCTCGGTAACCAGGTCGCCGATGTGGGGGGCGACCACGTCGTAGAGGCGCTCCACCGTGTGGTCGGCAGCCGCTCCCTCCTCCAGGACCTCGCCCTTCTCCTCTACCATGCTCCGCGCGGTCGCCTCGTCCACGTCCATCGCCTCCCGGACGGCGTTGAGCAGAACCGCTCCGCCGATCGGGATGTTCCGGGTGAATCGCAGGCGCGCCCCTTCGGTGATCAGGATGTCGGAAGCCTCTGAACCGAAGTCCACGATGGCAATGGTCTGCGCCTCGGGCGTCGAGGGACCCACCGCGGAGCGCAGCAGGGCAAACGACTCAACATCAAGGATCCGCACCTGCAACCTGGCCGCATCGGCCACGGCGACTATCTTGTCCACGACGTCCTGCCGGGCCGCCACCACGATCACGTCCAGCATCTTGCGGCCGTCCTCGGTGACCTCTCCCAGCACCTGGAAGTCCATGTAGACTTCTTTGATGTTGTACGGGAGGTAGCGCTCGGCCTCGTAGCGAACCGCAGCGGCCAGCTCGGACTTGGTCATGGGCGGCACGCGCACCTCGCGGACTGTGACGACCTGCCCGCCCACCCCCATGACAACCCGATCCGTCTTGATCCCGGTGCGATCCAGCAGCGCCCGAACGTGGCTGCCCAGCTCCTCGGGTGCCACCGGCACGCCGTCGTGCATGGCCGCCGGCGGACCCGACGCGAAGCCCATGCGCACCAGGCGAAACCCGGTACGGTAGGAACCGGCGAGCTCAATGACCTTGAGCGCGTCGCTGCCGATGTCAATGCCCACGTGCGTTTGCGGGGTTGAAGAGAATAAGCCCATCGGCGTCTCGCCCACCCTCCCAGCGCTGCGTGACCGGCCGAACCGGCTCCGGATCTCGCGCGCGACCTATTCCTGTTTCATTCGGCCTCCGTGGCGGAAACCCTGCTCCACTTCGAGCAGACGCCTACGGACAGGCGTCCAGGATCTCAGCCCGCCCCATCACCTCGGCGCGGACCCAGCGCTCCTGACCGCTGGGCGTCCGCAAGCAGACGCCCCCAGCGTTGATGTTACCCATCGGGCTGATTTTCAAGACATCCGAGGTGAACGAGGTCCGGACAAGATCCACGCGGGCCGGCATCCGGCGCGAAACTGCGTCGGCGGAATTCTCCCTGACCACCGGGGCGGACGACCAGGCCGAGCCCCTGCACTGATCGCCTCCGCCGGCAGGCGCCGGGGTCACCGCTCCCTCGTAGCGGTAGATGCTGTACGTCTCGCCGGCGGGATCAAAGACGAACCTGTAGCAGTTCCGCTCGGTCCTGGCCCGCTGTTCGACCATGCGCAGGTCGGAGAGCAGCTTCCGGACCGTCCCGACAAGCCGCCGGTTGGTGGTCATGCTCATCCCGCCGAACACCAGGGCAAGCACCAGCCCGGCTATCGCGAGCGTCACGACGACTTCAACGAGGGAGAACCCGCGGTCGGTCACAGCCCGACCATCTCCTCCCACTGGGGCCGGTCGTAGAGCGGATCGCCGTCCGTGAACACCAGCGCGGATGTGGGGTAGCGCACCGCCGTGTAGACATCCGTCAGCGGGAAGAACGGCGGCGCCACGTTGGAGCGCAGCCGCCGGTCGTAGGTCATGACGCGTCCATATCCGGTGATCGGGCTGAATCGGCCGAAGGCTCCGAATGTTCCCTGTATTGACCCTCCTAGCGAGTAGATGTTCCCTTTGTCCGGTAGCGAGTCAAACCCCTCCACCCAGAACCTGCCGTTGGGCGCCATTACCACGGCGTCCACGTAAAGGTCGTTCGGCGTCGCCGCCCCGACGATGGTAACGTCGCCGTTGACCGAGTAGAGGCCCAACACGTTGGTCGGCTTATGCCCGGGGCCGGCCGGCGGCGTCTCGTAGACCAGATGCCCGGTGATGCGGATCTCGCCCTCGGCGGCGACCGTGAGCCGCATGTCCTTGTTCACCGTGCCGTACAGGCCGCCTTGTGTGATCGTGCCGCTGGTGTAGAAGACACCGTTGAAGGTCCCACTCCCGTAGGTCCGCGACCGCGCCCAGGAGTCTCCGCCGCGGTAGTCCCAGTACAGGGTTACGGCCCTTGTCACTGGGTTGATCTCTAGCTTCAGGTTGCGCCGCAGCGGATCGGGATCGCTGGGGACCGCGAGCCGGATCACCTGCATCCCCCCCTCGCTGGACAGCACCATCTGCTGGACGTCGCCCTGCACGTAGATGCCTCCGCAGGCCGCGGAGCCGCACGAGTCCATGATGTAGAGCCCGTCCCGCAACCGGCCCGCCGGCATGCTGAAGTACTCGTCGTCGCTGGTAGCCGTGCGCACCTGGTTGTCGTTGGCATTAGGCCCCCTCGGCGACATGCCGACCGAGGTGCGCGAGGGGTTAGCATTGGAGGGCAGCGGGATGGCGGACGTCCCCCCGGCGACGCTGCTGCGGAACATGGTTCCCGTGGTGTTATCACAGGCCGTGTTCAGCGCGGCATTGGGATTCTCTGCGGGAATATTGATGTCGGTGGGCGACCCGCAGTTGAGAAAGCGCATGGCGAGGTTGACCTGCGTTACCGCGTCGTGCAGCCCAGGGTTTCCCGCGATCCATACCTGGTTGTTGGAGTGCACCGGGCCGTAGATCTGCGTACCGGTGTACAGCCAGACGTGGGCAGCGTCCAGGAGCATCAACGCCCACTGGGCGTACGAGGCATTCTCGATCAGCACCGGCCACCCGTGGTAGATCCCGCCGCTCAACACGTAGCTGCCCTGCCAGCCTGCGCCCACCGCCGGGAACCAGTTGGCGCACCGGTCGGCGTGCTGGCTGCGCAGGCAAACCGTGCGCGTCGCGTTGCCGGAGCGGCCGACCGACATGATCGCGTAGTCGAACCACATGACGAGCTGCTCGGGGTTGTTGGGGTCAACCTGGCAGGAGGACTGCCGGCCTGATGGGCGCACCGCGATGGTGGCGTAGAAGTCGCCCAGGGCGTCGCCCGAGGTCCGGTCGGTCAGCGTGATCCGTCCTGACGGGGAGCCAATCCGCAGGACCGCGGTCGCTGAGTCGGGCCGCTCCCAGTCGCTGTTCTCCAGTGCGATGGGAAAGGCATAGTCTGTCAGTAGTAGCACCATCTTCGCGTTGGGATCGGGCGGGGGAGCCTCCCCGGAGCGGCAAATGTGCCGAACCCGGTCCCTGTCAACCGAAGGCTGCCGAATCCGTAGGTCCAGATCCACCGCCAGCCGGCGGCGCAGCTCGGCCAGTGCTCGGTAGGCGCCGGCCTCGGCTACTGCCAGCGCCTGCTGACCGCGCAGTTGGTCGAACGAGAGCACGCTCTCGCCCATCGTGGCCACCGCCATCGCGGCCACCACTATCGTGAGGATGAAGATCGCCATCATCACGGAGATAAGGGCGATCCCCCGTTCGGCTCTGAGAAACCAGCGCATGCTGCTCACCATCCGCTCCTAGGGGCTCGGGCGCCTGTACATGTCGCGCACTACGGCTGAGCTCACCTGGACAAGCGTCTGCCCGCGAAACGCCACCTTGACCGTTACCCACTTCATCGTGTTCTCGTGGTCGAGCCCAGGCGTGCACGACCCGGGCGGGGACTCCGTGAGCCAGCAGGGATATGCTGAAGAAGGGCTCAGGTCTACCTGGTTCACCAGCACCTGAAACGCGTAATTGCCGTAAGGCGCCCCGAAGTTCGTAAGAGACTGGGACGCGATGGCATCGAAGTTCGCGGTCCACCCGGCGGAGGAGCTCTGCGACTCCGGCCGGGACCTAACCTCCTCCAGCGCCCGCACCGCAAGGGCGCTGGCCACCGTGGTGTTGCCGCCCTGGTTGGTTACCTGGATCAGGATGAGGAACACGCGCGTTATCAACAGCACGGACATGGCCAGGACCGTCAGGGCAACAATCACTTCCACTAGCGTGAAGCCACGCTCGCTCCTACGCATAGCACCCACCCGAGAACCTCCTCTGTCTAGCCGGCCCTGACGGACGCCGCTAGGATGGCCGAGCAGCACCACCGGAACCCTGGGTTTGTCGCATGCACGAAGTACCCAGGCAGAGGGGCACGGAGAATCCCCCTAAAGTCTATCGGCGCAAGAGGGGCCTGTTTGAGCCTGCGGATCTACTCTCGCCGGCCTAACCGGTCGTAGCGGCCGGCCTAGTTCGAGATCCCGGTGAAGCAGTCCCTGCCAACCGCTGGAATCACCATCCCAGCGCCCGGACCCAGTAGACACCCAGCCCGTTGACCGCGATCGCGGCGGCCAGCAGCGCCCAGTCTGAGGGACGCGGCCGGCCGCAGAGCGCACCGGCCAGCAGCACCAGCACCGGCACCCACCAGTCCAGGCTGTACCGGTACCCGTACTGCACCCAACCGGCGGAGAAGTAGAACAGCATCGGCACCAGCATGCTCAGGATCACGACGGCCCAGGGAAACCACACCCGGCGGTCTGCGCGGGTGAACAGCAGGCGCACGATGACAGGGCTGGTGATCCAGAGAGCCATCCCCCACGGCGACGGCCTCAAGTACGGTGGGTTAGGAATCAGGTCCGGCAGGCGCAGGAACATGGCGGTGAGGTGCTCGGGCACGAAGCGGACGCTAAAGAACCCCCACCGGGCCACGGTCTCCTCGCTCCACAAGGCCATGGAAAGCAGCCCATATCCCGTCTGCAGGGGATCGCCGAAGCGAAGCACGTTGTAGGCCAGATAGACTGCCATGCCCGCGGCACTCGCGAGCGCGAACGGCACCAGCGCCCCCAGCTTCCGGTGGCGGAACCAGAGGAGCACTGCCACCGCCGGCACCGCCGGCAGCACGCTCAGGCGGGTCAGCCAGGCCGCCGCCAGCACCGCTCCCACCACCACGGGCCTGGCCCTACCGGCCAGCTCCAATACCAGCATTGTCATAGCCAGAACCACCACCACCTGCGCGAAGAACCAGGTGGTGCCGATCGCCGCCGCCGGCCACAGCACGCTTCCGAAAGCCAGCGCCGCCGTGCAAAACAGGCGCACCGCGGGCGGGAAGCCCATCCTGCGCAGCGCGACCGCCAGTACCGCCGCGGCCACAGCGGCCAGGGCCTGCCCGATCCGGCCCTGATCGGCTCCCTCGCCCGCTACGGCCACCACGGGCATCAACAGGATGGCCGGAACCGGCGGGAACGGCGCGTAGACCCGGTCCCCAATTCGGATGATGTCGTGGTAATGGGCCGGCAGGTTCCTGAGGTCCACACGACCCTCAAGAAAGGCCTGGGCCATGTAGACGAAGTGCCGGTACGCGGTGTTCGTGCGCGGGGTCGCGGCGACGTAAACGCCCAGCACCACGACGAATACCAGAACCGGTTCCAGCCACGCGCGTCGGGCAGCCTTCTCCATCAACGGCATCGGTTCGACGCACCGGGGAGTATATCCCGCCGCCAGGAAGCAGGCGCGCTCTGTGGAATCTCCATGCAGATGACTGACGGCACCGCACCGCCCATGCTGGCCGACGTAGCACCCGCCGACCGGGAAGCGCGCGCGTGGTGGACCCTTGCCGCCTGCGCCCTGCTGCTGCGGTTCCTCATCATGCCCTACGGCGGCTTCCCGGTGGACATCGGGACGTTCAGGGCATGGGCGGTCGGACTGGCCGAGAAAGGGCCCGCGGCGTTCTACGGCGCGGGGTTCGCCGACTACCCTCCGGGCTACCTCTACGTCCTCTGGGCCATCGGTGAGATTAACCAGGTTATCAGGCTCAGCGACCAGGCCTTCGTCTTCGCCCTCAAGTTGCCGGCGGCGCTCTGCGACGTCGCCGCGGCCTGGGTGGTCTTCGCCCTGGCGCGGAGGATGGGCTCTGGGTGGGCCCTGCCCCTCTCGGCCTCGTACCTGTTCAATCCTGGGATCGTATTCAACAGCGCGTACTGGGGACAGGCCGACGCGGTCGGCGCCGTGTTCGCCCTCTCCGGCGTCGCGCTACTGGGCGCCGCGTCGCCGCTGCTCCCGGCAGTGCTGCTCACGGTCGCAGTCCTGATCAAGCCCCAGACCGCTCCGGCGATGCTCCCGGCCGGCCTCTACCTGGTGCGGACGCTCGCATGGCCGGCTCACGGCCCCCCGCGCTGGGACCTAATCCTGGGCGCGACGGTCGCGGCCGCGGCCACGCTGGTGCTCATCATCCTGCCGTTTGGCCTGAGCCCGCTCGGCCTGATGGGCGTCCTGCGCGAGTCGCTGGGAGTCTATCCTTACAGCAGTGTCGTGGCCTTCAACTTCTGGGGAGCAGCGCAGGGGTTCTGGGTCGGGGATGGGGTGCGGTGGCTGGGAGTCCCCCTGTACACCTATGGAACGGCTGCGGCAGTCGTTGCGCTGGCGGCGGTTACGGTCGCGGCCCTGCGGCGCCCGACGCTCCGGGGGACAATCCTGGCCTGCTCGGTAGCACTGCTGGCGACCTTCGTGTTCCCAACCAGGATACACGAGCGCTACCTGCTCACGGCCATCCCGTTCTTTGCCGTGGCCGCGGCTGCCGACCGGCGGATGGTCGGGGTCTACGCGGCGCTCTCGGTGGTGTTCGCGTTCAACCTGCTCTTCGCGTACACCCGCCCATACATCCAGACCTTCGTGCTGCCGGCTTGGGTGGAATCAACGGTCTTCTCAACCGCCGGTACCCGCGCGCTCAGCTTGGCCGCGGTCCTGGCCTTCCTGGCTGCGCTGTGGGTCCTCTTCACGCAGGCCCGCGAACCATCGGCCTAGATCCACGACCTGAACCACATCAACCGCATCATCCGCTCGTTGCTCATCGGCACCGCCGACAGCACCGGATAGTACACCACGAACCACCCGACCGCCACGATGATGAGAAGCCACACGACCGTACCCCCTCCCCTGGCACGCACGCGCGCCATAACCGAAGCCAGGCCCATGATCAAGAACGGCAGCGCCGGCATGAAGTGGTAGAGGAACAGCACCCGGCTGATGAATGCGTACTGTAGGTACGAGATCACAAACCCGACCAGCAGGAAGGTCTCGGGCATCGCGCGAGTGCGCACGGCACGCCAGGCGACCAGGCAGAACGCCGGGAGACTCGCCCACCAGACGAACGGGTTGCCGATGGCCAGGATGCCGCGATGGATCTGCGGTGCGGCTTCGGAGTACTCGTACCAGATCGGCCGGATCAGCAACGGCCAGGACCACCACCGCGACTGGTACGGATGTCCCTGGGTGAGGCTGGCGTGGAACTCGTACATTGACACCTGCTGTGCGACCCACTCGCGCACCGTGTGCCCCAGCATGAAGTACGGGATGTAGGTTAGCATGTAGATCGCCACTGGCACCATGATGAACGCTGCCGCAATGTGCCCGATGTCCCTTCGCGTCAGCGCGATCCGGCCCCACCCGAGCAGCAGCGCCAACGTCACTGGGATCGTAGAGAGGGGCACAACCGCGGTCCACTTCGTGGCGACCGCGCAGCCCGCCGCCGCGCCGGCAAGATAGAGCCAGCGCACTTCGCGTCCCGAGGGCTCCTCGGGACGGTCCAGGCGGCCGCGCAGGTACTGCCAGAACGCAGCATAGGCGCTGAACAGGAACAAGGTCAGGAAGATGTCGGGTTTGGCGATCCGGCTCTCGACGAAGATCAGCCCGTCGATGGCAACCAGAAGCGCGCTGGCCGCGGCGATGAACCGGTCCCGAAACAGAATGGCGGCCAGGGCGTAGATCACTGCCACAAGGAGCGTGCCGGCAACCGCGCTGGCCACCCGCCAGCCGACTGCGCGATCTCCGGCCAGCCGGATTCCCGCGGCGATGATCAGCTTCGACAACGGCGGATGGGTGCGCTCCTCGGTCACCTCCACCCCAGAGAGGATCTGCTGCGCGGCCTTCGCGTAGTAGATCTCGTCGAAGACCATGTGCGCGGGCGTCTCCAGGCGCGGCAGGCGCACTAGGGCCGCGAAAAGGACGATGCCGAGCAACAGCAGCAGGGCGGCGCGCCGAGACTTCCCCGGATCGGGGGCTACGCCGGACGCAGGTGCGTCAGCGGTGCGTTCCATGTCCCCTCCTCAGCCGGACGCGGAGCGCGTCCAGGTGGCGCCAGGCTTCTTCCAGCACCTCTGCGCCGGGCTCCTCCTGGCCGTAGGCCGCCGCCTCCACGAGGGCCGAGAGCCGGGCGACCTCAGGCATCGGGCTTGAGGCCTCGACTCTCTGCCGGAACTCATCCACGGTCTCGTGAGGCGCGCGGCGCCATCCACGGCGACCGAGCATCGCACACATCCTCCGGTAGATCTCGCCGAGACCCCCACCGGGCATCTCTGGAGTCTGCCTGGAGCCGACGGCCCTCCAGGTTCCTGCCACCGCCAGCGCACCCGCCAGTGCAATTCCGACCAACAGCGCGCCCCGCGCCAGGCCGGACGCCGCCTCCAGTGCGCGCGCCGCGGCCGGCGAACGGGCGGCCAGCGCCTGGAACCGCGCGCGCAGCAGCTCGGCCACATCCTGCCAGACCCAGCGCCGCAGCGCCGGCGCGCCCAGGGTCGCCGTGTCCGGGAACCCCGGCGTCGGCTCGAACTCCACCCAACCGACTCCGGGGAAGAACACCTCCACCCAGGCATGGGCGTCGCTGTTACGGACCTCGTACATCCCGGTCAGCGGGTTGAGCGTCCCTGGAGCGTACCCGGTGACCAACCGGGCAGGGATCTCCGCGGCCCGCAGCAGCACGACCATCGCGCTCGCGAACTGCTCGCAGTAGCCCCGCTGCTCCTCAAACAGGAAGTAGTCCACCGCGTCGCCGGGTCTGCGCTGCGGGGGGATGGTCAGATCGTACCGGTACTCGGTCCACAGGTGACGGTTGACGGAGTTGACCCGGTCGTAGGCCGTGAGGTGACCGGCTGTGAGCCGGCGAGCCAAATCGCGCACCCGCTGCGGAATCGGCGGCAGCGCCAGGTAGCGATTCCGCAGGTCGGTGGGTATCTCGCCCTGAGCACCTCGCAGGCGCCCGGGGTCCGGGACCAGTGCCCACGATACCACCGAGTAGACAGTGCCGGGCTTCAGCGTGGACGACAGCCTGATCGCGCCGTACCTGTCGAGGTAGACCCGGGCGGTGGACAGGTAGAGACTCTCAGCCACCGGCGCGGCGAAGATCACGTTGGGCTGCTCCACCTCAATGAAGAACGACTGCGTGACCCGGATCGGCCGCGCGGCGTACCGTAGGATTTCGTCCTGTCTGTGGGCCAGGTTGATAGGCGGGAAGCTGCCCTCAGCCTCGTGTACGCGGTTGTCGCCGATATTCCACCCGGAGCCGGTGTATGTGTCGAACACAAGCGCCCGCCAGTTGAACCGGTGGGTGGACCGTACGCGCATGACCACGGCATCGTCCAGCCGGCCTCGCAGCCGCAGATCAACCGTGGTGCCGAAGCCGAAGTACCCGCGGGGGTTCCACAGGCGCTGCGTGCCGCCGTCACCGCCCCCATCCGGGTAGGCCGGGTTGACGATCCGTCCGGCAAAGAAATCCAGCAGCAGGCGCTGGGGCGAGAACGGCAGCGTGGCCAGGCGCATCCCCTCGTAGCGCGGGGTTAACGCGAAGACCACACCGGCCACCAGCAGCACCACGATCAGCAGGTGGTTGGCTGCCGGAACGACGCTCCGGCGCAGTGCGGCCGGGAGGGGATCCCCTGTGCCGCTACCCGGCCTGCCGGGCGCGATGCCGGGGGCTCCGCCCGGGGGCGCGGCGGCCTCCACCGCGGCCTGCCAGGCGTTGTGCACCAACACCTGGACCGCGGCCAGGGCATACGGCGCCAGGTAGAACAGGTAGGTCAGGTCACGGCCGAACGCCGCGGCCACCGCCATGAGGATCACCGACGAGAGCAGGCTGAACAGCAGGTCGCGCCTCGCCGGCACGTCGAATGAGTGCAGCGTCTGCAGCCAGAGCAGCAGCACCGTGAGCGGCACGCTGGTGTGGAAGGGGTCGGAATATACGTCGCGCAGGAACTGCCAGCCCACCTGCAGGCAAAGCGCGGCCAGAGTCAGCTTGACCCACCAGTTGCGCT
>Ga0208244_100705_pt1 | contig 26559 bp, 35 predicted proteins | sample SubbioCR12Aug_5A_FD_184828 | JGI IMG/M metagenome (GOLD analysis project Ga0208244, IMG submission 184828) | Serpentinite rock and fluid subsurface biosphere microbial communities from McLaughlin Reserve, California, USA - CR12Aug_5A (SPAdes) | ecosystem: Environmental > Terrestrial > Deep...
CCTGCTTCACAAGCCAAGGCAGTTTGATTCCCAATATCTTCGTATAAAATGCTTTCTCGTCCATAGCTTTATAGAATACTCAAACCACTTTATCTTGTATAGACCCATGAAGAACCCGGATGCGCCAGATTTCTAATATATCTCTTACCTGCCCCAGTTTTCAAATACCATTTAGGTCTAACAGGGTTCATATCTTCCTTCCCACGGCGAATATGGCGATGTCTTTTATATGCCTTATATTAATAATCCGGATATTGTTTTTCTCAAGCTCTTTCTTAAACTCCTCGAGATCAAATTCACCGCCTTCCGGGTGGTCGGTCAGTGTCCTTACGAGGAAATTTCTCAGAAATGGCCTCAAGGGCTCTTCAAAAAAGAACTCCCCTCCTTTTTTCAGAACCCTTGAAACCTCGCTTACAGCTTTTCTCCAGTCCTCAAGGTGATGGATTACACCAAAAGAAAAAACCGCATCGAATTTTCCGTCAGGCTCATCGAGGTTCATCGCATCCTCAACCTTAAAATCTATCTTCTCTTTTAACTCAGGGCTAATATTTTTCTTCGCCCTCTCAACCTGTTCAGGATCGACATCTGTAGCGATTACCTCCCGGGCGCCAAACTGCTCTGCTATCACCTCTGCACCTATTCCCCTGCCGCACCCTATCTCAAGGCATAACGGATATACGTCGCCGCCAGCCATCCTCTTCAGTGCAGGTCCTTCGATGTGACGCTGAATAGATGCCCTTACAGGATTGTTTGTTATGAGCCTTTCTATTACATTAAGTTTCATTTTTTACACTAACCTCTTAATGCTTATGAGGGTCTGCTTTCGGTGCCTCCTGTTTTGTCGGTATTAGTCCGCCTAAAACCTTTTCGAGTTCTATCTGTTGATTGCGCTGCTCGCGCAGGGCTTCAAGATAGCGACGCTCGGTTTCAGAAAATTTCTTTCGTGCTTCTAAAAGATATAACATGTTAAGTTGCATGGCATTAAAGTATTTTTCTGTATATTCCACCGCGCCTTTGCGTGCAGGCAGGACTTGACTGATGAGACTCACTTGTTGGCGTGCGAGGGATAGTCGCTCGAAAGAGGCTGACACTTCTTCTCGCACCTGTCCAATTTTAGCCTTTAACTCCTTCTCTGCTTGCCGCACCTTGTATTCTGCCTTGGCTATTTGCGCCTGATTCTGATCAAAGATCGGCAACTGAATTCCGATCTCCGGCCCTAAGAACTCAGCCCCATCAGACTCCCTGGCATAGGCAGCGCCGGCTTCGACATTGGTGAAGATACGTGTGCGCTCCAAGTCCAGGACACGTCTGGAATCCTCAACCTTCACCCTTGCCATCTGGATATCGGGGCGACTTGAAAGGGCATGGGAGATCATCGTTTCCGGCTCGGGAAGCGGCCATTTTCCTTCGAACATGTTGCCGACAACTTCATAGTCAGACTGCTCGGGAGATAAGCCGAGCACGCTGTGCAGACGAACACGAGCCAGTTGCAATTCCTTCTCCACGCGAGCAAGTTCTGTCTCACTGTCAAGCACAGAGGCATTCGCCGTGTGGATATCAAAGTCGCTTGAGAAACCGAACTTCTGGCGGTATACCAGATGGTCTCTCCATTCTTCCATCTGCTCCTTTATCTTCTCGGTCTCGTCCCGTATCAGGGACAAGGCAATATACTCGTTATGGGCATGTTTGGCCTCCGAGACAGTGTTCAGTATCTCTTTTGAGACCTGAAGTATTGTTGTCTCAAGTCTCGTTGAAGCGACCTTCTTACGGAGGGGGATCTGCCAGAAGTCTGCGATATTCAGCACTCCCACCCCTTCTATGTCTGTACCTCCTCCTCCAAAAGGCAGACGAAAGACCGCGCTGAGGTTCGGATTTGTAAACAACCCTGCTTGAACCAGATCCGCCTTCGCTGCACCGATCTCTTCAAAAGTCGCCTGTAATTTACGATTGTTGAGAAGGGTGATCTTTACAGCATCATCTTCTGTGAGACCATCTGATAAGAGCTTATTTACCTCTTCCTTTGTGTTCTTTGCATCTTCTTCAGTCTGTTCCCAGCGTGTTTCCATGCCCGTACGTTCTCTCGTAAAGGCACTCACCCTTTCCCATTCCTGCTGTGTCTGCACGCTTGCACAGCCTGTTAGGAACAAGATAATGGTTAAGAGTGCATATATGTATCTCTTTTTAATCATCGCCGGCCTCCTTGTCCGGGATGTTTCCATCCCTTGATCTTTTTAATAGGAGGAAAACCTAAGAATGTAAATTCCCCTTCTTTAGGGATTACATTCAGAATCGTGGTCATTCCACCCATTGGCATAACCCCCATAGGCATGTCGGCATGGGCATTAACAATATGGTGAAGCTTATGACAGTGGAAGGCCCATAAGCCTGGATTCCATGCAATGAATTCAACATCCCGCACGGTTCCGGACGCAACATTGACGGTATTTCCTGGCCATTGGGCTGACTCAGGAATCGGCCCGCCTTCTGTCCCCACAACCTTCCATGTATAACCATGGAGATGTATTGGATGGGCATTTTGATTGCTGAGATTTCCAAACCTGACCCTGACGCGGTCGCCTTCGTTTACAGTAAGTATCTCTGTGCTCGGTGCAGCCTTACCATTGAAGGTAAACCAGTTGGGATCTGTGGAGGTAACATCAGGATTTTCATTGCCCGGAAGGATGTGCCATTCTTGAATAAGCATCGCAAAATCCTTAGCTATTTTGTATTTCGTTTTTTTAGGATGAATGACGAATAGTCCTCCAAGCCCCATACCAACCTGTTTTTTCTCGTTAAACCCCGCGTGGTACATTAAAGTCCCTGTCTGATAGAGTGTGAATTCATAAAGGAACGTCTCCCCGGGTTGAATTGGCGGCTGGGTTATTCCCCCGCTTCCGTCCTGATCGTTCGGCACTTCAAAGCCGTGCCAGTGAATGGATGTCGGCTCGGGGAGTTCATTTTTTACGATTATCCGCACCCTGTCGCCTTCGTATGCCTCTATGGTTGGGCCGGGGACAGAGCCATTAAACCCCCATGCCTTTACCTTCTTGGGCAGCATCATCCCTGCCATTAACCCCTTTGCTTTATGGACTTTGTCCCATAAAGAATCCTCTGGCGGTTCTCCGTCAAGCATGTAGTATTCTACGGGCTGGACTATCAGGGTAAATACCTTAATTTTTCCGTCCCTCTCATAGCCGAGGGGCAATACGTTTGGTGTAATCACCCTTCCCATCTGCTTTCCCATCAATGGAGGAGGAGATGATAATTTGATATCCGGGTCTGCCCAGCCAATGGGTTCATGTATTTTCATCTCATGTTTCATATCCTTGGCAGGAGGTTCATGGACCATTCCACGCATCTTATGTTCTTTATGAATATCCTGAGCCATAACCTCCTTTCCTCCAACTGCAATAGCACCGAGAGTTAAGGCTGTTTTTTTCAGAAAATCACGTCGCTTCATATCTCACTCCTTCCTTAGTATGAAACTATCCACAGTATGAAACTATCCACCTTTGTGGTAGCTTCACCAAGTCCACCAACATAATTTGCGTAGACGCCTGCCTGCTCCTGAAGTCCGGTATGGGAATTGAAAGTTTTTAATATATATTCAGCTATCTCCTTCGCATCCTTATTGGAAAGAATATCTTCAGAAAACTTTGGCATGCCAGGCCCTGGATTTCTCATAATTCTTATTATGTCGTCTGCGGTTTTGATGCCGTGTGCCGCAAGGTGTTTTTTGTGCAGTGTCATTTCAGGTTTTATTATATTGCCACCATTGGGGTGGCACATGGAACAACGCTTTTTAAACAATTCTTCTCCTGAGTCTGCATAACCAATTGTAACAGATGAAATCATAAAACCTGACAGCGCCACTATGGCTAAAAACTTTTTCATTCAGCATCCTCCTTTCTCTAAGTGATATCTTCTCAATAACAGAATGTTCTGCAGAGAATGTTACTTGCCATATTCCCTTGTCAGGTAATCCACTATTATCTCTGCTTCTTCATTCGTTAATTTACAGCCATAGGAAACCCTCATTCTCCCTACTGTTTCTTCCCATCCCTTGCGGTCAGACCTATTAGACCTCGGTAAATCCAGTGAATGGCACTGACTGCACTTTGTTTCGAACAACTGCTGAGGTTGTGTAAGTTCTTTTTGTTCCAGTTGCGCGTCGGACTCCTGTATCATGACAGGCATAAAAAGAATTGCAGCCGCTAAGAGCCAGATACCTCTATCCAACATCTACCCACACCTTGTCCACAGCATTGTAAAGGTATCCATCTTGATTCCAGTTTGCAGATATGGGCTGTGACCTCCCCTTACTGTCGGTTGCCCTGCACATGAGAAGGTATGATCCCTGTTTCTGTGCCTTCCACTTATATTCCCAGAGGCTCCACACATAGCGTCCGCCTTTTTTCACAATCTTCGCCTTTTGCCATGTTTTCCCGGAATCCGTAGAGACATCTACCCTCTCTATCTCGGCATCACCCGTCCATGCATACCCTTTTATCAGGACTTCTTCGGTTGATATCTTTGCTCCATCTGATGGACTGAAAATAATTGATCTCACATCCAGGTCAGTCAAAACTGCCATATCCTTTGGGAGAACCTTAGTTCCCGGCTTAACGGGATTTATAGGTGTGCGATATTTATCCACCATGTATAAGCCGTCAAATTCCTTTTCCGCTACTTGTATGTTGACAAGCCATTTTACCGAACATGACCCGCCCCAGCCAGGAACCAGAACACGAAGTGGGTAGCCATGATACACTGGAAGGGGTGATCCATTCATCTCATATACAAGGAGCGTTTCTGGACCCATTGCCTTTTCTATGGGGATGCTCCTTCTAAAGTCCGGGGCAGTTGGCACAAAAGGTTCATCGGCGCCGTCAAAAACCACATGTTTTGCCTTATCTGTTATATTCGCTTTCTCAATGACATCTTTCAGCCTGATGCCTTTCCATCTCGCTGTGCCTATTCCTCCTTTTTTCCATTGGTTTCCTGAGGCCTTTGGCTCAAAAAAGCCTCTGCTGTTGCCATAGCACTCAAGAGTAACGAGGGTCTCCACCTCTTCGAACTTCCTGATATCGCTCATGGTGAGACGGAGGGGACTCCTGACCTCTCCATTAATCCCAAGGTCCCACTTTCCGATGTCTATCACCGGCATGCCTATGTTATTCCTCACAAAGAAAAACACTGTCGGAGTTATAAAATGCTCAAAGCCCTCCAGCGGCATTTCCAGAGTGATCGGCTTTGAAGAAAGGACTATCATTTTCTCCTTCCCTTCAAAAACCGGTTTTTCCGCAGGTTTTTCCTGTGCCTGGGCAGTGGCATTTTCTGCAAAAATTCCTTTGCTCAGCGCCAGGGCAGCGCCCAGTTGACCTGCCTTTTTGATGAATGACCTTCTTGATAATTCGTCTGTTTTCATGTTCACCCCCAAATTTTTATTGGTCTGTTCAAAAACTCACAACCCCTTGAAAATCAAGGCACTGCAAAAGCGTTAAATTTTTGCTTATCGCAATGATATTCTAAAACTCCTTTAGTTATTGAACAGCCTTAAATATACACAGACTGCTTCTCATGTCCCCCCTCTCGAACTTGCAATTGCTTTAATCTCTTGAAGCTTCATTCATTTTAAACTCCTGGTATAAATGTTATTCTATTATTTTATATCCCAGTTTCTCTATGCTGTCTCTCGTAATTCTTGCGAGTTCATCTTCTGTTATTTGCGAGCTGTCATACTCCACCAGGATATGGCCTTTTTCAACATCAATGGATTCTACCCCATCCATATGCCCTATAAACCGCCTTAGAGCCAGAGAACACTCATCGCAAAACTCCTTGCCAACATTGAATAAAATCTTTTCCATTAATTTTCCCTTCCAAGTTTAGGCATAAACATTGGGGTTCTTTCCATATATTTTTTATATTCATCGCCGAATATTTTAATCATATCACTTTCTTCCCGCTTTGATAAACGGTAATAAACATAGACAAGAACAGGGAACATTAATGCTGTTATTATAGTCGGCCATTGAATCAGCATGCCGATCATTATGAGAAAAAGACCCGAATACTGGGGATGCCTAACATAAGCATAAGTTCCCTCAGTTACAAGCTCGCCTTTCGCGCCGTGAACCAGCTTCCACCCCTTCCACATTATGAAAAATCCAATAAACACAATTGCATTACTTATGATATGAATAACTGTCATCATCGTAGCACCGCCGCCGAGGAATGTCAGCCAGAGATGTCCGCTTGCATGGGAAAAGGGATTCAATGCAGGATACTTACTGCCGAGAATACCGGTAAGAATATAAATCGTCAAAGGGAAACCATACATTTCTGTAAAAAGAGCTACAAAAAAGGCAAGGGTTGCTCCCATAGAGCGCCATTCCCTTTTTTTGAGCGGCGTAAGGAAGCTCAGGATGAAAAAGGCAAATAAGGCGACATTGACTACAACGAGAAACCAGAAGCCGTAGGCATACGAAATGTTTTCGCCGTGCATATTACCTTCCCCATCTTTTGTTAATGAAATTATATATCGGAACAAAGACAATTCCAATATATACACCATACAAAAAACTCTCTATAAGACCGAGAATGAATCCTCCAAAGGTCAGCCACTTGAAGGCAGGAAGCACCGCCTCAAGAAATGCCGACATACCATGCAGTCTCGGAGGTACGACCAGGCCATAGAGGACACAGAGAATAAAAGAAATCGCGAAAAAGATTCCCAACGACCAGCTTACTACACGCATCTTCAGCAGCATCCGTGACCTCCTTTTTGCTCTTTGCCTGAGCTTGTGTGTTCCTTATGTCCCTCGCCTTCTTCCCCTCTGCCGTGGCCACCGCATCCTCCGCGCATCCCATGTCCGAATAGATGTATAACGATAAAGAAGATAAAGAAAATAATGAATACCCAGTTTTCTCTTATCCAATCCATACATTACCTCCTCTTCCTCGCGGTCAATAGATACTGTCTCGCTGCCAGTGCTGCCTTTGCCCCCTCACCAGAGGCTATAACTATCCTCTTTCCAAAGGCATTTGTAACATCTCCGGCAGCAAAGATACCGGGGCAAGATGCAGAGCAGTCATAATTGATCATAATCTCGCCGCTATCATTCAGTTCAACGAGGTGAGAAACAAGAGAGGAATTCGGCTGCAGCCCAATTGCAATAAACACACCCTTAACAGGTATATCCATTATTTCATCTGATGCTGTCTTCCTTATAACAATGCCTGACAGCGTCTTTTCACCCTTAAATTCCAAAACCTTATATCCCTCGAACTTCTTAAGATTCTTAAATCTGCTAATCCTTTCAATTATTACTGAGTCTGCTGTAAGTTCAGTCTCAGAAATAATATGTATATTCCCTGCTACACTATGCAGGGTTTCAACTATTTGCAAGGCAGAATTTCCGCCTCCGATTACCGCCACATCTTCCCCCTGCACAAAAGAAAAGTCCTGAATGTTTCCATAAAAGACGCCTTTTCTCTGGAATTCCTCCTCTCCTGGCACTTTTAGTCTTCGCCTGGTCATGCCTGCGGCTATAATCAATGTTTTTGCCGCATATGTCTTTAGTTCTGATGTAGTGACATTAAAACCACCATCAGCCGCTTCAATCTTTTCAACATCGCTCATTAGATGGTCAACATAATGTGAGTGGATGAGTTGATACCGAAACCTTTCTATAAGTTCAGGTCCTGTTATGAAGTCAAAACCCATATAGTTTTCTATCTTCGTGCTATCTATTGCCTGGCCACCAAGGTCTTTTGTTATGAGTAAAGCATCCATCTTTAAAGTGGCCGCATATACAGCGGCTGTAAGACCTGCTGGGCCGCCCCCGACAATAATGAGGTCGTAGGATGTGCGCGGAAGCTTACATGTTTTTTCTTTCAGGAATTTATTCTTGCACCCTTCAGAACAAAAATAATAACTCTCTCCGTCACATTCCGTTGTGAAGGCGCTCTCTTCGCTTACCTCCATATTGCATACCGGGTCTTTCTTCACAATTGCCTCACTGACTCTCGTCTCTTTGTCTGGAGATAATCATCCACTTCATTCACGAGCTCCTTCGCGGCATGCATCGTCAGTTCTATATCCTCATCCGCTGGTACCGGCATATGCTCGCAATCACACTCATGGGTCAGATCGTAGGCGTGACGGATGACAGCCAATAGTTTGCTTTCGAAACTTCCTTTCTGGATATACTCTTTTTCGAATCTTTCTATAATATCTGCGTGCGTTAAACTCCCGATGTCTCTTATGTCAAACAGAGCAAAGAGGCAATACATCATTGAATGGTAAAGCTTGGCAAGAACGATTTTGTTGCCTATTCTTTCTCCGTAAAGAAGCTCTGCCTCTTTGATGCTCTCGCATGCCTGGTTGATTCTCTCCATCATTCAAACCTTTCCCTTGTCCGTATTCTTATCATGCACTCCACCGGACATACCAGAAAAATTCCCGGTGACCAGCTAACGGTTCTTATATTCAGCATATCCCATGGCCTCCTTTCTGCTCTTTCTTTCCAGAGCCTGGATGTCCCTTATGCCCTTCTCCATCGCCATGCCCGCAGTGCCCTCCATGCATGCCGTGGCCAAAAAGACGCATGGCTATAAATAAGATGAAAATGAGTATGGAAACCCAGTTTTCTCTGAGCCATTCCACGGCATTACCTCTTTACTCTTTTGCAATGGAATTGTAAATAAGCACAAAGAGCGCACCGACAACATAACCATAAATGAACATCCAGAACGTGCTGATAAATGCGCCCAAAAGAGTATGAGTGTAACCGGGATGAAAAGGTGCAATAAGCTCAAAGAACTCTCTTGCGAACCCTGTGATTACAGACAGGACATTGAGAATCAAACTCAAACTTCCTGCCATGATTGCTGCGGTTAAGGCAAATGCCTTTAAATTGAGTTTCATAATTACCTCCCCCTTGAAATCTTCCCCTTCAGAGGGTTTAAAGAGACTTCAAAAAAATAAGGCCCCTTAAATATGATATCTACGAACTCGCCACCAACGCCTGCAAAGCCATCCATTGTCATAGGCCGAAAAGCCCGAATAAACTTCTCTCTTTAAATTGATAATTCCCTGTGGTCTTGCCACAGGGTTTCCATGTGTCATTCCCGCGCAGGCGGGAATCCAGAAATATAAGATGAAAATACTGGATTCCGCATCAAGTGCGGAATGACGACCAAGAAGTTTTCAGCATGTTTTGATACCCTGCGGCCTCTGCCGCAGGGTTCTTCATTGTTTATGCTTTAATGTTTATGGGGCTCTGGTTTAGGGGCATCTTTTGCTGGAGCCTCCTTCTTTGGCATCGCTGCTGACGGTTCCATGCATTTATGCATCATCATCCCTCTCATATCGGACATCATCTTTTCCATCTTCTCCATCATCTTGTCCGTCTCGGCCATCATCTCCTTTTTCTCAGCGGCGGTAATCCCTTTCATCATCTTCTTCTGCATCTTCATCATATCAGTCATCATCTGCATCATGTCCCTCATCACCATCCCATGGCCCATCATCTGCTTCATCATGGGCATACACATCTGCATCATCGGCATCTGTTGCTCCTCACCCGTCATACCCTTCATCATCTGCTGGCATTTCTCCATCATCGGCATTTTTCCTTCGCTGCCCATCATGCCATGCCCCATTTGCCCTTTCTGTTCAGGCTTCATCCCTTCACCCATCTGTGCATGCGCTGAAACGCTGAAAACAAGCATAACTCCTAAAACAATCATTAACTTTTTCATCACTTCCTCCTTAAACAAAGTTGATGCTATTCATATGCTAATCCCTTGCCTTTTGATACTTTTACTGTTTAAGTTCACCTCCTTTTTTTTCTTCCCCTTTTAAGCTTTTGATATAGTTAACGATATGCCAGCGCATATCCTTTGTCAATTCTTTTTTAAATCCCTTCATTGAAGACCCTTTAACCCCGTCTGTTATGACATGAAAAATCTCGCCGTCGGTATCTCCATGGATAAATACGTCATCGGTAAGGTCCAGGCTCTTGCTGCCTTTCGCTCCGTCCCCATGACAAGCAATGCAATGCTTTTCAAAAAGTTCTCTCCCTTTACCAATAGATTGCTCAGTCATCGGAACAGGATTTTTCACCTTTGCATATTGCTTATGTTTGTGCGGATGGGGTTCGTGAACATGTCCGGCTTGAGCATAAGTCTCACTGGAAATCAAAAATACAGAAAATACGGTCAAAACTAAAATCTTCATAAGGATCTCCTCTTTCCCCCCGAGCTCGGTATAAACATCGGGATTGTCACTATATACTGAGCCTCTTGCAAAAGTCCCAAATAAGCCTGATTTGTCATGCTGAATTTATTTCAGCATCTAATGAATTCAATGTCCTGAATTTATTTCAGGATCTGAGACCCTGAAACAAGTTCAGGGTGACAAAAAACAGACTTTTGCAAGAGCCTCTACTGTCTGTATTTTTCTCCGAATACTCTAATCATATCACTTTCTTCCCTCTTTGACAAGCAGTAATTGCCTACCGAAAAATAGAGATAGAAAATTGTCATTGCGAGTGAAACGAAGCAATCTCGCCTTTTGCAATGAGATTGCCACGAACCCTTCGGGTTCTCGCAATGACAGGTAATTCAAGCGGTTATAGTTCCATGTCTATTTTAGGGTGCCTATTGGATAGCCCCATTGGATGTGTTCAGTCTATTGATCAAATTCGCCATGTCCTGGACGGTAACACCGGATTTATTCATCGGAGCTTGTGTGAATTGCATCATTGCATTGGCCAGTCCGGTTATACCTGCATTGGGAGACATCCTTGTACCTCCCATCATGCCGCCGCCCATCATTACCCCGGAGTTTCCCATCATACCATTCATATGCCCGTCCGATGCATCATTCATCATGGCAGCAACCATGCCTGAAGAATTGGGCATTCCTATCATATTGGCGTACTGTGACATAGCTGCAATGGTCATCCCATAGTTCTTCATATTCTGGTCAGCAGTGGCTCCGGACCCATCAACGTTGGGGTTCATCGGTACTGTGTGCAAGATATCATTTACGCTAAAATAATTGCCCATAGAATTGTTGGCTTGGCTGATATTCGACTGGGTCATGCCTCCGGGCATATTTTGTGCCATACCCTGTGCCATTGAGGTGAGAGGGGTCATCTGTATCCCGCTCATCATGGAACCTGCGGTCATGGAGGGGATCACGCATGTTAAAGCGTCATTCTGGCCCATGTTCATATTCATACCAGTGGCCTCATCCATATAAGTTCCACCGGTCATCCGGAGCATCATGGGGCCTAAATAATCACCTACGGAAATAGAGAAATTTCCATGTGCATCGGTCTTTCCGGTACCGATCACTCCGCCCGCAGCGCCGTTGGCATTAATCGAAAACGCAGTTACCGTGGCATTGGCAACCGGACCCTTGATGGCGGTTCCGCTGATGGCGCCGTTTAGGGTAGGAGTACCGCCTCCACCGCCGTCACCTACAGTACTACTCCCTCCTCCGCCGCATCCGGCAAGCAGACCGAGTGATATGGTTAATACAATAAGCGTCAAACCTCCACTGAGAATCCTGTGTGCTTTCATCTTGAACCTCCCACATGGTGTTATGGCGGAACGCAAAAGCTCCGCTCGTCTCTCTAAATTGAATATAATGTACCGGAGCGTTATGAAGAAAATATGAAGAGATAGCATGACCTTGCTCAAAGCACACCGGTAAATTGAGCATAGTGGAGTTATCCCTTCAATCGGATGGTTTGAGCTGAAAAAGCAGCCCGCTATCTTCTCTCGGTTCTTCAAAAACGTATAGAACAAAATTGATCTTTCTTACAACTCCTTTATGTTTGAACTCCGCAAAAACAGCATGCCTGCCGGGTCTCATAAATACAAGGCTTACGGCCACTTCATTGCCCCCGAGGTTCTGTTTCGGAGTAGCAAAGATAAACTCTTTCATATCCTCATCCCAGGATGCAACCTGCATGTCGAAGCCCTCTATTTTCTCAAGTCCCCTTAAAGGCATTCCCTTGTAATGGAGTTCAAAAAGGGCGGTGACCACATGCTCGGAGTATGCTTTCTTAGGGATGAACTTTACCTTTACATTATAATCCTCATCACCTGCCTTTGAATCACCAATTCCCGGCTTCCTCATCCCCTTTATCTTTATATCCTTTCTCAGATTTATCCACTGCTCGCCTTTCTTAAAAACCACTTCCACCCTGTACTTGCCCGGCAATGGCGCATCGAGACTAAATGCATATTTCCCTTCATTCCCCAGCACCGGACGGATATGCCTGTAAAAACGGAGATCCTCGTCCGTGACAAAAACATGGAGGTCATCCGCTCTTAGTTCAGATTCCGATACAATGGAAAACTTGACTTGAATATCATTCTTCTTCTCCGCCCCATCGTATTCAAGCCTGAGTTCATAATCCTTTGGGTTTCTTGATACATTCCATATGTACGGTTTTGCGTTGTGGGTATCGGGTATGATTATTACCTCCTGATCGAGGTCAAGCCCCCCGTATGCAGAAGATGTAAAGAATATTGCAAAAAACAACAGGAAAAATGCTCTTGTCTTCATATCCACCTCAATGTGTGTGCCTCAGCGCCATTGGCTGGCCGAGGATAAAGGCATTCACCAGCATGAAAAACAGGGCCAGGGTTGCCATCGGGACAAACGCCTTCAGCGCCCTGGCATCATAATACCTCAGCGCTATCCTGTAGCCTGCATAAAGGGAAAAGATATTGAGCACGATAAGGGTAATCATCTGCAGCCAGAATATGGATTCAGCGCCCAACAAAGGTGTTACCTCCCAGTCAGGTTTGCCCAGATTGAGACCTGTATATTCATTGAACAGCCTCTGAAAGGCAGGAATAATCCCCGGCCCTTCTTTAAAAAGGTGGGAGATATTATGCGCAAGGTGCATCGAAAGTCCGACAGGAATAAACATATAGGCAAACTGAACCAACGTATCTTTGAGGTTCAATGGAGACTCAGGCCCTGTAGCTTTTCTTACTGCCAGAGCTGCGAAAAAAAGCAGCAACGCAGGAATAATGAGAGACCCCACTGTCAACACCACTAAGAATGTTATTTTCTCGACTTCTTTATGTGTCGCTATTCCGAATGCATTCAATGGAATGACCTTGCCGATGCTGTCCATCCATTTGTGCCATGGTTCAACCATTTCTCCTGTTACAATCGCGGTTACGCCCACAAGCGCTATAGCGAGATACGCCTCATCCGTATATCCCTTTGCAGAAACCCACAGGTCTTTTGCAAAGCTTCTGAACCGGATGACGATATTGTCCTGAGAACATGACTTTATGCATTCACTACAGAAATTACAATAATTATTTCTGTCGAGGGTCATCGGCGTTTCAAACATAGGGCAAGGATGGCTGTTTTCAGTCCCCTTAACGCACTCTTTAACCTTATGTTTCCTGCACACATCAAGGCAGCGATTTCTGAGTTCTATTGGACTGAACATGGAATAAATGCCTATAAGCCCGCCAATCGGGCATACATACCTGCAAAATGACCTGCCTTTGAAAACAAATGCCATGCCTAAAGCCACAACAAAGAAGCCAATAAGCAGATACGAAGTAAGCGCAGGTTTATTTACAAGCCCGCTGTAACTGTTCCACCAGGTAAGTGCAAAGAACATAAAGCTTGAAAGCCATATATTCCTTAATGATTTCGGAAAATCCCTGCCGAGGCTGAATAGTCGGCCTGCCCAGTCCTGTACAGCGCCGACAGGACACGTCATGCACCATGCCCTTCCGGCAAACACAAAAGTAAAGATTATGGCTGCCCACCATATTGTCCACATCAACAGAGTTGCGATATTCCTGTCTCCCTGCTGTATATCAAGCAGTCCGGCTGCCATTATCAGCAGGAAAATGATGAGCATGGGAATTTGAAATAGAGGCTGAAACCATGCTGATTTCAGAAATCTCTTGACCCATGGAATATCGAGAATATTGAGTTTCTGTCCTTCTTTTATCTTCGCTGCTTTTCTTTGCGACATTATCCATATCCCTGCCGGAACGCTTATCAGGATGAGGCCCATAACAAAAATCATCCTGTAAAAAAGATCTCTGGATGCCTCTGTGTACGATATTGTGCCTCCGTATATGAGGGGTTCGGCAAACCTCCTGCCATCGAGGGATTTAATTGCAAGGGTAAATCTGTAATCGCCTTTTTTGATTATAGGATATGATGTTGAATATATACCGGCCATCTGACTTGCATTAAGCCGCGCAAAATACGAGAGGTCGTAAGAAGGCCGCTCCTTAGGAGCGCCGCCGAAGTCGAGGCCGTCCTCGCCGGGAGCGCTGTTTTTTACTGCCGGAGCCGTTGTGTGTCCTGCATGGGCGATGGCTGTCGCGGCATCCTGCAAGTATAGATATATCTCCGCATCCAGAATGGGGTCTCCTGACATAGAATCGGTCAGCGTCACCGATATTTCCGGCGTCTTCCCCTTTATAAATGTCGCAGGCTCGATCTTTAACTTTACCTCAGCCGTGTCGATGCGGAATTCATAGGAGGACTGGACGTTCCCGTGTCCTTCGCCGCCTAAGGCATAAGCTGCAGTAAAGAAAATCGTCAAAAGTACAACAATGTATGCGATAAACTTTCTCATCTCTTTCTAAACATCTCATTGATAATGAGAAGCCCTCTCCTGGCGCCTGATGCGATTTCCTGCGCAGACTTCTCCCTGCCCGCCGGCGCACTTATATCAGCGCCGACCTTAAAAAGGTCCGAGGACTTTTTGTTTTCGAACTGTTTTAGAAACTGCGGCTGCAGGAGTTTTTCAGACTCTTTGTTCTCGAAAATATGGACATTCATGATTTCCCCCTTGCCGCTCACGACAACGCCCATCTCTATTTTCCCCCCCTCGCCATGCGCATCGATGAACATCATTGCCGCCGCCTTCCTCGGTGGCGAATCGGGAGCGCTTCTTACAACCGCAAGGTATATGGATGGTTTCAGATCCTCATCGGGCAGCACGCTCCCCAGTATCTTCTCGATATTGGAACGCTGTTCGTCAGAAACATACAAGTTCTTCTGTTCAAAGGACTCAGCCTGGGAAAACATAAGTTTAAGTTTTTCGCCGGGCCAGACAAGGTCATGGGCATGTGAAGATGCGACAAAGGAGAATAAAAGAAAAGCGGTTAACGCACCAAGACATCCTTTTTTTGCTTTCCTTGCAGAATATGTTATGCTGATCGGCATTCTCCGTCACCCCTCTTTTTTCCTAATAAATTGACCGTATCCTGCCGGTCTTCAGATCGAGCAGGATAATATTTCCGTTCCTGTAGACCTCCGCCTCCAAGAATCTATCCTTCTGCTTGAGCACAAGCACCCTTAACCCTCTCTTCTCATAATATGACTTGAGCGCATTGACCGCCTCCTTGTGTGTCGGTGTTCTTGCGCAATACCCGTAGTCGCCACACAATTCGCAGTGCCCACCGTAAGACTGAGTTCCTCTCTTCGTATCCGCCTGTGCATATACATGAGGAGCAAGAAAAATAACTAAAATGAAGGCCGATAACCACCTTCTCATAGGCAGATGATAGCAGCTATATTTGAAGAAATTATGAACTTTTGATGAGCGGATGTAACCTTTTTATTCTTCCTGCGTCTTAGAAGAAAGTAAAAGATAAAGACGACAGAAGGGAAGTAATGCGAGGCTTTTTTGCTTGCATGAACGGGACTAACCGGGCCATAAGGCTCCAAACAAGGGAGGCGAGGTATGAAGAAGATACTCTTGGTAAGTATAGTGGCTGTTTTATTAACGGTAAGTAATGGGTACGCGATGATGGGCGGCATGGGTGGCGGTGGAATACTGGGGGGTTTCTTCGGATTATTCGGAGGTCATCACGGCGGGTCCGGCCACGGCGGTATGATGCAAGGGGGATCCGGCCACAGCCACGGATCACAGGATAGTCATCATGATGATGTCGCTCCGGTCAACGAAGTGACGGACGGACATCATGGCGGCCATGCCCCTGGGAATACTGGATTTTCGGACACATACTACGGCGACCGGCATGGGGTCGGTGGTTTTGATGGTAGCTATCGCAACAGACACAATCATTAACCGACGACGGGGCGATACCTTGCACATAGATATGGCGCATAGCAGAATGTGATTCGTTTCACTGTTTCAAAGCTTTGCAGAACAACACAAGCAACATAAATAAAGAAAAAAAAGGAGTAACAATGAAGAGAGCCTTTTCAGTCTTATCAATCATCGCCTTGCTGACTATCACCGCATGTACGCAGTACCACTATGAAGGGGCCACGACAGGTGGCGCAGTGGGCGGTATTGCAGGGGCACTTCTTGATAATCGGAATCCTTGGCGTGGCGGCGTCATCGGCGCGGCCCTCGGCGCAGTTATGGGGGCCACCGTCGCAGACATCTCATACCGTGCATCGAGGGAGGCATACACCACCGGAAGACCGGTTGAGTACAGGACCGAAGACGGCCGTGGCGTATACCGGGCAGAACCTCTTGAGTATGACGCGCGTACGAAGTGCAGAAAGGTCCACGAGAAAGTCTGGGAAGACGGCCGCCTTGTGAGAGACGATGTCAGAGAGGTGTGCGAGGGAGTGAAGTACGAGAGAAGATATTAAAGGGATGAACTTCCAATCAGTGGAAGATGCCACGGACGGTTCGTGATCTGATTTATTCTCCCTACGCAGTCCGGAATAAGCTAAAATATGAAAAAAGATGTTTAAAGAATATTATGGTTCTTTCTCAAATTGAGTGGGTAAAGTCCCTCTCCCTTGAGGGGAGAGGGTAAGGAGAGGGTGATTAAATCAATGGCAAAAGGGTTAACGCATCTTGCAAAAGGCCTCAGGAAAAGATCAACGGATGTGGAGCAGCTATTATGGAGCTGTTTACGGGCAGGCCGCTTTGAAGGTATGAAGTTTAGACGTCAGCACCCTATTGGACAGCATATCACCGACTTTGTTTGCCTTGAAAGAAAGCTGATTATCGAATTGGATGGCGGGCAGCATGCGTTGCCGGACGAACTTCTGAAAGACAGGCAAAGAGATGCCTGGCTTGAAAAAGAGGGCTATACTGTTATGCGCTTTTGGGATAATGAGGTTTTGACGAATACAAACGGAGTTCCTGAAGCCATAAGGGAGAGACTTCATCGGACACCCTCCCCTCAATCCCCTCCCCTCAAGGGAGGGGAAGTAATTACCCACACAAAATGAGAAAGAACCAATATTATATTCCGATAGCTTTTTTGGTCGCGGGCGCAATTGTCGGATTCCTGGTATTCCATCCCTATACCATGTTCGTATACTCATTGGTAGACATGCCGGGTCATGAAGGTCAGACAGTTCCTCTCCAGTGGAATAACCTGTTTACCATTGCCCGGACCACGTTCGCTCCAACGATGTTGCCTATGGCCATCTCTTTTGTATCTCTCAGTGGCATTATCGGTCTCCTGATCGGTATCTTAATTGACAAAAAGAGGCGGTTGGACCAAAAGAAAATAGCTTTAGAAACCCTTAACAGGCTCATGATCACATTGTCCCACCATCTGCTGAATGCGAATACGGTGATCGGAGGCATGGCGAGACACTGTAAACGGAACGAGTCAAACAATGATATTCTGTGCTCCCTGGGGGTAATAGAGGAACAGGCAAGGAAGATCGATGCTGTCATTATAGCCTTGAAGGAGATCACCGAGATTAAGACTGCTGATTACACCACTAAGGGTAAAGCGATGATGATAGACATTACGAGGGAAATCGAGGAACTTCTAACCGGCCAGGAAAAGAAAGGCTGAGATGTTTAGTTCCTTCACTTCAAAATTCCTTAATAAATGAGCCTCTTGCAAAAGTATGAAAATAGCCTATCTGTCATTCTGAGCCTGTCGAAGAATGATGGAATATCAAGTGGTTATATTACCCTTCGACAAGCTCAGGGTGACAAATCGGGACTTTTGCAAGAGGCTCAAATAACATTGGGAGGCTTCACTCCTCATGGAGTTCATCCCCCTGTTTCGCAGCCTCCAATTCTTAACCTCCACCGAAAACTGGCGCAAATCCTTTATATTGGTGCAAATCCGGTTCGACCGTGACAGACTTCTTTGTTTCTGAACGTTTGGCCTGTTCCTCTGCTCCACAGCAGTGGGCGTTGCCGCAGATTTTCACATCTTCATGCTTCATAGTCCCTTGCTCTGCTGATAAGCTGAGTCCTGCGATGCCAAGGGTAAATGCCAGAGCCATCCCTATTACTAAGATTCGCTTCATTTTCTGTTCACCTCCTTTCATTTGCAGAGTGTCGATCCCCACTTTGCGAAAATTCCGGCTACTTCAGGTAACCACTGCATCCTTCCCTCTTCGTCTTTCATGTCCACCGTATCCGCTTCCATTACCTCTTATCCTGTCGCGTCCGATAAAGACCCATCCGGCTGAGCGATAGAATTTTACGATCTTCCCTGAGGCAATCAGTTGCTCGAGGAGAAAATCCTTAATCATGTCATATCTTGTCGTCTTATATTGAACTCTCAGAAGCATCCCGCACCTCCCTTCCTACTCACGATAGAATCCTGTTTGCCGGACTGTCAGAATGTACTTTTTCTCTTTCCACTCCCTCTCCCTTTATGGACAAAGGATACCAAACTCTTTTGAAGGAATTATGAAAAAAGAATGAAGAAATTGTGAATTTTAGGGTCATTCCGGACTTGATCCGTAATCCAGCTTTTTCGTTCTGGATTCCCGCTCTACGAGTCACAGACCTTCGCGGGAATGACACAATATCGGAATTTAATGTAAAGAAATGCCGGAGCACTATCGGTGAGTCGCTGCTGCCTCCCCAATGGGTAGTTATGGATACGTCAAGCCTAAGAACTCGCTGTCATACTGGCAGCAACGATCGATAATATCCTCCACTTCCCCGACAGTATCGTATTCCCTGCCGTCATACATGACCCTTAAGAGCATGTGGCACCTCCTTCATAGAGAGCTTCTCGATCATCAGATGCGCTCCCTCTTTGATGCGTCATGCTCCATGTGTCTTGCTTCGGATACTGTGGCAGTCCGAGCACGCCACCCCTCCGAGTTCATGCGAAATCCCGTTCCACATCATCAGTTTATCTTTTGCATGGCATCTCAGGCATGCGTCATTTTTCTCCGCAACCGATGCCTGCATTTTTGAACCGAGAGGAGCAACTCCTTCGGAGTCCTTCGTCCCCCGCGCTTCGGATTTGTGCCTACGGCTGGGAATGATGGGCCACCGCAGACATTATGGATCAGAAAATTCGGAAAATGTTTTCCTGTCTTACGGCTGAAAAAGAGGGGGACGATTTTAAAACCGCCCCCTTTTAGGAGGGTTAGGAATTGTGCCTTAGCTAAACACAACTCCCTGAAGGCTGTACCCCCGTCCCGGGGTACAGCATCTTACAACTCAGAAGCTACAGCTCTACCTGTAAACGGGCCAGAAATACATTTTTAATGTTAGAACCTGTAACCGTGCCGCCGCGTTCGTCAAAGATCCTCGTGCTCACACCCGAGTCGGCATCGCGGATCATATAGTTGACCGCAATGCTGGTGCCTGAACGCCTGCCCTTTTTGGCAAAGTAGTACTTTGCTCCAAGGTCGATGCTGTTGATCTTGTTATCGCTGGCGCCCCAGGTTTCGTTTTCGAATTCCTGGTAGCGGGCCATCACGTCGAGCTTGGGCAGCACCGAGTACGCAGCTTCTACATACCAGCCTTTTCTGTCTATCTTGGTTACACTCCCTTTTAGTTCGGCATCAAAATATTCAGCCCGAGCAAAGATCGGACCCTCATCATACTGCACGCCTACCACAGCAGCTCTATACTTATTATTTGTGCCCGTGGGTGTAGCGGCAAGCGCAGTGCCCTTGGGCGTATTATCAGAAGTCATATAACCACCATTGAGCTTGAGACCCTTTACTGGTGAGACCCAGAGGTTGGCTGTATAGCCGAGATCAGAATTGTTGTCACTCCTGTCAGGTCCAATACCCTGCCAAACCCCCAGTCCATAACCGAGGGATGCACCACCGCCAATGCCTGTCTTACCGATCACGGAAACACCTTTGTCACGGAAATCGCCGCCTTCGCCGGTCATTCTGCCGGCAACGGTATTGGTGACGACTGTACGGTTTATGAACGGCCTAACCGTTGAAGACTCGCGGCCCTCAAGGTCAAACTCGTATTTATAGAGGCCGGCCGTTACCGTCGCCAATTCGTGAAGTTTAACGTTAACGAAAAGGTCCTTCAGAGTGCCGGTTCTCTCACCGGTCCCCGCATCATCCAGTTGAGGAACAATGGTGAAGCTTATCTGATCGGTAATCCTGGCAGAGAAGCTGAGTCGTACTCTGCGGACAGTAAATGCCTGCTCCGATACGGTGTCGGCAGAGCCATTATCGCCAAGATAATAATCAAAGTGTGCAAAGCCCCCGATCTTGAAACGGGGCTCTTCAGTTTTCTTCTCCTGTGCAATTACGTGCGCGGGTATGACCAACAAAACAGCGGACAGCATTAATAATACCTTCATTGCTATCGAAGTTCTTTTCATTCTTCAAGCCTCCTTCCGTAAATTGTTGTTATGACGCCTTCGTCGTCAAGGTCGCTGCAGTCCGGAATACCCTCAAATTGACAGCTCAATAAATTTAGACCTCGGTCATCTTTCACCTCCCTTTTTTGTTCTCTCCATATACAGCCCCCTTGAACCAGAATAGCGAGAGCTCCGTCGCGACAATTTATGCATAGCCATCATAAGAAATATTAATCGGTACAGCGGACCCAGGGCAATTGCCCAACAGGGTATTCTTGGGGGGAGGGATTGATTAAAGTTAAAGTTTAAGCCGATTTAACCCATTAGGGTTAGAACTAAAGTTGGGAACTTCCATAATGCAGGTAATAAGCTGGGAACGGCTGGCAACATTAAGCTTTCTAAATATCTTATTAAGGTGTGCCTTCACTGTTTGCTCAGAGATGCAAAGTCTTGAAGCAATCTCCTTATTGCTAAAGCCTTGGCATACACTTTCGGTGACCTCCTTCTCTCTTCTGGAAAATGTTCTCATTTTGCCTTTCTTTGATATAACTTCGCTGTTGTGGAGCAGTTCTTTGACGGTGCTATTATCTATCCATATTTCTCCCTTGCAGACAACGTCGAGTACCTGTTGAAATGAACATGCATTTGTGTTGGTCGAGATTACTCCGAATATCTTATAACAGAGTAAGGCAGAGACAATGCTTTCCTTTCTTACGCCTGTATCTATAAGTACGATCTTTGCTTCAGGATATTGAGAAGACAATTCCTGAGTCAGGGTGTTAATGTCCACCAAAATGACGTCAGGTCTGAAGTCTTCTGTGGATCTGCAGCGGGCTGAGACCAGACACCCATCCGGGCCTTTCGTTAAGAGCTCCTTGAGTGCCTCAGATATTAGAGAGCTGTTTAATTGAATAAGTATATTTACACGGTTGCCCATAGATCCTACGGATCTGAACAGCCTCCTGTATCTTTTACAGTGACACAAAGGCTTTCAAGCAGATGTTACAAAGAAATTGTGAAGATTCTATGAAGAAGCGAAGGCTCGAGTAAAGAGAGCGAATCCGATCTCTAATATCTAATAACTGTAAAGCAAGCCGATAAAAAAGATATTGTTCGCGCGGCCTTTTTCGGACGCGCTCGAGTTGATAAACTGCCGGTAGTAATTTCCATAGAGACTCACCTTTTTAATGACTTCCCTCGAAATGCCCACGGAGACCGTATGAAACTCATTCCTGAAATTAGATGGCTCATCATATTCCAGCGAAAGGAAGCTGTAACCTCCGGTCAGAGTCGTCTTCGGGAAGACCATGTACCCGGCCCAGGCTCCCAGAGAATGTCCCCGATAAGTGAAAAGCGCGTTATCCGCATCATTCTCTTCAAACTCATATGCCTGCTTCAGCCAGAACCTCGGTGAAATCTGTTCCTTCACCTCAATGCTTCCTCCATAGGCTACGCTGTCCCGTCGCGAATCTTTGAACTCTTTTCTCTTGCCTTTCAGCATAAGTTGAGCCGCAACCCGGGCGGTAAAATCCTTGTATACGCCGCCATTGATGCCGACTACAATCGCGTTCAGATCGGTGTATTTGCTGTAGAGATACCCGCCAGCATCGCCTTTGAGAAACAGGTAGGTATTGGCGCCGATGCCATAATATCCGCCGAGGGAAGCATTGAGCACCGAATAAAAGTCACCTCCTTTGCCCACATCAGCCGCCGAACCGGTAATATTGTCTTCATACGCTCCTTTCAGATCGATCGAGGCATTCACTTCACCCGAGGCGCGAGAGGCCGCAATAAGCCATACGAATACCGCAAGAGAAGCGAAAATACAAAAAAGAGACCAACCCCTAAAGACTCGAATATTTTTTTCCATAATCCTCCTAACCGCGTTCCCTTCAGCGGCGGCCCATTCCTGGCCCCCCCTGATGCATTCCCCCACCTGGGGCAGCAGGCATGGAGGGGCTTCCGCCCATGCCTGTGCCCGATCCCAAACCCGGACCCGTTCCCATGCCTTTGTGCATATCCCCTGTGAAACCTTTGTTCATCATCGTCTCCATCGACTTCATCGCGTCATCCATCATCCACCCCTCTCTCATCATGTATGACATATCACGCTCCATCCCGATCATTTCCTTTTCGGAATACCCCTTGTCCATAGCCTTGTTGATCAGTTTCGATGCGTGCTCCAGGGGCATCCCCATCTCAACAAACGTAGTTATGGTATTAATCGATGCGCTAAAGGTCGTGAAAGACCCTCTCTTTTGAGCAACCTTCATCCCCATCTTCGTGATCATATCTTCGGGGATCGTTTTTTCAAGCGCCCTTGCAACGGCCTGTGTTCCGTTCTCCTTGTCTGACCTTTTGTCAACCTTTACACCGCTTTTCTCGAGGCCGTCTACGATCTTATCTGCCGTTGCGAGCTTTTCGCTAAGCCGCTTCGCAGAACCCGAGATCTGTTCAGGAGGGACTCCCTTTGAGAGACCCTGCTGGATTCTGTCGAGGACAGGCCTGACAGGGAGATTCTGTTCTTTTGATTTGACAGCGATGCCGATGAAATCTTCTATCCCTCTCCCATCCATGCCCCTCGCAAGCCCTCTTTTCACGATCACCGCTATATCCGCCGACGGCACCCCTGCACTTATCGCATCAGACGACCTCCTGAGAAGGCTCGTCTTTTTCTCCTGCGACAGCGACGATTGTTCGACAGAAATCCTTATCTCGTCAAACTCCTTTCCACCGGTTTCTGCCATGGATACCTGGCTGACCATAAGGGTCCCGACAGTAATCAAGATCATAAGGCATGTCCTTGGAGCGTTCAATCTCATAAGCTGACCCTCAGCACAGAATTCTTATTCCCGAAGCCGTCATCACGGTATAACTCGGCATTCGGGTCCGAAACCCAGACCTCTCCATCCACAACAAACATATAGTGATACGTCCCCGGTTCAAGGGGAACCTCCAAAGTCCAGACCCCGTCGCTTTTCTTCTCCATCAAACCCTTTTCGATACTCCACTGGTTGAAATCTCCCGCGACGGCCACAGCCTTTGCCTGTGGCGCCTGGAAGCTTATCACGACTGTTCTTGAAGATTTCTCAACAGAAGATTGATACGAAACGACCTTACCCTTTTTCTGCATTTGAAGAAGCGCGCCCGTGGCTATCACCACGAGACACAGTGTCACCAAAGCCGTTGCCATATTCCATCTCAAGACCCTTGCCCCAAAGAAGAAACTTGAGACTCTCTTTCTGAAAGAAACCTTGGGAGCAGGCAATCTCCTCATCACCTGCGAGGTAAACGCAGGAGGGACAGCCAGCCTCTCGCCCGTCTCCACCATTTCGACAACACTGCGCAGGTCATCAAACTCCCGTTTCAAGAGGGGGTCGGAATTCACCCGGTCGAGAAGGTCCCTCCTCTCTTCAGGGGATAATTCTCCGTCCAGAAATTCGTGAATGAGCTGTCTTTCTTTATCCATTTTATCCATTCGAAACCCCTGCCTCAAGCAGGACTTTCTTGAGCATTTCCCTCGCCCTATAGGTTCGCACCTTGAGGGCATTCGCACTCACGCCCAGTATCGATTCCATTTCCTTATAATCCAACCCTTCGATGTGCTTCAGGACAATTACCTCCCGATAATCTTCGGGCAGCGCCCCAATGGCCCTCTGCAGGGTCTGACCTAACTGTTTCTGATACATCGACTCTTCAGGGTCAGGCATTTTCGAGGGGAGTATTTCCGTCACCTCATCCAACGGGACGTCGGGCTTTCTGCATCTCAGATAATCTCTGCATTTGTTAACGGTAATGCGGTAAAGCCATGTGGAGAATTTAGAATCGCTCCTGAATCTTTTTAGGCCGTCGTACGCAGAGATAAAGCTCTCCTGTGAGATGTCATAGGCCGCATCCCTGTCCCCAATCATCCTGCATGCGACATTATATACCATTCCCTGATACCTTTCGACAAGAATGGCGTATGCCTCTGAATTGCCATCCCTGCACTGTTCGATGAGAGAATATTCTTCTGCCTGCATTATCATCCATTTCGTCTATAAGACGAGTAATTACTCTAAAAAGTTACAGCCTGAAACTCACCGTTTGATCGAAACTACGGAGTTCTTCCCTCCCAGTCCGTCATCCATAAAGGGTACAGTTGGGTCCAACACCCATTCTTCCCCATTTATCAGAAAAAGATACTCATAACGGCCTTCTGGGATAGGAATAGTGATTTTCCACATGCCATCGCTATCCGGTCCGGAAAGGACATCCTTTTCAGCATCCCACTGATTAAAGTTCCCGACAATGGCAACTTTTTTCGCGTTCCCCGCCTTAATCGAAAATCTCACCCCGCCATCGACACGCTCCGGACCCAGATACTTCGGACTGCATCCGAAAAGAAAGATGCCCATCAAAAGCATAAGGAAGGCGAGGAGGACATTACCCAGCACGGGGCAAAGAAACATCCTGTCATTCTTCACAATCAAAGTTTGCCGAAAATGTGTGAAGAGATTATGAAGAGGGATAATTTCAGAGGCCCCTTGAAAAGATAGGAATATGTTATGCCCCGCCGTTAAGCGGGGCATCTTTCAACAGAAGGAACTCATTTCTGAAAAATGACCATAGCTGCATGGGTCGGGTCCGCTGCCGGTCAAGGTCATTCTTCTCGATTTCAGCATTACAGCATGATCCCACCGGATGCGCTGAGTTTATCCATGAGGGCTTTCATGTCCTGCACTGTCACCCCTGACTTATTCATCGGGGACTGGATGAATTTCATCATTGCAGTGGCCATTCCGCCTGTACCCGCATCAGCAGGCATCATTTTTCCACCCGGAGTAGTAGTGCCGTCCATCATGCCGCCGCCCGGTGTCGTACCATCCATCATGCCGCCGCCCATCACTATGCTTAAGCCTCCCATCATGCCATTCATCTGCCCGTCAGCCACATCATTCATCATGTCAGTGACCATATTCGAGGAATTCTGCATCCCCATCATGTTGGCGTATTGGGACATGGCCGCTATGGTCATCCCGTAATTCTTCATGTTTTGATCGGCTCCTTGTCCCGCGTTTTGCACCAACGGATTCATAGGAGGTGTAAAGAGAACGTTGTTTATGGAAAAGTATTGGGAGACCGCATTATTTGCCGCTGCGATATTTGCGGCGGTCATGCCGCCCGTCATAAACTTGGCCATGTTCTGCGCCATTGAGGTGAGCGGGGTCATCTGTATTCCGCTCATCATGGGACCAGCAGGCATGGACGGGATCACACAAGTCAAACTGTCATTCTGTGCCATGTTCGTGTTCATGCCGGTGGCTTCGTCCATATAACTTCCTCCGGTCATCTGGAGCATCATTGGGCCGGAGTAATCGCCCACCTGGATAGAGAAATTGCCCTGCGCATCGGTCTTGCCGGTACCGATTGCTCCGCCCCGCGCACCGCTGGCATTAATCGAAAACGCCGTTACTGTGGCATTGGCCACAGGACCCTTGATGGCTGTTCCGCTGACGGTGCCTGCCAACGTTGGCGTACCGCCACCTCCCTCGCTCACGGTACCACCGCCTCCCCCGCATCCTGCAATCAGGGTTAAAGAAAAGACCAAAACTCCCGAAATTAAGACGCCCATCACTTTCTTGCTTGCTCTCATTCTAAGACCTCCTTTTGCGCACGTTTTTTGTTTTTCCACCTCTTAGACGAATAGAGATTGAAAAAAGTTACAGCCTCAAAAAAGGATTTAATTTCCTTCTTTTAAGGAGGCATAGAATTCCCTTACCCTTTCCTGGAAATCTGCCAATACTGGAAAGTCCGGTTGTTTGCGTATAAAAGGCTCACAGGAAACTAAAAACAGAGAAAATACGGTCAAAACTATAGCAAACGCATTAAATCCTGTTACATTGTCATTGCGAGCAATAGCGAAGCAATCTCTTAGATGATGGGATTGCTTCGTCGCTCCGCTCCTCCTAATGACACGCAGAGTCATTAGGGAAAGATTCCCCGCCGTTCCAGGGGATG